>Ga0326728_10000911_pt1 | contig 110137 bp, 126 predicted proteins | sample MB3enrmetagenome_FD_207602 | JGI IMG/M metagenome (GOLD analysis project Ga0326728, IMG submission 207602) | Lab enriched peat soil microbial communities from McLean, Ithaca, NY, United States - MB31MN | ecosystem: Environmental > Terrestrial > Soil > Wetlands > Peat | place: USA: New York... | reverse complement strand
TCTGGGGATCCTCTTTTCTTACATCTTCAAAAGAGATACGATAAGGTTGAGTGGGTGCTCCACTGACCCCATAAAGAGGATTTATCTTCAAAGGAAAGATGCTTGCATCATATTGGTATCCAAAATCCAAAAGAACCTTAAGGGCCCATCGGTTGCGGTTATCAATAGAAAAACAAGGCGCGCGAAACCCTTTAATCTTAATCTTTCCAAGAATCTTTTCCATGACGGAATGAAAACGTTCCAGTTCCTCCCGGAACGAGCTTTCATCCAAGTTCCATACAAGTTTGTGAGAAAAAGTGTGGCAACCAATCTCATGGCCTCTCTCAAAGATTGACTTAATAAGATCAGGATTCTGCTCCGCCACCTCCCCTACGATAAAGAAGGAAGCCTTCGTTTGAAATCGGTCCAACAGGTCAAGAATCGGTTTCGTAGCCTCTGCCGCCTGAGAGGAAGGAGACCTTCTCCCCTCCACTAACTCAGAGTGGTACCATTCCTCTAAATCAATGGATAAAGCATTGATCTTGTCCATATGAAACTCTTCGTTGTCAAAGGTGTCGGTAACGAAGCCCGTTTCGTAAATCGTCCAAGGGTTACGGTCAAAGAGTACAAACACGAACGTCGTTGCCCTTTCACGATACGGGCATCATAACCCTTGCCGATAGACGAAATCCTTATTTTCTGAGCGATTAAATCAAATCCGTATCGCCCCAATTTATATACCATTTCTCCGGGGAAACTAATATCTCCCTGTCCGAATGAGGATAGACCAAGAATTCGAATGTTTTGGGGCTTGGTAGAAATCCCATACCCCTCAGAGTCTTATAATAAGGGTGAATTTTTGGAACCATAAAGCCAAGAAGATCAGCCCCTTCCTCCCGGCTGTGTTGAATTCCTTTTTCTACAAGTGCTGCAAGCGTCCCCTCATCCAATGCCAATAAATCCACGATGACAGAACTATTGAACTTTAGTAGGTCAACTTTTCTCAAAACAATATAACCGGTCGTTTCTTGGTTTTTCCTCCCCCGATAGACGGTATAACTCCATGTTGGATGCTGAAAGTAACGCCATTTTAAAAAAGATTTGTTTCGGACCCCCATGACAGCGGAAAGAGAATTCGCTCTTTCCCAAAAACGATCAAATTGGTCATCCAATCCCACCACCTTCTCAATTTCGACCTTTTCTGTTTCCTCTCCTTTTTTCAATCCGAAGAGGAGAAGATGGAAAACCCTTGCCAGTCCTCCGAACAGAAGGCTGACGGGTTGAAGATGGATATACCGTTTCACAATGCCACTAAACCTTATTGGATAGACCAGCACCGGAAGTTTGGACACTGTTTTCCAACCAACTTTTTTCAGTCCATTGATGCTCTCTTTACGGATCGCGCACGCCGTCATAAAAAGTCTATTTTCGCTTTTAACGTGTCGGACGGAGTATTTTTCCATTTCATAGAAGACCCCCCTTCTCCGATAATCTGGGTGTACCATCAGTTCAAGGTGGAAGGTTCCCGAAACCACCTCTCCATAGACGGAAAACTGTTTTGGAAGATCGGCCAAGTGGCCGATCACTTTTCCTCCGTCCTCAACAACGTAAATGAAGGCCCTTCCGTCAGGCCCCTCCTCAAATTCCCACTTCCAGAATTTCTCATCCAGCTTATCCTTCTCCATCTCTCCGAAGACAATTTTTCTGAGAGATAAAATTCCCCTCAAATCTTTCTCGCCTCCGTCTCGAACAATCCAGCGATGACCTTTCTTCATGGCTCCCTTTTCTCTGGATAGACAATTTTAAACACCACCATTCTCTGGTTCTTTGTTTTAAAATCCTTCAACAGAACTAAATCTCCTTCTTTCCGGTCTGCCCAAAAGGAAGGGGAATCTTTATCGATGTCTTCGTCGACAACAAGGTATCGGACTCCCTGGGAACATGCCGCCCGTAGGATCTCTGCATAACTCCCCTTAGGGATACCAACCCATGGAAGCTCGGCATAGAACGCTTCTTGAGGGTACCGGCTCATAACCTTGCCTCCTTTGGGAAGATGATCTTTCATCCAGAGCCCTGCTTCTCTCCGAATGAAGCGAGCCTCCCTTTTGTGACTGACCCTACCCTGGACGAGAAGCATGATGGAGAGGGCGATGAGGAGAATGAAAACTAACCTTTCTTTTGAAACAACAAACTTCCGCCGTTGGTAGATCCAATCCATGAATACCAGGATCCCAAAAGCTGTCCAGGGAATAGAAAGCGGTATCATCTGAGAGGTATATCTCCTGTTCACCAAGAAGAATGGGAAGAGCAAACCGAAGAAAAAAAAGTGGTAACTCAGGACATAGAAATTCATTTTTAAAGAGTGCGAAGATTTTTTCTTAAGGATACCGATCCATCCCAGGACTGCAAAAATGAAAAGAATCGGATTATACGCTTGTTGGAATCTGTAAAGAGAACTCAATAATCCGAGTCCCACTTTGCTCAGCAGACCAAGGGGGTTTTTGACCAGTGGGAGTAACGCCAGCCTCGCATCCGTTCCGATGCTTCCATCGGAAGCAGGATTTTCCCCTGCGGAAGGAGACCCAATCGAGATATCCGCCTTCCTCGAAATAGACCACTTTCCTGTCTCCTTTCGAATCTGTATCAAGTAGGGAGAGGAAAGAGCAACAAATCCCAGAATAACTAAAAGTACGATCCCAACCCTTTTCAACCAGTGCCTTTTGCTTTGAGGAGGATTAAATAATAACAGCCAAACGCTGAGAATGAAGAGAAACCCTACCGCTTCAGGCCGGGTGAGATACGCCAATGCAGTAACAAGGCCAAAAAGGAGTGCGAAGTAAGGGCTCCCCCGACGGAAAGCCTTCCAGCCCAACAGGGCTGCGCATACGATAAGAAAATAATATGTCGATTCGGTCAAAACAGAGCCCGAATATATGTAGAGAAAAGGTTGAACTGCCGCCAAAAAGGCCGAAATAATACCGACCACCTCGTTGAAGATCGCACGCCCCAAATAGAAAACAAATAGGACAGTAAGGGTCCCAAAGAAAATTGAAACCCAGATCCCCGCTGCCTCATAATCCTTAGTGATTAAGGAGGCTAATGCAATAAGAGTGGGGTACAGAGGCGGAGCTTTCCCGTCCGCCCAACCCCCAGAAAAAACTTCCCTGGCCTGACGGATATATTCTATTCCATCGTTCTCGATGACCTGAGGCTGAAGGATATGGACGAGGCGTAGGGCAAGAGCAACGAAAAGTATAACTATCAGGATGTGCCAAACTTTAACTTTATAAACTCTGGATTCATCTTTTTGGTTGAGGAAGTGGCTCCTTTCACCTCCGAAAATTGAAAACTTGTTCATGATCTCCATTTCCAGTGATTTATCCTTTGACTCAGTCCTTCAAACAAGAATGATCTATCTTTCAGGCGATTCCATCACGAATCGATTAAGTCTTCGTACACCTTTGAACAATTCCGAACCATATCTTCCCACAAGAATACCTTATCTTCCGAAATTGCATATTCATGACGGTAAACTTTCTCAATCCCAAGAGCCAAGGCAAGGGGGTCACCTTTCCCTACTAAAAGATGCCTGCCAAATATCACCTCCGGAAGCGAACCCGCATCGGTGGCCACAACAGGGATTTTCATTGTACAGGCCTCCACACAAGTAAAACCAAAACCTTCGCTTAGCGAAGGAATGACCACGCAGTCGCTCGCCTGGATATAATAAGGAAGTTCTTCTCTCGGCACAGAGTCCATTATAGTCAACTCCTCGACGCTCTTAAGTCCCAATTTTTCAATAAGCGCCAAAATTCTTCTATGACCTTTTTCGGGGCTTTGGGATAAAATCAACAGCAATTTCGAAGAAGGGATTTTCTCCTTTACGTATGGGACCGACCTCACCAGAAATTCAACGCCCTTTGTAAATCCAGGCCGACCGTAAAACGTGTATAGAAAAGTGTCCTTCTTCAGTCCCAGACGTTCCCTGATTTCTCTTCCCTGCTTTTCATATTTCTCCGGATTAAAAAGATCATAGTCTATTCCTGGGTAGGTTAGAAATAGTTTTTCAGGTGGGATCCCCTGATCCTCCAGCGACTCCATTGTATTTCTTGAGATGCAGTAATAGGCATCAAATGGAAGGGAAAGCACCGCGCTTTCTAATCGGCGGTATAAAAAGGCCATGATAGGGTTTATTCCTATCTCATACCATTTTCTTCCCATCACCTCAAACACATGATTGACAGATCGTTTTTTTCGCACCTTGGATATAAGCCACGCTGTAAAAGCTCCGGTATACGTCCTGGTATGAATAATCTCCGCTTTTGCGGCATATTTCCAGCTGGAAAAAAAAGACAAAAATATGAACCAGAATCTATCTCCGAGTTTAGGAACTCGTACGCGGTGGATATTGACGCCATTGATCGTTTCATCCTTCTTAGTATCCGGAAGACGACATGTCACTACATGACAGGTGTGCCCGGCCTTAACAAGCCCCTCCGCCAGGCACTGAAATAACACTTCAGCCCCCCCGACGCATGGATAATAATATTCGATAATGAAACAGATTTTCATTCAACAATGAACCTCAAAAAATCAACCCTTCGACTTTCCCAGGTCTAAAGCCCGGGGTTTGCCTTTCGACAATCTCAAGGCCCCGAGTACAACCGAGGGGCTCAGGGTTGATACTGAGCGGCGCTTTTCACCCCATCCTAAAAGATGGGGGTTGGTGCTATCGAAGTATCAAACTCTACAAAAGTTGCACTTGCCTAATCAATTTAAATCTGTCTTTAACGATTTTCAATACGAGATTGATCTCACCAATTTTGAAAAAACTCATCATCAGGGCATAGATTACTATACACACAACTGCTGAAATCCCCAACCTGATAATTTGGCTGAAAAGGTTCCCTTTCACCAATTCACCCAGATAAAGAAATAATGACCATCCCAATGCTCCTGATAAAACAGCACCAAAAGAAGTCTTTATCATGAACTTTGAAAGATAAATGACATCCAGCCCCCCTATTTCTTTGTTCAATATTCCCAAGCTGACAATGCAACCTAAGAGGGCGGCTATCCCCGTAGCCAATGCCAGCCCTTCAACTCCCATCACTTTATGAAGAATAGCGCTCAGGAAAACATTTAGGATTAGTCCACAGAGGGAGAGGACTAACAGCAACCTCACCTTTCTCAAAACACAATAAGCACTCGCAACCATCTGTCCAAATCCGCTACCAATCATTGACAGTGATAGATACAGAAACACGGACGAAACCTCGGCCGTATCCTGTGTTGTAAATTTCCCATGTTCCAGAAATATCTGAAATATCGGAAACCTCAGGAAGATCACAAAAGCTGCTATCGGGAACAGGGCAACGGCAGTCATTTTTAAACCCAGCGAAAAAGTATCCCTTACTTTCGCTTTACCCTCTATCGCTGACTCACTGGACATCCTTTGATAAAGAGGTATGACAATGCTCACTGAAAGAAGCTCGATGATCAACAAAACAGACCTGCTGGCGTATTCCAGGATCGCTATGCTTCCAGTAGTCAAGAAAGAGGCAAAAAATCTGTTGATTATCAAATTGATTTGCCACAATGCTCCGATAATGGATACGCCTATAAACATCAGCATGGCATCTTTGATCGCTAATTGGTTCACATTTATTTTAAAAGTGTACTTGTTCCGCCAGATTTCTTTACTCCCAGCCAAAAGCAAAGCTACAGCGAACGCTTCGGAAAGAATAATCGCCGCTGCCAACACATAAATCCCTACCCTTTGCTTCACAATTAGAATAGTACCAATCAGGACGAAATTGGCAAAGAGCGTTGCAGCAGCCGGTAAAATAAACGACTGATAAGATTGAAGAACAGCAGTCAGAATTATTATCGCTGTAAGGAATACCACGGTAACGAATAGGATCTGGGTCAATCTGCTTCCAATATCCTTGTAGGCAGATTCCATCCCAGGGACCATAAACCGAATAATCCATGGCGACAACCACACTCCTGCAGCGGAAATGGCGATGGCCCCAAGCAAGACGACGGTGATCATCGGACTCGCAAACTTCCATGCAGCTTCTTCTCCATGTTTTAATTTTTGTTGCGTAAAGATAAGGATGAAGGCGGTGCCAAAATTGCCAAAAAGAACGGTGCTCACGAAAGTTGGAACAGAATAGGCGACGATAAAACTCTCCAGTTCCCGGCTTGTACCAAAAAGTGCAGCGACCAAAGGGAAAAAGACAATTTGCAGTCCCTTCGTCAATAGGGCAATAATAAAGACAAATATGGCGATTTTGACTATTCGTTTCTCTTCTCTCAAATTTCTCCTCGGATTTGATCTTACGAAACCATTCTCTTTTCACCCCACCGGACTTTTCTGCTTGTCATCCATATTTCTTTAGCCTCTTAAGTTTAGTCACCGGCTTTTTAATGGACAATTTTATAAATGACATTTCCTCCTGATTCAAAGACCTTAATAAAATATTTCTCATTCGATAAATTTGCTGAAATCTCATTTCCTTTCGGGGCGAGATTATAAATTCTGAAAGCAAGAGGGTAAACGAAATAATCAAAATTCTTCAATTGTTCCATTTTCATGGGATATTCGGAAGAAACCATTTGAGGGCCTAAAAAATAAAGGAGTCTCGTATCGAGCGCGATAATACGGATATCTCTCCCCCCTTTGGAGTGAATGTCCTTCAAATAAAGGACAAGGGGGTACAACCTCTTCATCGTTTTCAACCTCTTTTCATCATCGCTCATAGATGGGTGAAGAAAAAGGTCGCGATTCTTAACTATTATGTAGCCACATGGGGAACGATTAAGATTCCGCATAGGATGAAAGTAGTTAATTCCCTCCTCGACAAACTGCCAAGTATCCTTTGAAAACCTTCCCCAACGGCCCATATACCCAATACTGCGAATAGGGGTAAAATCGTCAGGAGGAATCGGGGATCATAACTAAACTTGAGCACCCACACTATCAGATAGGGCAGGACAAAGCTCAATAGGAATAGAATCTTCCTATCCTTCCAAAACAGCCGAGAGAAACTATAGAAAAGTCCAAAAACGTAAACGATTGAAACATGATATCCAATAGCTCCAAAGTACTTAAACAAGGGGACTCCGTAATGCATCCAAAATGTCTCATAACGCCAGTTTCCGGGAACGATTAATCTTACGGGAACGAGGTATCCGTATAACAAATAGTTCCTCAGATACCAAGGGCCCCCAATGGCTAAAGAGATCCCAAGAATAACGGCAAGATGATGAAGATGGATATGACCCTCCGTCTTCCTCAGCCGATCAAAAAGTGTTTGAATAATAAAAAATAGGAGGATCGAGATAAATATTAGTAGAGTACTATTCTTGGTCCAAATAGAAAATCCAACCATTAAACCAGTTAAAATAGCATATTTCATTGATCGGTAACGATAGGTGAGCCAGTAATATAAGATTGAATTTGTATAGAAAAAAGCACCTGGGATATCAGTGTATCCACTGGTTGCAAACCTTAAAAACAGGGGAGTAAAAGACAAGAGGAGGGCGGCGAAGAGACCGGTCTTTTTATTGCAAAGATGTTTCCCCAATAGATAGGTAGACCCAATGACGCCAATGCTGAAAAGTCCAGGAATTACTTTTGCAGCATGCTCATTTATTTCCCCAAAAGCAAAGTAATTATAAACATAAGAGAGGGGTACAAGGAGAGGATAAGCATCATATGGCCCTTTAAATTGAGGAACATGGAATCCGTCCATGCCACCTGCTAAAAAGATATTCTTTGCAGGCATTGCATAATGGGTAATTGCATTCTGAGTAACAAATAGATAATAAATGCTGTTCCAGAAGATCAAGATGCAGATAAACAGGACCGATCCCTTCAAAAGATACTCCAGGGATGACGAGTTTACCTTCTCTGATGACTTGAGAGTGTCCCAATTCCTGAGCATAAGGGCGAAATGGAACAAAGAAAAAACGGAAACGGGAAAAACGATGCCATAAACATTGAACAGAGGCTTATAAAAAGTGGCTATATAAGCCATGAGAAGCGTCAAGAATCCTATGCTTACTCCAAAACTGGTTGAGAAGACTTGAAGGATCGATCGATCTTGCGGTGGAAGAAGCCTTAAGGTCAGCGGTAAACAAAAAAGTAAACCAAATATGATTAAAAGAACCCCTTTTAAAAAAAGCATCTCCTCAACCTATATTTTACCAATGATTTTTATATCGGATTTAAGACTGGAATAAAGTCAGCTGAGATACCTCATCACTATCCTGATTATTTTCTCACTTGCCTTCCCATCTCCAAATATCTTACTTCCCTTTAGATACCTCCTTCGTCCCTCCGTATGACTCACCTCTTTTACAATTCTTTCCTCACTGGTCCCAACCAATACATTCCAACCACTTTTGATTGTCTCCACCCATTCCGTCTCTTCCCTCAACGTCAAACAGGGAACCCCGAACCAATAGGCCTCTTTTTGAACACCCCCTGAATCAGTCAAAATGGCCTCGGCGTTCTTTTCCAATTGGAGCATACCGAGGTAGGAGACGGGCCCAATGAATTGGATATTTTTGAATTTAGAGAAAAGACGATGGATCTTCATCACCTTCTTTGTCCTTGGATGAAGGGGGAGGATGACAGGAGCTCTTTTCCCAATTTCGTTCAAGGCTCTAAAGATAGATCTTAACCTTTTAGGGTCGTCCGTATTCTCAGCACGATGGAGAGTAGCTAAGTAATAGTTATGAGTTATGAGTGTTGAGTTTTGAGTTCTAACGGAGAGAAGGCGTAAATCCTTTAGGATGGAGGAGTTTTGTTCACCCAGCTCAGAATAATAGAGAATCGAATCGTACATCACGTCGCCCACGTTTTTAACGATTTTTCTCCCTCCGTCTTTTATCCCTTCTTTCAGTAAATTCCGGACCCCCTGGTCAGTGGGACAGAGTAGTAAAGTTGAAAGATGATCCGTCAGAAGACGGTTAATCTCTTCGGGCATCGCTGGATTGTAACTCCTCAAACCTGCTTCCACATGAGCGACGGGAATCCTAAGCTTTGCCGCAGCCAAAGCACCGGCCAATGTTGAATTCGTATCACCATAGACCATCGCCACCTTGGGTTTTTCTTTTTGCATGACAGACTCGATCCTCTCAAGCATGATTCCAGTCTGTCTTCCATGAGAACCAGAGCCCACGCCAAGATGATAATCCGGTCTGGGAAGTTTGAGCTCTTCAAAAAAAACTTTATCCATCAGGTAATCATAGTGCTGGCCAGTATGAACCAAAATTTCTTGAACCCTTTGTTTAGGATGACATCTCTTATTGTATCTCTGGATCGCACGGGTGACCGCTGCAGCCTTAATAAATTGGGGCCTTGCGCCCACAATCGTAACGATCTTCATTCCTTCGCTCCGCTCAGGATCGGTCGATTGGAAGTATCAAAAATACTCCAGGGGTCAAGGTTACGGCTACGAAGCCCGTTTCGTTTAGGGTCCAACGGCTACATAAACTTCTTGAGCCGAAGAACATAACCGAGTGACGATACGGGTATCGTCGCCCTTACCGTAACCGAAAGACTTTATCCTTGAATTAAGGTCACCCCTGTTGAATCTTTCCTATACTTCTTCCCGCAGGCCTTGCAAACTGCTTTCCCGGATCGAAAAGTAATTTCCTCAGCACATTGGCAGACCCACCCTTTAACTTTTCCAGGATTTCCATAAACCAAAGCATAATCCGGAACATCCTTGGTCACAACAGAACCGGCTCCAATAAAAGCATACTGACCAATCGTATTTCCACAGATAACCGTCACATTCGCGCCAAGGGTGGCTCCTCTTTTTACCAAAGTTTTCCGAAATTCTTTTCTTCTCGATATGAAACTTCTGGGGTTAAAGACGTTCGTAAAGACCATAGAGGGACCGCAGAAGACCTCGTCCTCCAAGATCACCCCATCATAAATAGAGACATTGTTTTGAACCTTTATATTATTTCCTAATACCGCGCCCGAACTGATAAAGACATTTTGACCGATAGTACAGTTCTCCCCGATTTTTACACCCGGCATGATGTGGGTGAAGTGCCAGACCTTGGTCCCCTCGCCGATCTTCACGGGATCATCCACGACAGCCGTGGGGTGAATAAAGCATGCCTTTCCCATCCCTTTATTCTCCTTCGAGGCGGATTGGAAATCCCTTCTTCTTCAAAGACTCCTGGGCAGCCATAAGAATTTTTACCACTCTGAGTCCGTCCCGACCACTCGTTTTAGGCTCTTTCCTCGATTCGATGCTTTTAATAAAATGTTCTGCCTCAGCCCGGAGTGGTTCCGCCATCCTAATACTCGGAATGGTAATATCCCCAAACCTCAGGCTGAGATATTCTCCGTATGTGTCATAAGAAAGATTCTTTACCCCTTTATCATAGACCTTCAATTTTTCGGAGGCCTCCATATCGTCGAAGACAACCATCTTTTTTGAGCCCACGATGGTGACCCTTCTTAACTTATGAGGATCTAACCAACTTAAATGAATATTTGCCATCTTGCCATCAGAGAATTGGAGGCTGAGAAACACCACATCCTCAATCCCCTTTTGGATATAACTCTCTCCATGAGCGGTCACCGCAACCGGTTCTTCCTCGAGGAGGTATAGGATAACCGATAGATCATGGGGGGCAAAAGAAAGAAGAGCATTTTCATCCTGACGGATGACACCGAGGTTGACCCGCTGAGTATAAATATAATAAATCCTTCCTAATTCACCAGAGTCGACCATTTCCTTCAGCCGGTCGACGACAGGATGATAGATCAGAAGATGACCCACCATGAGGATTCTTTTCCTCTCCTCTGCGATCCCTAACATCTCCTGGGCATCTTTTGCATTTAAGGTCATGGGTTTCTCTACCAACACATCTTTATCTGCTAACATGATCTCTTTCGAAAGGGAATAATGGGAGAGAGCTGAAGAGGCCACGACGACTCCTCTCACTTCTGAATCCTGAAGAATGGGTTTCAAACCCTCAACCATCTTCGTTTGCGGGTAGGTCTTCTGTAAGGAGACCAATTTGTCAGGATCCCGATCACAGACATATTTCAATCGAACATTGGGAATTTCGGAAAATACCCGGATGTGGTTCTTTCCCCATGCCCCGGCTCCCACGACAGCAACGTTTATCATAGGCCCCCCTTCATCATCACCATTATTTTAGATCAACCATATAAATCAACAATGAACCTTTGTAAATCCCAAATTCCAAATTACAATCTCCAAATAATTTCCAAGTACCAATTCTGAATCACCCAAACCTTCTAAGGATTTCGGTCATTGGGATTTATTTGTGATTTGGTGCTTGGAGTTTGGTGCTTTCATTTTCTAACCCCATTCCTTTGGGACACAACCTGAGATGCCACCACAAGAGATATGCATAAATCGAGAGTTTTTCTCGCCAGTCCTTGATCATGAAGAGGGTCACCAGAGAACCCAACGTTATCGCCACCAACTCGACTCCCAGTCTGATCATCAATCCCACAAGAAGAGCGGACCGTTGAAAATGTCCTCTATTTTTCTTAAAAAAATGGTAGCGGGAGCGATAAAATTCCACTCTTGCCCTCTTCCTCGCCGTCCCAGCACTCTTCCCCTGAAAGTGATAGACCTCGGCTTGCGGAATATGGTAGACTTTCCAACCTGCCCTCTTCATCCGATAGCACCAATCCGTCTCTTCGAGAAAAAGAAAATAATCCTCATCCAACAAGCCTACCTGCTCCAAAGCTGTCCGTCTCACCATCATACAGGCACCGATCACCGAATCCACTTCAACAGGCTCAGAATAATTTCTCTCTTTTCCTGGAAACTTCTTCGGGAACAAACGCCTCAGGAGACTTTTGTTGAGGAGCTCCGTAGCCAGAGATGGAAAATTGGCGATCGAGTTCTGTTTCGATCCATCACCATTTAACAACTGCCCACCTGCCACCCCTGCCTCTGAATGCACTTCCATAAAAGAAAGGAGTCTTTCAATGGCCCCCTCGTTTACCTTGGTATCCGGGTTAAGGAGAAGTAGGTACTTTCCCTTCGACAACCTGAATGCTTGATTATTCGCCTTTGCAAAACCGACGTTCCTCTGGTTTTGAATCAGGTGGACTTCTGGAAACCTCTCCTTGATCATTGTGGTCATTTCGTTTACGGATCCATTATCAACGACGAAAACCTCTTTCTTAATTTCCGGCATCATCTGATTGATGGACTCCAGGCACTGAATCAGGAGGTCTTCCGCATTCCAGTTGACGATCGTGACGGATAAATCGATCATGCCAGAGCAACCTTTCCTCGTCCGCCAGGATAGGGCTTTGGCGAACACTCCCCGCGTCGCATGGGTAAACAAAAAATGGTCACCCAAACTTTTTTATGAAAGTATCGATCGAATCACTACAAATCAAGTGAATATTCTCCCGGACCTTTTCATCCGGCCAATTCCACCATTTTATTTGTAAAAGCCTCCGTACGATTTCTTCATCAAAACGGTACCGGATGATCTGAGCAGGATTTCCGGCGGCGATGGCATACGGGGGAATATCTCGGGCCACCACGGAACCCGCGCCAATGGCGGCTCCGTCTGCGATGCGAACGCCCGAGAGGATGGTGACACCAAATCCAATCCAGACATCATTGCCAATGACCACGTCGCCTTTTGTCGAGGGGTGACCCGGGATAGATTTGGCCTCCGCCCAGAGGACAGGAAACGGGTAGGTACTCACCCAATCGATGCGGTGTTCACCCCCAAGAAAAAGGATGACATTGGTTCCAATGGAACAGTACTTACCGATCGTCAAAGAGGCTCCCCTCCCCCCCCAAATCACTCTCGGTTTTCCGTAAGTGTGATCGCCGATCCTATATCGGCCCCCCAAGAGATCCTTTGTATAGATGATAGGGTGAGACAAAGAGAACAGCCTTTTCACGACCTTTCTGCGGAAGATCCTGATCCGGTCTAAAAATTTCATGAGCTATCCACCGTGACGTTAAGCCGCTTTCTCTCCCACCATAATCAAGGTGTTTCCACCCATTATGATCTCATTGGACAAGGTCTCATCGAGCCGGTATAACTTTCCGCTATCCCTTGAAAGGAAAAGTCCATCGAGACGGAGGGCCCAGACAATGCGCAGCAACCATTTCACCCTTGGCTCCGTTCGGTCTTTCCCTACCCCGAGGATCTGAAATCCTTCGTGCTCCATCATAAACTTCAGCAGCGGATGCCCAAGGGGACTGATATGGGCCATCGAGAGATCGCCTCCCGATATCTTCTGGACTGTCTCGCGGGAACGAATCTTGGAAAAAGTACCTCGAAAAAGAAACCGGAGCCTTCGCTCGATGTTAAGAAAATTCGCAGTCGTGAGAATAATTTCTCCTCCCTCTGTCAACGCCCTTGCGAATTTTCGGATGGCGTTTGACGTTTCCGGTATGCCACGATGACCTCTCGGCCTGTCCTTTCCTCGTTTTCAAAAATCGATCTTAAACAACGAAGCGTGTGTTCTCTTGTGCTCCAAATGGCAATGATGATGAACAGATCGGTCAAGCCTTAACGACCTCCAAATACATCAGATCTCCAAATCTCGTTCGATCCACCACCCAACAAAGAGGGCGAAGGAGGAGCTGTAGATACCCACGGGCATAGCCCGTGGCACTCGTTGCGGAACACAAGCTATGCTTGACGCCCTATGGGCGAGTTCCCATTCACCCACGGGCACAGCCCGTGGAACTCTGCCCTACGGGTTATTAGAAAAAGAACCTCGAGAAAGAAACCGGAACCTTCGCTCAATGTTGAGGAAATTGGCAGTCGTGAGAATAATTTTTCCTCCCTTTCTCAACACCCTTGCGAACTCCCGGATGGCGTTGGAGGGGTTTTCCGTATGCTCGATGCCATCGATGCTGATGAGGTAATCGAAGGAGTGGTCTTCATAAGGAATGGAGTGGTTGAGATCGCCAACCTCCACCTTCAGGTCCGGGATCGAAAAGTAGGAGGGATTAATATCACAGCAGGAAACCTCAAACCCCATCCTCTTCAGCCGGCCTGCCAAAGCCCCCGCGCCCGTGGGGACGTCCAAGCCTTTTCCTCTAGGCTCTTTTCCCATCATCTCGATCACTTTATCGTGGGCCTCATTCCTCGCAAGAGGAATGGCTCCGTACGTCCATTCGATGTCAGGATGATTTTGTTCTCTCATACTCACCCCTCCTTAACCGCTCCTTGCACTGATACATAGACAACTCTCTATCTATGCCTTTTTTAATCTGCCATGAAGATGCAAAATTTTTTTGAGGCGCGTCATCCTTCGCCTTAGCTTTTTCAACATTTGGTCATCACTCCTGACGACCCTTACACCAGGAAGCTTTCCCCATTCTTCTGAGTTAGAGGTCTTCTGGGCCGTAACCCATATCCCTTTCGGCCTCCTTAAATCTCCCTCCAAAGTAAAATCCAACATTTTGAATCGGCTCAACAAGAGTTCGATGCCATCCGGTGCAAATCTCCAGTAGTCCTTCGATGAATTATAAAGTGCATTACGGTGGTCAGGATGAGAAGTCCATTTGGGCGGAGAACTCGATGGATTTCATCGATGGCCTTTTGAGGATAGGGAAGGTGCTCAAGGGATTCGAGGTTTAGTACCAAACCAATACTCCCATCGGCAATCGGCCTCATATCCGAAATGTCACAGACCACTTCAATGCAGGGCGGATCAAAGTCTCTCATATCCTGTTTAATATACCGTTTCCCCGGAAAAAGAGGCTGGTAAAAATTTGGTTCCCATCCAGCGCAGGTGTCAAGGATAGGTTCCTCATAGGGGAACCGCTCAATCGCCCATTTTACATAGTTGACAATCGCTTCCCTCAATTAGTTCACCTTACGTCTGATGGTCTTTCTATCATCCGAGTCGCCCCATCCTCCATCCAATCTCGATGGGTACCCACCAGCAGCTACGGAATAACGGGGGAGAAAAGAGTTTCATTCCGGGCGGCCTCCACTGTAAAGCCCCTGTAATACTCTTAGGAACTGTTCTGAGGTTATACGAAGAGAATATTCCTTCTCGACCGTGCTCATCCCACTTAATCCCATCCTTTGCCGCAAATCGGGATTCTGGATGAGCGTCTTGAGACGATCCACCCATTCTTGCTGAGTGGTTGCCCAAAAACCATTCTCCCCGTCTTGAACGATATCCGAGTTGACTCCCACGGGAGTACAGACAACAGGCACCCCTACGCTGAGATATTGGATGATCTTCAATCCACATTTCCCCTTCGACCACAGATCGTCGCCAAGGGGCATGAGCCCAATATCAAAAGAGATCAGATCCTCATTCTCGTCTTCTAATCTCCAAGTTTTTTTGACGACGGGGAGGTGGAGGGAGTCATAAAAATCATCACATACGATCTTCAATTTGAGGCGTGAGAATTTCCGAGCAAGGGCCTCAAATACGGGCTCCAAGGTTTTAAGATACTTCAAATTCCCTTTTGTCCCGATCCATCCTAAAATAACTTCCCCTTCCTTGGAAACCTTTTTTTTCTTTGGATAAAGTCTCGTGTCAACGGAAGTTGGTATAATGATGACCTTCTTCGCCTTATCCACCTTAATGACTTCTTCTTTCAGAAATTGGTTTCCCACCGTCACAATATCGCTTCCTTTCACCATCCATCTGAATTTCAGCCACCTGGACAAAGAATGAGGGTGAGGGGAGCTGGAAGAACGGTACATGACGGCATCATCAAGATCAAAAAGGACTTTCGATGACTTCTTGCGAACCCAACAAAATTCGAAAGGCGACAATAACCTCCTCTGAATACAAACCACATCGAAGAAAGGCAATTCCTGGTATATGAGGAGGCGTTGCCGCAAAGAAACTGAGATAGATTGCCACCGCGGCTCCACCTGATGGGCTACAAGGTAAGGGAAATATTGTTCCACCCGGAATCGGTGGCCTTGATCGTTCGACGCCGTCGAATGGGTAAGGAAGATGATTTTCATTCGATTCCTTCTTTCGTAATACAGAAACCCGATGCCAACTAATTCATTACATATGTATTCTTTTCAGTCAAGTCTTCGTTCCATTTTCGCCGAGCCTGTTCAAAGGATTCGTTCGGCTTGACATGGCAGTCCCATTCTCCTATAGTTATACGCAGATGGTCGAAATCCATGGACCTTGCCCGAGAGCGAAACCCCATTGTTTCCATCATCATTCCAACCTATGATTACGGAACCTATCTCTCCGTTGCGATTGAATCCTGCCTCAATCAGACGTATGCGCCTATCGAAACTATTATAGTTGATGATGGTTCAACGGATGACACAAAAGACGTCGTTCAGAAATTTAGTGACAGCGTTATTTATATTTACCAGAAAAACAGTGGCGTTTCCGCGGCCCGAAACAAGGGTTTGGAACTGGCGAAAGGCGACTATTTAGTCTTTCTGGATTCAGACGACTATCTAACCGATAACTCCATCGAGGTAAAGTTAGATATCTTAAAAAAATACCCTGATATCGGGATCGTTTTCAGTTCAACATACTCAAAAACTGTTGGACAAGACGAACTTCGTTATAACCACAGGTTTAAGAAATTTGAAAAACCTATTATTTCTGACCATTTTTATGAAGACCTTCTTTTGAGAAGGATACCCTTTCAGCCATCCGCAAATTTAATAAGAAGTTCGTTAGCGAAAAAGTTTAGATTTCCCACGAATCTTTCGAACGGAGAGGACATTGCTTTTTTCACAAAGATATTTTTTTCAACAAAAGGTTATTATCTCCCACAGCCTACGGCAGTAAACATGCGACATCCGAGGAGCCTCCGGCACAATGTCACTGAAATTAAGAAGGATGAATTTATCGAAACGATATTTGATGACCCATTTTATCGGGGTGCGCTGGATTATCTAAGAAGCACCTGTACCGCCCGCAGGTATTTGGAGTTGTCGAGGAGATACTTTCTGTCCGGCCATGCGACAATAGCCAAAAAATACTACCTCAAAGCCGCTTCCGAAAATCCTAAGGTTATATTCAAGCTAAAATACCTGGTCAAATTTATAAAGGCCTGCCTTCAATAGGGGATCGGGACAGCTCCATTTCCTCCGAAAAAAAAACAGAATGGATGCATCCAGGCCCTCTCGTCTTAAATCAGCGGGGGATTGGAGCACTTTGCGCCGGCAGCTGTTAGCCGCCAGACTATGAATCAGGAAACCAACCTCCGTCGTTTATGCTCTCCGAGCTATCAAGAGAATCGATTTTGTGAAATCAATTCCGAGGAAACGAAAGACCGTGGGAAAAAGATAAACTTTCATCACATATTACAGGAAGGGGGCATTGAAATACCGGAAGAGATCAATCAACTCAAATCGCTGGCTTAAGAACAATCCTCCCAGTTCCTCATAGTGATACGGCGTAAGGTGACTGACATCTTTCCAATACTGACCGGGAGTATGAATATTAGGAGTGGTGAGGATCACCCGGCCTCCCGGCTTCAAGATCTCAAAAATCTTTGTCACCATCTTTCTGCCGCTCTCCCCGTCCAGATGCTCGATGACTTCGAATGCAAGAACCATATCGAATTTTCCTTTGACTTCTTCAAAAGAAGAATAGTCATGCGGGTAAGAAGAATCAATATCCAAGCTTTTGTAAAGTATCAGCGGACAATATTTCTTAATTCGATCGCCTAACTCACGATTATATGCCCCAATTTCCAGGACAGATTCCCCGTCTTTCAAATATTTTAGGATGAACGGGAGACGCTTTCTCACGATATTCAAATCCCAAATCTCGGGATATCGCCGATGAATTTGACTCCGATATTCAAATGACTTGCTTCAAGGAATCTCCTTACTCATTTACTCTGATCCATTGCTTCACGTCAAAATCATACTGCTTGATGACGCGAGCCGGCGAACCGACTGCGACTGAATAGGGTGGAATATCATGATTAACGACCGAGTAAGCTCCGACCACAGCATGACGGCCAATCTTTACGTTGGGCAATATAAAAACATTTGCGCCAACCCAGCAATCCTTTTCCAGACGAACGGGCCCGGCGTCCGTGATCGCTTGCGATTTGATGGGAATTTCCACATCCTCGTAGTGATGAGAATGATCGACGATGATTACCCATGGTCCCAACATAACATTCTCTTCCAAAACAACGCTCTTTCTTGCTCCAATGATATTATAATTTCCTATGTGGACATCATTGCCGATTTTTAAAATGAATTCCTTCGAATCTCGATGCTTTGGATGGACGTAAATGTCTGTATTCTTTCCAATTCTAACATTGTCTCCAAGGGAAATAAGTCGAGGTCTAACGATTTGGCCTCCTGGACGGATATAAACATTCCTGCCGCAATGTCCAAATACCAGTTTGTTCTTTATATTTTTTAGATATCTCCAGAATCTCTTTTTCACAACCTGTTCATCTTTTCGACTTCTTCTGGCAGAATACTTTCCTCAGGATATTTCTGATGTCCCCCCAGTTTTTCTCAAGAGAGTAATATTCCGCTAAACGGCGCGAAGCGATTGAAGCTTTTTCCCTCAACTCCCTGTTAAAAAAAAATGAGATCTGTTGCCCGAGGGTTTGGCTATCTCTGGGGTCAGAAATCACATAGCCCTCTCGACCCATAGTGATGATTCCACTCGCCCCATTAGTAGAAGTGGTAATCACTGGTAACCCGCTGGCCAGGGCTTCTAAAACAGTGAGCGAGCAGGCGTCGTAAAAGGTGGGGTGAACGAGAAGATCAGAGGCGCCATAGTATTTTTCCGGTTCATTCGTGGAACCGGCGAAGACCATCTCCTCAAAGATTCCCTTGTTCCTGGCTAGACCCAAGTAAGAATCCTGACGATCCCTTCCCAGAATGAGAAGTTTGAAGGGAGGAAGGTTCTCTTTCTTGATTTTCGCCAATATCTTGATCAGTAAACCCAGCCCTTTCATCTGAAAATTATTTGAAACAAAGAGAATCACCATCTCCTCTGCCCCAATACCATGCCGGCTTCTGATCTCCTGTCGATATTGACGATTTCTGGGGTGGAAGCGTTCGATATCAACCCCGTTGTAGACCACGGCAATCTTTTCCTCGGGGATACGATACCAGCGCATCATGTCCTGCTTTACCATGTCGGAGATGGCAATGATCTTATGAAAATCTTTTTTCTTGTAAGGTGAACTTTCGATATAAGCCTGGGCCCATTGCTTTGGGCTCAGCACCCTTCCTAAGAATTTGATCACCCACATCCACGGGTGATCGTAGATTCTCAAGCTCCTCCAGAACCACGCCCAGTGTACGCCTCCATGGGGTTGAAGAATATCCGCCTTGAGCGTATTTCCCACCCCGAAGGTGATGTCATAATTTCCATTCTCCATCGCTTCCGTCGCCCTGATCGCAAAAGAGAGAAGACGAAGACTCTTTGGGAATGGGATCGTTTTGACAGAGTGGAAAAAAATCCCTGGGGCTTCTTCATCCCGATGCTCTGCATAGACATGGACCTCATGGCCCTCCGCCGTCATCCGAGTGCATAAGTCAACCAAATATCTTTCGGCTCCCCCCCTCTTTTTAGAGAAGTCCCGAAGGCCTATGGCAAACCTTATCTTTTTCATAACCCAATTACGCGAATGATAGCGGATTTTATGAGAGCCGAATTACTCGAATGAAAACGTATACCACGAAAAAGAGCAATTCACCCCATAATGATACGTCGATATTCGACTTTGGCCTTCGAAAAATTAACCAGGATACCGAGCTTGTGGCCGCTCGCTTTCAAGTAAGACAACATCTGGGCTGTATGATAGGTCGAAAACCTTTCCACCGTTTTCAGTTCGACGACCACTTTGCCTTCAATAACCATGTCCAGCCGATGAACTCCGACTTTCTTATCCTTGTAAGTTACATCGATAACCCTTTGCGTTTCGACCTTGATTGCCTTCTTTGCGAACTCTTCTATCAGTGCCTTTTCATACACGGACTCGACAAATCCTGGTCCAAGCTCCTTGTGAACTTCAAATATCGCTCCCATAATCTGGTACGACAAGTCGCGGTATATGATATTCGTGTTATTTGTTGCCATTCGTTTCATTCGTGTTCAAAAAAACATCGGATCCCTTCAGCCACTTTCTCCATCTCGCATTCCCTTATTTCCGGGAAAAAAGGAAGAGAGAGAATCTTCCGAGACCACTGGTCCGTCAACGGAAAGTCTCCTCTCCGATATCCCATTTCCTGATAAGCCTTCTCCAGAGGGATGGGAATGGGGTAATGAATGAGCGTTTCGATCCCCTTTTTTTTCAAAAATCCTTGAAGAGCGCCCCTCTTCCCCGTCTTAATCGTATAGAGATGATAGACGTGCCGGACTCCTTTTTTCTCTGACGGACATACCAGTCTTAATGGAGAAAGCAACTTTGCATAGAGCTTGGCCTTCCTCCTCCTCTCTTCGTTCCATTGATCCAAATATTTCAATTTGACTCGAAGGATAGCTGCTTGGATTTCGTCCAACCGGCTGTTTTGTCCCTTAAGGATATGCTGATATTTTTCTTTCTGTCCATAGCAGCGAAGAAGCCTGAGTTTCTGGTCATATTTTGGGTGATCGGTCACCACCATCCCACCGTCCCCATATCCTCCCAAATTCTTGGTCGGATAGAAACTGAAACAACCCATTGCCCCCAATGAACCCACTTTCCTCCTTCCAAATTTCGCCCCGTGGGCTTGGCAGGCATCTTCGATGACGACGAGATCATAACGATTTGCAATTTCCATAATCGAGTCCATATCCGCCGGATGGCCATAGAGATGGACGGGAAGGACCGCTCTAATTTGTTGTCCGCTTTTTTTTGTTTTCTCGCGTTTTAGAAGAAGCTCCAAGCTATTGGGATCCATGGTATAGGCTTTGGGATCGATATCGACGAAGAGGGGTTTTGCCCCTGTAAAGGAGATGGCCAGGGCCGTGGCCACAAAAGAATTTGCCACGGTAACGACTTGATTTCCGTCTCCAATACCGGCTGCTTTCAACGCCAGATAGAGGGCATCCGTCCCGGAGCCCACTCCAACCCCGTACCGAACCCCACAATAATGAGAGAATTCCTTCTCAAAACCGGAAACTTCTTTTCCAAGAATGAAGCGACCTGTTTCATATACTCTCTGAGTTGCCGAAAGGATTTCGCTTTTGATTTTTTCATACTGCCTAGTTAAATCCAAAAAAGGAACCATCTTCACCTCAATTGCGGATGTCGGGATTCGGAATGCGGAGTTTATACTCTATTCCGCAATTTACATTCCCCAATCCGCATTACCAATATTCCTTCTTGCACCTCCTGTAGAACTCGATGGTTTTCCGGAGCCCTTCCTCCAGATCGGTCTTCGGCTCCCAGCCAACGATGCGTTTGATCTTGGAGATATTCGTATAATAATCTCCCGGTTCGACTTCCTTTCTCTCTTGAGTAAAGTCGGTGAAGGCTGCCTTGCCGGCTCCGGCAATCTTTACAATCCGTTTTGCCAGGTCGATGAAGCTGACGGGAATACCGGTCCCCACATTAAATACCTCTCCGTAAGCCTGATCGCAGGCGGCCACCCGCAAAAAACAATCAACCAGGTCATCCACATATAGAAAATCCCTCAAGATCCGGCCGTCTCCAAAGACAGGAATGACTTCGTTATCGATGGCCTTTCGGATAAACCAGTTGAGGACGCCGTATTCATCGTGGGCCATCTGATGCCGTGGTCCATAGGTGTTCGTAATTCGGAGACAGGTTCCCGGAATTTTGTGAACATCGTGATAGACGAGCACCATCTTCTCGGCCGATAAATTGGTTACCGCATAGATTCCCTTGGGATTGGTGGGATGATCCTCCCCCACGGGCAGGGTCACACTGGACCCATACTCCCCCCGGGTCCCTGCAAAGATGATCTTCGCCCCTTGATTACTTTTTCGGCAGGATTCGAGCAGGACCAGGGTCCCCCGACAGTTGATATCTAGATCCTGAATCGGATTTCGGATGCTGTCCACATGATTCACCTGACCAGCGAGGTGAAAAATGATCTCCTGTCCCTTTACCAAATAATCCATCGAATGACCATCCCTCACATCGGTGAAATTGATATGGATACGATCGGCGATCTCTTTCACATTGAAGAGGTTTCCTCCAAGACGTGGCATCATATTGTCCACAATCGTCACCTTCGCCCCCAATGCAATCAACCGGGCCGACAGATTGGATCCGATAAAACCCAGACCACCTGTCACCAGCACCTTTTTTTCTCTGAAGGCCTCTTCATAAGGAGTCATCTTCATTCTCCCTCCACAATCCGCAGCTTGACATACTCATCCAGGCTTGTCGTATAGAGATGCCGAAACAAGTTCGGCATGACACTTTCAGGGTTAAATGATTTGCTCCTGAACTTGTTCCAGGAGGGCAGGATCTAACGATTTCAAAGTCTCTGAGATACCTATTTCCTCCTCAGTGGCTACGGATGATGCTCCTTCCTCTCGAGCTGCAACTCCCATAATTTGGCATATTTGATAAAAACATAGAACATGGTTGAGACAATGATGATGAACCCTGGCAACCCGTCTCTAAATCCCGACTTGAAAAGGTACTCTTTGATGAATCGAAACGGAGGGTGAAAGAGAAGTTCGGAAAGACGGAATTTCTTCCCACTCTCTAAAAGATCCATGGCAGCAATTTTCGAATACTTATCGATCGTCTGAATCTGATCAGAAATGTTCCCATAGGTATAATGATGATACTGATTTTTTAAAACCCCCACCTTTCCATCCACGACCAACTTGGCATGAAGTCCTCCCTCCCATTTGCCTTTGTCCCTTCGATAGAGACGAATCTCGCCATCTGGATACCATCCTCCGTATCGAATCCACCTCCCCAGGTAATAAGTACGACGATACACAAAATATCCGTCTAAATCCTTTGTCTCTCCGTTCAATTCCGCACGAATCTCTTCGACCAACTCCCCTGGAATTTCTTCATCGGCATCCACAAACATGATCCAATCCTGGTTGGTGAGATCAGCGGCATACTGATATTGATCACGATGTCCCGTCCACTTCCTCTGAAATATTTTATCGGTATATTGTTTGCAGATTTCGCACGTCCCGTCCTGGCTGAAAGAATCAACAACCACCAATTCCTCAGCCCAGGAGAGGCTTTTCAGACATCGCTCAATCGTCCTGCGATTGTTAGTGGTGAGGACATAGACTGAGACCGGAACCTTTTGGATCATTTTCTCTTACGCCTCAACTGTTTATCAACTACCTTTTCGACTTCGTCCACGGTGATGAGTTCCATGCATCGATGATCTTTTGGACAAATCCTCTTCCAGCAGGGACTGCAAGGGACATCCTTTCTAACCACCACATGGCCCTCCCCCCATGGACCCGTGGCAAGAGGGGGCGTTGATCCAAAGAGAGCGGCAACGGGAATACCGACAGCAGTGGCCATATGCATTGTCCCGGTATCGTTGGTCACAAGGAGAGTACAGCGTTCCAAAAGGGCAGCCAGCTGGAGTAAACCGGTCTTTCCGATCAAATTTATTCCGTCCGTTCCCAAGTAGTGCAGAATCTCATCAACGATGGGACGTTCTTCCTCCTTCCCAAACAGAAGAATTTTGGCCTCCCATTTCTCAGCAAGCCTCTTTCCCAATTTGCCGAATCGATCCGGATACCAACATTTGGCCAAACCATAAGTGGCCCCAGGATTCATAGCAATGAGAAGTTCCCCTTCCCGGATACCCAAGTCTTTCAACACTCCATCGGCCCACCTTCGGTCTTCCTCTCTGAGAAATATCTTGGGAGAAGGAAGGCCTTCTATCTCTCCTAAGGGCTCCATCAGCTTTCGGTAATAATGGACCCGGTGGCCTTGAAGGATCTCTTTTGTTCGACGAATTCGGTGGGTAAGAAAGAGGGAACGACCCTCCGATTGATAACCAATTCGGATTGGAATGCGAGCCAGGAAAATATGGAAAGCAGAACGGAAAGACCTGGGAAGGATGACAGCCAGATCAAAATTCCTCTCCTTTAAGGATTGGCTGAGGTTTAAATCTTCCCAAATAGATCCAATCCCTTCCTTCTTTTGAAAAGGAATAATCTCATCCACATAGGGAAACGTTTTCCACAAATCGACCAGATAGCTTGGAATCAGAATGGCCAAATGGGATTTGGGAAAGAGAGTTTTTAATTGTTGAACCGCTGGATAGCTGAGAACAGTATCCCCTACCCAGTTTACGCCTCTTACTAATATACGATTGACTTGGCTGAAATCGCGTTTCAAGAGATATGCTCCTTCCTAAACCGTTCGATTAAGGTTATTATGGCAGTTTATTCAAGTCAACCCTTCGACGCCTATTATAATCTGTAACCAAAATAGAGGCCCCGTCAGAAACTCCAGTCGTTGCGACTCGAAACCGAGCGGGGTGTCATTTCTAACGGGCCAAACTTGGAATTCACGTATCAATTTCCCTATCCCCTCAGGGGAGCTCGATTTCTCACTTTGGATGCGTTCGCTTGGCATAGATATATCCACCGCCGCCGTCCATTTTAATTTCAAAACCCAATTCTTTAAGTCTCAAAGGAATATCGATGGAAAATTCCGATGGAACACTATGCGTCTCCATAGCCATTCCCATTATTTTGGCGGCAGTCTCAAAACTGATATTTCTCAGGATATCATGCTCAGCGCCTTCGCAATCCAGCTTTAAAAAATCAATTCGAGGTAGACCCTCTCGCTTGAAGATGTCCTCGACCGAAATCGTGGGAATACGTCCCGCCTTAATATTCGTGATCCCCCTTTTGTATAAGGAATAATCCGCCGAAGAGCCACCTTGATAGGTATAAATATCGTGATATCCACTTCTACCAGAAACCGCCATTTCAAAGATAGACATATTCTCCAGGTGGTTTAGCTCCACATTCCTCTTGAGCATTTGATAATTCGTTGGCTCCGGCTCAAAAGCGAGCACCTTGTAGGCACTTCTTGCAACCAAGATAGAGAAGGATCCAATGTGAGCTCCCACATCGACAACAATGGCGTCTCTTGTGATTGGAACAAAATCCTTTGTATAGTTTTTCTTGACGAAATTGGATTTTACAATTCTTAAATCATCCGTATTCGGGCGCAACCTAATTCTTAGACCACTTCGATGTATCAACTCAATCTCTTTACGCAGAAATCCATAACGTCCTGCATAAAGCATATACAAATTCTTGAATGCAGCCATATTCTTTACGAGTGACATTCAAGGTCTCTTTTCTTATCTCTCATTAGGTTCCGAGCTTGCTAAGGTGCTTAAAATCTTTTTCGTAGCGTTAAAAACTTCGTCGGCTGAGACAGCTCTGATACAGTCAAGTTTTTTACAGGAATACTCATGACACGGACTGCACCCCACTTCTTTTCTCACTTTGACGTGGTTTCCAAAAGGCTCATTTTCAATTGGGTCTGTCGGTCCATAAATGACGACAGCAGGAATTCCCATGAGGGAAGCAATATGCATCGGTCCAGTATCACCCCCGATATAAAGATCGCAATTTCTGTATACCTCCCCCAGTTGTGTCAAAGATTCGGTTTTGGGCGCCAATAGAGACGGTTCTTTCATCTGGCTTCGAATACCTTCTACCCAGTCGACTTCCTCATCTCCCCAGGTAAAAAGAACGGAGGCGTTGAGTTCTTGGACCAATCGATCCGCCAATTGGGCATATTGATCAGGCATCCATCGCTTGAACAAAGCTTTTCGGCTCGTTCCCGGATGGATCGCAATCAAAGGTCTATTAACGAATGCTGATGAAACCTTAAAAAATGACCCCATATATTCCCGATCCTCCGGGGGAATATGAAGACTATATTTAAGCTCTTTCAACTCCAGCCCTATCCCCTTCAAAAGCGCAAGATTTCTTTCAAACCGGCTGATCCTTTCTCTCGGAAGATTCACTTTCACATTCGAATACAAAAAATTCCCTTCCTTGGTCGACCTTCGAGCGTATCCAATCCTCCTGGGAGAACCTGAAAGAAAAGAGAGAGCACCGCTTTTGAGAATCCCATGAAAATCGAGAACCACATCAAACTTTCGTCTCCGAAGATCTTTGACAAATCCTCGCATTTCCCCGAAAGTACCCCATATCCCCTTTAGCGACTTTATCCCTTTACTCCACCTTTTCCTTGGAAATAAGATCACCTCATCGACCTCTGGCTGACTCTCCAAGAGGGCTTGAGAGGCTTCTTCAACAATCCAAGTGATCGAGGAGGAAGGGTTGTGCTCTTTTAAGGCTTTTACCGCAGGCAGCGTCCGGATGACGTCCCCCACTGCACTCAGCCTCAAAACCAAAATTTTTTGGTACTCCATTGTTGAAACATTACCCTATTATCCGTTAATTTTCAATAGCAAATACAAGAACTTTGCGAAATAACTGCCAAATTCAAAACGGAGCCCCCAAATATCCTATACTCACCCCTCTTCCCCCGACAAGAGAGTTAGCCTTTCCGCCCCAGATAGAGGTAGGGGAGGGTGAGGGAGCCTCTCGTCAAAAAATTGAATGCGTTTGTATTAATATCCAAATAGAGGTGGTATTGAAACCTCCCCGTCATTGGGTAATTTGCAAGCATGATTCACATTTTATTGGAACGGTTAATAAAGAATTGAAAATAATTCGGGTGTCATCCATAAATGAGTTCGCAATAGGAATAATAATTGTTCTCGCAGTGTCGTTAAGCATCTTCTTAACGGCCGAGACCACCGGTGCAATAGCCTCCGAACACGAGCCTCAATTAATACCCTCTTACGCTGGCTTCGCAGATGTCCAGGCCACCAAGAATTGCTTTAATATTGTTGGTGACACACAGAGTACAAGTCACTGGGAGTTCTGGCGGGAGAGAAACGATAGAGAACGAAAGTTAATCATCGATGAAATCGCAAGATGTGAACCAGCCTTTGTTATCCATCCCGGCGACCTTACTCCTCGGGGAGGTTCAGAGAAACACTGGCAGGAATTCGATGAGATGCACAAAGAATTTCGTGAGAAAAAGATCCCGTATTTTCCAACCCTTGGAAATCATGAGTTTTATGGCAATGACGAGAAGGCACTACAGAACTACTTCGAGCGCTTCCCTTATCTTGATAAAAAACGCTGGTAGGGTTTCACCTGGAAGAATGTAGGATTAATCCTGGTTGATTCCAATTTCTCCACCCTTACCAAAGAACAAATCGAGGAACAGTCTCGGTGGTATTTGGACGAGCTTGAGAAATTCGAAAAGAACACGGAAATTGATTTCACTATTGTCTGCTGCCATGAGCCACCTTTCACGAATAGCCGGGTAGTCAGACCAAACGAGAAAGTCAAAGTTTATTTTGCTGACCCTTTCCTTCGATTCCAAAAGACTTGCTTATTTTTTAGCGGCCATAGTTATTCGTATGAGCGGTTTCAAACGGGAGGCAAGTTCTTCATTGTCTCCGGGGGAGGAGGTGGGCCGAGGCACAAGGTTATGATCGACCCCGGAAAGCAGCGGCACCAAGACCTCTTTTCCGGCCCTGAAATTCGCTTTTTCCACTTCTGCGAGATAGAAAACCGTGATGATACCCTTATCTTTAGAGTCCTGCGCCTCGAATCGGATGGAAGCTTTGCCATCATCGATCCTTTATTAATCGGTCCATGATTAAATAGACCTCTGGTTACCCCCACCCCCATCCTTTCCCTCCCCCTGAAGGGGAGGGAAATCTCTACATTCCTCCCCCTTCAAGGGGGAGGTCGAGAGGGGAATGGAGATTTGCCGGAGTAGTATAATTATGTCTTCTCAATTATGGACTCATTGGTAACTATTCAGAAGATCTCGAAATAGAAACTATCCGGTTAGAGAAACCAGGAATTTTTCAGGTAGGCTCTTTATTTTACCATTTGAATCGACACAGATGTGTTGGGTCTCCCCTTCTGCAATCACCTCCTCTCGGTCTTTACGAAGGATCTGATACCCAAAGGTGATCAACCGTTTATTGGCTCCCTTCAAGCGAGTCCGCACGATGACTGTTTCATCATATCGAGCCGAACTCCGATACCGGCAATGAACGTCAATGACCACAAGCTTGTATCCCAATGCCTCCAAATCGGCGTAGCGAAATCCTCTTCCGCGGCAGAACTCAGACCGCCCTACTTCAAACCATACAAGGTAGTTCGCATAATACGCCACTCCCATCTGATCCGTCTCGGCATACCTCACTCGAATATCCACATCCACAAGGTCTTTCATCACTTGTAATTCCTCCCAACTTCTCTTCTATTTCTTCTGACTTGGTTTATAACAGGTTTGTCGCAAAGGGTTCAAGGATTCGAGGGTTCATGGGTTCAGGTCTTTGGTTATCATACCGGTATCACGCCTTAAAGATTGAGTTACTCAATGACAAAAGGGGCTTCAACATTTCGCTCGGACCCTTGAATCCTAGACCCCTCGAGCCCTTGCGTTTCACAAGGCTCTTAAATACTCAGGCCGTAATAATTCCGGGTCTTTCCTTCGGAGGACTTCTCGAATGCGCTTAAGGGCTTCTTCTTTCTGCTCTGGCATCTGAATTCGAAGGGGGAGATAGTTGGAGGCATGATTCGAAGCGAAAAAACAATGGGTGAATCGGCAATGGATAATCATCGTTTCCAGCTCTTGGATCAGACCGAAAGGAGTGGGTAAAACCAATTTTCCTGTTTCGATCTCCTTCGCGATGGGTGTTCCGGGGACAACCATCAAAGAAAGTGCGCCGACATAGTCCGGATCCATCTCGGAGAGAACTTTTCCGGTCTCCACAGCGTGCACCTGACTGCCTTCCACACCACCGATGCCTAAGATGACAGTCACAGAGAGAAGAATCCCTGATTCCTTTACTCTTTTCCCGGCACCGATCAATTGATCCACAGTGGCATTCTTCTTAATCCGTTTCAATACTTCCGGATCTCCGGACTCCAAGCCCAGATAGATTATTCCCAAACCCAGGCCGTTTAGGGCCTTGAGTTCCTCCACCTCTTTTCGAAGGATATCGTTTGCATTGGCGTACACTCCCACCCTCTCGAGCCCCTTTAATTTTGCTTTCAGATAGGATAGGATTTGAAGCAGTCTTTTTTGAGGGATGCTCAACGCATCGCCATCAGCCAGGAAGACCCTTCGAATTTTATACGGACTCACTTCATCGATATCTTCTTTGATCTCCTCGAATCTCTTGATTCGGAAACGCTTCCCCTGATAGGCCCCGCAAAAAGTACACCGGTTGTAAGAGCAACCCACCGTGGCTTGAAGGATCAAGCTGTCCGCTTCGCTGGGGGGCCGGAATATCATCCCCTCGTATTTCATCTCGATTGCTCCTTTCCTTTTGAAGGGGTATCGAATTGATAAATGATCTCTCCTTCCTTGACCATTCCCAGCTCCTTCCGAGCGATTTCCTCGATGTAGCGCTTGTCACTCTGTAACCGTTTCACCTCTTCCTTCAACTTTTGATTCTCCTCCTCCAACTTGAAATTCTTGTCCTTGATCCGCGCCAATTCCTTCCGGAGGCTAAAAAGGTGGAAGATTCCCTTTTCCCCAAAGAACGTGAGGCTCCCAAAAATCAAAAGCGAAATAACGATCAGGATAAGCAGACGCTTCTTTTTCATTTCAGATTTTTCAATCCACAATCCCTGCCTGCGATAGGCAAGCGCGATCTCCGATCTGCAATCAAATTATTGGAGCTTAAATTTGATGGGGATGGTTCCCGATTGTTCAACCTGGGGTTGATCTTTCGCGAGCGGAGCAAACCGCCATTGTTTCAAGTACTGGATAGCAATCCTTTCCAGCTCTGTATCCCCTTTGACCGATGGGACAACTCGATTCACTGTCCCAGTGGGCAATACCCAGAGCGTCAACTCGATCTCTGCCTCCACTTTCACCTTAACCTGAGGGAGATCGGGCCTCTCCAGAATCTTCCGCCTGACCAGAGACCCTTTTATCCCCAACCGAAGGTTTTCCTCCAGGGGCTTTTCCTGATTATATCCTTCCTTGGACTTCAGAAGCCTATCGATCACCCTCTCCGCTCCCTTATCCTTTAGGGAGACCAAGTCGGTGGCATCTTTGAGAGAAGGAGTAGGAGCTTCTGGGTAAAAAAGAGCCTCCCGCTTTTTCAAATATTCTTTTAACTCTTGATCCACTTCTTTAAACTCTGATGAATTTCTCAGGACCTTCATCTTCTCTTCGGCATTGGGAGATTCGAGCTTCTTCGTTCGAGGATATTCCGGGGCGAGGATCCTCCAATCCTCCCGGGCACTAGCCTCTTCCATCTTCTTAAGAATAACGTCTTCCCGTATCCGTTTCTCCTCGGGAGAAATCTCGCCTTTCTCCCATCCTAAAATCCTTTTGCTTTCATGCGTCAGGGCGTTCCAGCCGTCCCTCAGACGGATATGGAGGGGAGGAACAAAAATAAAAATACACGCCAAACACACGACGAGGGTAAAGAAAACTCCGATGAGAAGCAAGAGGCGATTCCGGTTTTTCTTCGGTCGTATGAACATCAGCGAATATTCCCTTTATCTATCTGGTTGAGCATTTTTTTGGCCGTCTCTTTTCGATCCTGCCTCTTGCTCTTATCCAACAATTTCTGGTAAACCTGTCTGGCCTCAGATATTTTTTTTTCGTCCAGATAGAGAGTCCCCAATTTCAGAAGAGCCTCTTCCATCAGGTCGGAGTGATGGGGATAGAGGTAAACCACCTTTGAAAATTGAACCAGTGCCGATTCCCTGTTTCCCGCCTCCAAATAGACTTCCCCCATTTTAAATTGAGCCTGACTGGCCACGGACTCTTCAGGGCTTCGAGCCGCCGCAGAAAAGGCAGCGACGGCCTCCCCATATTTCTTCTGGGCGAGGTAGAGAATCCCTAACCTCAATTGTCCTTCAAACTGGACGTCACCTTGGGGAAAACTGGCCACCAGTTCTTTCAAAACCTTCTCGGCCTGATCCATCTTCCCCAGGCTCCGATATCCTTCCTCCATCCCCAGATAGGCTCTTTTGGCTAACGGATGCTGGGGATAATTCTTGATCACCCACTCATATCGCTCAATGGCTTTCGGGTAATCTGTGAGAAGGAGATAGAGACCTCCTAATTCGATCTGGGCTTCGACGAAAAGATGACCCTGCGGAGAACGACGAAACACTTTGTCCATCTCTTCGACGGCTTCAGCCCACCTTTTATCCTGTATGAAGAGAAGGGCAATGCGGAACTGCGCCTCCTCCGTCCACTCACTGTTCGGATAGAGGCCGATCAGCTCTCGATAGGTGTTCACCGCTTTTTCTTCCATTCGCTCCCGTTGGTAATAATCTCCTAACTGCATCAGGGCTTGAACGGAGAGGTCGTGTTGGGGATATCGTTTTGAAAAAGCCTCCACCCGGGAAATAAAAGAGTCGTACTTCTTTTCTTGAAGAAGGCAAAGGAGGATTCCGAAATCAGCTTCGGGTGCTTCTTTTGATTTCGGATAGGCCCTCACCACATTGGAGTAAGCATTGGCCGCTTGAGTATACTCTTTGAGGTTATAATGTCCGTCTCCTATCTTCAGAAGCGCGGAAGGCACGTAGGCGCTTTCAGGGTACTTCTGGGCAAGACGTTGAAATTCTTCAATCGCTTTTTGGAACTCTTTCTTCCGAAAATAGGACCAACCAATCCAGTACTGGGATTCATCCGCATAGGGACTCAGCGGATTGGATTTCAAGAGCTTCTGAAATTGACTGATCGCCTCATCAAATCGTTCCTCTCGATAAGCCACCCATCCAAGGAGATAGTGTGCCTTCTCTTTATCTTCGTCCCTTTCGGTCATAGAGGCCAATCGCATTAAATAGGTCTTGGCCTTCTGATAATCATTCTGATTCAAATAACATTCCGCCACCATCAGGAAGATGGGGGGTGTGGACTGATACTGAGGAAATTCTGTGACGATCTTCAGGAAATACTGGTTTGCCTCCTTCCACTCCCGCCTTTGATAGTGGTACCATCCCAAACTGTTCAGTCCTTTTGGGTATAAAGCCGGATCCCCCTGCAATTTATCCACATATTCAACCCCTTTTCGATAATCCTGTTTTAAAAGCGAAGCCTCGGCTAACCAATAAATAATTTCGTTCTTCTCCGATAAATTAGGAAAATCGGCAAGGAGTCTCTCCCAATATTGAATGGCCGTTTCATATTTTTTTAAATAAAAATGGGCGTAACCCAATTTTGAGAAGACCTGGGGCTCCAGTCTTACCCTTCCCCTATCCTCCAAGACTTGCTGGTAAGACGCGATCGCACCTGCGTAATCTTTCTGATTAAACAGGCTTTCTCCCAGCATGAAATGGGCCCACTCGTGAAGTTCACCTTCTGGGTAAGTCCTGAGGAATTGATGAAAGGTATTCGCAGCCTGGGAGTATTCTTTTTTACCGAAGTAATATTGTCCGATATCGAATAGACATTGCTCCAACCAAGGAGAGGGGAGAAATTGCGAGAGAAACCTCTGATAGAGGAGCGTGGCTCCCTCTACCTCGTCGGCGCCCAAATAGGTCCTTACAATTCCCCAGAAGATCGGATCTGAAAGTTTGGTTCCCGGATAGGCGAGGAGAATGTCCTCAAAGGTTTTTCTCCCTTCGGAATATTGTCCGAGTGAAACCAAGCTCCAGGCCAAGGCATAGCGGGAACTCTCCTCCAAGGGATGTCCTGGATAACGCCTCCAGAAATCCTTGAATTGGTCTGCCGCTTCTTTGAATCTTTTGAGCCGAAAGTAGCTGACACCGATCAAATATTCAGCCTCGGGTCGCAGCTTCCCAGCCGGGTACTTTTGAAGAAGGGTCTCCGCTCCCTGAAGTGCCTCTAAATATCGACCAAGCTGATAAAGGGAGTACCCGGACCAAAAAAGGGAAGACTCCGCAATGGGAAGGGCAGGAGTTTTTTCATGGACTTGATGGAAGAATTGATACCCATCCTCATAGGCACCGTGTTTGAGTCGGATCCATCCACAGGTATAGAGGGCATAGCCATAGAATTTACTATCAGGATATTTTTCAACCACGTTACGAAAATACGAAAACGCTTCATCATCCCTCGCTTGGTGATATCTCGCCTCTCCCATCCAGTAATAGGAAGGTCCGATCAACTCACTCCGAGGATATTGTCGGATGAGCTTCTGGAAAGAAGTGAAAGCATCTTCGTAAGCCCCTTTCATATAACGATATCTTCCTTGTTCATAAAGGGCTCTATCTCCGACAAAGGGTTTTGTCAGACCCGAGGTGAACCGACTTGAATAGGCGCAGCCGGGCTGCGTGGTGGCGGGGCTCATCTTCTCCGTCGGTCCGATGGACTCTTCTCTCAAATCGAAGGAATCTACCCAAGGTTCTTCTTTTATTCCTTGCCCCATCATCATGGGAAGGGAGGCCTCCCTCTTCTCGATCCATTTGGTCTCCTCCTTCCCAAAGAAGATGAGTTCAGAGGGTCCCGTATGATTTTGGTATTGTCCCTGGCTTTGGAGAATAGGAAAAGAAAAGGTGATCGAAATCAAAAGAAGGAGACTCGAAATTTTTGCGAACGAGTTCAACATCATCTCATCCTTCGTTAGAAAAGTATCAAACATATGGAAAAATTGTCAAGGATTGACAGGATTTTTATAACTGTGATAGGTTGATGACGATGAGAAGGATGATATTCGCAGCCTTAGCTCTTTTTATTCTTCCTATGGCGTTTATACAATGTACCAACGGAACCGGGGTTTCCGAACCAAACCCGGAGGGAGATTTCAAAGCCATGCGCGAGAAGATGGTGGAGACTCAAATCAGGGCCAGAGGAGTGAAAAACTCTCGTGTCCTTTCTGCACTGCTCAAGGTAGAACGACACCGATTTGTCCCCGAAGAATATTGGAACTCCGCTTACTCTGATCAACCTCTTCCCATTGGAGAGGGCCAGACCATTTCACAGCCTTATATCGTTGCCCTCATGACAGAACTGTTAGAACTGAAAGGAAATGAGAAGGTGTTGGAAATCGGGACGGGTTCGGGATATCAAGCCGCTATCTTAGCGGAGTTGGCCAAAGAAGTTTACACCATCGAAATCATTGAATCCCTCGCCTCCAAGGCAAACAATCGACTTTTGGAATTGGGTTATCAGAACGTGAAGGTGAAATCTGGGGATGGCTATTTAGGATGGCCTGAGGCAGCACCTTTTGACGCCATCATCGTCACCGCTGCACCTGACCACATCCCAAAACCTCTTATGGACCAATTAAAAGAGGGAGGACGAATGGTCGTTCCGGTTGGGACTTATACACAGGAGTTAAGGAAAATTGTCAAACGGCCCGGAAAAGTCGAGACCATCGATGTCGTTCCCGTTATCTTCGTCCCCATGACCGGCGAAGGCGTGAAACAGAAGAAATGACCGGACATCGGGGTACAATTCCGTTTACGGTCACGCTTTCTCACGGTCGTTGGCATCTTGATCCTGGACGCAAAACAAACCCTCACCTTTCATCATCATTTTAAAGCAGCCATTGCATGAGATGCAGCGCGCCGGGGTTTTGTCTCCTTTAGCCCAACGATGGATCAGATCGGGCTCGCGGATCAAGGGCCGACTTAACGAGATCATATCTGCTACGTCTTCGGAAAGAATCCTCTCGATCATATCCAGTTTGCGAATGCCTCCCACGGCCGAGACCGGCAGGTGAGTGGCGGCTTTTACCTTGGTCGCTCCTTCCAGGTAGTAGCCCTCGAACCATTGGCTCTTATCAAGCGCCCCGCGGGAATCGTGGCTGCCGCCGACAGCGCCGCCAGTGACCTCGATTGCGCCATAGCCTGCCTCCTCCAAGAGGGGGGCGTATTCGGCGGCTTGGTCCGGGATTAATCCTCCGGGGACGCCGTCAAAGGAATTCATCTTGATCCAGACTGGAAAATCATCGCCGACATTTTCGCCGATGGCCTTACGAATATGGGCGACAATGCGGGCCCGGTTTTCGGCCGATCCGCCGTACGCGTCGTCGCGGCGGTTGAAATGGGGCGATAGGAACTGGGACAATCCATACCCATGACCGGCGTGAACCTGTACTGCGTCAAAACCAACCCTCCGGGCCAGTGCCGCCATCTTGGCGTAGAGTGAGACGATGAGATCGATCTCGTCAGCCGTAAGCGCATGGACACCGGGCCGGTATTCGGACGGCCCGATCCAACGGTCTCCTATACGCATGAAGGGCGACATTTGCAGGGAAATGAGAGCCCCGTGGCTGTGAATCGCTTGGGTGAATTCTTCCCAAGCGGAACGATCCGTGCCAGCGTAAAGCATCAACTGTCGCTGAGTACCGACAGACCAGTTAGGGTCCGGAAGGCAGCCGCTGGTTGAGATAAGTCCAGCCCCGCCTTTTGCTATGTTTTGATAGAGATCCTTAAGCTTAGCGCCTGGGATGCCATCGGTTGAGACCATTCCTTCCATGGTTGCAGAACGGATGAAGCGGTTGCGTAGGTTTAGGCCCATGAATTCAACAGACTCAAAAGCCGAACACAATTGCTGACCGGACATACAATCCAGCCTCCTGCCATACAAAGAACGGACGTCGTTTTTCACCGGTACTTCAACTTCCGCAATTCCAAGAAAGACTTGCTACTTTTTCTCGTTTTTCTTCCCCCTCCAATATTCCAGCCTCCTTTTAATCTCTTTCTCAAACCCCTGTTCGGTTGGGTGATAGTAGGTTCTTCCTTTGAGGTTTTCAGGAAGATATTCCTCTTCAACAAAGTGGTCCGGATAATCATGGGGATACTTGTAGTCTTTCCCATAACCCAGATCTTCCATCAACTTGGTAGGGGCATTCCGAATGTGGAGCGGAACAGGCATATTCTCGATCTCTCGAACATCCCTCTGAACCCTCTGAAATGCCGCATAGAGAGCATTCGATTTTGGAGCTGTGGCCAAATAAACCGCCGCTTGGCCAAGGGCCAAATCCCCTTCCGGCAAACCGACAAAATGAAAGGCCTGCTGAGCTGCGACCGCCACCTGTAGGGCCTGAGGATCCGCCATCCCAATATCTTCCGAGGCAAACCGGATCATCCGACGTGCAATGTAGAGCGGATCCTCCCCTGCCTCCAACATTCTTCCAAGCCAGTAAAGGGCTGCATCAGGGTCGCTCCCTCTCAGGCTCTTGTGCAATGCTGAAATGAGATTATAATGCTCTTCCCCAGACTTGTCGTAAAGGTAGGCCTTCCTTTGAAGAACATCTTTTAAATCTTCTTTCTTAATCTGACGAATGCCCTCTTCGTCGGGCGAAGTTGTCAAGATGAGCATTTCCAACGTATTCAAGGCCGCCCTTGCGTCTCCATTCGCCAACTGGCAAATACCTTTGATGACCTCTGGCTCGATTGCAGTTTGGTACTTGCCCAATCCCCTCTCTTTATCCGTCAAAGCCCTCTTCAGAATCAATCCAATCTCTTCCTCCTTTAAGGATTGAAGGGTAAAAACTTTCGTCCGCGATAGCAGTGGGGAAATCACTTCAAAGGACGGGTTCTCTGTGGTAGCTCCAATGAGGATGATGGTCCCTTTCTCCACGTGGGGGAGGAAAGCATCCTGCTGAGCTTTGTTGAATCGATGGATCTCATCCACAAAAAGAATCGTCCGCCGCTTATTATATTTCCATTCTCCCTCTGCCTCCTGGATGACCTCTTTGATCTCCTTTACCCCTGAAAGGACAGCACTGAAGGCGAGGAATTGAGCACCCGTGGTGAGGGCGATGATCATAGCTAAGGTTGTCTTGCCGGACCCGGGAGGTCCCCATAAAATCATGGAGGGAAGATGATCGGATTCGATGGCCTGACGGAGAACCTTCCCCTGCCCCAGCAGGTGATCCTGGCCAACAAATTCGCTCAATGTTCGAGGCCTCATCCGATCGGCAAGGGGGGCCTCTCTTTTAAAAACCTCTGTTTCTTTCTTCTGAAAAAGTTCTGTCTGCTTCTTCATTGCACTCCGATCAAATTCGCCACCCATGATGTTCCCGATGTCTGATTTCTCACTATCTCCTTATCTCCCTATCTTTTTTGAATCTCCTGGATGGCCTGAAGCATTTCTTCATGAACCAATCCATTGGAAGCCAGGATCTCTTCAGAATAGATATCGTACGATCGGCCTTCAAGATCGCTCACCCTCCCTCCCGCTTCCGTAATCATTAAGGTCCCTGCCGCCACATCCCAGGGGTGGAGTTTAAATTCCCAGAAACCATCGAAGCGGCCCGCTGCTAAGTAAGAAAGATCCATGGCAGCTGAACCGGGTCTCCGAATGGCAAAACCCCTGGTGAGAAACTGGCGGAAATAGCGAAGATAGAAATCGGCATGTTCATGAACATCGTAAGGAAAACCGGTGCAAAGAAAACTTCTGTTTAACCTATCGATCTCTGAGACAACGATTCGCTTCCCGTTGAGAAAGGCACCCTTTCCTTTTTGCCCATGGAAGAGTTCCTTGAGGGTCGGAATATAAACCACTCCCACCTTTACCTCGCCTTCTATTTCAAGCCCGATGGAGACGCAGAAACAAGGAAACCCGTGAAAATAGTTCGTCGTCCCATCAAGAGGATCGATAATCCACCTCCATGGGGATCCTTTCCCCTCAAAAGGACTTTCTTCTGTCAGAATATCATGCTCTGGGAAAGCATCCGAGATCATTCTTACGATAGCTCGTTCACAAAGCCGGTCTACCTCCGTCACCGGGTTGAATTCTCCTTTGTACTCCACCGGATGAGAATGACCAAAATGGAGCATTTGGATCCGACCTGCCTCTTCGGCCGCGGCGACGGCTAATTCGAGATAGCGATCATCGACCTTCATCAATTGACAATGCCTCTTGCAAAACTATATGATAGCTTGAAGGATCAAGTCAACCCTGCACCATTTCATATATGAGATCCGTGGCGCCTCTGGAAACCCGAAATTCATTGTCTTAAACAAAGGGAAAGATTGGGTAACAAACAGGTACAGGGTCAACGAGGAAGAAGATGAAATTCGAAACTTATGGAAACTGTTTTGTCTGTGGAAAGAACAATCCGAATGGGTTGCAATTGAGTTTTGAGATCGACAAGGAGAAGCAAACCCTCAAATCGACTTTTATCGCAAGTCCGACCTTCCAGGGTTGGGACGGGATCGTCCACGGAGGAATGATCAGTACCTTGTTGGATGAAGCGATGGCAAAATTGGTTTATGAATTAGGGTATCAGGCGGTGACCGCTTCTTTAGAGGTCAGGTTCAAAAAGCCAGCTCCGATCCTCGAACCATTAAGCATCCACGGCGAAATTACAGAGATGAGCAAGAGATTAATCAGGGCAAAGGCTTATGTGGCCAAAGAGGATGGGACCATTTTGGCAACGGGGATTTCTACCTTCCTTAAGAACAGTTTGGCAGCGGCGGCTTCCCTTTAACCCTTCCTTCAATCAATCTTGAAAAATTGAGACCGAGGATCTTTTCCCGATCCTGTTTTGAGAGGCTCGATGCTTCCAATTCTTTAAAATATCGCTGGGGTGAGATCAGTGGATAATCTGTTCCAAAAAAGATCTTCTCCGCCCCTACCATCTCTCTGGCAACCGCATAAATCTTTCCCGAATAGAGAAAAGGCGAAGCCGCCGTATCATAGTAGACATTGGTCATCACCTTCGCCACCTCCGGCATCAACTCGTAGAAGGGAAGGCCACCTCCCCAGTGGGCCAGGATGATGGGAAGCTTTGGAAAAGACAGGATGAGTTCATAAAAACGCTCAAGGGGTGTTCTTCCCTTCCCGGGGTAGGAATGGCCGATCGTCTCATTGGTATGGAGAAGGAGAGGAACGCCGTGCTTCTCCATTTGGGTAAGGATTGGTTTCATGGAATGAACATCCCGGGAAGTCATTTCATCGTGGTAGAAAGCGATCTCCCCTACCCCCTTTGCCCCGCCGTTCAGGGCCCGGTCTAATTCTTTCCCTGACCAATCCGGATTTGAAAAGAGAAGGGAAATAAAGACAATCAACCGATTCGGATACCGTGAGGCGGATGCCATCAGGTATTGATTATGAAAGGAACAGAGATCAGGCTGGGTCCAAGGGAACCCACAAATCACAGACCGATCAATGCCGGATTCGTCCATCGAGGCGATCAAATCCTCCACCCCGACCATCTTGGACTTTGAATCCCTATAAATGGACGAAAACCCGTCGTCCTTTTTACAGAAGGCCTCTCGACCCTTTCTTACTTCCTCGGGAAAGATATGAGTATGGCAGTCAATGATCATGCATCACCCTGAAGCGTTCAATATAAAGTATACAATACAAAATGGCTCAGATCTTCCTCACGCATTAACGCAATCCAAAGACTTCGATCTTAGCTGCCCTCCTTGGATCCGTCAGTTCAGGGTTTGCCTTTTGTAAACCCATAATGGCCGATGCATTTCGCGAGATTCCAATACTCATTGGCACCCGGACAGAAAACCAGTGGGAGCGCCTTGGCAATATCGATTCGACCTTTCTCTTTTTGAACTTCTTCCTTGGCATGGAGGGCAACAACTTCACCCAGGAAGAGGTCGTGGCTCCCTAAGGAAAGTATTTCTTTAACCTTGCATTCCATCTGAACAGGACATTCATCGATGAGGGGAGGTTTCACCTTTTGGCCGGGCACCTGCTTCCACCCCATGGATGAAAACTTGTCTGTCGCCCTGCCGGAAAGCACACCGCAGGCATCCACCTTTCTGACCATCTCTTCAGAAGGAAGATTAACGACAAACTCTTTGGATCGCTTCACACAAGCATGGGAGTATCGTTCGGGCCGGATGGAGATACCGATCATGGGAGGCTCTGAGTTGACCACTCCCACCCAAGCGAGGGTGATGATGTTGGGCTTCCCCGCTTCATCTACGCAGGTCACCAATACCACCGGAGTGGGAAAAAGCAAGGTGGTAGGGGGTAGACTTTTTCGGCCCATCTCTTCTCCTTTCTTGCGCCGCCCACTCTTAACGGAAAAGGCTGATATCCCCTTTCCCTTCTCGAATGACTCTCGGAGAATCACCGATGAGGTCGATCATGCTGGAATGTTCTGCGACGATCAGCCCTCCATCGATGACGAGGTCTAGCTGTTTTCCAAACCGCTCTTCAATCCCCGCGGGATCATTGTACAGTCCCTCATCGGGTTTATAGACACTGGTGCTGATAATCGGGTGCCCTAATTCCTTGACGAGGGCTAAGCATATCTTGTTGTCAGGGATTCTTATCCCCACCGTATTCTGTTTGGTCATGGCTATCTTTGGGACCAACTTCGTTGCCTTTAACACGAAGGTATAAGCACCTGGGAGTAAGCGTTTCATCATTTTATAGGCATAGTTGGACACATAGGCATAGCGACTGATATCCTTCAAATCGGAGCAGATGAAACTTAATAATTTCTTCCCCTCCAATTTCTTCAATCGATGAATTCTTCGGATCGCCTCAGGGTTGAAAAGGTCGCATCCGATTCCATAGATGGTGTCTGTGGGATATCCGACCACACCGCCTTCCTTGAGGACCTCCACAACCCTTCGAATCAGTCTGGGTTGCGGATTTTTAGGGTTTATGGCGATGATCATGACGCACTCTACTTCGTCCGAGTAAATGGTCAGGTTAGGTTAATGCTATTGAACTTTGTCCTTTGACATTGGACATTCCTCTAAATTTCCCTCTTCAATTCCATCACGCGGACTCCTCTGAGAAAGCGTTCGCTGTAATAAGGGACATTCAAATGATCTATTCTTACCTCCCTGCTGGAAGAAGAGGCGTGAATAAATTGATTGTCGCCCACGTAGATCCCCACATGAGCCCTATTTCCGGCCCGTCTGAAAAAGACCAGATCCCCTTCCTCCAATTGATCCTTTTCAACTCTCTTCCCCGCCGTAAACTGCTCCCGGGCAGTTCTCGGAAGTTGGATATTAAAAACCTCGTAAATCTTTTTTACCAGGGCAGAACAATCAATCCCTTTTAACGTGGAGCCGCCTAATTTGTACGGCACCCCTAAAAAGACCTTCGCAACCCTCACCAGAAGACCTCTCTCTTCCGGATTACTCCATTTTGCAAGAGGGGCGGAGGTGGCTGGTTCGGTTTCTGCTGGTTCATCCCCATCCCCCAATTCTTCTGCCTCGTCATCCGGCTGACTCGCATCTCTTGGAAGAACAAGGATCTGACCGACCTTTAAGCCTGAAGTGTGGAGGCCGTTCCTGTTCATAATTTCCTTTATCGAGAGACCGACCTTTTTTGAAATACTGTTGAGGCTATCTCCTTTCTGCACGACATAAGAATCCGTTTCCCCCAAAGCTCTTTTGACAGTCGCAGCTGAAAGTTTCTTACTGGCCTGGCTTGAAGGTTTTCCTGCAACGTCTGCTGCTTTATTTCCTCCTCGGGATGGAATCGTCAGAACCTGTTTCGGCTTGATCGATTCTTCCTCCAAGGCATTCGCTTTTTTCAACGTTTCGACGCTGACACCCAATGATTTTGAAATCCCATAAAGCGTATCGCCCGGTTTGACCGTATATCTCTGCTCCGTCCATCCCTTCTGGTAAAAACCGAACAGGAGCAACAAGAAGATCAATTCCATTCCAAGAATTTTCAGTAGCCTGATCATAGGATCTCTCCTCTCTTTACAAAGGGCAATCTTCCCCTTTTGAAACCCAGGGAAATGTCGAGAAGGATAAAACCTCATCAGAAATGACATGATTTTGATCTCCGTCATTTCGGAAAGGTATCTAATTTCGGGATACCGCTCATCCCCCTATGAAAACAGGGCCTTCTAATGGGGTCAGCTGGACAAACGATAGGCTCCATTTATACAAAACTTAGGGCCGGAAGTCAAACTCAATCCATCCCCCGCTTTTTCGCAGGGGGACGGGACCGCTCAAGAGGGCTATTCTTGAACGAGGAGGATGCGGACGATCATTCGACTGTCTTCATCGCGTGCAAGCTTTGCTGGCTCCTTCGCTTTTCCTTCAACGACTTCTTTCTTTGCTTCTTGAAGAGCTCTCACACTTCCTGTGGCAGGTTTTCTCATGATCGCCTCGTCTGCTTCGGTGGAGGAACTCAGCCTGGCCAGCTCTTTCTCAAACTGCGGAAATGAATCCGTGGGAAGAGAAGCAAGGAATTTATCCCCCTCTGTCGTGACAATCTCTCCTCCAAATTGTTTGACCAGTTTGTGAAGCTCGGAAATCGCCTTTTCCCGATCGGAGATTTTCAGAACGATTTCTTGAGGGGGTTTCGAAGCCAAGGCTAACTTCTCCTGTGCAAACGGCCCTTTCTCAATTTTCTCCGGCCCTTCTGAGGATGGAACTTTTTTCCGCGCTGCCCCCTTCAGATCAAATGTCTGGTATTTCGTGACCTCTGTGCCTGAAGGAGGTACCTCTGCCTTTCTCGGGACAGCCGTCTCGGCCTGCCCAACATCCTTTGGACGGGGTGCTTCAGCAGCTATTTTCAAGTTCCCTCGCTCGCTCTTCACCTCTTTTTGGGCTAATACCTGCCCAGGCCTCTTCTCTAAAGAAAGAGGTGAAGAGGGTTGCCCGGCCTCTTTAGGATGATACCCTTTCATCGGCATCATCTTGGTGAGATAGAGCACTAAGAAAATGACGGCCACCATGGCCACTGCTTGAGCCGGAAGTTTCAACGGGAGCGGGAAGCTTAACCATCTTTTCCTAGACTTCTCGGCTGAGGTGATTTCTCTCCGCTCTCCCATTTTCTTATAAAGTCCGGGGAGAAATTCATCCGGCACCTCCACATCTCCCACAGAGTGAAGCCATCGCATCGTTTTCTCGAATTGCTCAAATTCCTTCTGGCACTCCGGACACGAAGAAAGATGTCCCCTGACCGCTCTCTCTTCAAACGGGGTTAGCTCCTTCTCCCACAACGAGGAAAATCGATCCCGCACTTTTTCGCAATCCATAGGCTCTCCTTCTCCGGCTAATGGGCGAACCTTTCCAATACCTGCTTTAGATCCATCCTTGCCCTGTGGAGTTTCGATTTGATCGTCCCCTCAGGAAGGCCAAGCAGTTCGCACATCTCTTCGTATGAAAACCCTTGAAGGTCTCTCAACACAAGTAGTTCCCTCTGGTCTTCTTTCAGCTTCTGAAGTCCTCTCTGGACAAGCTCCTGAATCATCTTCTTTTCGTAGAGCGTCTCAGGATTACCAGAAGGGTCATAAATGGCCCTCGGTACGTCTCCGTCTTCCGCCTCGACTGGATCGTCCAATGAATCGGAGTTGAAATATTGTCGTCGTTTCAGATACTTCCAGCGATTCCGACAATGGTTCAGAGTGATCTGAGTGAGCCAGGAATCGAATTTGATCTCCTCCCTCAAATCCTTGATCGAGTTGAATACGGAGACAAAAACTTCCTGAGCCAAATCCTTTGCCTCCTCTGAATTGCCCAACATCCGGTAAGCGATATTGAATACCTTCTTCTGCGACTGGAGAACCATTTCTGCAAAGGCCCTTGGGTCACCCGCCTTGCAACTTTCAATCACCTCTCTTTGAATCCTGGGAGAAGTCTTCATCGAAAGCCCGTTTTCCCCCTGATGTTATAGACAACGGAAGACCAGTCTTTGTTCCATTTTTTCTCGTCCCATTGACACAGGTGAGGGATGAGAGAGTAGGGAGGGCTGATCTGACGTCAAATAAATTTTTAAAAATATCGCCAAAAAAAGGAAGGGTTGTCAAGTGTAAAAAAATTATTTGATTTTTCTTAAGCTCCTGTCTATAATTTGAAGTGGCAAAATGAGTTATTAGACCTTAGTGAGAAGGAGGTGATGGGAAGATGAAAAGAGCGATATCGGCGGTCCTGTCATTGCTCTTGATCGGCCTACTGGTTTCGGCCCTCATAGGATGTGGCGCAGACATCAAGGCGGAGAATGAGAGACTGAAAACGGAAAACGCCACCCTCAGAGCGGATAACGACAGGCTAAAGCTCGAGATACAAAAATTGAAGGAAGATATTCAGAAGGCCGCTGAAAAGGATGCGACCATCGCTTCCCTGACTGCCGAGAATGAGGCCTTGAAAAAACAGGTGGAAGACTTAAATGCCAAAATGACAAAGAAGAAAAGGTAATCACACGACGATGATATCACAAAAAAGGGAAGACTCTGTCGGGAGAGTTTTCCCTTTTTTGGTTTATTCTTTCTCCCTATGAATACCCACATACATCCCCAAAATAGAGAAAAAAGGGGAGTGGCTTTCTACGTTATCTACACCTTTATTCTCTGCACCCTTTTATTTCTCATTTCTGGAGCCGTGCTCTTTTTCTATTACTCCCATCACCTCCCTGATTTTACACCGCTAAAGGAACGGCGCCTGAATGCCTATTCCGTCGTTTATTCGGAGGAAGATGAGGTGGTTGGAAAATTCTTGATGGACAACCGGATTCCCGTTTCCTATGAACAGGTTCCCAAACTATTGGCAAAGGCTTTCATCGCCGCAGAGGATGCGGAATTTTTCCAGCATAAAGGCGTTGATTATAAAGGCATACTCCGCGCCATGTTCAAGAATCTCCTGGCCGGACGGATTGTCCAGGGAGGAAGCACGATCACCCAGCAGGTGACCAAGACTTTTTTTCTCACGCCCAAAAGAAGTCTGCACCGAAAGCTAAGGGAGGTTGCCTACGCCTTCGGTCTGGAGCGGGATTTGACCAAAGAGGAGATCCTCACCCTTTATCTCAACAATATTTATTTGGGAAATGGAGCCTACGGTGTAGAAGCCGCTTCCGAGAGTTACTTCAATAAGCGGATCGAGCAACTCAATCTGGCCGAGATGGCCATGATGGCCGGCTTGGCCAAGGCCCCCAGTCGTTATTCGCCCGTCACGAATTTTAGAAGGGCCAAGGACCGCCAGGCCTACGTTCTCACCCGCATGAACGAGTTAGGCATGGTCTCCCAGGAGCAGAAAGAAAGAGCTCTGCGGACTCCCCTTAAAATTCAGTCGCGAGAAAGCGCCTATTTCAGCAAGGCCCCTTACTTCACGGAATTCATCCGGCAACAGGTAGAGAGGAAATATGGAAAGGAAAAACTTTACCAGCAAGGGCTGAGGATTTACACCACCCTCGATCTCCCCCTTCAGAGAGCGGCTCAACGATCTGTGGAAGCAGGGTTAAGAGAACTGGATAAGAGAGAGGGGTTCCGAGGCCCTCTCCGCACGCTTCCGCCAAAGGAGGTAAAGGAGCTTCTCAACAAGAGGAAAGAATCCTCGAGGCCCCTTCCCTCCAACGAGGTTTTCGAAGGGGTGACCCTTTCCAAAGATGAGTCCAAGAAGCTTTACACGATCTGTCTGGAAGATCGAAAAGGGATTCTCCCTTTCTCCGAAATGTCCTGGGCCCTCACTCTCAAGCCCACACCGAGCTACAAACCGCAAAAAGTGAAAACCGCCGGAGATCTTCTCAACCCGGGTGATGTGGTTTATGTTCGTGTCAAAGAATCTGCTAAAAAAGATCAACCCCCGCTGTTCAGCTTAGAACAAGAGCCTCTCGTTCAGGGTGCCTTGCTCTGCCTCGACCCGAAAACCGGCTATGTCCGGGCCATGGTTGGAGGCCGTGATTTCAGCGAGAGTCAATTTAACCGGGCGATCTCTTCTCGAAGACAACCCGGTTCGGCCTTCAAGCCTGTCATCTATGCCGCGGCTTTGGAGAAAGGCTATACCCCTTCCACTATCCTCATGGATTCTCCGGTGGAGTACTCCGATCCCGATGGAGAAGCTTACTGGGCGCCAAAGAATTATGACCAGGAGTATATGGGACCCATCACTTTCCGGAATGCCTTGGCTTATTCCAGAAATGTCGTCACCGTCAAAATCCTTGAAGACATCGGGGTGGGTTACGCCCTTAAATTCATCAAAAGGTTGGGGATCGAATCTCCCGTCAAAAGGGATCTCTCCATCGCTCTCGGTACGTCCGGGGTTTCCATGCCCGAGTTGACTTCCGCCTTTGCCGTCTTTGCAAATGGAGGGGAACGTGTCAAACCCATCTTCCTCAAAAAGATTGTCACCATGGAAGGTGAGGTTCTTGAGGAAAACACCCCCTATGTTGAAATGGAGGAAAAAGAGGAAGAGGATGAAAGAGCTGCAACGCCTCCTCCCGTTCTAAAGGAACGGGTGATCTCCCCGCAAAATGCTTTTATCATGACCTATCTCCTGGAGGGAGTCGTCCAGCACGGGACAGGCCAGAGGGCAAAAGTTCTCGGAAGACCGGTCGCTGGAAAAACCGGAACCTCCAGCGATTATTCCGATGCATGGTTCGTCGGATATACTCCCTCTCTTCTTGCAGGGGTCTGGGTGGGTTTCGATGACAAGACTTCTTTGGGAAAAAATGAGACCGGGGCTCGGGCAGCCCTCCCCATCTGGATTTCTTTCATGGATCAGGCTCTGAGAAATACTCCTATCGAAACCCCTAAGCCCCCAAACGGGATTACGTTTATCAAAGTCAATCTCGAAACAGGACTGCCCAGCGATGGGGATTCTCCTGATATGATCGTAGAGGCATTTATCGATAGCTCGATCCCCTGGAAGAAAGAAGGCGCCGAAGAAGAAAGTCCTTCTCCAGGGACTCCGGCTCCCGGGAGGTCTCCCGACAATCCTGCCGGCCCGCCATCTCATTAAGCGCTTAACGTTTCCATCCACTAACAGTCGGAGGGAGCATGAAAGACGACGAAATAAAGGACATATTGCGTAATTTTAAGGCAGTCGCTGTGGTGGGAATTTCTCCGAAAGAGGATCGTCCCAGTTATATCGTGGCCTCGTATCTCAAATCCAAAGGGTACCGGGTCATCCCGGTCAGGCCCGATGGGGATGAGATTCTGGGAGAAAAAGTCTACCACAGCGTTTCAGAAATTCCCAAGGAGATCACAGTGGAGGTGGTCGATATCTTTCGAAGATCGGAAGATGTACCGCCCGTCGTAGAGGAGGCCATCCAGCGCGCAGCCAAAGCAATCTGGATGCAAGAAGGCGTGATTCACAAAGAGGCTGGGGAAAAAGCGGAGAAGGCCGGGCTAAAGGTGGTCATGGATCGGTGCATGAAAAAAGAACACCAGCGCCTCCATACTCTCCCCTCTCCCCATCGGGGAGAGGGCGGGGTGAGGGGCAACGGACAGGACGTGAAATGATGCGGGTTTATACGCTTGACTTTGTTGTTTCAGAAGACACCCTCGACGAGAATGGTCATGCCAATAACGTGGCTTACGTCCAGTGGATGCAAGATATCGCCGTCCGTCATTCAAACGATTCAGGATGTACGCAAGCGACACAGGCAGCCGGGGCCATATGGGTCGTGCGCTCCCATCAGATTGAATATCTTCGTCCGGCCTTCCTTGGAGACACTGTTTCCGTTTCTACCTGGGTCGTCAATTTTCGTAGGGCGATATCCTTGCGGAGATATAAATTTGTCAGACAGAAGGACAACAGCGTTCTTGCAAGGGGTGAAACCGATTGGGTCTTTCTGAATGCCAAGACCCGACATCCCATCATCATCCCACCCGAGGTACGAAAAACCTTCCAACTCGTCGCGGAAGATCAGGAACCATAAAGTCTCCGCTGAGCTGAGGCTCTGTGGGCCTTCTGCTCGATCAGCGCGAGCCAACAGTTTCGGTGATCCGCCGGATGGCATTGGGCAAATCAGTCATGTTTTTTGCGCCAGATACCAGCGTCCTCAGCACAGCTTGGTAATCTAATGATAGTGACTTATGATGACCGATCGCTAAAAAAGCGGGATTTTCTTCGGTGCCTCTGTAAAAGAGAACAACGTCGCAACTGCTTCGGTAAAGTAAAAGGTCACAAAGGTCTCATCGTCCGCCCCTTTGGGATAAATCCTTAGAAGATTGGGGGACTCTTCGAAGGCCTGGGCTTTTGCCTCACGGGTTTCATCAAATGCAATTCTGCCTCTTATCCTCAGCCACACATTATCTCCCATATCCGAAATCTCAATGTCTGGATTCTTCTTCAACTGCTTATACACATCCTTGGTTTTATTGGTGCAGAAATACAGTTTATTGTTCCTTTTCATTATGAAGCCAAACGGACGGACTCTGGCTTTAGCTCCATCGACAGTGGCAATGTGAAAAATAGGGCTGGCTTTTATAAACTCAAGAGCAGTATTCATGTGAACCTCCTAAAAAGAATTTTGTTTGGCATATCTTAGCTCTTATTAAACGTGATATTCAAATATACAACGAGCCTGTTGAAAAACCACATCAAGGGTTGTTCTCGGGGCTCACTCGCCTCTTCCCAAGCATGAGATCGTTGATTGTGGAAATTCTATGAGGTCACTTTCTTCTAGATCTCGCCAGAGAATCTGCTTAGGGACTTTTTCTACAGCCTCAACGCAGAGCCCCGGGGAGCGACAGCTTCTTGCCGCATCCGTCTTGAGGGCCTTTAGATAGCACCTATTCATAGGTCCATGCGTTTCCGAGCATATCGTAGGCTAGCTTTCGGGTAGTGGTCTTGGTATTTCCTGCATATTTATATTCCGTAGTCATTATAAAATGTTCAGTTTTGCCTAGTATGACACCGGTATCTACGTAGTCATGTAACGCAATATCTTTTGTTTCCCCTCCAGCAAGTTCACTTATCGGATCTAATTGAAATTCCTTTTTCCCTGCGTCATCTGTAACTTGAACATGCATCTTTATGTCATACGCCGCTAGTTGCCCGTTATTCCGAAAGCTGAATAGAAAGACAATGTGCTTCTTAAGTGGGGCATTCTGCGGAACATGCAGCCTCTTAGATTCCTCTTTTACATCATCCAGCTTTGTCATTATTCGGTTTCCCCATTTTCTTTCACCTTTATCAGCGTCCCAGAATACTAATTCAGAATAAACACGGCTTCTCCCGGTGTACACGCCATCTTTAATTACTGGGTAATATAAAATTGGGTATCCCCAATCGCGTTTAACAGCGATGCTTGTATCCAATTCTTCAAAAGCAACAAGTGTGATGTTGGTCGGAGTAATGCGGGGCTGGTTTAACGCCTCCCACTTCGCGTTTTGCTCTTTGTTGAAGTGGCAGGTTGCAACTATTGCGAATGCGGAGAAGACCAGAGGTAAGACATTGAGCAGTAGTATTCTTACGACTCTTACCCAAACCCTTTCTTTACGATCCTTCATAAAAGCTACCCTGCATTGAAATCTTATCCTTGGCCGTCTAACGTTAGAAATAAGGCGCGGGGGGCAAGCGGCATAGCAAAAACTTTAGAGGCTATTCCCGATCGCCGTCGAGCCAATTGTTATGGCCCCGTCTTGCGTATTTATTAAGTTCCCATTGTGAAATTGAGCAGTTGTCTTTCTTTGACAGAGCCTTGATGGCCGAGATAACTTCGAAATATTCACTTTCTGATAAAATTTGAGTCCAGTTTCTGCCACGGTATATAGTTTGATCAATAATTATCTTGTCCACTGGGCAATGAGGGGGCTCTTCAATTTCTCCGAGGCACCAATAATACTTGAGAGCCAAATTTAGGAGCTTTTGAGCAATACCATACTTATAGCCGTTTTTCCCTAAAATACCGGTATCAACTTTATTGGCATATTCAATAAGACTCCCAATATTTTGCAAATGGCGCTCTTCGGAGATCTTTTCTTTGTATTGTGGGATTAAATTGTCTTTTACAAAATCAACTACTTTTGTTTTGAAAACTTCAATTGACTCTCTTTGATTTTTCCAAGCGCCTTCTTTGTAAAGTGCAGAATGTTGAACGGAGGCATTCCATGCTGAAATCCACAATTCGCGCAAAATATATGCCGTCTTATTATTCATTTTTTTTAGCCATAACTTATTTTTTAACCTTCTTGCATATATGTTTCCACATTATAGTCAATAAAAGGGGGCTGTCAACGATTAATTGATGATTCGATGAGGAAAATGACTTAGATATCCAAACGCGCTAGGTTTTATCGCATCTCATTGAATTGCCCCTCACCCCGTCCCTCTCCCCAGCGGGGAGAGGGGAGTGTGAGCGAAATTTACGAATTTAGGATTGTTCTACGGCCATTATAGCGGTCTGTATCATATTGGGTATGGACATCCACCAGGCTCAATTTGCTAATGGCTTCTTTCAACGGAACAGCGGTGATTCGCCCATTCCGATAGCTTACCATTTTCCCGAAATCTTCTTTCACGATCAGGTCCACGGCTGCAATTCCAAAATACCTTCCCATCCTTCGGTCGTAAGCACAAGGCACACCTCCTCGCTGCAAATGGCTTAGGGTAAGACTGCGGGTCTCGATCTTCGTCGAACGCGTTATTTCTCGCGCTATGAACTCTCCAACCCCTCCTAATGTCTTATGGCCGAAACTATCGGCACCCTCTTCTTTGGTGATCGGACCGTATCCAGAGGGCTTCGCTCCTTCGGCTGTTACGATAATTTCGTACCGGAGCCCTTTTCTTCTTCCTTCAGAAACCAATTGACTGACCTTTTCGACGTCAAAATCGTATTCGGGAATCAGAATAACGTAGGCCCCGCTCGACTCCCCTCCCTCCAGGGCCAACCAACCCGCCTGCCTCCCCATCGTCTCCACCACAAAGATCCTTCGGTGGGAGCCTGCGGTCGTTCGGAGACGATCGATCTCTTCCGTGATCACATTCACCGCCGTCTCAAATCCCAGGGTGTAATCCGTTCCGGAAAGGTCTTTGTCGATGGTCTTCGGAATGCCCACCATCTTTACACCCTCCAGATAAAGCTTGTGAGCCACTCCGAGGGTATCCTCTCCCCCAATCGCCACTAAGTAGTTCAAATGATACTTTTCTATATTCTCGAGGACGGTCCTGGATCGATCGTTCTTCGGATCATAGGGATTGGTTCGTGAAGTTCCGAGCATGGTCCCACCGTATCGGTCCCAGGTCCTCACCATCTCCTCTGTCAAAGTATAAATCCTTAGAGTCGGATCATCGTTGTCGCCATCGGGCGAAACCAGGCCTTTCCAACCATCGCGAATTCCGACGACCTCATATTCAATCTTCCTGGTCTTCTGGAGTCGATCATCCAATGCTGTTTTTACCACCCACTTGATCGCCGAATTGAGGCCGGCGCAATCCCCGCCGCCCGTCAGAACTCCAATTCTTCTCTTCTCCATATTTCCTCCAAAATCATTACTTAATGGACACGTTATTTAATTATGGGCCTTCCGGGGATGGTATCCCCGTTTGTAACCCCCCTCAATTCCCCCCTTAAATTAAGGGGGGGGGAAGAGGCATTAGCCTTCTGCAGAAAGTAACCCGATCATTGCCAGGGTGATAGTAATCCCGAATGACGGCCACTTCTTCGAATCCATTCTTCAGATAAAATTTCCGAGTCTTTTCATACTGAGGTATGGTAGAGGTATCTGCGAGAATCATCCGCCCTCCTTCCGCCTTCAGACGCTTCTCCAAGAAACTCAAAAGCTTTGAACCCACCCCCTTTTCCTGGGAATCAGGGTCCACGGCGATCCAGTAAAGGTCGAAAGTTCCCTGGGTCATAGGTGCAGAGCCATAACAGATATAGCCGATGGCCTGATCCTGATCGTCCGCCATGCAATCAATCTCATAATCCTTTTGATTCTCATCCTTCAGCACGGTGTCGATCAATTCCATCGCCACATCGATTTCCGCAGAAGTGAAAGCTTGTGCCTTGATCAGCACGGAAAGCAACCGAGCCCTATCCTTTTCGACCAATGAACGAATATTCATCGAACTTCTCACCCCCGGTCGGAGTTGATTCCCTTTTCGAAAAATCGTTCTCCTATAAACAAAAGATAAAGAAAAGAGTCTATGGTGTCAACTGGATATTTTTGATGAGATGAGATTTACTCGGGAGGTTAACAATTCTAATGGCATCCCCGATTGATTTTGGGAATGTTTCACAGGTTGTTTGACTTGCCGACGTCCACTACTTTTAATTCGACTTCTTAATCCTTGAAGTCAAACCCCAAAGGAGGTTTAGGCCGGGAAATTTCCCCTGTCGTTTTATCAATGGTTACCCGTATGAAAAGGACGTTATCGGTATCTACATTATCCCCCCAGAACTTCTTCCCCAAGCCAACGATAGATTTGTGGGTAACTCTACTTATATCTTTTCTTCTCTCTGGTAATATGCCAATTAATTCAAACCCTTTTACTTCGTCACGCAAGTAGTATTCGTAAGCCATCATTGTCTAATCTTCCCTCCATTCTTGAACGATTCGATAAAACAGCAATTTTAATGCCAGACCCTATTTGTGAGGCTAAGTGGTTAAGGTCAAAGCGTTTTCCTAAAATATGAAATATTCCTCAATCGCAGAAGTGGAAATAATTTTCACAAAAATCCCAAATGACTACCGTCCGGCCCCGAAAATGTGATATATTGGGCGCCAAGAAAAAGACAAATGAAGTTTAGTCTATTGCCGTGAAATGGATGGGAGAAATATCGATATGAATCAGAAAGCATTTCAAGACTACTATCCGGATGACCTGAACTACTGTTACGGATGCGGCCAGCTCAACGAGCAAGGTCTAAAGCTCAAGAGCTACTGGGACGCGGAGGAGACGGTGGCTCACTTTACTCCTCGGCCATATCACATTGCGATTCCAGGCTATGTCTACGGCGGGCTGATCGCTTCGATCATCGACTGCCACAGCACGGGGACAGCAGCCGCGGCAACCTATCGTGCCGAAGGCCGTGAAATGGGTACGGAGCCCCGTGTCCGCTTTGTTACGGCGTCACTGCACGTAGATTATACTCGCCCCACACCGCTGGGAGTGACCTTGGAGGTTCGTGGGAAGATAAAGGAGATCAAGGGACGCAAAGTCGTGGTCAGCGCTACGGTATCGGCCCGGGGCGAGATATGTGCGAAGGGCGAGGTGGTAGTCGTTCCAATGCCCGAACATATGGCGCCAAGCGGACGATGAACGATAAACGATGAACCTTAAACAATGGACGATGGACCTAAAGACTTTTTGTTCATAGTTCATTGTCCATCATTCATTGTCTGAAACTCATGGAGCCGGCGGGGGGATTTGAACCCTCGACCTACTGATTACGAATAGGCAAGTTAGACTCAGCGATTTCAATAAGTTAGCGAAACGACTCACACAACTTGTAATAATAATTAGCACAGTAAACCCTATTTTCTTAATTAGTAGTGGGAAAATAGTGGGAAAATCTGAATTGAAGGAGAGGGGTTATTTATTGGAGTTTTATCCTTCTCCCCTGTCCGGTGAAGGGAGGCACGGGCCATATATAACGGTGATTTTTTAGGGACAATTAAGGAGTTGCATTTGAACCGTGGAGTCCCGATCACTGAGATCGCAAGGGAGCTTGGGGTTTCCCGGCGGTTACTATACTACTTGATGGATTTTCAGAAGCGGATAAGCCCCAGGGTGTTCAAACGTGCCGAGATTGTTTTTCAAGACCTTCTCTCGAAGTATCATCCCCTTGTAAATTCAAATAAATTCACTAAATACGGGCCACTAACACCGTCAAAATCAAACCCGTCCGATGCATACGAAAAAGAGCGGATTAGAAGGGATCGCATAATGGGTACTTTGAGGTATAAAAATACAGAACCGATGGATCACAGAGAGAAGGACCGGCTTCGAAGGGAAAGAATAATTGAAGCTTCGCGAAAAATGGGCTAAGGGAAAAGGCGAAGTGCCCACTTAGTTTCACACCTTGTACCAATTCAGTCACAAATCTGACACAGCCTCAATCCTCCCAATTCCTTCCAATTCGCATTGACACCTTTTTCCTAATTTGATACATTCCATTCATCAATTGGCGTTGGAGGCCCAAAATCCCAAATGTCTGTAAGAAGTGAAATGTAAAAGGATTATTATGTTTCGACATGTTTTGCCCTACGATAAGGACTTTCCACAACATCTTTCTGAATATATAGAACAGGTAAAAGATGCGATAAAGACCAATAGTCATCACGATCATCGACGACATTTGTTTGTCAATTTCTTACGCTTGGGGTTTGATCTTGACCCCGTCGAAGTGGAACTGGAAAAGAAAGTTAAGGCTGCTAAGGTAAGAGGCAATATCGACGCCTTTTTTAAATCGACAATTTTTGAGTTTAAGACGAATATAGAAATTGAACGACCCGCTGCCATAATTGAATTAGAGAAATATTTTCAATCCCGATCGAATCCTTCTGACTACATGGGATTGCTAACTGATGGCTTGAAATTTGAAGTCTATCAATTAGAGAACGAACAATTGACGAAAATAGCGGAGTTCAAACTCTCCGAAGACGATCCCTTAGTTGCATTTCGCTATCTTGATCAATTCATCTTCTCTTCAAAACCAGTCAAACCGGATTCGGATGATATTACTCAGAGATTTGGATTGCATAGTGCAGTCTTCAATAGTTGCCGACAGTTGCTTGAGAGAATGTATGGAGAAGTAAAGACCCTCAGTACAATCGGGGTAAAAATAAGGGAGTGGAAAACATTATTAGCTCGCGTGTATGGATCTGATTTCGGCGATGTCGGTCTCTTTATAAGGCATACGTACTTGACGATGTTTTCAAGGCTGTTAGTGGCGAGGACGCTTTATCCTAATGAGGTAAGAAAAACTAACGATTATAGGGGACTTTTGACTGGAGAATATTTTTCAAGAAAGAACCTGCCGAATCTGGTGGAACCAGATTTCTTCAGCTGGGCTCTCGATACAGATCAGGAGAAAAACTTCATTGGCTTTCTTTCGAAACTTGAACAGTATCTAAGCATCTACGAGTTGGGGGACGTTACAGAGGATGTCTTGAAACAACTGTATCAGGAACTCGTTGACCCTGAGAGTCGCCACTCATTGGCGGAATATTACACACCTGATTGGCTTGCTGAATTAACTATCGGTGCAATTCCTTATAAGCAAGGTCGTTTCCTTGACCCTTCCTGCGGTTCAGGCACTTTCCTGTTTAGTGCCGTGAAATGGAAACGTCAGCAGGGACTGACTGGCAAAAGACTCTTAGAAGATTCTCTCTCTTCATTGATTGGGATTGATGTTCACCCTTTAGCCATAATGATGGCTAAAGCCAATCTACTCATCGCTTTGAACAAGGAAATTAAGACTTACAAAAAGGACATATATTTTCAGATTTATTTGTCTGATACGTTGCTAATGGCTGAAGATATCAAGACACGCTGTATTAACATCCCAGTATCGAAGTCAGAAAGCTTCCTAATACCATTAGAGACTATTGAGCGTAAAAGAAATCTCGATAAACTTATTGATACACTATCTTCCTTTGCACACAGAGTTGCAGAAGGGATTAAGCTGTCCGACGCGTTTGAAGGCTTGCAAAAGAAAGCGTTGGAGGGATTCTCTGACAGGGAGATGTTTTTCTGGAGGCAAAATCTGAAACTCTTAGCTAACCTTATTAAGAACAAAAGAGATAGCATCTGGCCCTTTATTCTAAAAAATGCCTACCGACCTGTCTATTTGAGACTTGATAAAGTCAATTATATAGTGGGTAATCCCCCCTGGTTGTCCTATCGCTTCATTCGGGACGCTGCCTACAAATCCCGTGTCAAGGAACTTACTTTTGAGCTTGGATTATTATCGAAGAAAGATGTAAAGCTGTTTACACAGATGGATACAAGTACTGTCTTTTTTCGATATTGCGAAAGAGAGTTTTTGAAGCCCAAAGGGATTATTGCTCTTGTCATGCCCAAAACCACTATCTTGCCATCGAAACAACACATATTATTCCAGAAGGAAGGTATTTCTGAAATCCATGACTTTTCGAAGATAAGCCCACTGTTTAACGTTAGATCAGTTGTGTTGGTAAATAGGCCTGGAAACTCCCTGACATCGAACATACCGATAACTTATTATGAAGGAAAAGAAGAGTTGCCATACAAGAACATGGAATTGAAAGCAGCCAAAAAATATTTCAATACTGACAAGGGTACACATAATTTTCTTGGAAACCTGGTTGAGAGTCCATATTATTACGAAAGGTTTTTCCAGGGAGCCACATTAGTTCCAAGGTGTCTCTTTTTTGTTCAACCAGCTGTTGATGCTGCCAAAAATGAAGACGCCCCTTTTTTAGAAACGAGTGAAGAGGCAAAATCCGAAGCTAAAAAGCCATGGATACTTACCCAAGAAGGAAGGGTTGAAAATGAATTTCTATTTGGAACTGTATTAGCGAAGGGATTATTACCATTTGCTATCTCCAGAAGAGAACTTGTTTTCTTGCCAATAGGAACCAAAGAAGCCGGAGCTTTAATGATTGACTCGGCACAATTACTGAGTGAAGGTAAAGAGTTCGCAGCAGAGTGGATGCAAAAAGCTGAACAAATCTGGAATGAAAGGCGGTCAAGCGAAGAAAGAACGATTTACCAAAGGCTTAATTACAATAATTTGCTTACAATCCAAAATACTGCTGCCAAGGCAGTAGTCCTCTATAATACGTCTGGAACTAACCTCGCAGCAGCTTTGTCCATTCCCACAGAGGAGATCAAGTTCATAAATGTCCACGGTTTTGTGGCCGATGCAAAAACATACTACTATTACCCAAAAAATAAACAAGAAGGAGATTACTTATGTGCAATGCTGAACTCAGAAATAGTGAATGAATTCATCAAAGCTTTTCAACCTCAAGGACTGTACGGGCCAAGAGATATACATCGGAGACCTTTTGAGGTTTGTGCAATACCACCTTTCTCTGAAACAGACCCGCAGCATGTGAGACTATCAGAGTTAGGGAAAGAGTGCCGTGTTTTCATGAAGAATATTGCTCCAAAGATGAGAGGCACGGTGGGGAGAGTTCGCACGGAAACCCGTCACATTCTGGGCAGACAATTAAATGAGATTAACAAGATAGTGAAATCAATTTTGCACAAACACGGTCAGGACAAACCCGTTGCCGTACTCAGGAAAAAGAAGGAGACTACCCCGACTCTGTTTGAGCTTTCTGCCAAATAACTATGATACCTCGCAAACACGGGAGTCGTTATACTCACTTCTAATCGGAAATCATCAACCCTTGATGTAGACCGATCTTCGCTATTCTTAGGTGAAAGTTGCAAGAGGGGTTATCTTGACACCAACTTTGCGGTGGATAGGTTTTTCCGCACACTTAGAATTCCTTAGGAGGGGGACCGGGATGCCCAGGAAAAATAGACCACCATCTATGAAAGAAGTCTTAAGGTTGCGTGCGGAATATGCGCGACGAACGGAAACCTACATGAAATTTAAGAGCGGTGGAAAAGCAGCGGAGGTAGACTTCAGCCGTAAAGAAAACGAACTGAGGCGCCGAAAAGTGAGCGGAGACAAGGAAGCTTTCAAAGAGAGTTTTAACCCACGTCACCGGGTAATACTTTGGGCGAAACCTGAGCTTTCCTCTCTTGACCAAATGGACACGGAGGAAGAAGAACCAATCCGCGATTGCATAGAGGATATTGGAACTGAGATTGATTTTATTGTTGATCGGCTCAAAATAGAAAAAGGAAAGAAAGCTTCTCTTACAGACCTCAAGAAAGAGCTTATGAATTCTCTGAAGACAATCTTCATAACGCGAGACATTTTCTCTACATCATATCCACTGACGCGCTATTATTCCGTCAGTCTTTATCCGTATCGAAGCATTAGAGACCTCTGTGCACGTTTTCGAACGATAATACAAAGAGAAATAAGTAAACTTGAATATAAGAAATATATCGATGAGACACGGCCCTGGACGCAACCCTTGCACTTTAGATATTTGCAGAACTGCCTGAAAGTCTATGACCTCGCGATTCAAAAGGATACATCAGGATTGACATGGAAAGAAATCAGGGCAAAAGTCTGGCCTGATAGAAAAGGGGATCTTCGACAAGCGGCACAGCAAGCTTTCAAGAAGGCAGAAAGAGTGATTCGGAACGTAGAAAAAGGAGTCTTCCCGGGAAATTGAAAAAGCTGGCAATGTGCTAATTTAAATCTTTAGAGTTTGAAATGGCCCTGAATTTCCGGTAGTGTTCTAATTTGAAGTAACAACTCAAATTAGGACATTACCAAAAGTTCCTTCCCGCCTCCAAACCAACCTCAGCCTCTCCACTTCTGTAGAAATATGTCAATAGCCGGAAAGTACTGTCCCGCATTATACATTTTTCTTAAAAAAAATTCGTCAATAGCGGGGTACATGTATCAAACATAGCCCATTGACTTTCCCAATTAGAGATATATTATCAGGGGAAAAGACAATATTGAAGGAGAAAAAATATGAGAAGAGAAGATGTGAAAATGAATCGGCCCGTGGCCAAGATTCGGAGCGTGCTCCGGGTTGGGAAAAGCCTTTACATCGCTCTACCGCGCGAGTTTGTGGCCTTGCATGGAATTCGGAAGGGAGACCGTCTTCCGGTACTCGCCGACCACATTATGAAAGTCATCCCCATGAAGGAGGAATGACCTTTTAAGGAGTTTCGGAAACCGTATGGATAAAAAGGGGCAATGGACAAGATAGAAGAATGGAATGAGCACAGAACAAAGGTTCCAGCCGGGCAATATCTTCTTAAATGCGTCAAGGCAGAGAAAACGAAAATTTGGCATGAGGGAACCGGCGGTTGGGGAGGATCGGAGAAAGTCGTTTTGTGGTTTGAGATAATGGGCGGTGAGCACAGTGGAAAGGTGGCCCCTATGTTTCTTCCTCTTCAAAAAGACAAATATGGCAAAACGACAGGCAAGGTTCCACAAGGGTCACATTATTTTACCTATTGGGTCATTGCAAATGGCCTTAAATGGCCTGAACGGGGAAGGTTAAAGGAAATGCCCGTAAGTAAGTTTGTGGATAAGGTTTTTGAGGGTGAAGTCGTTGATGTGAAGCCCCGATGGAGCAACGGCAAAGAACAACCCGAACCTTTCCACTATTCCAGGGCTTCCGTTCTTTACAAGCTATTTGGTGAGGTCACCAATGATTCTGAGAACCCTAAACCTCAAAAACCAGAGTTTAGTTAAGTGAAGTTAAGTTAAGCATTAGCAGTAGTAAAGCAATAGCAGGTTAAGGCAGGTTTAAGGGGTTATAAGTAAAAAGGTTTTAAAGGTTGTTGTGGGAAAAAGAAGAGAGCACGAAAAATGCGAAATTCGCGCATTTTTTGGAAAAATTTGGGCTGCCTGAATGATTGGAGCCCGTTCATTCAGTTAACCAATCAGGTTCCGGGGGCTTCGGCCCCCGGTCCAAGGCATGGAGAGGCAAATATGAAGAACGAAGTTACCGCAACGTATGACCGCGACTCAAAAAGGTATCACAGATTTTTGATTGATCTGGGGCAAAAGATAACCGGGACAATTTACCTTCCGAAAGATGAGCCTGTTCCTGATGCCCTCACCATTCAATTAAGAACGAAGGGAAAAAACGGGAAAAGACAGTTCAAAGAATTGTAGATACTATTAGATTCTGCGTGGCCTGAGGTGCGCCACTCGATTTTGAAAGGTCAATTGTCCAAAGCCCCTTTGGGAAAGGCGATGAAACCACTTGTGCGCATGATGTCTATGCCAGAAGAGTTAATTTCCCCGAAAGAATTATCAAGACTCCTGAAGGTATCAAAGCCATGGCCTTACATCATGGTCAAGAGGGGACTTCTACCCTGTTACAAGATGGGGAAGGTTATAAGATTCAAATGGAGTGATATTGAAGCATACCTTGATCGATCCAGAATGGAAAGAAGGGGACAGAACTGAAAAACTACTTATTGCATATCAGTAGGTTAAAAAATTCCTTTGAAGATTCAAACGAGTGTAAGCCCTTCCCACTAATTTCCCACTCCCGGAGCCCCAAAATTCATCAAACCCTTGTTACCGATAATTACGCCATGGAGGAGAAGAAAAGACTACCAAAGAAAAAACTTGACAAAGTAATCAGAGAGTGGTATATAAATCATCGTGCAGAATCTCCAAGCGGAATTAAGAAGAATTATGAAAGAGAAAAAGGTAACTTACTATGGGATGGCTAAAGCCATCGGTATTGATCGAGGGAGCCTCTATAAATCATTAAAGGATGACAGTAACCTTGAATTAAATACATTGATGAAAGTTTTAGAGCATCTGGGATTTGAAATTCGATTTGTTCCACACTTTAAAAGGAAGGGAGGGATAAAATCAAAATGAACAAAAAAACCCATACTGTTCGTTGGATATTCCTTTTCTTACTTTTGCTTATTATTTGCTTACACCTTTATAACAAATTTTTCCCATGCAATTGGGGAAAGGTGTCGTCTAACGACATTGTTTTAATTGCAACGGCTGGGGCAATATTATTTTACGCATTTGATACGAATAGAATTCGCAAACAGTCCGCATTGAATCAAAATTTACAGTTTATGTCAGAATTGATAAAATCCTATGACTCTATGAGACAAGAATTTTTGGATATTTATCTTGGTGACCCAAGACTCTTTATGACAAGAGATTTTGCTAAATGCGCAAAAATGTCAAATTTTGTCGATGGCGTAGGACAGATAATTTTTCATCTATCAGAGACAGAACAAAATATTGCCCTCGAACGTTGGGCTGAAATCTACATCAGGTTATGGATAAGATTGAAGGACTTTGTCTACGGCAAGAGGTGGTTAAGTATTACAAGGGATTATTGCTATTTTGAGTGGCTGGCCTGTAGGAGTCTTGAGTTTCACGATGAGAGGTTTCGAGATATGGACATACATTTTTACAAATATAAACTTCTTAAGGAAAAATATGAAACTACTGATATAAATTTAATAGACAACAATCGTGATAAGTTCAGAAACTCAAGGAAAGTTGTTGCCGAGCTTATTCGACCTAAAAAATAGCACAAAACGGATGAGATGAATCCCGGAAAACAAAGCCACTCTGGTCAAGACGGAAGAAAGGAGATAACTTGAATGGCAATCGCTCTTGATCCTAAACAAGTCGTTTCCTCTGAAGAACTCCTCATGTCTCAGGTAGTCTCTCAGGAAGCCATTATCCGGTTGCTTGTGGAGAAGGGAATATTCAGCAAAGAGGAGTTTTTGAAAATGGTGAACATAGTAAATCTCGATATTGCGAAAATGGTGTAACAAGCCAAGAAAGGGGGTGGGTTGAAATGGCTGTCATAACTAATTTGGAAGACATGAATACAGAGGAAGTGTTGGAATTAATGAACAACGTAGTCGGGGATGTGGGTTCGCTGGCATTAGAGATTGCAAAGTCAGCGGTTGAAGCAAAAGCCGCAGGAACTTTAGCAAGCTCAATTAATGAGTTTCGTAAATCAAACGAAAAGGCTTCAAAAGTTCTTATAGCCTTGACGGCAGTTATAGGTTTTGCGACATTAGTTCAAGCGTTTTATGCCATTATGCTCATACTGAAAAAGTAAAAGAAGGTGATTGAATGAAATCATTATCGGGTAAGTTGGGAGTTATTCTATTGGGACTTAGTATCTTTGGGTATGCGGAAGTGTGGGGGGCGGATTGGAAGTTGTTGAGTTCGCTGGATGCTGCCGAAATATATTGTGACGTAGAAAGTATAACTCACCCATCAAAAGCTGTTGTGAGAGTACGGGCAAAATATGTTTACAAGGAGAAGGCTGCCAGTGAGATTGTGGTGAGGGTTGGAGAAGAATATAAGAACGTGACCTCCTCAGTTGATTTAATGGAAATCAATTGTTCAGGGAGAAAATATCGTACATTGTCCACAGCTTATTATTCTACAGATGGCATTTTAGATTCTGAGAGCAAAGTAGGAGAATGGCAATCTATTGCACCAAAATCACTTTTGGAGAAATTGTTCAAAGCAGTATGCAAATAAATGGGAAAGGAGGTGTGGGTCGTTTCGCTAACGGTTAGGAGGAATTATGAAACGTGAGAAGACGAAACACAAAGGAATCTACAAGGTAGGGGATACTTATTATATTACCTACTACGTAGGATCAAGAAAGTATGAGAAGTCTGTTGGCCCACGTCTATCAATGGCCCTGAAAGAGAAGATGGAGAGGGAGAACAAGGGTAGACGTGGCAATTATGAAGTATTGGAGAGGCAAGAAAAGACAACCTTCAAGCAATTGGTCGATCTCTACAAAAAGGAAGGGGATGGGAAAAGATACATCCTTCAATTCGTATCCACCTATCTGAACCATTTCGGAGAAAAGAAGCTCTTACAGATCACAAGAAGAGACCTTTTCAAGTTTAGGGATGCTTTGAAGTCAACTCCAAAGCAAAGAGGAGGGGCAGAGGTCACAGACTCCAATGTCAATCGAGCCTTAGCAGGGTTAAGAAGACTCTTTAACTTTGCCATTGCAAGGGAGTACATGGAGGATAGCCCTTTTCCTAAGACTTCAAAAAGTGGTCTTTTCTACCCAGAGCAGAAAGGTCTTAGAAATTTCTTCACAGAGGAGCAGATGGAGAAGATTGTTGAGGCTTCCCCTGAGTGGCTCAAGCCGATGATCTTGACAGCTTACTACACAGGACTCCGAGAAGGTGAATTGTTGGCACTCCGGTGGGAATGGGTTGACCTCAAAGACGGTGTGATCTATCTCCCCTCTACAAAGACTCTGAAAGACCCTACTGGTAGGGGTCAAATGGTTGTGATGCAGAGGGAGTTGATAGACCTCTTTGAGAGCCTTCCTAAGCGATCAGAGACGGTCTTTTGCCAACAGGATGGGGAACCATTCAAACAATGGCATATCCACGCACCGTTTAAAAGGCTCTTGGAGGCAGTAGGGATCGACACAAAACGATATTCTTGGAAAGAGTTGAGGCATACCACGGCAAGCCTTCTGAACCGGAAGGGAGTTCGCCCGATAGCAATCAAAGACCAGTTACGGCACTCCACGGTTAAGACAACAGAGAATTTTTACATTGGATCAGATATTGAATATCAACGGGAACAGATTGAGAAGTTGATTCTCAATAGTGGGAAAATAGTGGGAAAAGATGAAATCTCAGTCTCTAACCAATTACCAACTGCTTAATATATCTTGTATTTCCAATCACTTAATGGAGCCGGCGCTCGGATTTGAACCGAGGACCTACTGATTACGAATCAGTTGCTCTACCGCTGAGCTACGCCGGCATTCTCCAATGGTTTCAAGAGTATTACCGATCCCACTTTTTGGGCTGTTCCCTCTTGTGGGGGATTTTGTGACATGATCCTGTCTAAAGTGCTAACCACTTTCTTCTTATAGGTTGGTGAAAGATGGGCATAGCGTTTCGTCATCCCCGGCGTTTTATGCCCCAACAACTCTCCCACAGCGTTCAAGTCTTCCCCTGCCATTACCAGATTTGAAGCGAAGGTGTGCCGGAGATCGTGAAACCTGAAATCCTCTATTCCTGATTTCCTCAATGCTGTCGCAAGTGCCTTTTTTACGCTGCCAAAAGGTTTTCCTTCTTCATTACAGAAGAAGTAAGGGCTTCCGTTTTCTATCGCCCTCAAGGTGGCCCTTACGGTCTCATTCATGGGAATATCCCGGCGTTCACCGTTCTTCGTATCGAGGAGACTGATGATTCCCTGCTCAAAGTTCACCTGATCCCGTCTGAGGCCCAAGACTTCACTCTTCCGCATTCCGGTATGAACCGTCACCGTGACGATTGGTTTTAGGTGATCGGCACAATTAAATAAAAGAATCTGAACCTCATCCGGCATCAAGAATCTCACCCTTTTGACTTCGCCCTTCAGGAGTTTGATCTTCTTGGCCGGAGACTCGTTGATATTACCCCATTCTATTGCTTTTGTAAACATATGCTTGAGCAAAACGACCTCCCGGTTGACCGTGGCTGGCTTGACCTTTTCTTTTCTCTTGGCCTTATATTTCTCAATCTGCCAAGCGGTAATCTCCTGAATATTTTTTGGCTCAAACTCCTTATGTAGCTGCCTCATAAGAGAGACAGTTCGTCCGAGAGAAGAAGGTTTCTTATTCGCCATTGCCCACTGGAGATACTCTTTAGCAAAGTCATAAAACTTGATAGGCTCCGGGTCCTTCCGCTTGTCCAGGTACTTGTTTTCCGCTATCTCCGCTTTCCGCTTTGCAATGACCTCGTTGGCTGTCTTCCTTTTCGGTCCTATGCTCTCCCTCACCCTCTGACCTTTAAAAGTGAAATCGATATACCAGTTTTTTCCCCTTTGATAGGTTGACATTCAAATCACCTCCTTTCTATCGCGAAATGGTTTTTTTCCTTCTTCCCTTATACGGTTTTCCTTGCCGTGTTTCACCTCCTTTCTCTTTAGAACAACAGTATATACCAAACGCATTATTTCACTATAACTCAAAATTTCTCCTCTTTTTCTCTTGTTCCTTTTTCAAAAGCCAATCCTGGATAGCTTTCTCTCTGAAACGGACCGTTCCTGCGATCTTCACATGGGGGATATCAATCCCACGAGAAAGCCACGAATAGACTGTTCCTGGTCTGACATTTAATATATCCGCCAATTGAGCGGCCGTCAAAAGCTTTTCCACATCATTCCAATTTTCTATCAGTCCAGCCCTCGATGGAGGTTAATAGTCGGAATCCTCTTCAATGTCTCGCTCAAGTTCCTTCACCAAACTTGTCGTCAAAGGTTCACCTCTGTAATAAACTTTTTCCAAGAGGCTGAGGCATTTGCGAGGCAATCGATCAGCGGCTTCAGCGAGTTGCCTTAAAGCATTATTGCCGGCGACTGTAATTCCCTCTAAATCGCAAATTGATTGAAGCCAAGGGGTGAGTTCGGAAATCTCGGGGCGATGAGTCTTTAAAATGTGGACCCTCTGCTGGAAGGCTTCGCCAACATCCTTTAAATCAATTAAGGAAAAAATTAAAAGAATATCTTTCATCCTTTCTAAGGGGATAAGAAATTTTTCCTGAATGCGTTCCGGTGATCTGTGAAATTCATCAAAAAAATCGGCACGGATTTTTAACTTTGTAGTGGGTAGTATTTTAAGACTTTCGATGATTCTATCTACCTCCTTCCCGGTGATTTTTGTGCAATCGTGGTAGGAATATTCACTGGGTGCTGAAATGTCGCGTTCGAAGGAAAGACAGCCCTCACATTTTCCACAAACATCCCCGGAAAAATTCTCACAAAGCAGGGATTTTATGAGTAAGAAGCCAAGCGTGGTTTTCCCGCTGCCTGCGGGTCCGTGAAATAATATCCCGATTGGAAGTCGTCCTGATTTAACCATATTGATTAGGGTTTTTGCCACCTTCTGATTTTTTTCTCCCACAACCTCTCTAAAGAATTTTGGCCGGTATTTTTCCTTAAAACTTTGAGTGCTCATAAATCCTCGTCTCCTTCGAAGTATTCCTTGGTGAGTTTTTTCAGCCTGTCTGCATCGAGCCGATAACACTCTCTCTGCTTTTTGTGCGGGAGACGGTGACGCCTGCGATCGAGAATTATCTTAAAGCGTTTAAGAGTCTGAGAAACGGTTTCGAGCCTTAAGCCAGGAATTCTCCAGTGATCTTTGATCGATGTGCAGAGATCCTCCCCCACATAATAATGATGCCCGTCAATGCCCACAGTCTTCCCCTCCTCCACGAACGCCTGAGTTCCCTCCAGGATTTGAGCATCCCTATCCCCAATCAATTGCGTTCTCTTCCTCTGACGAATCTTTTTTTTCGCCAACTCCTGCATCTCTTCCTTCAAGAAGGGTTCAGGCAGCGTCAAATCCAGAACGGAGGCGATGACAAGAATGGGTTCCCAAATCTCTTCGTCTCGGTCCAAAAGGCCTTCCACTGTCTGAAAGGCATTGTATTCTTTTTCAATCACCTCGCCATATTCATCGACAAATGAATCAATCAGGGTTTGAATTTTCAGGAATTCTTGTGTTGCATCTTTGGAGCGGTATTTCTCAAGGCGGATCTCGGATTTCACCATATGAACCGGAATAGTCCGACTTTCCAGTGCTGAGTCATTAAGGCCCCTTTGACTAATTATAATTTTGGGGCTAAAGGTTTTAAACCAATCACCATCGTCATTACGAACGTTCCAACGCCCAGTCATACCGTCATGTCTGTAGCCGGAGCGTAAAATTCTGAGCATCAGGTCGGTAAAATTCTCAGCCTCGTCGAAGATAATCGTTATTCCTTCACTTCCTTCACTCGCTTTATCAATCATTCTAATAAGGAGGGCGGGGGTAATATCGCTAAAATATTTTCCGTTGGAGCAAAGGCCCTTGAGGATAGCACCCAGTCGGCTTTTGCCATAGTCCTTCGGGCCATAGATTCCCAGGTAGGGCACTTCGTCAAAAGTCTTATAGATGTGGCTCATCAGGACGTAAATTGCGCAGAGATGGTAATAGGCCCTCTCCTCAAAAAAAATGTATCGTGTAAAAACTGAAACGATCCGGTCGATTACTCCAAGTGACCGTTCCTCGCAGCTCATCATGGTCTTCCTCTCCCCTTTCACAATTGCTGCACACAAAAATATCCTTAGAATTCAACCAATTAATGTGCGTGTGCAGCTGTGCAGCTAAAATTAACGTATTGGTTGTTGATGATGGGCAGAGAGGAGGGGCTCGGACCGGAGGCGTCAGGGTGCTAACAGACTTTTTATGTGGGAGGACGAAATAGGCAATGAAACCCCTGTGACCTGTCAGGGGGGATGGGTATGGGCCTTTAGGACTGGGACTGGTGGGGGTAGACTTGCTTCTCTGAAAAAGGGAGAAATTATTGGGCTTAAAATAAAACATCGATAGCACTTCCCGTTTGAGACTACGAAGATGCTACCGATGTCGGATTCGCCCCTCTTATTATATGGCGGGGTTTCTGTTTCCCAAGGTAGGCGGTTTGTTTTTTTACTCTCTACAAAATTAATTTAACAAAAGGCCATCGGGATGTCAAGATTCTTTTTGCAGATTCTTTTTGCCAGAATTTCTCAGAATTTTTCTTACATCTCAAAGGATAAACTTCAGAGGAAAGCCCTTTTTGTTTCTCACCAATTCTTCCCAGATTGAGTCTTAAGATTTTTTTACTTTATTCCAGAATAAATAATAAAAGGCACCAGGAGGATAGGAAAACATGGATACAGAAAGGTTGGTATCGATAACGATTTCTGTTCCGAAAAGCTATCGGGACCAGTTGAGAAAAATTGTGGCTGAAATCAATTTGAAGAATCCGGATGAAGTAACGAGCCTTTCTCGGATGGGGAGGGAAATCATTTTGGCGTATTTGAACAGTTTGAACGGAGAGCAGACCAAGGGTAGCAGCGATGATTACACTGTACCGATAACGAGGAAGGAGAGGAGGTGAAAATTTCGGAGTGGACCCCGAACCGTTAAAAGTAGTTTTAGCAGAGGTAGGAAATAATAAATTCAGAAACAGAAAGTCATTTGAAGAAACCAAATAAAAAGGAAAGGAGAAGTATTATGGATTTTAAATTGGACAACTTTTGTGAACACATCGACTATATAAATTCCCACGCGGTTTCCTTCACAACTGCTTACGGTGCAGACTGGAAGGATCACTTTACCACTAAAGATTCGATAAGGAATCTCTTTCAGCAGATAAGAATTACAAATGAGGAAATAATTGACATCAATCAAGTCCCGAATGATTCGCCAGACCGGGCCACGATTCTAGTAACAACAAGACACAGAGAAACCGGGATTTTAAGAAAGGCGATAATTGACTTCACCACTGGCGATCCAAAATGGGAGCAGTTTATCGATCTGACCTATGATTCGGGAGCTAACACTGACCTAAAGATCATTGTTTACGATGGCGTATGGATTAAGCCAGAATCCGCAGGTACACCACCCGAAATTGCAGATCTTGCAGCAATAAATAATCGGTGTGGTGTACGAACCCTTTTAGTTGAAACCGTGTGTTCTTTAAAAGAAGGAGAGAAGGGATTAGAGTATTTCCTTTATGGGGATCTTTATTCCGATCCAGAAGACTCGATTCTCCCTGAAATTGAAACATTGCCTACTAAAAGGCAGATCCAGGAAGCAGAGTTTTGGGCTGGGTATTATGGCGGACACTGTCAATATCAGGGTGCTCCTCCTATTGAAGTAGATGCCGATGTCATTAATGGCTGGACACCCGGTTTTGAAGTAACTCCTGATGTAAAATTGCGGGCCTTATGGACCGATCAAGGATTTTCAATGAACCTACTCGCCAAACCAGAATCAGAGAAGCTAAGTGAGATTTGGGATGAAGGAAAGGCTGTTCTGATGAAAGAATACCCTGGGCACAACATTGAATACTCGCCTAACTTGAACGGAAGAGCTGTAATTTCCGTTAATTTGGAGAAGACTCCCATTTCTGAGTTAATTGATATGCATTTTGAGGATAAATGGAATTCTGCGGAGCTAGTGTATTTTGAAGAAGGTGGCTTCCAGGGAATTGTGGAAGGAATTATCAGGACCATTGATGAGAAAAACCGAAAACATTAATCCTGGTTTGTAAGGCCATTCATTTCATATGAGGTGAGTGGCCTTATACCCCAAGAACTCGGTTCTAAATAAATAGGAGGTGAACGATTATGGCGACACTGGAGGCAGTAAACGAAAACCACTTTCACCTCAGTACCCGGTCGTGGCGATTGCTGGCGGATTTTATTTTTGACAGGTGTGCTGATCTCATAAAGGATGACGAAAGACATGGGTGGCACTCGAACTACGGGAAAATAATCAGTGCTAAAACGGCAATCGCAATTGCGGACAGACTTGAGGCGTTGATCGACCAAGGGGTTTTTGAACGATATCAAATTGAGCTCTCGATTGTCAACATGGACACCCATTTCAGGGAACACGTTCTCAGGAAATTTATTGAATTTTGCAGGGAGTCTGGCGGATTCGACATTTATTAACAGGCATACCTAGATTTTTTGGATCAGAAAGGAAGCCCAACTATAGAAGGAGACGAATTTATGTTGAATGACGACCAAAAAGACCATCTAAAATCCTTAGTTATGGATGCACAAGATAGCTTCACCAAATATGAAAAGGAAAGGACGGGAGATTTTCTTGGGTATTATAAGAATTCTCTTCAAAGGGCAAAAGAGATTTTTGAAAGTTGCCTAGACATAGGACAAGACGATCCCTGGTTTATGGAGAGATGGGATGAGATAAACCGTGAATCAGCCAAATTTGAAAACCTTGAAAAGCAAGCCTCAGCAGAACAAGCGGCCAAAGAGGCAGCTCTGAATCAAAAACAATTCGCCTATTCTGAACGCTCGATGAACAAGACAATTCTTCCCATCTCTAAAGCCACAAGAGAAATTAAATTTCCGATTGAATTGGAAATGCATGGTGAGAAATATTCTACGACCAACTGCTGGGAAGCCCGACATTTTATGACAATGGATGCTCTTGCTTACCTTATTCTCAAAAAGTTAGGTTTTCCACGAAAGGCCCAGACGATATTCGACAATGTAGAAGAAATTGAGAAGAGAGCCGAGCTCCTGAAATCCGAAGATATTGTAACAGAACACAAACTTGAGGAGAACCTGGTATCGTCGTTTAAGAATACTAAATATTGGGTGAAATTTGACGCGGAGTTTTTTCGTGAATTCACAGGGAAGCAGCTAGAGACACAACAGATCACGGACCTCCTTACTGAAACTGCCTGCAAATTTACCCTCTCATACCCGGTCCTTCTAAAGGATGAAAATAAGAAAATAACGGAGACAAAATATAGGGTCTCACTGCATACAAGTTTTTTTACTTTAGCCTATATAGATGCCCTTAACAAGAACGACAAAACCAAGAAGAGAACTTTCTACGCTTTCTTTAATACAGGCTTGGGTGAATGTTTCGTCAACAACCTTCTTGCCAAGGGCTATGACATGTTTGACACAAAGAGGTTCTACAACCTTCCTTCTCTAGCACAGATGTTCTTCAGAAAGTTCATCCTCCATCATAGTCATTTTGGTCCGATACACAAACCCCTTGAAGAGATCCGAAAAGGATTGAATTTAACCATCAAAGGGGACAGTGATCTAATCTCATACCTCAGACAGAAAGTGTTTGACCCTTTGAGAGAGAAGGGAGGCATATCGGATTATCAAGTGAAAAAGGAACTGGGTGATTGGTGGATATGTTTTCAGCGATCAGATCAAAAGTATCAGGATTACCAGCAGCATTTGAAGGCACCGGAGAAGAAGTGGGAATCGAAAGACAAGAAATGAAAGTCCAAACAATTTCAGAGTGACGAAATGGTTGAGGTAAATGGCGTGAAGAGATGGCCTGAGGAGGCAGATGAATATTGAGATTAGTGTGAAGGTCAGGGTTTGGCTATACAGACATTGTTCCAGTGTGATGGTGATTTCTTCCTGAAAGTGCGTCTGCCCGTTTTTGTTTCGCCATGCAATCTTCCAAGTCGTAATCGATAATTCTTCAAGGCCAGGATCGGAGTGTCAAAGCAAGTGTCATTTCTCTGCCCCAACTTTCCACAACAACCACCCCAGCTTCAACCGGGACGATCTTCAGTAGAGCCTTTCCTGCCTCCTCCATTGTTTTCTTCAAAATATGAACTATTTCATCCGTCGTCTCAATAGGAGGTTGCAGTAGAATTTTATCATGGAGGAAAGGGTTCCTCTTCATTACCGATAGTGTAAAGCGGCTAATGATTGCTACTAAACAGTTACTTTGTGAGACGAAAAAGGTCACTTTTTCTTTCTTCCATAAGATTTTAACTTTCGAGGAAACCTTTAGAAATCAAATGGTTCAGACATTCAATCCATTTTGGCACTAATATTGACCAGCTTGCATAAAATAAAGCGTCAAAAAAAATGAATCAAGCCAGCGTGAACACGTTGCTTTTTTGAATTTTCGGAGGATGACGGGAAATCCTTGAAAGGAGCGCTTTCGGGCAGTTTGTGTCACAGGATCCCCCACAAAAAAAATTGCGACGGGATGCAGAATTTAGTTGACAAACAATAATTATTTTGTTAAATAAGGGATAAAATTATTCGGGGATGGAGCATGTCGTGTAGCCGAAGGTGAGGCTATATGATGTTTTTGAACATCCCCGTATCACAGGGTCGAAGCCCAAGAGAAGAAGTAAAGGGGAAGACAACCGTGATGGCTATATGCCGTCACCCAGTTGATCTTCCCTTTTTTTTTAACCAGAACGAAGGAGGCTTGAATGGTGGCGAAAATAAAGATTGAGCGCATCGAGGCGGGGCTGAAGCAACTCGAGATTGCTAAGGCCACTGGGATCGATAGGTCTCGACTGTCCTTGATTGAAAATTCTTGGGTCGAGGCGAGGCCTGAGGAGCTCCAGAAAATCGAGGCTGCTATTCGTGGAAAAACCAAATAACCACGTAGTCGAAGACGACGGATGGCTGACCCCTAAGGAGATTGCCCCAAAGATCCGGATGAGTAAATCGGGACTATACTCGCTTATCCGTCGAGGGAGTACTATTCCATACGTCCGGATTTCGAAGAAAAAAATTCTTCTAAACTGGGCGAGCGTCGATCAATGGTTGCACGATGTGGAGGCTAAGAAGAAGAGGGCCAACTTTGAGGAATAGAATTGACATTAAAGAAAAGCAGTTCGAGAAAAAGCTGCGCGCATGGCGAAAGTCCTTTGCCATGCTACGCGCATCGAAGATGCAGCCCGAACTCCCGCTGCGTATGAAGAGGCGCACATGAATGATTTCCAATATGCGGAACTCGACGAAGAAACCTCGGCCCTTTGGGACAGAGAGATGAAGAAGTTATCCGACAAAGGCGGATTCGCTGCGCTTTTGAAAAATGTCCCCGGAACTATTCAGGCCTTGGATCTCAATTCGTACTTGCCGACCTTTTTTGATATCGCAGAGCTAAAAATTCACGTCGAGTACATTATTCCCGGCCTCCTTCCAAAACAATCCATAACGCTGCTGCATGGTCGCGGTGGTGGGTTAAAGACCTGGTTGGCCTTGGAGCTCGGGGCCCGCATTTCAGAGGGAAATTTCTTCGCCGGCCTGGCCACGGGAAAAACACCTACATATTTTGTTGACTATGAAAACAGCCTGCCAATGATCGTTGATCGTGCGAATATAATCGGCGCTTCGGGAATGAAACTTTGGCACATCTCAAACGACATTCCGCCTCCGCGCCTGGACTCATCCGACTGGATCCTTTTCAAAAGTCTCTTGCCTGGCCTCATCATTATTGACACATTGAGGTCCTGCCAGTTGCTCGATGAAAATTCAAGCCAGGATATGGCAAAAATCATGGGTCGGCTGAAACAGCTTCGAGACATCGGCCATACAATCCTTCTTCTTCACCACACACAAAAAGCCGATGCCCGAACCTATAAGGGGAGCACCGCAATCCTCGATCTATGCGATCACGTCCTGGGCCTGGAACGGGTGAAAGAAATCGGATCGGACCAGGTTGTTGACGATAATGAGACAGACCTTCCCTTGAGATTGGGGACACGCGAGAAGACGAGATTCGAACCATTCGCCATCTTCTTGCGCTTTGACCCATCCCGCGGATTCTATCCGGCCGGTGACCCAGACGATGAGTCTCTTTCGGCCTTGCGAGACTTACTGAGCGACCATGAACTCAATCAGACTGAATTCTTTAAACTGGCCAAGTACAACCTGGAGATGCGTCGCAGAAAATTTCTCTACCTTCTTCGCAAGGGAGAAGGAAGACTTTGGACTAAAAGTAAGTCCGCCTGGAGAAATCAAACGGTCTATTGTTCAGTTGTCCATGAACAGAGTCAATTATTCGATTCGCAATTAGCTGAAAATACTCAGTTGTCCAGTTGTCCAGGCACTAAAAAAATAAGTGAGACAACTGCCAGTTGTTCAGTTGTCCCAGTTGTCCCCCCCCTTATAGGGGGGACACTGGATAACAGCACAACTGATTTACCTGGGATTACTGACAAAGAGCTTGAGGCGGCCTATGAGGAAGAGAAGGATGAGGGGGAATAAGGCCTCGGCGGGCAAGCGGAAGCTGGGCCTCTGTATGCTTTAGAATGGCGGCATACTGCATAGTTTGTGCGGTCATAAAAATTAAGCGTTTTTGTTTCAGATACTTAGAAGGCGAGAAAATGAGTGTGGGCGTTTTTGTGGACGTGAATAATGGCTGACGGCAGCGATAGACTCGCGTTGAAGATATGCGGACAAGGCCGGGGGACTCGAAAGATTAAACACGGCCTCTTCGCAAACTTCCGGGCGATGAAGATAGACGGGAGGTCCCGGGTCGGCAAACATCTGAATTATCTCATAGCTCAATTGACGGCGCATTGCGGGGGTCCCGATCAATTAAGCGTCACGCAGGCGATCGTGATTGACGGCCTTGCGGCAAAATGTTTACGGCGTCACCTCTATAACCTAAAGTTTCTCAAGGACAGGGATCCGGGAGCTCACGCGCATATCTTGGCCTTGGAGAATAGCATCCGACTGGATTGTCAGCTCCTCGGCCTGGATAGGAAAGCAAAGAAGGTGATGGACCTGACCGAGTACATTCGTATGAAAGACGCGGAGAAGGCAAAGGAGGACCAATGATGGACGGGTGCGCGGCATACCTCATTCGTCGTTACGTCGAGGATGAAGTTAAAGAGAAGAAGAAATTGCTCAGTCGGGCTACGGACGCAGAGGCCAGGGCTGAGAAGGTCGAAGAGGGGCTGAAGGCGGTGGAGGACGCCATCCGCAAGATCGAGGAGGCTCAGTCGCGGCGGGAGGCGATGGAGCGTCCGCGTCCCATGCCTTCAGAGTTGAAGTCCGACCTCTGCTTTGTGCTTTCTTCAAGTTTAAATAAAGGGGATGGCCTCGGGAAGATTCGCAACCGTATTATGCGTATTCTGACCGATTGGTTTGATCGATACGGCCAGTGGTGGTGAGACAGAAAACCATTCGAAGTCACTTCGAGGTTTTCGGGGAAGGGTTCGTGTTGCAGAGCTTTTTGAATTTACGTTACGTCACGTAAATCTCTCTTGGCATCATCATTACGAAGTCGCTTCCCTAAAGCTGGATCAAAATGAACCAGCTTCATCCTGTGGCCGTGGGGGTAGAATGCTGTGGATGGCTTAATTGAAATTTTAGAACCTAAGCTACCCAAAAATTGGGATTACGATCAATCTGTTAAAAAAGTAAAGGGAATTATTATTAAATGGAAAAACCTGAACGAGGAATTGGCACAAGAACTATGGATTGCGAGAAAAAAGTTGTCTATTGAAGGAAGACCTAAAAAAACTGGGACTTTTGTCCCGGTTTATTCTTGGGATCAATATTGTAACGAGATTGGATCATCAAAACGGGTTATAAATCGATTGCTTAAACGCTGGTTTCCACCTTCAAAAAGAGAAGAGTTAGAAACTCCCTTATTCCCGCCTGGCAAATTCCCCGTCATCTATGCCGATCCGCCTTTACTGCAGACTGGATCATCTCGAATCAGCTTGGAAGACGCAATCTTACCCGTGATCAGTGGGAGTATTTTCTCGGGGTGAGATACAACCGGATGAAGAAGCCGGACGGTGTAAGAGGTCCCAACAATACCATTGAAAGAGTTTCACAAATTCGATTTGAAAGGAGGTGATATCAATGACTACCTACAACACATGGAATGGAGCTTTAGATGTGGACGGTTTGAACATGTCGAGCGGGCAATCGGCGATTGCGGCGATCCAGGCGAATGATGAGCTCATCAAGACGCTTGCGGATGCTCTCGCGCTTGTCAACGCGTATGTGGCAGCGACTCCTGCTTTTCCGGGGGCCTATCTCACGGCGCTCAACACTCTGATCGGGGTTCAGACGACGGAGGTCACGCGGCTGCAGGGTCTGGTGAACAATTTGAAGAATTTGATTTCGATGTCACCGCAACAGTGAGGGTTTCACCGATCGTTGAGACCTAATTTAAGGAGGATTGGAAAATGAAGATCTTAGAAGTGGCAGTAACTAAAGTACAGGCCTTAACGGAGAAGCTCTTGAACCTCCGGGCCAGCAAGGATCAGCGAGCGGCCGAGTTCGCAAAAAAGGCACTCGACTTTTCCGGGAAGAAGGAGCTCGACGCGCTTGATAAGGAGATCGAGAGCACCCAGCGGGAGCTTGAAGAGACGCAGCGGCTGATCAGCCAAAAAGAGCTCAAGGCGATAGAGGATAAGGCCGTGGCTTTGTCGGAGCACATCAGGGTGAATGAGGCGGAGAACTCCAAGCTCAGAGAGGAAGGGATGGCATTGCGCCTTCTCTATGAGAAGACGATTCCGGTGAAGAGGATCCAGATCTCCTCAAAGAATTGGGTGAAGATGACGAAGGAGGTCGAGACTTGCGAAAGCGTGGTCTTCAGTCAAAGAGGCGAGGTGCTTCCCGAGGTCAAGAAAAAGACGCTGACGAATGTTTTCAACGCCACGCCGGATGTGATTGAGAGGGCCCTGGGGAACGGTTGGGCCCTCGCACCGGGCGAGGTAATGCCCGAACCGGAGGCCCTCACGCCTGAGAACAGCAGGCAAGTCGAGACACTGACGGTCCCTCCGGTGTTCAACGAGTTTTTCGAGCGGCAGGTTCAAATGATCCCCATCGCGTTTAAGGTGAGTTGAGAGGAGGACATATCATGGAGCGGAAATTTTTTGAGCAACAATTAAAGCAGATCGATTCGGAGAACCTAACGGTTGTCGCGGTGATTTCCGTCGAGCGGAAAGACAGACAGGGCGACGTTTTACGAAGTCGGGGTTGTCGTACTGATACGAAAACCGTCCCGGTCCTGTTCGGTCATCAGCCATCGGAGCCGGTCGGCAAGTGTGAGAAGATATGGGTAGACTCTCATGATGGCTACCCAGCGGTCCTCAGTCGTATCAAGTTTTTCCCAGACGAGCAAGGTAAAAAACTCTTTCAGAAAATCACTCAGGGTTTTCTCGATCAATGGTCCGTGGGGTTCATTGCCAACGACTATGAAAACTTCCACGATGGGGGTCGTGACATCAAGGTATGGACCCTATTAGAGGCCAGCAGTGTTCCGGTCGGAGCTTGTCAATACACTACCACCTTGACCGAGGCCGAGAAAAGTCAGTCTATGCAATTCAAATTTTATGGGGATTACGGCGATTCGATCGGCCCCTACAAACTCGTCTCCGCCGGTGGATCATATCGAATTGAGATTCCCGACCAACTGATTGAGAAAAAGATCCAGGCGGCTGTCAGGCAGACGCTCGGCGTGATTCTGAACCGGGGTGAGGGACGCAGTTGAAAAAAGTTTTCATCGATTCCGAGATCGCGCGATTATTTCCTTCTGGATTCTTGGAAACGGAATTGCAGAAACATCCGAATGTTTTGGGAGTCGAAAGGAACCGGGATTTGACCGAGCGCTCGCCGGCGTTTTGGCACGTCAGAGAAAAAATCATCTTCATCAACCCCGGAATCAATGGCGCAGAACTTTTGGACAAGCTCGAGAAAAATCTCAGGATGCCCCTTTCGATAACACCGGAGGAAAGTTGGATTTTTGTTTTTTGCCATGAGCTTCATCATTCGGATGGAGACTATACAGAGTCCGAGTGTGATTTTTTTGCGGCTAAACGCCTTCGTGAACTGAGAGTCGAGGCGGCAGAGATTGAGCGAAGAAAAAGATTGCGGCGGTTAATGGCCTACGTTCCATAGCGATCCTCCTGAATCTTCGACCGTTGGCCCCGTACGGAGTAGCCCGACCTCCTCTGGTGGGTGAAAAAACGGGGCACTTTAAAAACGTACCAGGTACGGATTTGAAAGGTGAAACGTGGATATTATTTCGGCTCTCAGGGACCCTGACATTTTCGGAAAGGTCTTTCCCGATTTGAGGACGTGGGGTAGTTGGATCGTCTTGTTGAAGGCAATTTTCAATCTTCCGATGGATCCGTCGGAATACGAGCTGTATCAGCAATGCACCCGGAGAAAAACGATTCCGCAAAAACTGAAAGAGGTGTATATCGTTTGCGGGAGAAGGTCCGGAAAAAGCAGGATCGGGTCGCTCCTGGCATCCTATTTTGCGGCGTTCAAAAATTGCAGAGAGCAGCTTGCGGTCGGGGAGAAGGCCGTCATCTTAACGACGGCGGCTGATAAAAAACAGGCCGGAACAATTTTTGGGTACTCGTCCGGGATTTTCTCCGCCGTCCCGTTGCTCTCAAGCCTTGTGGAGAACGAGACCGCCGAAACGATCGACCTTGGCAATGTCTCAATCGAAGTACATAGCGCAAGCTTTAGGAGCTTACGAGGATACAGCATTCTCCTCTTCATAGGCGATGAAACGAGTTTTTGGAGAAATGAAGAATCCATGAACCCGGATCGAGAAATTTTCGACAGCGTTCGCGGCGGGATGGGGACGCTCAAGGACAGCCTACTTGTGGCTCTCTCCAGTCCCTACAGCCGTCGCGGGGTCATGTGGTCGGCCTATTCGAAATATTTCGGGAAGGAAGATGACAGGACATTGGTTTGGGTTGCTGATTCGAAGACGATGAATCCATCGTTAAATGACGACATGATCGCGGCTGCCTATAAGCGGGATCCAGTTGTCGCTGCCTCTGAATACGGGGCAGAATTCAGAAAGGACGTTGAGGACTTCCTCAGCTATGAGGCTGTGGCTGCTTGTGTGGTGCCTGGAAGAATAGAGCTCCCCCCGATATCGGAAATCACATATTTCGGGTTTTGTGACCCGAGTGGAGGATCGAATGATTCGATGACGATTTCCGTCTCGCACAAAGAGCAGGATCGGGTGATCATTGATGCGAGCAGGGAAAAACGTCCTCCATTTAGCCCGGAGTCCACGGTCGAAGAATTTGCGGATCTCCTCAAGGCTTATCGAATTTATAAAGTAACGGGTGATCGCTATGGTGGCGAATTTTGCAGGGAGCCTTTTAGACGCCACGGCATCGACTATAAGGTCAGCGAGAAAACCAAAAGTGAAATCTATGTAAATTTCTTGGCCCTGGTCAACAGCGGTCGCGTGGAATTGCCGGACGACAAGCGACTTATCGGCCAGCTTTTGGGGCTTGAGAGAAGAGCAGGGCGGACCAAGGATAGCGTGGACCACGGGCCGGGGCTGAGCGACGATCTTGCGAATAGCGTTTGTGGCGCGGCCGGACTTGCTGACGAAGGAATGGTAGTCCCAGGCCTGTTTTTCGTCCATCATGGCGACCCGGAAGAAAATCCGGTCGTGGACGTTGTCGCTCGGGCGCATGAAAAAATAAGAAGCTTTTTAATGGCTGACGATCTTGATTAAACTTGATTAAAGAAGGAGGAGAAAAATGTCGATTTCTGCAAAATATATCCCCTGCCTCTTCGACGATCGGACCTGGGTCGAGTTTGAAAGCCACAACCAGACACCTATCGCCATCGTCTGGTCGCTCCTCAACCAGCACCCGGAGGTCAAGAAAAACTCGGGCCACCTCGTCATCCGCGTGAACGGGAAGAAGATCTCGCAGCTCGCCTGGATCAAGCCCCTGCGCCCCGACGACCGGGTGACGATCATCCAGGATGTGGGGTTCGAGGCCATAGTCGCCGTTCTCGGCGGGGCCGCCGCCATAAGCACCGCCCTAACCGGCTCGGCTGCCGCCGCCGCAACGATCTCGACCATCGCCACCATCGCTGACATCGCCTTCACCGTCGCAACGATCGCCTACTCCCTGTACACCGTGCTGGCGCAGCCGGGGGCCGACAAGACGGGCCGAGGGCTCCTGCAGTCGGCCACCTACGGATGGGATGGTGCGCAAATGCAGATCGCCGCAGGCATACCCGTCCCCATCGTCTACGGGAAGGCCCGGAGGGGTGGGAATGTGGTGGGAGGTTTGCGATGAGCTATTATTTTGGTGTCATCTGTCGCGGTCTCGTGATCATGGTGTCCGACAGAATCAGCGTGGAATATCCCGACGAGAAGGTTAGTGCAGGGAAGCGTTTCTTCATTCCCCGGCCGAATCTCGGGATCTGCTTCTGCGGGAATTTGCCGTTCGGGCAAAAGGCAGCTCAAATTCTCACCATGACGGGCATCAACCTGGATTTAGAGCCTGCGGTCGGGGAGCCCCCACCCTTCCACATCGAGAACCTCGTTTCTCAGCAGAGCGCGATCTCTGAGATTCTTTCGGACGTCTACCGGGATTGGAGAGAAAAGGCGGCTGGGAAGGCCTGGGAGGGCTTTGAGAGGGTCGATTTGCTTCTGGGTGGCACTTCGCTGCATCCCCCTTTTGCCCCGTTTCTGGGATGTCTGAGTTCAAGCGATGATTTCAAGTTACAGATTGACCACCGCCATGGGATCTTCATCCGCCATAATTCCACTCAGGAGGTGCTGGATTTGGTAGGCGGAGGCTTGAGGGTCTTTATGGAGAAGGCTTCCAATGGCTCAAGCCAGGCGAAACGCGACCTGGCTAAAAGGCTTTTCCCAAAAGTTTTGTATCTCGCGAGAAGAGGCGAGGATGTCAGCGATGAGGGAGATTTGGTTTTCATCGAGAATGCCGAGACTGAAATTTTTGAATTCGATTCAAAGGAGATCTTATGGAACATCAAGCATTCATGACGGTTCCGGAGGTTTCTGAGTATCTCCGGCTGGCCACGATCACGGTTTACCGGCTGGCGGAGAAGAGAGACCTTCCGGGATTCAAGGCCGGGGGTCAGTGGAGGTTCATCAAATCGGAGATAGATCAATGGTTGAAGTGGAGAAAGAGGTAACCCCTTTTTTAACCCTGAATGATAAAAAAAGATAAGACTTGACAAAGGGGCCTTTTTTTGATAAAAGTAAAATTGTCGATGAGGTAAAATCGCTTTTCATGTTTTTAGACCACAACCATACCGGTCTTGATCTTTCGGGAGGAAACCCGCCTCAAAGCGATTCCTCATCGACGCCGATTGATTGGGACCGGTTTTTTATTTTCAGGAGAAAGGAGGTGAAAAAATTATGGAACCCGTTCAAAAAGAAATCTTGCAAGGGGGCTATGAAAAGACGCTCCAAGGCCTGGCACTTTTAAGATCGGCGTTCAATGTTATCGAGGAGGGCCTGAGCGTCTTGACCAACTGTATCGAAGCCATGTTGAAAGAAGAAAAATTGGCGAAAAACTAAGAAGGTGAAAAAATGGAACCCCTTAACCGGCCACAGGCCAAGGAGGATGTGATGGCGAATAGGTCCTACATTCGGTTTATGAGAGAGAAGGGAAAGGGCGGTCCGTGGACAATTGGATTCGTCCATTCGAAAAAGGGAATCGTAAATTTCTGCACGCATACTCGCAGGGTATCAGAATTTGAGTTTATGCCGGGAAGATTCGGCCCAGATGGTGCGGCTAAAAAGTATACTGAGCTTTATAAAAAAGGGCTCGTTGCAACGGTGTAATGAAAGGAGGAAAACCATGAAGAAAAAACCATTGGATATCGGGCAACGTGTTGACGCCCTGGACAAGCTTCATGAATGCAGGTGCCAGGTCGATTTTCTCAGGGAGGTTTTTCGTGGAGAGCCGGACCTCGAAGGCGCGACCGAAGGGATCTGTTTCACCCTGCAGCGAATCGGCAAAGAGATGGAGGAGTGTATTCACGAGGTCTCGTGCTTCTTCACTACGAGAAAGGAGGGGTGAGATGGCGGAGAGGATCATGGAGGTCAAGGGGACACACACAAAAGAAACAGAGAATTTTCACCGGATCGACTTGGAGAAAAAACACGGGATCAGAGGAACGGTGTATGTTCCAAAACAACTCGAGCTGCCCGACGAGATCCGGATCGTAGTGAAGAAGGGAGGGTTGAATGCCAAAGCCTGAAAACCCCGGAACCGTGGAGCTCGAGGGGACGATCGAGGAATCGAAAAATTTTTGGAAGGTGACGATAGTTCGCAATGTGCGGGTATGCTCGCAATGCGGCCTGGAGAGGGAGCATACCGTCTCCGGGATCATCCATATCCCGAAAGAGAGATCGAGCGGGCTGCCCGACGAGATTCTAATCAAAGTCGTGAAAGCGGGAAAGGAGGTTTAAAATGGGAGTCTATCTTCGCGGAAAAAGTTATTGGATCGAATTCAGGTACAGGCAAAAGAGATACCGGGAAGCGGTGGGGCCTAACCGATCCCTGGCCGTCGACGTGCTCGCTCAGCGAAGGGTTGAGATCCGGGAGAATCGTTTTTTCCCGGATATACGAAAGGAGCCCGAGCCCGTCAGCTTCCACGACTTCGGCAAAGAATATCTTCGATGGGCCAGGGCCAACAAGAAGGCCTCTTCCTGCTGCCGCGATCTCTACACCTTGAGGATGTTCGATGAAGAGTTCAAGGGGAAAAATATTCAGGACATTACTACCTGGCAAATCGAGAAGTGGAAGACCGAGAGGAAAAAAGACGCTGCGCCGGCGACGATTAACCGCGAGCTTGCAACGCTAAAGCATTTTTTCTCCAAGGCGGTCGAATGGGGAAAACTGAAAGAGAGCCCGGCCGATAGAAAAGTAAAATTGCTCAAGGGCGCGGTCAACCGGGTCAGGTTCTTGATGCCGGATGAATTTCAAACGCTACTCTTAAACTGCGAGGACTTCTTGAAGCCGATCGTTACGGTTGCGGCCCATACGGGAATGAGGAGGGGCGAGATCCTCGGCCTTAAATGGCCTCAGGTGAATTTTGAGCAGGGGATCATCACGGTCCTTAACCCGGACACGAAAAACAGCGAGAGAAAGGACGTCCCGATGGACGAGACGGTGAGAGCCACGTTAGAGGGGATCGAGAAAAAAGCGGAGTTTGTGTTTCTCAACAGCAACGGAAAGCCGTTCTATCCCATGAAGGTTCACAATGCCTTTCATGACGCCCTGGACCGATCGGGGATCACCGACTTTCGATTCCACGACCTGAGACATACCTTTGCGAGCAATCTTGTCATGGCCGGCGTGAAAATCGAGAAGGTCCAGAAGCTCATGGGCCACAAGATGATCGCGATGACACAGCGCTATGCCCACCTGGCCCCGGGGTACTTGGCGGAGAGCGTGAAGGTTTTGGACAGGGTCATGGCACAAAAACGCCCACAGGCCGAAAAGGTGGTTAACCTAACTCCTTGAAATGAGATGGTGTTTTTTTTCTAAACTTTTGGCACTAATATTGCCAATAGTTAAAATGGGGAAAAAGGTTCGAAGCGAGATTATTGATAAAGTCCGACCCTGAGTAATCACTCCTTCAGTTACAGTCTTACCCGGGGATAGGGAGCTGATGAACTGTTTTCGTAGGGTGTTGATCTTCCTCCCAGTCCTCTTGGTTTTTTCACTTTCCTCGTGCGTTTGGGTGAGAAGAACGCAGGTCAAGAGTGCCATCGACGAAGCTCATCAGAAATTTAGGTCAGGAGACATTCAGAATGCCTTGGATACATACCTACTTCCGAATGGTTGGGGAAAATGGATATGAATACTTCATCTCATAGGAAAGAAAGACGAAAGCATCCAAGAACCCTGGTCCGGTTACCTCTTCATTTCCAGGCGAATGAAAGCGGAGGGGGTTACTCTGGGTCGACCATTGACGCAAGTGAATCCGGTCTTCTGATACAAACTCCAAAGGAGATGCCTGTTGGCATAAGAATAGACATTGAAATCTTGTTTCCCAAAAGGCTTTCCTTGGCGAATTTTAGGGCAGAAGCGGAGATCGTCTGGAAAGATATACGTAATCACGGGGACCGGGAAGGATATCAATATGGGCTCAAGTTCATTCGGGTCTCAAAAGAAGATTATTTGAAACTAAGGCGGATTCTTAGCAACGCCTTGTGTCTGGATGAAATGGATCTCATCAAGAGGCGTGGCCACCCTTTAGGATTGGTTGCAAAAAAGAATGAGACCATCAAAAAGAGTTCTTACAAGGTTCTTATTGTGGATGATGAAGAAATGGTAAGAAATTTCCTTTGTTCTTTGTTACCCAGATACGGGCATCGTTGTGAAGTGGCGAAAAGTGGCATCGAAGCTCTGGAAAAAATCAAAAATGATTTTTTTGACGCAGCAATAATCGATATTGTCATGCCTCATATGGATGGGGTTACTCTTACGGAGGAGTTATTGAGGTTATACTTTGATCTTCCAATTATGCTTGTGACTGGACATGCTCAGGAGCATTCTGCTGAGTCAGCGATGGCTGCAGGGGCTCGGGAATTCATAAGAAAGCCATTCTCTGTCGAGGAATTCATCATGCGGTTTGATAAAATGATGCGTGACCATAAGGAGGAAAAGGCGTTGCTCGCTCTTTCCCTGACAGATGAGCTGACAGGTTTGTGCAACCGTCGAAGATTCTTTATTCTGACAGAGCAGTATCTAAAGGCAGCCATTCGGAGAAAGGAGAGACCATTGCTCCTTTTCATCGATATGGATGATTTGAAGGGAATTAATGACCGATATGGGCATAATGAAGGAGACCAGGCATTAATAGATCTTGCCAACATCCTTAAAAAGACCTTTCGTGAGTCGGATATTATCGCTCGAATTGGAGGGGATGAATTTATAGTGCTATTGGAATCCTCCGATAAGACTAGCGAGACACTGATAGCCCGGTTGCATGAAAATGTGAAGGACTATAACGCCCAGAGGTCCGAACGTATCCTCTCAATTAGTTTGGGTACCGCTCAATTTGATCCTGAGTCCTCTATCTCGATTGATGAGCTCCTTTCTAAAGCAGATGCCTTGATGTATGCGCATAAAAGCAGAAGGTGGAGGGGGCCAGAGCAACGGGACGGCGGATTTAATATTAAGATTAGCGAAATAAATTCTTGAAAAAAACTACGGGAAGATGGTGGAAACCCATAAGGAAAGACCCAAGACCCTCATTAATCTGAGATTTCCTGTGGAGAGGAGAAAAGTACTCAATTATGAACCGATTATCCTCTGAAATAAGATGCAAACAGGAGGGAATGGCCGGAAATGACAGCAGCTTAACGGTTCTTTCGTCTGTTGCCTTCAGCGTTAAAAAAAATCGAAAGGAGTATTTGGTATATGGTTGTTTATAAATTCTATTTGCGCGATCCGGTAAAGGGTGACATCTTTCTAGGCGCATTACCAGAGAGGAGGAAAAATCCACGAAGAGCCGGACAGGAATCCACTGAAGAATCCGTTATTAACTGGGGAAGAACATATTTTGGTAAGGATGGCAAGGATGGGGATATCTATTTCATTAAGACTGTTTTGGAGGAAAGGGAGAGACGGCACCCGGCCCTCTCTTCGCCGTAAGATGTGACTCACGGGCTGGCAAAAAATGTTATCTTCAATTTCAAATATACCAAGGGCTAAGGAAAATTACCACTTAAATATCGGTCAGTTAGACGATATTTGAGCGGTTGGTATGGGAAATGCTGACCAATAGTGTAAGGTCTGAGCCTGAAAGGAGAAGGCAATGTTAAATAAAAGAGAAGGTACTGTCCTAACAACTCAAGAGGCCTGCGGTTATCTTCGAATTTCGAGACCTACCTACGCGAAGTATCTCCAGACGGGCAGAATCAGGGGAGCCAAGGCTGGAAAGGGTTGGAGGGTTCTCAAATCAGAATTGGATCGGTTCCTAAGAGGAGAGAATGAAAATTGGGCCACCTTAAAGGGAACTTGATCAAATGACGAGGAGACAACGGAAGGATCATTTGGCAGCAGAGAGAAAAGAAGTCATCCCCGCGTTATTATTAATTTACCCCTTGAATATCGGGATATGGGTGACTCCTGTTTACGTGGAGCAATTATTGCCAATGCTAGCGAGGGAGGTTTTCTCATCGAATCCCCCAGAGAAATGTCTGTCGGTACGGAACTAACTATCACTGTCCTGTATCCGACGGGGTTCGAATTGGCTAACTTTAAAGTGGTGGCCAAGATTGTGTGGAAGGAACCTTATTGGAAAGGAAAACAGTACTGGGAAGGATACCGGTATGGATTAGAATTTATAAAGATATTGGATGAGGATCGTTGGAAATTGGATCTTCTTCTCAGTGGCCGATACTATTTGGAGGAGATGCTCACAATCAATGAAGTTTATACTGATAAGGAGACGGAGGTTTAATCGAAGTAAAGGAGGTAAGGCTCCATGGCATTTGTGGAAGGAGATAGATTCAAGCATAAGTTAACCGGGCAATTATACGAGGTGAAGGTAATTAAAAATGATACAATTGTTTTAGAGTCTGCGGATACACCTTATAGGATGTGGTTTGGTGAAGCAGATTTGGAATTATTTTTCGAGATGGTAGAGAAAAGAACAAGGGGCTAAAAAAGTAAGTCAATATTCAGTTCTCAAAGAGCGAGGGAGGGTTAGAAATGGCTCTGCCTTTTTTTGTGCATATTTCCATTCGTAGGCAATGGCTTTCGGGCTTATCTTAGAATGTAGGTAAGTCGGTGAAACCACCAAAGGGTTATCTCGCCACTGTCCACCAACTCAAATGCCGGTCAAGACAAACTGAAATTAAAGCCACCAGCGGTAAGCATTCGGAGAATCCACCGTAAGGATTCGGAAGATCCCAGGTAAGGATTCGGAGAATCGCAGGTAAGGATTCTTTGAAAGGGACAATAAATGGTTGAAATAATTCATCTCTGAAATTCCTAAATATATTAAGCATATTAAACATATTAAAAGGAAAATCCCTCTCTCTAAACAGAGAGGTCTTTTCCCACTAAAACCTTACAAACAAAACCATTAGAATTAAAGTTTGAAATTCCATCACTATGAAAAAGAAAGAGTGAATTTCAAATGGCAATAGAATTTCCTCTTCTTGTAATCCTTCTACTAAAGATATCTCCGCCATTAACAGAATAGGAAGAATTATTTTTGTTGGAAATTCAATTCTTTTCTTTCATCTCTTCTTAAATTAAATTCAACTAGGAAGTGATCTCTGTGCAACGAGTTGTCTTATATTTTTTCTTTAGACTACATTCAAATAGAATGATATTTCCCCTCTTCTATTAAATTCAACCAGTGGAGTTAGCTCTTCATCACTCAGCACATTTCATTGAACAGCGAGCTATTCAGTTAGTATTCCCCGGTTCTTTGGCAAGATTCGTTCAGAGCCCCTTGGGCAAGATTCGTTGGGCTGGTGTGATCGCGTAAGGAGGGTAGACTGGATTATCTTTTGGTTGGCGATAACACCTACTACTCTTCACCTTTGATAGGAGCGAGGGACTAACGATTTCTGGTAGAAACATGCATGATTAAAAAGACGGAGTGGGCTGCGATTAACAACCCACCCCATCATGAAGAGAATCTACTTCGAGAGGTTATAAGAGAAGTCTGTTTTTCACTTCTTAGTGTATTCGGACTCCCAATCCATAACCGAGATTCCCTCTCCGATCACCTTTAACTTCCAGGTGCCACCCCCTTGGAAGCCCTCCCACTTACCTGTTCCCTTTATAAGAGAGACAGTCCCTTCCATTGTCATAATAGGTTTGCCTGCGGGAGAGAGGGTAGTGGTAACCTTTCCTTGCGCTTTCGTAAACCTTACATTAACGCCATCCGGTTCCATAGTTGTCGTGTAACCCTGCATAGTTCCATTTCCCTTAACCAAGTCGAAGGACGACCTGCTAAAAGACACATCACCAGAACCAACATCAACCCCCTTTGACTCTCCTATCTCAATAATGTGGCCCTCGGTGTCATCAATCTTCATGACTTCCGTTTTGGTGGCAAAATAATATCTCTTAGCCTTAATTTTAACCTTCTCCTGTGCAACCGAGGTCATGATGCCAAAAGCAAAGATTAAGACAAAACTTATGAGTATTAGCGTTAATCTTCTGGATTTAAGTAGTTTCATGGTGTTACCCTCCTTTCTCTTAAGGACTGGCCTGCACTTTTATTCCACCCTCTGATTTTCAACCTCGAAATGGCCGTTGATTCTTTATTTATGGAAGACTAATTCAAAGAAGGGGCCTCCAAAGGGATACAACGATCCTTTGGAGGCTTTATACGGGCATCTTCTGGAAACTCCTCCCCATAACATCCCCCAAAAGGTTAGAGGTTAAGTTGTGAGGTTAATTAAGGGCCAAGTGGGAACTAATGGTCTGGTTACAGATACTCTTAAATTGGTTGACTGTCAAGGGAAAAATCTCCTTGTAAATTTCACTCCTATTGCTGATTTGCAATTGAAATGTTGCATAAAAGAGTAGGAATTGAAAAACATGATTTCAGGAAGCAATCTTCGAAAAAGGGACCCCAATATTCCGCCGAAAAATATTCCGGTAGGTCATGAGTCCACGGTCACCTCGCCATAAAACTAGGTGACTTCTATTGATAATCGATGAGATCATTTCCCCCACCTACTTAATACAGGAGAAGTTTCATCCAGAGGCTTATACTGACTTTAGACCGTAATCGACAGAATCGGTCTCGAAAATGGCGGTATTCCTCGCTGGCAAGACTAGGTCACCATTCACCCTTCGTGGAGAGATGGAGAGCAAGAAGACATGATTGTAGGTACCTAACCCCAAAAGGGAATCAAAGAGGAGAGTAATCAGGTCAAGTTTGGGGAGCAGCCTTACGGAACCCTACTTCCGGTGGCGATTGCACCTACTAATCATTGATCCACGATGATATCTTGGGTTGCGGATTACGGGTTGAAATCATGTATCCCCGGTAAACATATGGAGAACAAATCCTCGCTTTTTTGAAGTGTTGGAAACAAAGGGTTCATAGCAGATATGCGGCCATCTCAAGAGAGATTCGAATCAATCCACCTACTTAAGAAAATCGGACTGGCTATACTCTGGATCCGGATAGTTATAGAAACCTTTTCCAGTCTTAAGGCCAAGCTCATGTCGATCCAGCATTGCTTTCAGGGCTTCAGGAGGATAGTCCTTAGAATCCTTCGATTCATTGTAGTAGACCATCTCGATATCATAGATAACGTCGAGTCCTATACTGTCCATAAGGCCAAACGGTCCTTGAGGAGTCTCATAGGCGATCATCCAGGCCCTGTCAATGTCCTTGAAATCAACAAACCCCCCTGCCCACATGTAAAGGGCTTCTCGTTTGACAGTCCGCCATAGACGGTTAAAGCAAAAGCCCGGGATTTCTTTTTTCACTGTCAGGGGAACGCAACCAAAAGAGCGTACCCATGCCTTGGCAGTTTGGATAATCTCTGTTGCTGTCCTCCTTCCCCCCAGGATATCGACCATGTTTTCTCCGGTAGCGAGATGGTAAAAGTGAAGGTTCAGGCATCGTTCCGGTTTGTCCGTGACACTCTCAATTCGCGATATCGGTATAGAGGAACTGTTTGTTGCGAGAAGAGCTCTTTGCGGAACCCTGTCATCTAATTCTTCAAAGATCTTTCGCTTCAGTTCTAGATTTTCTGGGGCTGCCTCGATAACGAGATCAGCGTTTTGAACGGCCTCCTCCAGATCCTTGCATAGTCTTACCTTTGTGACATTTTTTTCCCAGTCTTCCCCCGGAAAGGTTGGCTTTCTTTTTGAGATCTTTATTAAGCCCTTGATATTTTGCAGCGCTCTGTTGAATGACCTATCATCGATATCATAGGTAGAGACCTTGTAGCCGAAGCAAGCACTCAGGATAGCGATCTGGGTGCCCAGAAAGCCAGTACCGATTACGGCAACTTTCCGGATGTTTGTTCCCATATTCCTCTCCTACGTTTCCTTCTTCATTTTTCGATCTATTTTTTGTTAATCCTCAAAACCGAAAGGGGACATCATGAGCCAAAGGCTCATCATGTCCCTTTCGAACTTCATTATTTAAATTCTATTTGCACCTGGGGTTCCCTGTCTCTCCAGGAGGAACGGAGATCTTCTCAGCAGGGATCAGGGTGGGTTTCCCTATGTATGGGAAGTCAATGATTTTTCTAAACGGATGGTTGGCCTCAATCTTAGCGATAAAGCCCGGTGTTTGGATCTGGTGATCGCATGCCCTCATTGTAACCTTGCCGCAGAGGCCATCGAAACTCATCCCTTCCCAGGCTTTGATCACTTTATCGGCCTCTAGAGAACCTGCTTTCTTGATCGCCTCGGCAAGAAAATAGAAGCCATTGACAGTATCTGCGGGTTTACCTGGAATAAGATAAAAACTTGGCTCTCCTGGGTAGTGCTTTTTGTACCATGGTTGCCAAGTTTTCAGGAATTCCTCGTTCTTTTTTGTTTCCACTGTTTCCATATAAGCCTCTGCGGTTACGCAACCGATAGCTGCCTCCCTCAATGAATTCATTACAGGCGTAGCATTTAAATAGTAACTTGCTATAGTTGCATTCATGCCCAAGGTCCTTGCTTGTTTAATAAGATTTGTTAGGTCAGCCTCGAAATTCGAGGTGAAGACTACTTCCGCTTTAGTAGCTAGGATCTTTGACACGTAGGGGCCGAAGTCTTTGGTACCTATGGGATGGTATTCATCGCCCACGATCTCGACTTCCGGCTTGATCTTTTTGAGGATTTTCTTGAAGGCATCTGCTGCTTCATGTCCAAAGACATAATCCATATTCAGGAGGTAGTACCTTTTGTAGGAAGTCTGGGAAAAATACTGTGCCAGTATTCCTGACTGCATGGTCGTGCTCAGACAGGTTCTAAACATATTGGGTGTAAATTCCTCACCAGTAATCTTATCTGCCCCTGCACCCAAATCGACATAAATCACGTTATTCTCCTGCGCAAGCTTTGAAAGGGCAAGAGCTATAGCGCTCGATGTGTGGTGGAGAATAAACTTTGCACCATCCTCAAGGATCGCCTTTTTGGCCTGCCTCACGGCTACATCTGGTTTCATCTGAGTATCATATTTGAGAAGCTTGATAGGTCGTCCGAGGATTCCGCCTTTGGCATTGAGTTGATCGACTACATATTCCGATAATGCCGTCGTCATGAAACCAGCATCCTTAAAAGGGCCTGACATAGGATCCATAACCGCTATAGCGATTGGTTCTGCCGCATTTATGGTTGATGAGAGAGAGAAACTTAACAGAATAATGATGAACGCCCCAGTCATACAAAAAATGATTGTTCGATTTCTCATGACGGTTCTCCTTTCTTCATTCAAAAAGCATGAAATCTGTTAAAAAGCAAAACTCGCCGTAGCAAGACCATGGATGAATCCTTTCAATCCCCTCCTTTCTCAGCATGCTTTCAGACTTCCAGATATTTCTCACGGATATCTGGCCTTTCTTGAAATTCTTCTGGGCTTCCCTTAAAAACTATTTCCCCTTTGCTCATAAGGAAAATTACACTAGACAACTCCATCACTACATCGATCGACTGTTCAACAAGTAAGATGGCCGCTCCTGCTTGATGGACTTCGTTCATCACACCGACGACGACCTCCACGATCTTGGGAGCCAGGCCTTCTGTGGGTTCGTCAACAAGCAAAAGCCGAGGATTTCCCATAAGGGTCCGGCCAATCGTAAGCATCTGCTGCTCGCCGCCCGAAAGATAACCCCCTTTATGAGAAATCCTTTGTTTTAAGCCCGGAAACAATTGACAAACCTTTTCAACGCTCCAGTCTTCCTTCTCAATCCGTTTCTTTCCGGGTTTCATTCCCATAAGGAGATTTTCCTTCACAGAAAGGGTAGGAAATATCCTCCGTTCGTCGGGAACATATCCGATGCCCAACCTCGCTATCTGGTGGGGTCGAAGGCTCGTGATATTTTGACCTTCAAACCGGATTGAACCTTCCCGGGGCGCTACAACTCCCATGATGCTTTTCAATGTGGTAGTTTTACCAACGCCATTTCTTCCCAAGAGCCCTACAATCTCACCTTGTCTGACTCCGATAGAAACGTTATGGAGGATATGACTTTTTGCGTAAAAGGTATTTATGTTAGAAACTTCGAGCATCGGCTTTTTTCCCCAAATAGGCTTCCTTTACCTTTTCACTATTGCGGATCTCATCCGGTGTTCCTGAAGCGAGAATCTCCCCATAATAAAACACCGTTATTCTATGCGCGATGGAAAAGACAACGTCCATGTCGTGTTCAATGACTACGAGTGTTTTTCCCTTCGTCACATTTTGAATAAGGGCAACCGTCTCTTTCGTTTCTTCTTTGGTCATTCCGGCTGTTGGCTCATCGAGGAGGATAAGTTTAGGGTCCGTAGCAAGGGCGATGCCGATTTCGAGGGCCCTCTGCTGGCCATAAGAGAGCTCGCCTGCGAGGACATCTTTTATTCCAATCAATCCGAGGGATTCGAGAACATTGATGGTCTCTTGGTCGATACGATCCATCTTTTCGAGTCTTAAAAATGTATTCAGCCGGATCTTCTCTTTAGAAAGAATAGCATTCCGAACATTTTGGTAAACGTTCATCACAGGGAAAATATTTATAATCTGGAAGGATCGAGCAAGACCCCGTCTTGATATTTTGTAGGGAGAAAGACCTGTTATATCCTCCCCGTCGAAAAATATCCTGCCCAGAGAGGGCCTATATTTTCCTGTGATGATGTTGAAAAGTGTACTTTTTCCTGCGCCATTTGGTCCAATAATTGAGTGCCTCTCCCCTTCTTCGATGGAAAGGTTGATCCCTGTCAGTACCTTCAGACCACTGAAGTCCTTGTGTAGATCCTTTACTTCTAAAAGGCTCATGAAATAGGCCCCCTTGTTTTGCTTCTGGACAAAACAAAACTCTTTATCTTCTCCCAGGGGAATAGGCCCACCAGACCCTTATGAGCATACAGAACAATGAGGACAAAAAGAACTCCTAGAACAAATTCCCAACGCTCTGTAATACGGCTAATTCGGTCTGTAAAGTAGACATAGACACCAGAGCCGAGAATGGGTCCAAAGAAAGAACCAGTCCCTCCGATAATGATCATGAATAATACCTCCATAGATCTTGAGATATCAATCGTCCCCGTCGAAACGAATCCTTCAAAAATTGCGAAAAGAGCTCCCGCGATTCCCGCAAAGAACCCAGAAAATGTATAGAGGATGAGTCTGGACAGAAAGACATTATAGCCGATGAAATCCGCCCTTTCGTCGTTTTGCTTTATCGCTGCAATGGTGTTCCCAAATGGAGTTTTGGTGAGATACCAAATGATGAAGAAGCAGACAATCACAATAACAGTCACAAAATAATAGACATCTGTTGTTTGACGCATGTTAAGACTTCCCAGAATGGGTATATAGAACACAGGTTTTTTGACTCCAATCCCGTCTTCTCCCCCCGTCAATGATCTCCACATGAGGGCGATGGCAAAAAAGAATTGACAAAAAGCCAGCGTGAGGAGAGCAAAATAACCTCCCTTCAACCTCACACAAAAATATCCAACAATTAAACCGCCCAATCCGCCGGCCATGCCTCCGATTAAGACAGCGAGAAGAAGGGGGAACCCGATAACATTCTTGAACAGAAGAGCCAATGTATAGGCACCAATGCCAAAGTAGGCGGCATGGCCCATGGAGAGTAAACCACCATAACCGAAAAGCATATTGCAGCTAACAGCAAAGAGGGCAAAGAAAGCAATCTCAATGAGCATGTTTATGTGTATAATAGGAAGGATGTGTGGAAGGGAAAATATTAGGGCAAGGCCAGCAAAGATAATGAATCCCTTCACTATTAATTTGTTCACTGTTTCTCTCCAAAAAGGCCTGTAGGTCTAGAAATCAAAACAATGGCCATTAATAAAAACTCGAAAACCAGTGCCAGCCTAGGTACAAAAAGAATCCCATAGGACTGCAATTCTCCTATCATTAAGGAAGCGACAAAGGCCCCCAGAAGACTACCAAATCCTCCTATAACAATGACTGCAAATGTGTCAATCATGATGTCTAATCCCATGCCCGGATAGGGGCTAAGAAATGGGGCCGCAATGACTCCTGCAAGACCAGCAAGAGCGGATCCAATCGAAAAAACCCCGAGAAAAACTTTTGGAACATTGATCCCGAGGATATCCACCATTTCAGCGTCAGAGACCGCTGCCCTGATGGTAATGCCTATTCGCGTCTTCATGAGCAGGGCGGCCATAAGGAAAAGAACGACAAAACCAAAGAAAAGGATGAATAACCGATAATGGGGATAGGTCGTTCCCATAATATTCAATGAACCGGAGAGGAGGGATGGAGGGGGAAACGGCAGGGGGTAATTACCCCAAAACCACTTGACCATCTCGCCGATGATGAAGTAGATACCAAACGTCAAGAGGAGTTCGTGAGCGTGACCAAGAATATGAATTTTCCTTAGAAGAAACCTTTCGACCAAGGCACCTGCTATTCCAACCCCAATCGGGGCCAGAATTAAACAAAACCAGAAGTTCCCTGACCAGACCACAATGGAATAGCCTAGATAGGCCCCCAGCATATAGAAACCTCCATGGGCAATATTCAGGACTCCCATCATCCCAAACACAAGCGTAAGGCCAGAGGCCACCAGAAAGACCAGCATTCCATAGACCAGCCCATGGATCGCCTGAATGAAATAGATCGATGCCTCCATGAAGATTTCCTTTCAAAAGAAGTGAAACGCTGGAAGACGCTGCAATTTACATAGAAAAAAGTTCAATTTATCAATTACGATAGATGAAAAAAAAGGCCATCGACTCGCACAAAGCTTTCGTTCATGAATGAGCTTAAGCCGAATGGCTCTATATCCTTAAGCTCAATTCGTTAAAAGTAATGAGCTAACGATCGTTGCCATTTTTAACGATTTTGAGTCTTTTCCTCAATTTGGTCAATTCCAATAAACCGGCATCCCGTTGCTTCATCACGGTCCTGATTTTTTCATCATTCCATTCGTAAAAGCCTTTGCCTGTTTTTATTCCTAATAATCCATCATCAACCATTCTCCGTAAAACATTTAATGGTTTTAAATCACCGCATAACTCTGGAAATAAGTACTTTTGCACTTCGTAGCCAAGATCATGGCCTGCCAGATCCATTGTCTCAAACGGTCCTGTAAAGGGAAGACGGGAGCCAAAACTATATTTAACGACTCGATCAATATCCTCGGGGTCCGCGAAACCCTTTTGACACAGCGACAACGCTTCACGGAAGAGCGCATTCTGCAATCGATTTCCAAGAAAACCTGGTATATCTTTAAGAACACGGACCGGTTCCTTTCCAACTTTTTTTATCAAATCAACGATTGTTTGAAATGTTGTCTCTGAAGTATACTCACTTTTGATTACCTCCACACATGGAACAATATGCGGTGGGTTCCAAAAATGGGTACCGACAACCCTATCCCTAAATTGTAAGTTCTCACTGATTTTTCCTATCCTGATGCCTGACGTATTCGTACACAGAATGGCTTCTCGGGATACGAACCTCTCCAGTTCAGCAAAGACCGATTGTTTCACTTTCACATTTTCGCTTACTGCTTCAATGACAACGTCAACCCCTCGACACAGGTCTGGCATATCGCGACAAAGATTGATATTCCTTAAACAGCGAACCCTGTCAGCCCCTTTGCTTAGCCTCAGCTCCCGGAAGGCTTCCAGGTTCTTTTGAATCCTGCTCAGGGCGCTCTTCAGGACCTCATGGTCTTTGTCATAGAGGTTGATTTTGTATCCCTTGGTTCCAAAAACCTGGGCAATCCCATGACCCATTAAACCAGCACCCACAATCCCTATTATTCTTATTCCTTCTACCTTCATCAGCACATCCTTTTTAAATTCTCGTTCTTCTTCGTATTCTCAGCGAGATTATTTCGCGTCTGTTTAGAGAGCCTGCCGTTTCAAACCCAGAATTTTTCTGGCCTCCTCAGGCGTTGCAGCTCCTTGCCCCATCATCTCGGAGATGCGTGCCATTTTCGCTACTATTTGCCCAGAACTTTCAGCTAAGATCCCTTTCTCAATATGGACACAATCTTCAAGTCCCACCCTGACATGCCCGCCTGCAGCAATGGCTGCAGGACCTATGGTGTAGATGTCCAGGCCTACGACGCAAACAGACCATGTCGCGTCCTGGGGGATCGAATTTTTCAGAAAGACCAGATTATCGATGGTTGCCTGAATCCCGCCCAGAACCCCCATCACAAACTGAAAGTGTAGTGGTGGGGTCAGCGCATCAAGGGAGAGCAGCACTCGGGCATTGTTGATCATACCCGCATCGTAAATTTCAAGTTCCGGTTTGACACCGCAATGCTTCATCGTATCTGCAAATTGCACCAGGCTGCCCCACGGATTCATCTGAACGTCGTTCAGTATAAATTCCCTCTTCTTTCGGTTGAGGATGCCGAAGTTCAGGGACCCGCAGTTCAATGAGGCCATTTCCGGTTTCACTTTGGGGTCAGCGGAGAGTTCAGGGATAATGGCTATCCTTTCTTCCAACGTACACCCGGGCCCTGCACCAGTTGAGGTGTTGATAATCACGTCGCATTCGTCTCTAATCATGCGAATCGTCTCCCCGAACAACTCGCTCTTGTGAAGAGGCTTTCCAGTCAACGGGTCTTTGGTATGCAGATGCACGACTGCCGCCCCTGCTTTCCAGCTGTCAATGGCTGCTCGCGCTATTTCCTGGGGTGTATAGGGCACGTTAACGTTCTGCTGCCTAGTCGTAAGAGCTCCTGCCACTGCAGCCGTTATGATAGTCTTTTCCGTTTCGTTCTCCTTTCTATGCGGGGTATCGTCTCAGGCATCTACCAGAAAACTTCCGAAAACACCTTAGCTTGGAGAGTAGATGACCATCATGCATTTACAATCATTGGGTCCAATCACAGCAGAGGAATGTACGATATCAGAGTCAAAATAAATGCAGTCCCCTTCCTCAAGAATAAATTCCCTGTCGCCATGAGTAAATTTCATCTTCCCCTCAAGTACAAGGAGTACTTCTTCGCCCTTGTGTTTGAAATGAGGCACCTCCTTGGGATTTGTAGGTACGGTTATAATATAGGGTTCCATATTTTTGTTGGTAAATTTGTGCGCAAGAGATTCGTAATAATAACCGAAAACGCTCCCGTCCCTCGCCATGACCACTCTTTCATTCTTTCTAACCAGCGAAACTGTGTTCGATACTCCTATTTCACTAAGTATTTCTGAAAGGTCAACCTGTAAAGCCATTGCAATTTTGATTAATGTGGAAACAGGCGGAGCTTTCTCACTATTTTCAACCCTCGACAAATACCCTTTGGTAAAACCTGTTTTTTCAGCCAGAACATCTAAAGTCATTCCTTTCAAACTGCGAAGTTCTCTTATTTTCTTTCCGATATCTTTTTCTAAAATCATTCTTAAACCCCCAACAGTTCAAACAATGGATTTAAATAAACGAACAGAGAAAGGGGAGTTTCCTATTAAGTAAATAAAATGTAAACATTTAAATATTCTTTATTCTTAGCTGTTTATCAATAATGACGGTAGAATGCCCACGAGTTAGATAGTACCAACAATTTTCTCTGTTTCTTAAGGACCAGAAGGGTTTCTTTTTAGAAGAGAAAGTATACTACAAGTAAACATTTGTCAAGTATTTTTTTATCGTGGTGAGTTCATGGGAAATACTTGGCAGAGGGGGTCGGACAGGGAGGCGTCCAATCATAATCATCCGCAAGGAGGTTAAGGATCCGTGAAGGAAGAGGTCAGCAACAAAACGCCTTGATCTATTGGGTGCTTTTGACCCTCAGATGCAAGGATATCTTGCCACTATCCGCGCCTTACCCAAACTGAAGATATCTGGTTGAAATCTTCAATATCGGCAGGAAATTCCACATTGGCGATTACAGGAAGTAACCAACGACCCCTCTTCCTTCCTTACAACCAAAAGACTCCTAACAACTGGGCGTAAGACGTATTAATAAGAGTTCAGGACCTTCCGCTGTTCTTATTTAACCTGGTTAAATCATACAGGTATTTCCCGTCGAAAACCCACCTTCAATGTAAATACCATGATTTTCAGATCTTAATGAAAACCAGACCGTTTCCTACCCAGATAAAAAGGTAAGGAATTAAGGGACCGGAGATGACTCAACTCGATGCCTGGGGTAGGATGGGGTTATGGGGTAGAGGATAGAGTTTAGTGGTGAGGTCAAGGATGAGATGTGATTAAGTGCCTGTCTATCGGTCTGTCAGATTAAGTAATGTTCAGGACATCTTAACTCACTTCTTCGCTGGTGCTGGTCTATTTTCCTCATGTGGCAAAATGAACTTCTGTTCCTCTTCGATTTTACCCTTCTTCGGTCGCTTCTGCTTTCTCAGCTTGTTCATCTTTTTTATTGCTTTTGGCAACATAGTAGTCCTCCAAGAAACCAATTTTGAGTCTCATAATGTATAACATATCGGGCTCCCTGGGGAAAGACTTTAATCATCATCCGAAAATAGTTGTAAATCTCATCCAACAAATTAATAAATAATATGCCTATCCGGTTGTCTCAGGAAACCACAATAGGTAGTGGTGACAATTTATGGAGCTTTTTCAACTGATTTTTGATATAGTAACCCATCTCAATAGGGAGGTGGATTATGAATTTTTGGAGCATAGTTTTAGGCATTATAGAAGTTGTATCACTAATTTTTGTCTTGTCTCCCGATGCTTTAGCTGAGGTTAGAAAAATGGATTCGTTGAGGTTAATAGTCTTTTCTGTATTCATTTTCTGTTCAATCTACTGGATATATTTCGCCATACAACATTCCAACATATTGAAAAGATTAGTAAATAAGAAAAGGAATATTCGAATAATAAGAGACCCAAGAGATCCATACCAATTTACATATCTTGTTGAAGGAAATAAATGCTATCATATTCCTGATCCTGAGACCTTTAATTATCTTGGCAGCTATTTAGGATTTTCATGGAATGATCTTGAAGACATTTCCGCTGACGATCTTAAACGTGAATTTACTATTGGTAGACAATTACCCAGCATTCGAGCTCAGTTGCCAAAAATACAATTAATAGAGAAGAAAATTGATTAAAAATTATGTCAATTTTGTCACCTACTATATCTTGTGGTTTTGGAAGAGTTACCTGAAAGAACCGGATAGGCATAATAAATAATTTAGTGTGGGAGGTTGATTAGAAAGAAACCAGCCAGAAAGAACCTCCCTCTCCTCAATCCCTTTCCATTCACGCCCCAGTATAATCTTCAGATAAACAATCAGGGATAGACCCCTCCGTCTACATATATTAATACCCAAATATTATATTCGTTGATCATTCATTCTCAGCGTTCATAGTATTTCAGACAGTAGCTTTCACAGTAATAAAGAGAAATAGAGGCATCAGTTCACAGTATAAATCTCTGCTGTTGTCTCCGAACTAAAATTCTACTGTGAAAATTTTCTACTGTGAACGCCCGCGAGAGCGACCCAGGACTCATAACTTCATTCCCAACCATCCCCAATCTTTAAACCTGCCCAAAGAACTACCTTCTCAAAAAGATCCAAAACCATTTTCCACAGGATTTCCAGAAAGTCCTTTTTCAATAACCAGAATTGCCATTCCAAAACGAAAGGAGGCTAAACATGAACACTGTCCCAGAAATCCGTAGAGAAAAGATTTTCATTCCACCAGAAATGCCAGTGCAAGAAATCAAAGAGAAATACGGCCTGTCATCAAAAAGAGCGAGAGAAGTTTTGAAACAAGGATTCTTTGTTAAGAACTATTCCAAGAAACAGATTATAATCGACCCTGAGAATTTCGATGCAGCAACATCTTATTCCACGGCCAAGCGGGTTTATTGGAAAAACTTCAGATGGAGCCCTTTGGCACAGAGTATAAAAGAGGACCTTATTCAGGAGGCAGTCACCAGAATGTACGAATTATCTGGGAAGGTCAAGGAGCGTGCGAATGAAAAGTATGGTATTGGATACGGTTACTTCTGGGTAGCTCACAACGCAATGCTTTCCTATTTTAAGACCTGGAAGAGTCAAATGAGATCGCGAGTGTTTGGAGATATTGAAGATGAAGTGATGGCTGCAAGAATTCACGGTTCCAGAAAGGAGTTGATTCTATAGTGAAGGAGCGTCATCCAAGGTGAATCCTTCTCAAAACATCCTATCCTCTAAAGAAAGCCCTATCTAAATTTCTTTCCCACAATTGAATCTGTCCTGAGAAAGAAATGGTTTTCATTTGAGTGAGCTTTATCTTAAACTGGTCCTCCTGGTTCTCTGGGGGATTATAAGAGGTAAGCTGGCTCACTTTTTTTGTTGTCCTTATAGGTGGCTATCCAGAATAGAGTTAGTGGAGAAAGGAACGCTCACATGACCCTGAAAAATGGTTTGAAATGAGTGATCCTCGTCAAAGATGCTTTTTCTGGTTCATCTGGAAGGCATCGGGAAAATACCTGTCGATTAGATACTGATATGTGGACACCCTGTCGAGACAAGAATTTTCTATTCAAGGACCGTGAACTGTTTTATCGAGATACCATGAACACACACACAACAGATTTTTCATTTTGACAAAATCTTTTAAATTATCTAGAGGACATAGCCTCACTCTTCCCTGCTGAATATCCCCTTCTCAATAAGTAACCTGGTAAGGGCTTCCTGTTGGACGACTTGGGACATGAGAAGTTCTTCAGATGAAACGATTTGTTTAGGGTCAAGGGCGGTTGACATAAGAACCTCCTGAAGCATTATAAGCCCGATTCCATTTACATTGTTCCTGCATTCGATAGCAACAAATCAAAAGAGACTCGACTGAGTGAACCAAATTGGAGTCTTTTGAGAAAGCATCAAAATCGATCCACTCATCATTAATCTCAAGTGACTCAAACTTTAAGACACGAAGGGACATATCATTCTGTTCAACAGCCTTGTTGATACTTTCGAACACGAAAAGATTCGTGTTCTTACGTCCTGTTTTATATATTCTATGGTTTTGAAGATAGTTATGGATACGGCCTTGCAAGTTGGTTTTGAAATCTCCACGAGCATAATCTTGAGCAAAGGAACCAATATAGTAAATGATCGAATCGCTCTCCCAAGAGTAGCAGCCAAATTTTTGCTTAACGGATTGAGTAGCCAGTATCATCTCGTGATACAAACCATGTCGACCTTTCTGTAAAATAGTTCCCTTATTGATTCTCAAAACGTCTTGCCATTCCGGATGATTAAGTCTTAAAGAGAAATTCATTTTTTGTTCTATCACCTCAAGCCAATAGGAAAAACGTGGCATGTATCATATCCACAATCCACCCGGTTCTTCCTCGTCTCCCTTTCATTTACCCTTATGCGATTCTTCGTTGCGAATTTCTTTCAGGCGTTTCTATATCACAGGCAAAAACTTACCGCTTTTCCCTCTCCTTTAATACCTTTTGGGTCGCATAAATAAATCCGTTTAAGAGATCTTCCTCTTGCAAATCTTCGAGAGTTCCTTCGTCCCTGCTTGGCTTCCTCTTAAAATTGGACTCAACTGTAACCCCACTTTCCCTCATCGATTCTTCCATTTCTGGTGGAATTTCCGTAGTCCTCCCTTCATAGTTTGCATGGTGGATAAACCCGCTATAAACTTCCTTTTCCCCGTCTTGAAAAACCACTACGTAAGGGTGTTCATCTATTGCATCTCCATCTATCCTATAACCAGTCAGTATGAATACTGAAACCTCATTGTTTCCAGAACAACCAACGGTTGCCGAGTTAAATTTTGAAGTAAGTGTATTCGGCATCCAATCTGGTAATTCATCTGAATTTTTTAGTTTATATCTCATCCATCCCCCACAATAATCCAACCATTTTTCTTTATTCCATTTATTCTCAAACTCGGAAAAAGTTGGCTTTCCCATAATAGCTTCTCCTTATCCAAATTTCTTTTTGATTTTTGTGAATCTACGCCAGTGCAGCCTCGTGCAAAACCCTTGTCGAATTGCCCAGGACATAACAAGTTCTTCAGATGAAAAAGGAAATGATTTGTTTAGGGTCGAAGGGTCGAGAGGAATTGCCATTCAGATCACCTTTTTCCACCTGAGATCAACAAATGTTTCATATCTGCTAAGTATGTATAATTCTCTTACGAATCGTATCGTATTCTTCTAGCTTCTCAAACAAATTCTTGACTGCTGGTTCAGCTTCTGCAAGATATTGTGCCGTGGGCTCGACATTTCTTTCTCGATAGAGTTTCATAAATATACTTCCCTTAGCCAAAAGCATGTTAAATGTTATTGTTCACCTTCCTTCTTCTGCTTCAACGCTGGCTTAAGGAAGGAATTTCTCCTTTGGTAATTTTTACTAGGTCATCATATGTAAGCTCATTACTGTGCCATACTTTACAGATAACCTCTTCAATGTGGGCTTTATTAATCTCTGGGTTCACATCAAGATATGCCTCAAATGTTCTGTCTTTTAAGTCCCTACAAGTTAAATAGCCTGCTCTTAAAATTCTTCCATCTATATATGCATTCCAGAGACACAATACGAAGTGCCTTTGTTTGTCACTTAAATTGGTCACGTAAGTGTAATGAAATTTAGGATTTGCCTCATCCAAAGGATGGCCGAATTCGTGAAATAGTTGAGCTCTCAATTGATCAACATCAATCATTTCTGCTCTAATTTTTTCTCTTTTGGAAAGCAATGATTCATCGTATTTTTCATCACAACCGGGGCTTGAAGGAATTGATTTTGACCAATAATCATTTTTGACCATATTCGCCAGACCAATTTCTAACAGTATCAAACCAAACTTTGTTTTGTACTCGATTCTCGCATTGTCCAACATCTCTTGTGCATCCACATAAATCTTTATTTCATGGACTATTAATGAACTTTCCTTAGTCCACAACGGATGGTTAAACTCAATTTCCTTAATTAATTCTCTGATTAACTTTTCAACTTCTTTTGAAAAGGGATGCGGATGAAAGTTTAATATAAAATTTCGATCTAACCATCGTTGTAGTTTTGACATTTTGTCTCCTGAAACCCTAAAAGCCAGCAAAAACTAAAAGGGCTATGCAGATTAATTTTGAACTCATGGACCTGTACTTCCCTCTGCCTTCATAAAACTCCGAATGCTTATCATGCTCCTGGCAATTCTCCGTATATCGTTCAGCCAATTTCCTGTCCTTAATCACAAGTAGATTCTCCGCATTATTCTCCTTAGCAGCCTTTGTAAAATTGAATGACCCGGTAATTACGGCTTCACCATCAATAATCATTACCTTGTTGTGGGCTATGGCGTGTTGAGGATCTATTTCCACAGGGATCCCTTGATTATAGAGAAAGGTGGGTGACGAATACTTTTGTGTCCTTTGGCTCTTGTCCAGAATGACCTCTACCTTGACTCCTCTCTTATGGGCATTCAGTAAGGCTTTGGCAATTGGAGCAGAGGTGAAGGAGTAGGCTTGGACCAGAACGGTGCTTTTGGCCTTATTCAATTCCCGGATGATGGACTCTGTTGCTCCACCGTGGGGTGAAAAGTAGACTTCCCAGTTGCAGGTAGGTGGGTGTTCTTGGGGGAGGGTGATTGGGGGCCATAGAGCCATCCAGAGAATTAAAGTAAGGATTATCCACAAATGAGTTATACGTTTCATAGTCTCTCTCTTGTTTGAGGCTTCACGGCAATTCGGCAACCAATTCGCTTTCTGATTCGTATCCCCACCCAAAATTTTCTAAAAATAAGGTATTGAAGTTATAATGGAAAGTATTGTATGGAAAAAGGGTGTTAAGGTCAACAATGATTTGAAAGGCTTTCATTCGGATACAAGCATATGAAAACACCTTTAAATCAAGCCTTGATTAGGAAGGCCATGAGGCATCTAAAATCCTCCGATAAGATTCTTTCGGCTTTGATAAAGAAACACGGCCCATGCACTATCAGGCCAGACCTGAATAACCCTTTTCATGCTCTCGTATCCTCAATAATCAGTCAGCAGCTTTCATCCCATGCTGCAAGAGCAATAAAAGGTAGGTTTTTAGATCTCCTCGGGACCAGCAACTTCACTCCCGATGATATTTTAAACATACCCCTTGAGAGGTTTAGGCATGCAGGGTTATCAAGGGCAAAAATAGGATATATTTGTGCGATAGCTTTGGAAGTTAGGAATGGTGAACTTGATTTTGCCTCTATGGCGAAACATGAAGACGAAGATGTTATTACCAAACTTAACTCACTTTCAGGGGTTGGAAGATGGACAGCCGAGATGTTTCTTATCTTCGGGCTTGGGAGACCAGACGTGCTTTCGGTCTATGATGCTGGCCTCAGGAAAGCATTTAAGATAACATACAATCTCCAGCAACTGCCTTCACCAACCCAAATGATTTCGATTGGCGAACCGTGGAGACCTTTCAGGAGTGTAGCGAGCTGGTACCTCTGGCGGGTGGTTGACTAATCGGTTGTTTCTGCATGTCTTCTTAGAGCAAGAAATGCCTCTTTTAAAGATTGGCTGACAGCACTTGTTGGTTCGCTCAGTACTAATTTTTGGTATTCATCCAGAAATTCCTTTCTAGTTCGGTGAAACAAGTGAAGAAAATGACGAATGAATCCTATACAATCTAAAATAGCAATTTCTACCCCTATCTCGTCGTATATTTTTTTAGCATATTCCCTTACACCTTCCTCAATCTCTTCAGTTGTGATAAAGATATAATTATCCAATTTTCTAGCATCATGGATTTTCTGCAAAGCGCTGTTGATGTCATTTATCGTGACGGTTTTTAATTTCATTTCATAGCAGGTTACAACATTATTCTCATTCTCAAGTGTTATCTCTACGTCTCCAATAGCTCCTGTTTGTTTATCTGCCGCATTATGGGCCCGTAAAGTCTTAATATGTTCCTTTAGATGTTTTTCAGCTGCTTTATAGGCTGCAGCAACGATCAAAACTGGCAATCTGCTAACATTTTTGCAGGCAAGGTGTTGCTCCAGGACCGTTATAATAGCCTCGGAAGAAAGGTGAGAAGGTTCTTTAGATGATTGTAATCCCGCAAGGAGGGTCTTTATTCTTTTATCTTCTTCATCCCTAATGGTTATCAAACAGCGAATTAAATCGATAAATAGATCCTTACTATCAATAGAGCCATCACTTAGCATTCTTAAAAGCTCTAACGTGATTTTATAAACATCTCTTGGCCTCCCGATAAGCTCGACATCTTCTGTCAATGGTTGACTGATATTCCTTAAGGCGGGTGTCAAAAAAGCAGTTGTCAAATTGCAAGGCAGTTGATTAGCCGTTATAAATTGCGTTAAGTATCTTTCATCGTAAGTTCGCCCCGAGAAGCAATCCTTTGTGTCGATTTCGGTATATGGCTTTCGTGGGTCTATTTCGGGGCGATCAAGCTTTGCGAGGAGACAAGACATAAGCAATCTAATCGCGGCTCGATTTGATATGCACCTACAAACATATTCAGCTTTTTTCGACACCTCATCATTTTTTATATTTCTCTTAGACAAGTTACCCTTAGCTTCTTTTAATAAAATGTTGAGGATCTCTTCACATTTGCTCATAATTATCTATAAATAAATTCTATTTGTTTGCTTGAAAAGACCTTCACATTTTTAGACTGGCGAAACTCTCTCGGATCATAATTTGTCCAAAGGACTTCAACCCGAGTTCCTTTGGTAGAATGAATAACTTTTGGTTTTGCTATATTCTTAATCCATTTACCTTTAAGGTATAACTTATTCATCAACGCACAATCATAATTAGATAGAGCAACCATACCTTTTACTGAATTTAGCAAATCCGCAAGTTCCTCGTGTTCCTTGTTTGTCATTTCATTACCATAAGCGTTAGGATCACCTCTGGATTCATGCACATACGGAGGATCACAATAAAATAATGTTTCCGGAGAATCATATAGTCTTATAACCTCTGTCGCTGGCCGGTTTTCAATCTGCACTCTTATGAGCCTGTCCGCAATTTCAGCAAGAGCTTCAACACCACCTAACCATCTGCTAATTACTCCGCTCATCCCTCGACGACTCGTCATTTTACAATTAGCCCATCGACCAAGAGATGCTTTTTGTGCAAGACCTGTCCTAACTTGTCTTGCTCTTATATAAAAACGTCTTGCTCTTTCAAGCCCAGACAAATCAGGGTCAAGGGTACAGGCTACTGCAAACTCCTCTCTTGAAAAGGGAGTTAACCCTATCGCCTTAATCAAATCATCTTTTTGTTCGCGTAAAATTCTAAAAAAATTTACAACCTCACCATCAATATCATTATAAGTTTCGATAGGCGATGGGTCACGATTAATCAAAACAGCGCCCGACCCTGCAAAAGGCTCACAATAATGATGACATGGAGGGAGTAAGGGTAGTAACCATTCGAGGTGGGAGAATTTACCACCGTACCAGCCGAATGGAATCAGTTTTTTATTATTTAATTTTAAAATTGGTGATGGTTTGTTGTTTCGCATATTTATAACGCTACCTATATTTATCAGAGTAGAACTATTTTTGCAAACTGCAAAATTGAGTCGAATTATAGCATACCTGACCAAAAACTAAAACATTCATAGAGCACTCTGGCTTTCAATTGCCCCTCCGTTTTTTTATACTTCCATTTCCAGAGGCAGAACCACTTTGGAGGTTAAAAGTTTAATGGACGGTTCTAATTTCAAAACGTATTGAGACGTTAGTGGCGTAACTTAACAAAAACTTGGCGAGGCCGTTCATCATCAACTTAGGTTTATTCAGGGCAATTTAATTTTAATCCTTTTTCACCACACTGTTTTACCTTTTTAAGCCAGTAGCTCCTAAGACACGTATTGCGATGATCTTTGTAACTCTCGTAATCCCTTTCGGTCAGATGGTCGCCAAAAGTTCCTTTGACCTCCGCCCAGCCTTTCTTCCATGCGTTCCTTTCTCGCTTGACGGTGCACCGTGCCCCAAAACACTGGATCGATTCCTCATTCTCGGGTGAGCCTATCAATACATGTCCGAACTCATGAATTAAATCCCACAGATACGAAATTCCTACGGGCTCAAGGAGGGACCTGATCTCAGCATCATAACCGGCAAGTCGTACAAAGGCACGTGGTGAATAATTGGCTCCAAATGATTCTTTAGGTTTATCAATCCCCGAGGCGGAAACAACCCTTTCGTAATCTACGCCAAGCTCGAACTGTGAGATGCACCAAAGTCGCTTCGGACGGAGCTTCAACTCCTTACGAATCCATTCCACGATTGGACGATATTGTTGCTCCCGAGGATTCGTCTCGGGTTCTCGTAACGGATGGCCATTGTTGGCTTTGATGTTTCGAATTTTTCGTTCTTCGCCCGTGATAATTCTCGCCAACCACAATATTTCGTCGTCAGAAAGGCTTTCCTTTGTTTTCTCATCAATCATAATGAAAACTAAATTTGACAATAAAAATACTTATGAGTATTGTCCTTTTTAAAGCAGTCCTTGCCACAATTGATTTAAGTGATTTTAAGGTATTCCTTCTAATTCGCCTGTCACCAGATCATGAGCATTTCTTAGAATCTCATGGGCACATTGAAGGCAGTATGGATGAGGCACTCCCATTTCGCCTTCGTAAATAACGAGGCATTTTTCTCCCATGCATATTATGTGGGATGTATCATGCTTGCATTTCCTCTTCTTCTTAGCCGTCACAATTTCATAGCGCTTAAGTAGCGATTTGTATTTTGGCATAGTTTTTCTTTATTTATTTAACTTTTCTTTTATATAAGACGTTAAGCTATCCGTCAAATCCGGAATAGCCTTAAGGGCTGCTTCAAATTGTTCTATGGATGCATCATCTCTTTCGCCAGACTTGATACCTATAGAATCGTTTATCCAACCATTGGCGAGACTGATCAAAATTGCTGCATTATGGGGTCCTCTGCCAGGAAAATGTCGAAGTAGGTCTCTCCCCATATGTCTCAGCCTTAACCTGTTTATAACAGTATCCGCCATTGATCTTGCTTCCTGTGCCACTCTCTTCCGTAGGGCTTCTTTTTTCCGTTGAGGTTGTATCGGAAGCTGAAGAGCTGGAATTTTTTGACCCTCCATTTTAGCAATTTCAAGTCTCCGCTTCATCAGCTCTTCCGTTAACCCAAATTCTAAAGGATCGAATCCCCGACCCCGAATAATGCTAAGAACCTCATCAACCATTTTTGTGTCAATTTCCTTCAGAAATCCTTTCCTTGTGTAATTTTCCACAGTCTCATTCAAAACCTTCATGAAAGGTCGGAGGGTTAGCCTGGGTTTTCCCTCTTCTTCAATTATTTCCAATGACGCTTCAGAACCAAAATATTCTGCAAAGAATTGTTGATCTTGTTTATCGAAGTTTGTAAAGTCATCCCACCACCGTTCGTCGTTCAGGCCAATGTGTGAGACGACAAACACCTTATTTCCTGGTGAAAAGGGTACTATTGGGTCGGCCAGACGCAAGATTCTTCCTATAAACTGGATATATGGAGATAAGCTTCGATAGGGTCTAAATACTGCCGCAACGGAAAGGGTGCCTAAGTCATATCCTTCACCAAGCATCTGAACTTGGGTCACAACATCAACCGTTCCCTGGCGTAGCGAATTTTCAATCCTTTCTCTTTCCCCTTCAGAAAGATTGCTGTGTAGGAGTTCTGTTCTCAGGCCATATTCGTGGTATAGAGCCGAGACCTGTGTTGCGTGATTGATTGAACAAGCACAAGCAATTATCATCCTTGGGGCACCATGCTTCCTAACTTCGGTTAACTGTCTGATTGATGCTTCAACAATATGACGGTTGCATTCTTCCGATAGTGCTATCCCTCTGCTAAACCAGTCTTGTTCCCGCATTTCAAGAACTTCTTCCAAGGTCAAAGTATGGTGTTTACCTTTTGCGGTGAAAGAAATAACTGTTGGCTGCACGTAAACCGATTCGATTTGCGAAATATATCCCATCATCATGGATTGTGCGTAACCGAAGTTATAGATCTTTTTTCCGGTCACTTCCCGACCGTCTGATCTCAAAGGAGTTGCTGTGTAGCTAACGATTCTTGCTCCAGAGAAATAATCAAAAAGCCTCATCCAGGAAGCGGCAACGTTGTGATGTCCTTCGTCAACTAGTATCATGTGAAAATAGTCCTTAGGAAATTCTTCGTACCACTTATTAGAGTCACCCGCAAATTGCTGAATATTGGCGATTACAAAGTGTGCGTTGTCGCAGTCATGTCTATTGGCACCCATTTTGAGCTCAGAGATGAAAGGTCCTTCCAAGGGAGGAGATAAGACACCAGTTTTGATGTAAAAGCAATTAGGATTTGATATATCCAATTCATTAAAGATCGTTCGCTTGATTGTAAGATTCGGAGCCACAATCAAAACCCTGCCCGTTCCCAGACCAAAAGGGGTTATGCCAATAAGGCCCGACTTACCGCAGCCAACAGGTATTTGGAGATAACAGGGTTCAGAGCTTTTTTCGAAATGATCGATTATGACCTGATAACCCTCAAACTGAGGGACGCGGAGGTTATCGTTACCATAAATCCTTGGTTCTATTTCCTGAAAGAATTTCTTTATGTCTTTATTCTCCACGTACAGTCACCGCTTCTTTCTATTTTGCGATACTCTTCGCAGAATCCACTAATCTGTCATATGTCATTATCGTTAAATGGTTTTTCGATAATTCCGCGTATTGGTTAATGTGCTTTGGATTGAGCCGTGTTTGTCTACCAATGATTATTACGCTATGAGATTCAGCGTTTATTCCTTTTAATCCAAGTTCTTCATGGGCATAAGCAATATTCCTCCGCAGCCATATCCTCCAATCATTGATTTGCCCCACAGCCTCGGTTAAGGCAGATGACATACGACCTCTTGAATTAAGGGCCATTTTCAAGGGGCTTTCTAATTCGATGAGAGACCAATTAAATCCCGTTGAAAGTTGGGTGCATAACAGGAAATCAGGCACATATTGGTTGCCAAATTTTAGCCTATCAAAAACCCAGAATGAACGTGATGGAGGAAATAATGTTCTCAATATGACAGAGTTTTTGACAAGAAAATGTTGGATGGGCTTTTCATCTCGGGCGTCATTCAAAATACGGATAAACTCCTCAACCAGGGGAGCGGTGGGAACCTTTAAGGAAACAAGGTTTTTAGGCCAATTATGGGAGGACATTTATTAGAAAGGTAAAACGTTTGTTCATATAAGTCAACATCTTATTGGTTGGTGATTACCTTACTCAATGAAATAACCCAAACAGGTTATCGATCCTTGACATCGTACCGCTTTATCTATGAAGCGTTATAAATATGGGCTTGGGTTGAAGCAATGGGCAAATTGGGGACCGATAAGCAGCAATGGGAAATAAGGAATGCCTCTCTCCAGAACCACCCCCACTCTCCCCAAATGAAAACCACCCTGAATAAATTTATTGATTGATGCTATGCTCGGCTCTGGCACCGGCCCCCGCTAGGTTGGGAAGGAGGGGAGGAGGGTAGAGGAGAGAAAGGAAGTAACCTCAATGTCCCTTAATTTCTTATTGGATAGAATAATAAACAACATCGGTTGCCTTGAAGCTTAGGCTTTTAAGAACGTTATCTCCGTCCCTTATCTCGGCTTTCCAAATCCCAGCGTTTGCCGGACGGAGGGTAATATAGCTGTAGACTGACCATGCCGGAGGTTTAACATCGATCTCTATTTTCGTGAATTCTTTACCCTCCCAGAACCATACATGTGCAATCTTTCCTTCTCTCGGAGTCCTGATTCTTGTAAAGAAGTAAGCCCTCTGATTATTACATGTAAATTCTGAGCATTTTCCAGTCAGCACCGGCCTACCATCTTCTCTCTCAATAGCTGTTCCCATATTGGCCTCAAGAATTTCAAAGGAAGAAGCTTCAGGTTTAATATTCTCCTCGGTTTTCACCCCTCCTGGCCTTGAAATCTCTTTCAGCATCGGCTGACAGACTGTTTGAGTATCCGTCTTAGTTTGACTTATCAAAGGAGACAGAACAGACGGAGGTTGTTGTTTAGAAGAAGGAGGATCCTGCTCCATAGGGCGGCGAGAGGTATAGTATACCAAAAGCACGATAAAGAAAATAATCGCAGAAATAGCAACAGAAAACAGCCATGGTCTGGCTCCCTTTTTTACAGGCGGGATCTGCTGCTCTAACTCCACAGGCGGAGAGATGGTTATGGTCTTCAGATAATTCTGATACCGAAGACCGATGTCATGGGGGTCGAGGCCGAGGTGTCTGGCATATAGAGTCAGAAATCCTTTCACATAAAAAGTAGGAGGTAGAAGTTCGTAATTGTCTTCTTCGATTGCCCTTAGGAAGGCTTCCCTTATCTTGGTGGATTTAGCAATCTCCTCCAGTGAAACGTTACGAAGCTCCCTCTGTGCTTTGAGATATTTTCCTGGGGATTCCATACCTTTAATCTTTAAGAGATTTAGCTCAACCTTTCAAAATTTACTCCTATGTCACTGAGTCGTCGTAAGGATTCCTTTGACCTCTTTTTCTGTCCTGTCTTTGTTAAATAAATCTTAAGCAAACTAAGGTTAAAGAAACATTAAAAAAAGATTAAAATGTTTTAACTCCATAGAGTGAGGATGCTCGGGTTCACCGGGTTTTTATTCGCTTAGCCAAAGGGTATCAAAGATATTCTTTAGTCATAGGAACATGACTCTACCAAATTTGTTGATAAGTGGGAGTCAATCCCTCTTTCAGTTGAAATTTTATAGTGGCTCCTGTAAAAATGACCTCACCATTTGTCCCACAATCAATTTTCTGAGTTCGGTCCATATCTCAGTATCCCCCCTAAGCAGCCTCTTTC
>Ga0326728_10000910_pt1 | contig 110190 bp, 94 predicted proteins | sample MB3enrmetagenome_FD_207602 | JGI IMG/M metagenome (GOLD analysis project Ga0326728, IMG submission 207602) | Lab enriched peat soil microbial communities from McLean, Ithaca, NY, United States - MB31MN | ecosystem: Environmental > Terrestrial > Soil > Wetlands > Peat | place: USA: New York... | reverse complement strand
GGCGCCTTCGAGGAGCTGCCTCGCGGTGCCGCGCAGGAGGCGATTGAGGCGCCGGACGAAGCCGATGGTAAACGCGGCCAGCAGCGCGAATCCGGCCGGCAGAACGACGACGGCGATGTTCCGCTGGCGCTCGGCGGAGGCCTTCTCGGCCGCAGTCACCTGCCCGGCCCGCGCGCTCAGACGGCTGACGACTTTGTCCATCAGATCCGTGAGCGGACGTTCCTGACCTTTCAGCATGGTGTCGACCTCGCGCTGGTTGTTGCCGGCGGCGCCGACAAACAGGTTGAGGCCGGCATCGTAACTGGTAATGAGTTTCTCCCAGCCCTGCTCGAACCCGTTGAGCAGATCGCTCGCCGAGGGGTCGGTTACGTTCGCCCGGAGTTCCTGGAGCGCATTCTGGACGATGCCCTGTTCCTTGCGAAACGCTTTGGTGTGTGTTTCGACGGCCTGAGGGTCGTAGCCGCGGAGCAGGATACAATTCCACTCCTGCCTCTGGGTCTTGAGATGAAGTTGAATGAAGCGCGCCGATTCGGCCTGACGAACCTCATGATTGATCACCCGGTCGTAGTCGGCGCTGACCGCGGTGACGTGATAAAGGAGGAAGGTGACGGCGACGGCGCTCAGGAGCCAGCTCAGACCGACGAGCAGCCACATCGAACTCCCAACGGTTCGGTTCTTCACGGAAATTTGACCTCACGGGGCTCTGCCCGGTTAAAGATGCATTACAAAGCCTTATCGGAGGGGGCGGAGGGTTTTTCTATTTTTTTTCGGCCAGGCATGCTTCGGGTAGCGCCGGCTAAGTTCCTTCCTCACTTGCGGATATAGCCTTCCCGTAAGCCGGCGAGGCCGGTGGTGGTCTGCAACCGGCCGATGGTTCGGGCGAGCAGGCGGAGCAGCAGCGGCGCCGTGCCGCTGGCGATGCGCGGGGTCTCGCGCATGCCGAAGAAGTCCTGCAGGCGCGATTCGGTAAGGGGGCGGTCCACGCTAGAAATTCGGATGCGGCATGGCGGGCGGCTGGTCGCGGAAAAGCGCCTCGCCGGGCGGCGAGAGAAGCACCCAGAGGCCGTAGATGCCCAGAGCGGTTCCGAAAGGAACGTTCAGCAGGTCGAGGGCGGAAAGCACGATGGTCAGCATGCGCGACCAGGGGCGGAACTTCAACAGTCCGATTCCGGCAATAACGCCGGGCACCGAAAGAACCAGTATGATGACGAAAACCAGGACTCCGATGCCGCCGAGCACGGCCATGCCCGCCGCACGGTTGGCATCGGCGGTGTTGGCGGAGATGCCCACCACGCCGGCCAGGCTGCCGAACACGAGAAGGACGATCAGCGCGGCGGCGATGCCGAGGGAACCGAAGACGATGTGCAGAATGGCGAGGATGCGGACGTGATCGCGCATAGTTACCTCCGATTGTCCTTTATGGTACCCGAATCCGGCGGGGTCGGGACGACCATCCGCGAACAAGAAATGCAGCCGCGATCACGTAGCGTCTCTCCCCGATTTTTGCCACGACCGCCTACCTACAGCGGCAGCAGGAGCTTGAAGCAACTGCCTTTCCCGAGTTCGCTCTCCACCCAGATCTTCCCGCCGTGACTCTCCACCAGCCGCCGCGTGATGGCCAGGCCGAGTCCGGTCCCTTCGCGCACGCCGCTGGTGCTCACGCCAGACTGGTAGAACTCGCCGAAGATGGCCTCCTGTTCCTCGCGCGGAATGCCAATGCCGTTGTCGATCACCGAGACTTCGACGGATTGGTCCGAGCTGGCGGCCCGAATCTCGATCCGGCCGCCCTCGGCGGTGAACTTGACGGCGTTGCTCAGCAGGTTGAACAGCATCTGCTTGAATCGGGTGCGATCGGCGACCAGCGCAAGATCCGCCTCCACCGCGTGTCCTATGGCGATGTTCTTCGCGGCCGCCAGCGGGTTGATCGTTTCCAGCACTTCGACCAGAGCTTCCATCGCCGGGAAGTACTCCTGGTGGAGATCGAGCCGGCCGGCCTCGATCCTCGACAGATCGAGGAGATCGTTAATGAGCGAGAGCAGGTGACGGGCGGAGCGGCTGATCCGCTCGACGTAGTGGGACTGCTTGTCGGTGAGCTTGCCGGCCACCTGTTCGGCCATCAGGTCGGCGAAACCGGTGATGGAATGGAGCGGAGTGCGCAGCTCGTGGCTGACGCTGGCCAGGAACTCGCTTTTGAGACGGCTGGCCCGCTCCACTTCCCGATTGCGCGCCTCCAGTTCCGCCGCCAGATCCTCCACCTTCTTGCGCGTCTCCACTGCATCGGTTACGTCCGTGAGGATTTCCAATACATCCGGCGGTTCCCCCGGCTCGGCCGGCAGCGGCAGGAGGCAAAGGCGATAGTAGGTGACACCCTCCGCGAACCCGGCGAAGGCGTACTCGGCGTCGATATGCGGCTCGCCCGTCTCTACCACGCCCCGGAAAAGATCGAGAATGCCGGCCTCCTCGGCGTGAGGCAGGTAATCGTCCACGCGCAATCCGGTCAGGTCCATGCTGTGGTAGGGCTCCTCGAGCCGATCCTGAAACGGCCGGTTGGCCCACTTGACCCGCAAGGTGGCCCCATCGATCACGGCGATGCCATCGGGCGCGTTCTCCACTACCAACTGAAAGAGCTGGCGCTGGGAATCGATGGCGGCGAAAAGGCGTTCGCGTTTCTCCTGCAGCCGCTTCTTCTCGGTGATATCGCGGACGATCTTGGAGAACCCCTCCAATGCCCCGTGTCCGTCGTGCAGGGCGGTGATGGAGATGCCCGCCCAGAATCGGGTGCCGTCTTTGCGGACGCGCCAGCCCTCGTCTTCGAAACATCCCAGAGTGGTGGCCACTTCCAGCCCGTGGGCGGGCTTGCCGGCGGCGATGTCTTCGGGCGTGTAGAGGCGCGAGAAGTGGAAACCGATGGCCTCCTCCGCGGTGTATCCGCAGACGCGCTGTGCGGCTTCATTCCAGCGCGCGACGGCGCCATCCGGATTCAGCACGAGGATGGCCTGATCGCGCATACTCCCGCTGAACTGGGGCCGGTTGCTCACGGTTTTGGTTTCGAGTCGAGGTGGGGCGGCCATGACGGCCTTCACTGGCTATTCTATGCGAGTTCTCGCGCTGGCGCTGCCGTGCGGTTTTGGCGATATACTGAAGCGCGAAAGTCGAAGCGGATGGCGGCTCCCTGGAAGAAGTTCTGGCGGCGGATCACGGACGGCGTGGCGATCCAGGAACTCTGGGTACAGTTTCACGCCGAGGCGCGCGCAAGCTACGAACTGTATTCGAAGGAAGTGGCCTGGGCGACCAGCGAAAGGCCCTGGTACAGGGGCCGAGTCCTGCGGCTGGTCCGGGCCATGTTCTGGGCGATGATGGTGAAGCTTTCGCCCGCTCGCCGCGTGCTGTTCCTGATCGCTCTGGTGCTGCTGCTCTTCCCACACTTGAGATTCCACGACGCCCACGGGGAATTCGACAGCGGCGGCCTGGCCTTCTTCGGCGGCGTTGCGCTGCTGATTCTGCTGGCGCTCGAACTTGCCGACCGCGTCTCCATGAAACGCGACCTCGAGATCGCCCGGGAAATCCAGGGCTGGCTTATGCCCGCCGCGCCGCCCCAGGTTCCCGGCATGGACATCGCCTTCTCCACCCGCCCCGCGAACACCGTGGCCGGCGACTACTACGACGCTTTCTTCCGCCCGGGCAGCCCGCAACGGTTGCTGGTGGTGGTGGCGGATGTCGCGGGCAAAAGCGTTCCGGCCGCGTTGCTGATGGCTACGGTGCAGGCGAGCTTGCGGACTCTGGCCGCGGGGCCCTTTCCGCTGCTTGAGGTGATTGCGCTGCTCAATCGATACCTGTGCTCGCAGAATCCGGAGGGACGGCGCTTCACCACCGCGTTTCTGGCGGAGATCGACCCGGCCAGCGGCGATTTTGCCTATGTGAACGCGGGGCACAACTGGCCCGTGCTGCGGCGCGCCTCGGGCGCGGTGGAGCGGCTGGAGACGGGAGGGCTGCCGCTGGGGATCAGGCCGAACGCGGTGTATGAATCCGGCGCCGGCACGCTGGCCGCCGGCGACCTGCTGGTGATTTTCACCGACGGGCTGGTGGAGGCCGAAAACGACAAGCAGGATGAATACGGAGAGCCGCGGATGTTCGAGGTGATCGCCGGCGTCGGGAAGGGAAGCGCGGCCGAGGCGCTGGGCCAGCTCACGGCGTCGGTGAACGGCTTCGTGGGGGCGACGCGCCAGCACGACGACATTACTTGTCTGGTGCTACGAGTGTTCGCGCCGGGCGCTCCGGGGGCGCAGCCCTCATCGGCGCGACTTCACGAGGAAGCTGCGTACCGTAGCGATCAGACATAGCAGGAGCGCAGGGAAGACAAATACGTCGATGAACGTGTGCTCGGCGTCTGGCGGAAAATGGTTGCCGTACCTCGGCAAAACCTGCGTGTGTTCCAGGAACTGCTCATGAAAGGCAATTGCGCCTGGAGCTGATCGTTATGGACCGGCCAGTGATACTCACCGTTCCACTTTCCGAGAGGCGTCCATCTGTCAATGTCGTAGTAGAGAAACAGCAGGATCAGAGACCAGCAGGCATAAACTCTCTTCATGCGTTGAGTCTACGCCCAATCTCTTTCTGGCTCCGCTCAAGGGATTTCGCGCTCTATCCCAGGAGCGCTTCTGAGGGCACAGCCCTGCCGAACACATGCTCGGGCGGCGCAGGGCATGCCACTCAGCGCCGCTTCGGACGAACCAGCACCACCACGGAGCGCGCCGCGACAAGATACTCGGGCGACTTCAGTGGCACGCCGGCTTCCACAAAACCATCGGGACCGGCAAGACTCGTATCCACCACCCTGGACCACTCGCCCTCCGCTCCTTCGTGGATGGTGAACGCCAGTTCCTGCCACCAGGCGTTGATCATTACGTAGAGGTCGTCATCGTTCTGCGAGGCTCCGCTCAGGAAGAAGGCCAGACTGCGGGAGTCCTCCGACGCGTCCACAGAGCCGGTGGCGCCGTACCAGCGCACGTCGTCGCGCCAGTAGCGGCTGCGGCAAAGGGACGGGTGCGATTTCCGGAAGGCAATCATCCGCTGGAAGAACTGGAAAATGTCCTGGTTCTGCCGCAGGCGGCCCCAATCCAGCCAACTCGTCTCGTTGTCCTGGTTGAACGGGTTGTTGTTGCCGCGCTGCGTCTGCATGAACTCGTCGCCGGCGCGGAACATCGGCGTGCCGTTGGCAAGCATAAGCAGGCAACAGAAATTCCGGATCTGCTTCCGCCGCAGCGCCATCACCTCGGGTGGAACGTTGTCGTCCCCTTCAACGCCGCAGTTCCAACTGTAGTTCTGGTCCATACCATCCAGATTGTTCTCGCCGTTGGCCTCATTGTGCTTCTCGTTGTAGGCGACCAGATCGTAGAGGGTGAAGCCATCGTGGCTGGTCACGTAGTTGACGCTTTGGAAGGCGTGGTACGCGTTGGCGCGGTCGTCCGGGAAAAGATCGTTGCTGCCATACAGGCGGCGTATCAGATCCGGCGCCATGCCCGCGTCGCTCTTCACGAAACGGCGGACGTCGTCGCGGAACCGGCCGTTCCACTGCAGCCAGGTGATGCCCGGAAAACCGCGGCCCAGTTGATAGGCGCCGCCGGCGTCCCACGGTTCGGCGATCAGGCGGATGTTGCGCAGGTCCGGATTGGCCGCGATTTCGCCGATGATCGGCGGATTCCCCCAGTTCAGAGATCCGTCGGGATTGCGGCTGAAGACGGAAGCCAGGTCGAAGCGGAAACCGTCCACGCCCATTTCGAGACGCCAGTAGCGCAGGCTGTCCAGAATCATCTCGCGGACGTAAGGGCTGGAGACGTTGAGCGTGTTGCCGGTTCCCGAATAGTTCGCGTAGGGGCTGGCCGGGTCGCCGGACATCATGTAGTATTCGTTGTTGTCGAGCCCTTTATAGCTGTAAAGCGGTCCGTGATGATCTCCTTCGGCGGTGTGGTTATAGACAACGTCCAGGACCACCTCGATGCCGGCCTCGTGAAGGGCGTTCACCATGTCACGAAACTCCTCATGCTCCTGACCGGGCTGGTCCCGGCTGGCATAGAGGTCATGCGGGGAGAAGAAGTTCAGGGGCATGTAGCCCCAATAGTCGTCATCCTGCAGGTCCCGCTGGAAAACCGGCATCAGCTCCACGATGGTGACCCCGAGGTCCTTCAGGTAAGGGATCTTCTCCACCAGGCCGTCATAGCTTCCGGCGCGCGCGGGGTCTACGCCGGAGCTCGGGTGCTTCGTGAAGCCCCGGACGTGAACCTCGTATACGATGGCATCGGCTTCGTGGTGGGGGATGCCGCGCGACGCGGGCCGTCCGTCCGAGTGCGCCTGAGCGGCCGGGATTACACCCAGCACCGCCTGGCCCGCATTGGAACCGGGCCGCATCGCCGCCGTTCGGTCAAAGGTGTCGGGAAAGAATATGCAGTGGGCGTAGGGATCGAGCAACTGCTTTTGCGCATCGAAGCCCGGGCCGGCGCCGCTGGCGGAATACGCGTAGTAGCGGGCAGCGCCGACGGCCGCGGCGGGGATCCGGCAATGCCAGATCCGGCTCGATTTGTTCCGCAGGAAATCGAACCGGAAGGTGAACGCGGGGTTGAGCAGATCCGCCGGGGCGAACAGCAGCAGCGTCATGCTCTCGGCGTGTTCGGAGAAAACGGCGAAGTTGAACGCCCGCTCGTTCTCGATCCAGGTGACTCCCAGCGGCGCGGGCGTCCCCTCGGTGGAAATCCAGCTCAGGTTTGGCTCTCCAATGCGCGATCGGCGTCCTGATTCCTGCCCAGTACACGCAGCGCGGCGGCGACGACGTGCTCCGGGGTGAAGCCGAAGTGCTTGAGGATCTCCTCACCAGGCGCCGACGCACCGTAGCGGCTGATGGCGATGATCGCTCCCTCGTCACCGGCCCAGCGATGCCAGCCGAGCGGCGACGCGGCCTCCACGGTGACCCGCTTGCGGATGCCCTTCGGCAGCACGCTTTCCCGATACGCTTCATCCTGGTCCGCGAACAGATCCCAGCTCGGCATGCTGATCACGCGGGCCTGCACGCCGTAGCCCTTCAGCGTCTCCCGGGCCTTCGCGCACAAGGCAACTTCGGAACCGGTTCCGATCAGGATGACATCCGGCGGCCCATCCGGTCCCGAGAGAATGTAGGCGCCGCGCCCGACACCGGGCTCTTTCGCGCCGCTGCGGTCGAGATGCGGGACGGTCTGGCGGGTGAGCGCCAGCAGCGTCGGACCTTCATTCTGTACCGCAAATGCCCAGGCCTCCGCGGTCTCGTTCGGATCGGCCGGGCGAATCACGGTCAGCCCGGGAATGGCGCGCACTCCGGCCAGTTGCTCCACCGGCTCATGCGTAGGACCGTCCTCCCCCACCCCGACGCTGTCGTGCGTAAACACATAGATCGCCTTGAGGCGGCTCAGGGCGCCGAGGCGAATGGCCGGCTTCATGTAGTCGGAGAAGGTGAAAAATGTGGCGCTGAACGGCAGCACGCCTCCGTGCGCAGCCATGCCGTTTACGGCGGCGCCCATGGCGTGCTCGCGAACGCCAAAGGCGACGTTGTGGCCCGCGTAGCTCCATTCGCCGCCGACCGCGCCCTGCGTTCCCGGACCGCCCGATTCCGCCGGCTGGAAATCCCCCAACCCTTTCAGGGCGGTGTTGGTGGAAGGGTTCAGGTCCGCCGACCCTCCGATGATATTCGGGATGCGCTTCGCCAGGGCATTCATCGCCTCGCCGCCGGCAACTCGCGTGGCGATCGGCTTGTCCGATGGTTTCCATTGAGGGATGTCCGCGGACCAGTTCTCGGGGAGCTGGCCGCGCACGATCATGTCGAACTCGGCGGCTTCCTTCGGGAAGTCCTTCCGATACGCCTCGAATGCTTGCTGCCATTCTGCTTCCGCCTGCGCGCCGTCCGCGATGGCCTCGCGAAACACGTTCACGGCCTCCTCGGGCAGAAAGAACTTGTCCATGGTCGGCCAGCCGAGGGCCTTCTTCGCCGCCTGCAACTCGTCTTCTCCGAGCGGGCTGCCATGCGCCGAGAAGTTGTCCTGCTTCTTCGGGCTGCCGTAGCCGATGTGCGTGCGCACCAGCACGAGCGACGGCCGCTGGTCTTCATCCTGCGCGTCCAGGATGGCCTCGGAGACGTCGTCGGTGTTGTTCCCGTCCGGGACGGAGCGCGTGTGCCAGCCCTGCGCCTCGAAACGCCGGGCCACGTCTTCGGTGAAGATCAGACCGGTGCCGCCGGCGAGCGAGATGTGATTGTCATCGTAAAGACAAATCAGCTTGCCCAGGCGCAGATGGCCCGCCAGCGAGGCGGCTTCCAGGCACACCCCTTCCATGAGATCCCCGTCGCCGCAGATGACGTAGGTATAGTGATCGACAATCTCGTGTCCCGGCCGGTTGTAACGCGCCGCCAGCCACCTTTCTGCGATGGCCATGCCCACGGCGTTGCCGAAGCCCTGTCCCAGAGGTCCGGTGGTGGTCTCCACGCCGGGCGCGTGCCCGCGTTCGGGGTGGCCCGGCGTCATGCTGCCCCACTTCCGAAAACGCTTGAGCTCTTCCAGCGGAAGGTCGTAACCGGTCAGGTGCAACAGGCTGTACAGCAGCATCGACCCGTGGCCGGCCGAGAGCACGAAGCGATCGCGATCGAACCACTGCGGGTTTTTCGGATTGTGCTTCAGAAACCGGGTCCACAGGGCGTACGCCATGGCGGCGGCGCCCATGGGCATGCCGGGATGCCCGGAATTCGCATTTTGCACCGCGTCCGCCGAAAGGATGCGGATGGTATTAATGCACAGATTCTCGAGCTCTCTGTCCGACGTCAGATTCATTCAGTCCTCACCTGGCATTCCGAACACGACTTTATCACTTCGCCGCCACGTGCTCCCAGAATCAGGGTAGCAAGTCGCTGCTCGGCTTTCGAGGCCGCGAACCGCTCCCATACCGTCGCGGCTCGGTTACGATGTCCCGGGGCCGCGGACCACTCCGTTACCGCCGCTCGGTTGCGATGCCCCGGGTTTGCAGGATGTTCCGAGCCACGAGGGTAACCGAGTGGTCAGACGGGAAGTTGCCGGCCGCCGTCGTACACGAGACAATGTACGATTGACAATCACCATGCCGCGGAACGCGAAGGGCTGGGCTCTGGCGTTGGTCTGCTGCGCGACATTCGCTCAGGAGCACAGCGCCCAGGAGCACAAACCGGCGCGCGCGCTGACCGTGGCGGCGGCGGCCAACCTCACCGACGTGTTCGCCGAGGTGGCCACGAAGTTCCGGGCGCAAACCGGTATCGCCGTGGTCTACAGCTTCGGCGCCACCGCGAACCTGACTATGCAGACGGAGCACGCGGCCCCCTTCGATGTGTTCGCCGCCGCCGATGTCGCACACGTCGACGCGCTGGAGAAGGAGGGGCTGCTCACGCCCGGCTCGAAGGCCATCTACGCACGCGGGCGGCTGGTGCTGTGGACGCCGTCTGGCAGCCGCGCGCACGTGGGCCGAGTCGAGGACCTGAAGAACGACGATGTGAAGATGGTGGCGATCGCGAACCCGAAGCTGGCGCCGTATGGCGCGGCAGCGGTGGAGTCGCTGCATCGCCTTGGCCTGTGGAGCGACGTGGAGCCGAAGGTGGTCTACGCCGAAACCATCAGCGCCGCGAAGCAGTTCGCCGCCACCGGAAATGCCGACGCCGCGTTCACGGCGTACTCGCTGGTATTCCGGTCGGGTGGAAACACCATTGAGATTCCCGCCAACCTGCATGCTCCCATCGACCAGGCGGTGGCCATTCTGCGATCATCCGGTCAACAGGATCAGGCGCGCCGGTTTGTTCTGTTCCTGCTGGGTCCGGCGGGCCGGGAGATCCTGGAGCGATATGGATACGAGTTGCCGCACTGAGCAACAGAGGCGGCAAAGGGAGTAAGTATCTTCCGTTGCGGGCGATGGCCGCCTCCCTACTTCCCTTAGTCCCTTTACTACTTTTATTGTTACCGTGCCCTCAGGGCCGCCACGATCTGCCTGTTTGCGGCGTTACGCGCGGGCAGGAAGCCGCCCGCCGCGCCGATGACCAGCGCGAAGATCATGCCGATCAGCATCACCTCGGTGTTCACGTTGAAGTTGAAGGTGAAGTGGCTCCAGGTGCTGAAGCTGCCGACATCCGTACTGATGTAGTTGAGCGGGAGCGCCAGCACGCACCCCACCGCGCCGCCCAGCACCGCCAGGAACACCGACTCCAGAACGAAGCTGGAGAGGATGGAGAAGCGCGAGAAGCCCAGCACGCGCAGGGTGCCGATCTCGGCCGAGCGGCGGGCCACCGCCGCATACATGGTGTTCATGGCCGCAAAAACGCTGCCCACGGCCATGATGATGGCCACCAGGATGCCCATGAACTGGATGGGCGCCGCGTCTTTCATCTGGTCGTTGTAGTACTGCCGCTCCGGCTGCGCGAGCACGTTGAAGCGCGGGTCCTTCTCGAGCCGCCGCTCCATGTCCTGTTCGTGTCCCGGCTCGGCGCGCAGCAGGACGGAGCTAAGGTAGTCGGCACGGCGGTCGTCGGAGCTGATCTGGTTGAGGTCCACCCAGATCTCGCCGTTGAAGACGGAGCGTCCGCCGTCGAGGACGCCCACCACGCTCCATGTGCCGTTGGCGCGGCCGAAGCGCAGGGTATGGCCGATGCGCGCCGACGGGAAGCGGTCCGCGAGCGATTTGCCCACCACGACTTCACGCCTGCCGGTCTGGAACCAGCGCCCTTCGGCGAGGTGCACCTGATCGCGCAGGTCGAAGCCGACAGGCGTGATCCCGCGGACGTTGACGTTCATGTCCTCGCCGCCGGGGCTCGACAGGTTGATGATGGTGACCATCTCCAGCGATGCCAGCGGCTGCCCGGAAGCGTTTTTCACGATGCCGGGAACGGTCTTGATGTCCTGGTAGTTCGCGCGCGTGATGATGCTGGTGAGCTCCGACGTGGACCCATGGCGCATCACCAGCACGTCGTTGGGATTGCCGGCGACTTCGAAGGAGGTGTGCAGGCCCTGCACCAGCGCCATGACGGAGACCAGTACGGCGACGCTGAGAGCCGTGCCGAGAGCGGTCATCACCGTGGTCACCCGGCGGACCGCCAGGTTGCGAACGTTGTAGGAGAGCGGTATAGGCATGGGAAGATCTCTCAATCAGCCAGGCGAAGACAATCGATGATGCCGCGGCGCGACGCGCCCCAGGCGGGCACCACCGAACTGGCGGCTCCCACCAGGATGGCCAGGAATCCGCCGAACGTGGCCAGTACCGGCGAGATCTGCAGCGAGTGCAGGCTGATCAGCGAGGAAGCGTGCAGGTTACGCAGGACCGCGACCACGGCTTCGGACAGTCCGAATCCCAGGGCGCCCCCGATCACGGAAATCACAATGGATTCTCCGAGGATCAGCAGGAGGATGTTCTCGCGCGTGAAGCCGAGGGTCTTCAGAATCCCCACCTCCGCGACGCGCTCGCGCACGCTCATGGCCATGGTGTTGGCCGATACCAGCAGAACCGTGAGCGTCAGCGCGCCGCACACCGCCAGCAGGAACAGCTTCACGTTGCCGAGGAAGGAGATGATGGACAGCGCGAAGTTCGTCTCGCTCTCCGTCTTCGTCTGCGTGTCGGAGTTGCGGAACATGTCGTCCACCGCGCTGGCGATGGGGGTCACCGAGGCGGGGTGGTCCGCCAGAAGCTGGTACATGAGCGCGAAGCTCTGGTTTCCGTGAAACGCCGTCTGGTTCAGATACTCCCACTGGAAGAACATATTCTCGTTGTTGCGCTCGCTGGTGTAGAAGCCGCGGACGACGAAGTTCATGGTCACGTTGAAGATGTCGCCGACCAGCGTGATGCGGTCGCCGATTTTGAGTCCGAGGCGGTCGGCCAGCCTCTTGCCGAGGATGCAGGAGTCGCGCTCGTGGGAGAAGGCGTATTTCTCGGCGTCGGTGAGATGGTAGTCGGGATGGACAATGTAGAACGTCTCCGGTTCCACGCCGAAGCGGGCGAAGGCGTTGCCGGGGTCGCGGGCGTCTTTGTAGGTGCCGCCGAAGTAGTCGTAGGTGGTCACCGCGCGCACGCCGGGAATGGCGCGGATGCGGTTCTCGTAAGAGAGCGGCATGGGCTGGGTGAAGGAGATGCGGTTGCGCACGATCAGCCGCAGGGCCTGATCCTGCGTGACCGGGTGCAGAAAGAACATGCTGTACATGGCCATCAGGACCCCGAGCATGCAGAACGATGCGGCGATGCTCAGGATGGTGAGGATGCTGCGGCGCCGGTTGCGCACCGCGTTCCGGAGGATGAGCGAGATAAGGGCCACGATACTATTGTCAACGAATGCGCGGGCGGGAATGTTCCGTGCCGGGCGGCAAGATAGGGGAGGAGCTTGATCGGGATGATGCCGGCCAACGAATACGTGGAGGTTCACAACGGCGGGTACTACGTTGCGGGGACGCGGATTGGCCTTGACGTCGTGACTTACGACTTCCGGAGAGGACGTTCGGCGGAAGCGATTTTCGAGGCCTATCCATCCATCGGTTCACTGGCCAGGGTCTACGGCGCACTCACGTTCATTCTGGAGCACCCGGCTGAAGTTGGGGCCTATCTGAAGGACCAGGATCGGGTTTTCGAAGAGATCAAGGCCCAGCACCCGATTCCTGCCGATATGATTGAACGGTTTGAGCGGGTGAAGAACGGAGGGTCCGCCAGGCTCGCTTGAAGATCGCCTTCCAAGCGGACGCTGACCTTGATCCGGACATCGCAAGGGATTGCGGCGCAGGGAGCCATCCATCGATTTCCGGGGTGCCGCCGGAGTGATAGTGATTCGGGACGGCACTCCCGATCCGCGAGTTCTGCACATTGCCGCCGACGCCGGCCGGGTTCTCGTTACCGGCGATCTCCGAACGATGCGAGTCCACTTCAGAGAGTTTGTCGCACCGCGCGAATCACCGGGCGTGCCGCTCATTCCCTCTTCGAGGTCCATCGGAGTGGCGATCGACGGACTCCTTGTTGTTGGCTGACCTGGTCGCCGGACGATTTGCGCAACCAAGTGCGGTGGCTCCCGTAGGTGCGGTGCCGTGAGTCAGCGATCCACTCGCCGAAACCTGATACGCTCTAGGTTCGCTCGACAGGACGGAGAGGATGGGCTCGACGACCGCATCCGAGGGGCTTGCCGCGGCCGCCGGTATGGAGCGGCGCGCGCTCTATCGATGGCGGCCACGCTGGCAGGAGTGCGTCTTCCTCGCGCTGTGCTTCTTTGTCCTTGCCAAACTGCTTTTCCTGCCGGGCTTCATTGGACTTGCCGACAACGGTGACTTCTGGAAGATCTGCGGGCGCGTTCAACTCAGCGCGGGCGAGTTCTCCGGTTTCTTTCAGCCGCTGCACCTGCGCGGTTGGGTGTACCGCCGCCCGTCCTGGACCCCGTCGTCCGAGGCCCTGCTGGCCGTGGCCGCGGCAGGTCTCGAGCGCCGCCTCGGTGATCGTGCTACGTTCGATATTCGCTGGCTCGGCGCGTTCCACGCGGCGCTGTTCGCAGGCACCTGCTACCTGCTGCTCATGCTGCTGCGGCCGTTGTGCTGGTGGCTGCGAGCGCTGCTGTCCATGGCAGCGCTGCTGATCTTTGCCGACGTCGGTCTGGTCGCTTACTTCAACTCGTTCTACATGGACGCCGCCGCTCTGCTGGGCGGATTTGCGCTGGTTGTCCTTGCCGTTCACCTGCTTTGGCGACCCGAGGTTCGCCCCGGCCTTCTGGCAGCCTTCGGACTCGCCGCCGTCCTGTACTGTATGTCCAAGCCGGCGCATTCGCCGCTGGGTATCCTGCCGGCTGCGTTTGCGGTCGCTATCGCCTGGCGTACCGGCCGACGGGGCGTCAGGATCGCTGGTGTCGCGGTCGCTGTCTGCGTTGGTGCGGGCATCGTCCGGATGATTCTCGGCGCCTCCCCGAGCTATCGCGTCCCCACGCAGTTCGATGTCGTTTTCTACCGGATTGCGAACGGGTCCAAAACGCCGGCCGCCGAATTGCGGGAAGTCGGCCTCGATGAAACCTATGTTCGCTGGGCCGGGATGAAGGCCTTTGAAACGGGATGGCCCGGCGTGGACCCCGCATGGGAGAAGCAATTCTGCGCGCGCACGGACTACAATCGCATTCTGCGCTATTACATTTCCCACCCGCTGAGAACGGCGGGCTTTCTCTGGAAGGATCTGCGCGACGAAGCATGGAAACGGCGGCCGGACTACCTGGGCAACTTCCAGCGGACGGCAGGTCACCCGCCGCGAACGCTCACGCGCGATTTCGCATGGTGGAGCACGTATTCCAGTCGCGTGCTGCGCGCGTTCCCACCCGCCGCCGCGCTATGGCATGGTGCGGCCCTCATCGCCTGCCCGCTCCTTGCGGTGCGAGTGCGCTTCGGATTGTCGCGGGCGCTGGCGTGGGGCCTGGTCCTCGCCTCGGCACTCGCCTGCGGGGAGTTCTTCGTCAACTGCCTGGCCGATTCCGTCGATGCCGGCCGCCATCTCGTCGTTTTTCATCTGTATACGGACGCGACCCTGTTTCTGGCAATGGTGTTGGCCGCCAGCCTGTGGTCCGGCCGCACAACGATCCACTCCTGAATCCTGCCGGCCCGGACGAGCGCGGGCGCTTCCGCAAGGCAGGGAACGGGAGCAGCGTGATCGGGATGATGCCGGCCAATGAATACGTGGAGGTGCACAACGGCGGGTACTACGTCGCTGGGATACGGATTGGCCCTCGTGTTGTGACTTAGAGCATGTCATGAAATAACCACTCCAGAGAAGGCGGACGGCCCCACAGGCTAAAGCCGGCTAAAGCCTGTGCCACCATGGTCTGACAAGCTTGTGATGAAAGGTGGCACAGACTTTAGAACTGGCATGGTTATTTCATGACAGGCCCTAAGCACTTTCGGAGACGTCTCACTTCCAAAGAACATGACCGGCCTTATGGACCGCCTGCGCTCGCGGTTCGAACTCGTCGTTGGCTCGCTTACTGGCGACCCGGCAGCGGTCGACGCGCGCCTGGCGGCGGTTGGCCAGAAAACTGGTGATCCCGTGAATCCTTTGGAATCTGGCGCGCCCGGAGGGACTCGAACCCCCGGCCTGTTGGTTCGAAGCCAACCGCTCTATCCGGCTGAGCTACGGGCGCGCGCGACAAACACATTCAGATCCTACCACTCCTCGCGGGATGTCGCGGTGAGGGTGGTGGCCAAGTCATAATCGAGGTGTCTGCCATGCCTGTTGAAACCGAGATCAAGTTGCCCGTGCCCAGCGTGGAGGGTGCCCGCGCCGCGATCCTGAGCCTTGGCTACGGAGTGCACCATGAGCGCGCCCACGAGTGGAACGCGGTGTTCGATTCGCGCGCATTGCGCCTGCGCGGCAAGGGTCAGTTACTGCGTCTCCGCCGGTTCGGGACCAGCGCCACACTCACTTTCAAAGGACCCGCCATGGAAGGCCGCCATAAACAGCGCGAAGAGATCGAGGTCACTGTGTCCGACGCCGGCGCCGCGGCCCTGATTCTCCAGCGGCTCGGGCTTCGTCCGGTGTTTCGCTACGAGAAGTTCCGCACCGAGTACGCCAGGCCGGGCGAGGAGGGCATGGTCACCGTGGACGAAACGCCCATCGGCAATTTCCTGGAACTGGAAGGCGCGGCGGCGTGGATTGACGATGTCGCCGCGCGGCTGGGCTATCGTGAGAGCGACTACATCAAACTAAGTTACGGAGCGCTCTACATCCGGCACTGCGAGAGTACTGGTACGAAGCCGAGCGACATGCTATTCGACTTTAGGGCGCATGTTTAACCGACTCACAAAATTACCTTAGATGCCCCCTTATCTCTTGTCACTTTATGACCGCGATGTTACTCTGGCATTGGGCAGTGCTAGTAGTACCAAGGAGGAGAGCAAGGCAATGTTGATCAGTGCATTCTTTATCCTGGTATCGCTGATCTTACTCGCGTACTGGTTCCGCTACACCTGCGTGCTGATTCTCAGCGCTAAACCGGCGAGGGATTACGCCGCACAGGTGGCATTGACGAACCGTCTCAGCTTCCCGCGCATCCAGCAATCCCTGGAAGTGGGCGTGGCTGTTGCCGAACTCGACACGCTCCGTCGCCATCTCGATCGCGACTACACGGTGCTCACCTGCCTTATGCGCCACGGCGCTGAGTTCCGCGAGATCGGCCAGTCGCTGGAAGATCGCATGCTCATGCTTTATTTCGTCATCATGAAACGCACCTTCTCCCTGCGCCGCAGCCGCGAGGCGCTTCACGAAATGACCAACATCCTGCAGCATTTCGCCAACCAGATGGGCGAGCACGCCGCAGCCATGGCGTAGCCGCCGGTTCCGGGCGGACGGGCCGCGAATAAACGCGAATGCGCACGAATGAAGACATTATTCGTGCGCATTCGCGTTTATTCGTGGCTACAACTCCAGCTTCGCGATGGTCTCGAAGTGCGCCGTCTGCGGGAACAAGTCGATCAGGGTCAGCGCGGTAATGCGGTAGCCCGCGGCGAGCAGGGGCTTGAGGTCTCGGGCCAGCGTGGCCGGGTCGCAGGATACGATGGTCAGGCGCGGGGCGCGAATGCGCACCATTTCCCTGGCGCCGAACTTGCCCAGACCGGTTCGCGGAGGATCGGCGATGATCAGGTCCGGTGTGCCGGTCACCGTCATCAGATGCGCCTCCGCGGTCTCGTGGTGCGTCCGCAGATTCATTATGCCCGCTGCGCTGGCGTTATGTTCCAGATCGCGGAATGCGCTGGCCGCGTCATCCACCGCGGTGACCTGCTCGAAGCGGCGCGCGAGCGGCAGAGTGAACAGACCGGCGCCGGCATAGAGGTCCATCGCCCAACTGCCGCTGCTATCGCCGAGCGCCGCTTCCACCAGCCTCCCGGTCAGGAAGCGGTTCACCTGGAAGAAGGTGTCGCGGCTCACCCGAAGGCCGCCATACCCGATCGGCGTGCTCACGCCGAAGGTGCGCAGCAGGCTGACGAACGGCTGTGGCGCGCGGTCCCGAAGATGGAACTGCACTTCGTTCTCGTTGGTGAACAGCTCCAGCGTGGCTTCGAACGGCCTCATTCGCGCCACTTCGCGCGCCAGAGCTGCGATGCACTCGTTCAGCTTCGGCGAAGCGATGGGGCAGTGCTCGATGGCCACCAGCGCGTGCGACCCCGCTTCGAAGTAGCCGATCTTCCCGCCGGCCACGTGCAGTTGTACCCGATTGCGGTATTGCCACGGCTCCGCCGCCAGAACGGCGACCTCTTCCGAATACTCGATCCCGCCGATGCGCCGCAGCACCTCCAGCAGAATGGCCCTCTTCTGCGCGAGCTGATATTCGTAGGTGGCGTGCTGGTAGTGGCAGCCGCCGCAGCGCAGAAAATACGGACATTGGGGCTCGATCCGCTCCGGCGCTGGCGACACCATGCTGACCAGCTTCCCGCGCAGCAGATCGTTCTTCGCCCGCGTCACCTCGGCGCGCACTGTTTCGCCGGGCAGCACGAACGGCATGAGCACCACCTGTCCGTTCTCGCGCGCCAGGCCGTCGCCGCCGTACACGAGCTTCTCGATCCTTAGTTCCGTTGCCGTCACAACCAACCACGCAACCAGTACACCGCAAGACCCAGGTACTCGCGCAGCGCGGTCTTCGAATCCACCAGAGGCTGCGGGTCGGGCAGAAGGCGGAACAACAGCGAGGGCTCGCCCCAGCCGGTAATGTGATTACACGGCGCCGGGATCACCGCGAAGCCGGCGTGCCGGAACAAGGCCACCGCGCGCGGCATATGCGCAGCGGACGTGACCAGCAGAATGCGATGCACGCCACGAGCGCTCAGCATATTCCATGTAAACTGCGCGTTCTCGTGCGTGTTGCGCGACCTGCTCTCGGCCACAAAAGCGGTCGCGGGCACACCCAGGCTCGCGAGGATTCTGCCGGCACTCACCGCCTCCGGTTCGCCCGCGCCGTCGAGGAAATCGATATTGCCGCCGCTGTCGACAATGATGGGGGCCTTCCCGGCCTTATACAGCGCCGCGCCCTTGCGAATGCGATCGCCGGCCTCCGCAAGCTCCGGCTCCAGGTGCCGTCCCGCGGCCCCCAGCACGCCTCCCCCAAGAACAACAATGGCCTCCGCCTGTGGCGCGCTTTCCACGCCGATGTCCGCGTACCAGTTCTCCAGAGGAGCGAGGAGCGCCCCCGAGCCTGCCTGCGTGCTCAGCGCGTACAGCGTGAGCGCACTGACGAGAAACAGCGCGCCCGCGAGCCGCGGCCGCTGTTTGCGCAGAAACCACGCGAGCGCGAGCAACACCAGATTGCCGCCGGGAGGAAACACCAGCGGAGGGATGAGCTTGCTAAGAAGCAGGAACATTTTTCACGAGTGCGGCAACAAGACCATCGATGGTGAACTCGCGCGCCTGCGCGGCGGGCTCGATGCCATGCGACCGCAGCGTCGAGGACGTCACCGGCCCGATGGAGGCCACACGCACACCTTCCAGCACGTCGCGACCGGCAATTTCGATGAAGTTATTCACCGTGGAGGAACTGGTGAAGGTAATCCACGCGGGGCGGCGGACATCGCAGAAAAGCGCGCGAATGCTCTCGGCCGCATCCGGCGGCGGAACGTTGCGATAGGCCTCCACGACAGCAACCTCGGCGCCGAGGCGCGCCAGCTCCACGGGAATCACATCGCGGGCCACGGCGGCGCGCGGCAGCAGAATGCGCCGGCCCCGCAGGTCCTGCCGAGCGAAGGCGGCCACCAGCGCCTCGGCGACATACTCGTCCGGCATCAGGTCTACCTTCAGATGGAGATCCTCGACGGCGCGGCGGGTGGCCGGGCCGATGGCGCAGACGCGCGCACCCAGCGAACGAAGATCGTGCGGCGAGCGGTCCAGACGATCCAGGAAGAAGCGCACTCCGTTGGCGCTGGTGAAGACGATCCAGTCGTAGTCGGCCAGACGCGCGATGGCGGCGTCGAGCGGCGCGGGGTCGGCCGGCGGCTGGATGGAGATCACCGGCAGGTCCACCACCTCGGCGCCGAGGGACTCCAGGCGGCCGCGCAGCTCCGGCGCCTGGCTCGCCGCGCGCGTGATCGCGATGCGCGTGCCGAACAGCGGCAGACGCTCGAACCAGTTGAGCTTCTCGCGCAGACGCACCACCTCGCCGATGACCACGGTGGCGGGCGGCTTCATGCCGGCGCGCTCGACACGCTCGGCCAGATCGGCCAGGGTTCCGGCGATGGTTTGCTGATCGGGCCGCGTGGCCCAGCGGACGGCCATGGCCGGGGTCTGCGGCGAACGGCCGCGGGAGACGATCTCGCGGGCGATATCATGCAAATGCGTGAGCCCCATGAAAACCACCAGCGTTTCCGAGGCGCCCACCTTGTCCCAGTCCATATGCGGCACGTCGTGGCCGCTGACGAAGGTGACCACCGACGTGTGCTCGCGATGCGTCAGCGGCACGCCCGCATAGGCCGCAATACCCAGGGCCGCGGTGACTCCGGGCACCACTTCAAACGCAATGCCGGCATCGGCCAGCGCTTCGGCTTCTTCGCCGCCGCGGCCGAAAACGTACGGATCGCCGCCTTTCAACCGCACCACGGTGAGTCCGCGGCGGGCGCGTTCGATCATCAGCGCGCAGATTTCTTCCTGCGAGAAGGCGTGCTCGGATCGCTTCTTCCCCACGTACAGGCGCTCGGCGGAGGCGGGCGCGAATTCGAGCAGCGCGGGGTTGGCCAGATGGTCGTAGAGAACCACACCGGCCAGACCGAGCACGCGGCGGCCCTTCAGCGTGAGCAGCTCGGGATCGCCGGGACCGGCGCCCACGATGTACACACGACCGGGGTCACTCATGCGCGGCGTCGCCGTAGACGTCCTCCAGAATCTCGCGGCCACCTGCCGCCAGCAGCTCCTCGCCCAGCGCGCTGCCTATGGACTCGGCGTCGTTCACCGGTCCGGAAGCTCCCAGCCGCACAATGGCGTCGCCCTCCGGCGAGACCACCACCGCGTCGATTTGCAGCGTGCCCTGGATAATGCGGGCGTACGCTCCAATAGGCACCTGGCAACCACCGCCGAGCCGGGCCAGCACCGCTCGTTCGGCGCTCACGGCGGCGCGGGTTTCCGCATGATCGAGCCCGCGGCAGATCTGGTGGGCATGCCCGCCGTCCCCGCGCGTCTCCACGGCCAAAGCGCCCTGACCCACCGCCGGACACATCACCTCCGGCTCCAGCACTTCCACGATTCGCCGCTCCAGCCCGAGCCGGCGCAGACCCGCCGCCGCCAGCACGATGGCATCGAAATGCCGGCGCTCCAGCTTGCGCAGCCGCGTGTCCACGTTGCCGCGGATGCTGTCGATGACGAAGTCCGGCCGTAGCGCGAGGAGCTGCGCCGAACGCCGCAGCGAACTGGTGCCGACGTGCGCCGCCGGTGGAAGACTGGCCAGAGGAATCCCCACCATGGCATCACGCGGGTCTTCCCGCTCGGGAATTGCGGCGATCGCGAGCCCGTCCGGAACCGCGGTGGGCATGTCCTTCATGCTGTGCACGGCGACGTCAATGTCCCCGCGCAGCAGCGCCTCCTCGATCTCCTTCGTGAACAGGCCCTTGGTACCGACCTTCGCCAGGGGGACGTCGGTGATGCGGTCTCCGGTGGTACGAATGATCTGGATGCGGCACTCCTCGCCCAGCGCCTCCAGCCGCGCCTGAATCCAGTGCGCCTGCCACAACGCGAGCTGCGAGCCCCGCGAGCCGATGGTCAGCATCGGGTTTCCGCGCTCCAATTAACCACGAATGAACACGAATGCACACGAATACAAATAGAGGTTTTTATTCGTGTGCATTCGTGTTTATTCGTGGCCATATCAGTCTCCAAACCGGAAGACCCTGCGAATAATGCCGGCCATGTGCGCGCCCTCCGGCTGCGCGGCGGTGCGCCGCAGCTCGGAAATGGGCCCGTGGGCGATCTTGTTGATGATGGCTTTGGTCAGCGCCTCCAGCGCCTCTTCCTGCTGCGGCGTCAACTCGCCCAGGCGCCCGCGCATCCGGTGCAGCTCGGCTAGCCGCACCCGCTCGAGCTGCTCCTGCAGACCGACGATCACCGGCGCCACTTCGCGCGTCTTCAGGCGCGCAATCATCTGCTCCACTTCCTCTTCGATAATCAGCTCGGCCTGGCCCGCGATCTCCTGGCGGTGTTGCAGGTTGTTCGACACCACGCGCTGCAGATCGTCAATGTCGTAGAGGAACACGTTGTCCAGCTCGTTCACCGCCGGCTCGATGTTTCGCGGCACGGCAATGTCGATGAGGAAGACGGGCCGGTTGCGCCGCGCCTCGATCACCCTCCTCATCTGGTCCTTCAGCAGGATGTAGTGCGGCGCCGCGCTCGAAGCGATGACGATATCCACCAGGGGAAGCGCGGCCACGAAACCCGTGTACGGCACCACTTCGCCGTCGAACACCCGCGCCATCTCCTGGGCGCGCTCTTCGGTGCGATTGGTCACCAGGATTCGCGACGCCCCGCAGCGGTGCAGGTGACGTGCCGCCGCCTCCGACATTTTGCCGGCCCCCACCACCATCACCGTCTTGTCGCGGAGTTGGCCGAAGATCTCCCGCGCCAGCTCCACCGCCGCGAAGCTCACCGATACCGCGCTCGACCCGATGTCGGTCTCCGTGCGCACGCGCTTGGCCACGTTGAACGCGCGCATGAGCAGGCCGTCCAGAAAGCCGCTCACCGCCCCTTCGGCGCGCGCGACCTCCCATGCGGACTTGAGCTGGCCGAGGATCTGCGGCTCGCCCACCACCATGGAGTCCAGGCTGGACGCCACGCGGAACAGATGCCGGATGGCGGCGCGATCATCGAAGCGGTACAGATACGGGCTGATCCAGTCGCGGGAGACCAGGCGCGCCTCGGCCAGAAACTCGTCCACGTCGCTGGCCGCGTTGTCGTCGGCGGCGACGGCGATCTCCACGCGGTTACAGGTGGAGAGAATCAGTCCCTCCAGAAAACCGGGACGCCGCTTGAGCGCGTGCAGGGCCTCCGGCAGAGAGGCTGCGTCGAACGCCAGGCGCTCGCGCACTTCCACGGGCGCGGTAGTGTGGTTCAACCCTGTGATGGAGAACTTCATCGTGGAAACACGGACCGCAGGCCCACGTGCGCCGCCCACGTGAGTGCCGAGCAGCAGAGCACCGCAATGGCCATCACTGCGGCCTTCCGCCCGCGCCAGCCCGCCGTGGCGCGCAGGAAAACCATGGTCAGGTAGAAGACCCAGGTCAGCAAGGCGATGCCGATGCGCGGATAGGCGAACCAGCGCGGGCCGCTCTCGATGAAGGCCCAGGTGGTGGCCGCGATCACGCCCAGCGTGATGAACAAAAAGCCGAAGTTCATGGAGTGCGTGATCAGACCATCGAGAGTAGCCAGCGGCGGCAGCTTGTCGAAAAACGTAGCCGGCCGTTTCCGTTTGAGCTGCCTCTCCTGAATCAGATAGAAGATGGATGCGACGGCGGTGATGAGCAACCCGGCGTAGCCGAGCAGGATCATGAGCACGTGTACGAACAGCCAGGCGTCCCGCACCCGCCGGTCCGCCCACGTGGCCACCGGCGCCTCCATGGAGCCGATGAGGGTGAGCAGAAACACCACCGGAAAAATGAAGACGCTGAGGCTGTTAAACCGGTATCGCCAATCCACCAGCAGGAAGGCCAGACCCATGAGCAGCGCGCACAGGGAAGACGTTTCCAGGAAGTTGCTGACCGGCAAATGGCCCAGGGACCTGGTAATCTCCACAACGGAAACCACGTGCAGGATCACGCCCGTATAGAACGCTCCGATGGCCACGCGAAATATGCTGGTCCGCCGCAGGCTGATTACGAGGATGGCATGGAGCAGGCCCACCGAGTAGCACACCGCCGCCACCCGGAGCCAGAAAACGCCCATGTCGTGCATTGTTTCAGTATAGAGCGCCGGGGCCGAACGGGCATGCGGCAGCAACCGCGATTTCGCCTGGTAACGCAAAAACGCGGCTGCTGCCGCATGTCCATAAATGCTGGTTAGTTAACCGGCAGCGCCGGCGATCTCAGCGTCACCGGCGGATTCGTCCCGTCGACCACCCTCAGCAACGGGAAATCGTCCACGTGCTTTTCCAGGTAATCGGGGTCGCTCCAATCGTTCTGATCGGCCAGCAGGTAGACGTGATAGTCGCCGGCCCGCTGCAGCAAGAATCGAAAGCCGCCGTCGGCATCGGTGGTCGCCCAACCCTGGCCGTTTGGCCCGTCGGATGTCAGCGCCAGTTGGGCGCCGGCAACGGGAGTGCCGGAAGCATCCAGGAGCTTGCCGCTGATCTCGATGAAATGGGAACTGACGGTGATCCGCAGCGGGCCGGCGGGCGGGCCGTCCACATCGAATCCAGTCTGCAGCACCTCCTTCTCGCCGAGCCGCGCCGAAACCGGATGAGCGCTGCTGCCGGCGGCGATCGTGCCGTTCACAATCTTCCTGTCCGGAATTATCTGCATGTCGTAGTGGCCCGGCAGAAGGCCCTTCAGAACGAACGAGCCGTCCTCGCCGGAATGCGTGGAGACGCCGGGGCCCATCATGCCACGAAGCCCAATGTACATCCGCGGTGGATTGCTCCCGTCGTCCATGACAACCGTACCTCCCAGATCCACCGCCTGGACCTCATGCAGCGTGAGGACAATACTTCCCTCATCCGCTTCGCCAACTTGCAGTTTCTGTTCCGCCAAAAGCTCTCCGGCTTGTGGCGGGTAATTGCCGGAAGCCGCCCGGAGCGTATAGTCTCCGGGCGTCACGTGTCGAATGATGAAACTTCCGTCACTCTGCTGCGAACCGTAAAACCACTCCGGCAGACCGGCAGAGTCACTCTGCAGATGGACCATTCGCGATGAAACTGCCACGCCGGCCGGCATCTCGATGCGGCCGGAGACGGTCACGCCCTCATGCTTGGTCAGGCGGATATCGACGCCGGCGTGTTCCTGGCCGCTCTCCACCTCTACCTGGCTGGTGGCGTCCGGCTTGAGCGTTCCGGGGAAGTACTCGGCCACATACCGCCGATCCCAGTTGCCCGCGTCTCCGGACCCGGTGCGGACCCAGTAGCGGCCGGCCGGTAAACCCTTGAGGCGATATCGGCCGAGATCGTCGGACTCCGCCCACGCGGCCGGCTGCAGTTTCCGTTCGCCGTTCACCACGCGATAGCGCACTGCCTGGACCTGCGCCCTTTCCACCGGGAGCCCGTCCTCGTCCTCGATCTTCCCTGAGATAGCGGCGGCCGGGGTCAACTCGATTCGGAGAGGGGAGGACGCCTGACCGGGTTTGTACACACGGGTTCCGTAGTTGCCGAGGAAGCCGGCATGGACGACCTGCACGGGTGCGACCGCCGAAGCTGTCAACCGGAAGTGTCCCGACACATCCGTCCTGACCACCAGCGGTTCGCTGCCATTCGTGGTGGAGACATACGCTCCGGCGACGGGGGCGCCCGTTACGGCATTCACCACGTCGCCCTCCACGGTCTGGCCGGCCGCCATCACGCGGAAAATCAAAAGAAGCAAGCAGTGTTTCATCGTTGCCCCCCCGAGTTGTCGCAGGCGATGTCGATGCGTAGCGGGTCGTCGCCCGAGAGAGGCGCTTCGAAGCCATCCTTCTCAACGTCGCGATCCCCCAGCCGTATCGAGGCCGCGCGCACCCTTCGGCCGGAACTCGAAACCGAAACCGTGAACTTGCCCATGACGAGGCTGTGCAGGACGAACCTGCCATCAGCCCCGCTGACGGCTTCTGTCTGGCCCCACGCGAGCGGGTTCCCAATGGACTGTAAGCTAATCCGCACCGCGAACGGCGTGCAGCCCTCGCGAAAGGTCACTGCGCCGGCAAGATCGCGCAGTGGTTGCAGCACCAGATCGACGCCGCTCATATCCCTGTCGCCGACCTCGATCGGCCGCGTCAGTCCGAACACGGGCTTCTGGTTGCCGCCATACGGGTCGGCTGATGCGTCGCGTGTGACGGCCATCAAAGTGTACTTGCCGGGAAGCACGTCATTCAATTCGTAGTCGTCCCAGCCGGTCACGAACGGGCCGTTTCCATTCTGGATGTAGCTTTGTTGCGGCACGAGGATAACACTGGTGTAAAGAAGTGGACCGGACGGGTACTCTTCACCCTCCGGCTTTACCAGGCGGCCGGCGACGCGGACGCCGCTCTGGCGCGAGATCTGGATATCGGCGCGCACCTGTTGTCCGGCGGTGAGCTCCAGCGGTTTGGCGGAAGCAAAATTCATGGCGTGCGGATAGTAGGTGGCCCGAAAGCTGCTCTCCCATGCTCCGCGGCTGGTTGTCTTGTTGGCCACCACGTACAAGGTTCCCGGTTCCAGACGCGCGGCGCGAAACTCGCCTTTATCGTTTGTTCGGACCATGGCCACCGTCACGATTTCATTCTTGCCATCGGGAAGCGGGCGGCTGGCAGGCGAGGGCCTGCGGGGCGTCTGAACGGGCCGCTTCCCGAGAATCTCGACGGCGGAATCCTCCATGGGAATGCCATCGGGGTCGGTCACAGTGCCAGTGATCACCGCGTAGGCGGCCAAAGGGACGGAGATTCTGGCGTGCAGCGTGCCGTCCGCGTCGGCGGATCGGGCGACTGTCCCATTGGGAAGCAGGCATGAAGCACCGGCAGTCCCGGCCGTGCTCGAGCGAGGAAGCGTGAGATCCACGGACGTGGACGCCGGCCGCAGAAAGCCGGGGGCGTCCACGCTCAAAAAGTAATGGGCCGGGGGCAGGCTGCTGAAGAGAAAATGGCCTCCGGCGTCGCTTCTGCCGTAGAGGGGATCCGTTTGCGTGGGATCGATCTTGACGCGCGCCCCGGCGATCGGCGCGCCGGTAGCGGCGTTGACCACGTCGCCTTCGAGAATCGCTCTTGTGGCGGCGGGGGCTTGCGCGTATATACTCGATAACGAAAGCAACAGGAACGCGAAATAGGAGTTCGAATAGCGCATTTCCAGCCTCCTGTCCGGATACGATATCACGAATAGCGATCACTGAGCTGCAATAATAGCCGGCAAAAACGCGGCCGGCAGACTGGTCGGACCTTATGGGTTCGCGGCACTGACAGACACGCCACGGCATCATCGGCACTCCGCAGGACTACCTGTCGCCGCCTCTGGTTCGCCGCCGCTTGCTTCTCGGACGAGTCCGGCTGGAGGATCAAGGTGCTCCGGTTGTCGCGTCCCCGACCGCGGATCTCGCCTCCGGGGCTGCCCCCTTGCGGTGACTGATTCTCTCTTCGCCGTTTCCCGCCTGGCTTAGACCAGCCTACCAGCCCGATGTTACCGAATTATTACCCCATCATCCTTCTTCGTCGGCCAAATCTCTCGTGGCCCGGGACGTTGCGCAGTGCCCGGGTGCGCGGAGCGAGCCATGCCGTACCGTCATCGAGCGAAGCGCCACGTGAGACTCCCCCGCTGATCGCCGCACTACCGTTGTGTCATGTACTTCACGCTCGCCTTGCGTGTGCTTGCCGAGATTGGCGCTCGCCTGGACACGCTGGTGGCGAACGGTCTGGTCCCGCTGGCTTTGTTCATTGTTCTGAACGGCCTGGACGACCTGGTGATTGACGCGGCCATCGCCTGGGCGTGGTGGAGACGGCGCCGCGAGAGCGGCCCTGCCACCGTCGTACCAGCCATGGTTCCCGAACAACGCATCGCCATCATCGTTCCCCTGTGGAAGGAAGCCGCAGTGATCGGCGGTATGGTGCGGCACAACATCGCCGCCATCCGTTACCGCCACTACGATTTCTTCGTCGGCGCCTATCCCAACGACGACCCTACGCTGGAGGCCGTCCGAGAGCTGGAACAGCGTTTCTACAACGTCCACCTGGCGGTCTGCCCGCACGACGGTCCCACTTCCAAGGCCGACTGCCTCAACTGGATCCTTCAGCGCATGCTGTTGTTCGAGGAGCACCACGGGGTCCGCTTCGAAATCGTGGTGACGCATGATGCCGAGGACATCATCCACCCGGACGCGCTGGCCGGCATCAACCTCCACTGCGGCGAATTCGGGATGGTGCAGGTACCGGTGCTCCCGCTGGGCACCCCGCTGAGCGACATCGTCCACGGGATCTACTGCGACGAATTCGCCGAATACCAGACCCGGGACATTCCCGCGCGCCAGCTCCTCGGCAGTTTCCTGCCCTCGAATGGCGTGGGTACCGGCTTCTCGCGCGCCGCGCTGAAACGCCTGGCCGAAACCAACGGCAATCGCGTCTTCGAACCGGAGTGCCTCACGGAGGATTATGAAAACGGTCTGCGCCTGCACCGGCTTGGTTTCCGGCAGAAATTCCTTCCACTTCAAAGTGGGCGCGATGCGCTGGCCACGCGCGAGTACTTTCCGCGGACGCGCCGCGGGGCCATCCGCCAGCGCACGCGTTGGATCACCGGCATCTGCCTGCAGAGTCAGGAGCGAAACGGCTGGCGAGCCCGGCCGCGCGATCTCTACTGGTTCTGGAGGGACCGCAAAGGCCTGCTCGCCAACCCGGTGAGCCTCCTCGCCAACGCGTTCTTCGCCTGGGGCGCCTTCCGCTGGGCGGCCGCGCATCTGACCGGCGAAGTCTGGCGCCTGGGGCGAAGCGGCGTTCTCCACCCCGCGCTGGTCGCCGCCGTGCTGCTGCTGCCGTTGTACCGCCTGAGCGTCCGCATGTCCTGCGGGTCACGCTGTTACGGCTGGCGGTTTGCCGCTCTGGTTCCGGTGCGAATTGTGTGCGCGAACTACATCAACGCCGCCGCCACGTTCTCGGCGCTGTGGCGTTACGGGCGGGCGCGGTGGCGCGGCCTGCCGCTGGTGTGGCTGAAGACGGAGCACGCCTATCCGTCGCGTCTGGCGCTGTTGGCGCACAAGCGGCCGCTTTCGGAAATCCTCGCCGGGTCCGGGTATGTGACGGCTGAGGAGATGGCCACCGCCATGGTCTCGTGCGCGAGCGAGGAACAACTGGGCGAGTTCCTGGTCCGCGCCGGCAGCCTGAGCGAAGACGAATACTGCGAAGCGTTGAGCCTCCAGCAGGGTCTTCCGGCGGGTCGCATCGCACCCCGGGACGTGGAAAGGCGCGCCGTTCGCACTCTGCCCCGGACGGTTCTTAACGAGCTTCGCGTGTTGCCGTTCCGGTTGGCGGACGGCGCTCTGTATGTGGCGACGCCGCGCGCTCCCGGCGAGGCGGTGACCACGGCGCTCAACCGCTTCACCCGCCTTCGCGTAATGTTCCACCTCACCACCTCCAGCAACTTCCGGCAACTCGAGCAGGCCTTCGGGCACGGCCAGGCCCCGTCTCCACGCTATGCTGGAGACGATGCCTGAGGGGAACCCGCGAAACTTCAGCGACGCCGCCCGATTCGCACGTGCCTGCCCGCCCGCGGTCCGCATCGGCCGCGCGCTGGCGAAAGGAGGGAAGCCGTTACGCCTGGTATGAGCGGTAGCCCTCCGGGCATCGGTAGCCCTCTGATCGTCGCGCTCGATTTCGAATCGGGCGGCCATGCGCGCGCGCTGGTGGAAGAGCTGGGCGACGACGTGAGCTTCTACAAGGTGGGCATGGAGCTCTACGCGGCCGAAGGCATCCCCTTCGCGCAGGAGCTGATGCGCGCCGGCAAGGAGGTCTTCCTCGACCTGAAGCTGTACGACATCAGCGAGACGGTGAAGCGCGCGGTGGCCCGGGTAGCCGACACCGGAGTGCGTTTTCTCACCGTGCACGGCAGCAGCCCCATCATGAAGGCGGCGGTGGCGGGGCGTGCCGGCGCGCCTTTGCAATTGCTCGCGGTCACCGTGCTCACCAGTTTCGACCAGCAGGACCTGGCCGACCTCGGCTACCCCTGCGAAGTCGGCGATCTGGTGGACCTGAGGGTTCGCAAGGCCATGGCGGCGGGATTCGATGGCGTGGTCTGCTCGCCGCTGGACGCCGCGCGCGTGCGCGCTATCGCCGGTGCGGAGAAGGTGCTGGTGACGCCGGGCGTGCGGTCGCAATCGGCCGAGGCGGGCGATCAGAAACGGGTGGCTACGCCTGCCGAGGCGATTCGCGCCGGCGCCAACTACCTGGTCATCGGCCGGCAGGTGACGCGGGCCGCGAGCCCGCTCGAAGAAGTGCGACGTATCCTCGCCGAAATCGGCGCCCGACGCCAGCACTCGATTCACCGTCCGTAAGAAAACGCCCCGCGGCAGCCTGATCCCGCCTGGACGAAAATGGACGCAGCTCTGGCTAATAACCGCTTGCTGACGCGCGCGGCTCAGTAGCCGAGCCGCGACCGTGAGGGAGCGGGCTATTCCACGGGCCGATGAGGTCGACAAGCAACTTGACTCAACGTCAGGGGGCGGGCCGGCATCTACCCTCCGAACCTGGGACCCTCCCAGTTTCCTCACCCCGCTCGCTACGACGCGGCCCGCGCCAGCGAAGTGCTCCCGCATCCGCGCCAGGCTGCCTCCGGATGCCAGGCGCACGGGAACGCGTCCGTGGCGGGGGAGCGAATCGGCCGGAGTTCGCGTTTCCAAAAAAGACTGTTACAATGCCGCGCTTCATCCGACAAGATAATTGTGTCCGGATTGAGCACGCACTTGGCGAACCATCTGCGCTGTGCCGGCGCGGAAGGTGTACGCATATGAGAGGCGCAGTCGGACTTCTCGCATCGGTGATGCTGGTCACGGGCTTGTCGGCCCAGTGGTCCCCGCAGGTCCCGTCTCGGGGACAAGACCGCTGGGAAATCGGGGAAGCAGGTGCGCTTCAGGGCCGCATCGTCGCGACTGGCGGCGAGGGCAAGGACCTGCAAGTCCTCCTGATCGATCAGTTCGGCAACGAAAGAGCCGTCGCGGAGGTTTCGGTCGCCGGCACGTTCTCCTTCTCGGGCGTGCCGCACGGACACTATGCGTTGCGCCTGCTGCACAGCGGCAAGCCGGTTTCCGAGCAGTTCGTTACCGTCGAGGACGCCGTGGAAAGAGTGGATCTGAACCTGCCGCTGGATCGTCGCGAAGACAGCGGCGACGGCACCGTGTCCGTGTCCGAGCTGCGGCACAAACCCCCGGCGCAGGCGCTGAAGGACGCGCAGAAGGGCGAGTCGGCGCTGCGCAAGGGAAAGGTGGAGGAAGCCATCGGCCATTTCGAGCGCTCGCTGGAAACCGATCCCGATTTCGCCGCGGTCCGGGAGAGGCTGGCCGGCCTTTATTTGCAGCAACATGACGACGCGCGAGCCGTCACACACCTCGAGAGGCTATTAAAGCAGCGGGCCTCCTCGGTATGGGCGTGGATAAACCTGAGCGCCGCCCGCTTCCGTCTCGGGCGCGTAGTGGAAGCGGAAGCGGCGGCCCGAAGAGCTCTGGCGCTGGATGCGACCCAGAAGATGGGCCGTTACCTTCTGGGCCTCTCCCTCGCTTCTCAGGACAAGAACCCGGACGAGGCGCTGGCCAGTTTGCGCGAGACCTGCGACAAGTTCCCGCGAGGGCATCTGACGGCTGCGCGGATTCTGGTCAAGCGGGGCGATATCGCCGGCGCGCGCGATCAACTGGAAAGCTATCTCGGCTCGGACCCCCCGGAGGACACCAGCGAAGTGAAGGCCTGGCTGGCCCGGCATGCCCGGCCCCAGGTCAGCGCCAGCGCGGCCGGCCCGGGCGCAAGGTGATTGAGGACACGCGGCGGGAGTCGCGTTTGTGCGGCGCCAGGCGAGTACGCGGTTGCCGCAGCATGTCCGTTCGGTCCGGTCCCACAACTGACGCGCGCTATACTGGGGATCGGAGTCGCCGTGAACATCCGCAATTTCCTGCGCCTGAGCCTGCATACCCAGTTGCTGCCCGTCCTCGAGAGCGGCGAGGAAACCCTCGTCGGCGGCCAGGCGGTGATGGAGGGGGTCATGATGCGGGCCCCGCACAGCTACGCGGTGGCGGTGCGCAAGCCCAACGGCCACATCGTGATCGAGGAGAGTCCCATCGCCCGGGTTTCGGAGAAGTACCCGATATTCCGCTTTCCCCTGCTGCGGGGGATCGGCACGCTCGGACAGGCCATGTGGCTGGGACTGCGCGCTCTGCGCTTCTCGGCCGGCGCGGCGCTCGACGATGGCGCCACCGAGCAGCAAACGCCGCAGCAGATCCCCGGTTGGATGCTCGCCGTCAACCTGATCGTCTCGCTGCTGTTCTTCCTTTTCCTCTACAAGTTCGTCCCGCTGTTTCTGGCCACCGCGGTGGGACGACAGGTACACAGCCTGGACAGCCGGCTGGCCATCAACCTGGTGGACGGCATTCTGCGCATCGTGATTTTCCTCGGCTTCCTCAGCCTGCTGGCCTCCATGAAGGACATCCGCCGGATCTTCGAGTACCACGGCGCCGAACACAAAGTGGTGTTCAATTTCGAATCGGGACAACCGGTCACCGTCGCCAACGCGCAGAAGTTCGTGACCTGGCATCCGCGCTGCGGCACCAGTTTCCTGCTGGTGGTGATGGTCCTGTCGATGCTGTTTTACGCGCTCATTCCTTTCGACGGCTTCACGGCCAAGCTGGTGAGCCGCATCGCCCTGCTCCCGCTCATCGTGGGGGTGAGTTATGAGCTGATTCGATTCGCGGCGAAACGGCGCCGGGGGCTGCTGTACACGCTCACCGCGCCGGGCCTGTGGCTGCAGCGGATCACCACGAAGCCCCCCTCCGACGAGCAAACCGCGGTGGCCATCGACGCCCTGAACGGCGCCATGGCGCTGGAGAAGGCACAGGGCGGGGAACTGGTGATCGCCTGAGCGATCCGCCATGGAATACCGCAAAAAACTGGACGACATCGAAGCCCGGTTCGAGGATCTCGAACGCCAGATGGCCGACCCCGCGATCATCGCCGACGCCGAGACGTACCGCAAAGTGGCCCGGGCGCGCAGCGAAATCGAGCCGCTGGTGTCGAAATATCGCGAGTACAAGCAGACGTCGCACAATCTCGAGGACGCCCGCCCCATGCTCAGCGAGGCCGACCCCGAGTTGCAGAGCATGGCACGCGACGAAATGGCCAGGCTGGAGCCGGAGCTCGCGCGCATCGGGCAGGAGTTGAAGGTCCTGCTGCTGCCGAAAGACCCCAACGATGAAAAGAACGTGGTGCTGGAAATCCGCGCCGGCACCGGCGGCGACGAAGCCACGCTGTTTGCGGCCGAGATGTTCCGCTTGTACACCCGCTACGCCGAGGACCAGCGCTGGCGCGTGGACGTCACCTCCGCGAGCGAATCCGCCGTGGGCGGGCTGAAGGAAGTGATCGCGCTGGTCAGCGGCAACCGGGTGTTCAGCCGCCTCAAGTACGAAAGCGGCGTGCATCGCGTGCAGCGCGTGCCCCAGACCGAGCAGCAGGGCCGGGTACACACGTCGGCGATTACAGTGGCCATTCTCCCCGAGGCCGACGAGATCGACGTCAAGATCGACCCGAAGGACATCCGCATCGACACGTTTTGCTCGTCGGGTCCGGGCGGGCAGTCGGTGAACACGACGTACTCGGCGGTGCGTATGACCCACCTTCCCACCGGTCTGGTGGTCTCCTGCCAGGACGAAAAATCGCAGATCAAGAACCGCGCCAAGGCCGAGCGCGTGCTGCGTTCCCGCCTCTACGAACTGGAACTGGAAAAGCAGCAGCAGGCAATCGGGGCGGAACGGCGCAGCATGGTGGGCACCGGCGATCGCAGCGAGAAGATCCGCACCTACAACTTCCCGCAGAACCGCGTGACCGACCACCGTATCGGGCTGACCATCCACCAGCTCGACCAGGTGATGGAGGGCCGCCTGCAGCCGATCATCGACGCTCTGACCGAACATTATCAGAAGGAGCAGGGCGAGCCGGGCGCGGAGGCCGCATGAGGGGAAAAAACGGGGACACTCTATTTGAATCCAGGTTGAGCCGATCCGGAGATCAGGTAGAGTGTTCCCCGTTTTTTCCCCTCCTCCCCTTGCTTCCTCTTACTCCGTGACCGTACACGACGCTCTCACGCAGGGCACCGAGCTTCTTGAAGACGAGTGCATCGCCGCGCCCCGGCTCACCGCCGAAGTGCTCCTGGCCCACGCCCTGCGGCGGGACCGCGTGTGGCTCTTCGCGCATGGCGATGAGGAACTGGGCGAGGTCGGCTGGATTCACTTCGGCCGCTATCTGCACGAACGCATGGCGGGTAAGCCGACGCAGTACATCACCGGGCGCCAGGAATTCTACGGCCGGGAATTCCGCGTGGGTCCGGCCGTCCTGATTCCCCGCCCGGAGACCGAACACGTGGTGGAAGCTGCCCTGGCCGTGCTCCGGCCGGGCATGACCGTGGTGGACGTGGGCTGCGGCTCCGGGGCCATTGCGGTAACCCTCGCGCTGGAGACGCCGGCGCGAGTGATCGCCACCGACATTTCCCTCGATGCCCTCAAGGTGGCGTCCGGCAATGCCCGGCGCCTGGGCGCGGCGGTCGAGTTCGTAGCCGGCGATCTGACCGCGCCGTTGCGCTCGGCCGGGGCCATCGTCTGCAACCCGCCCTACGTGCCCGCCACCGACCGAACAGTGCTGCAGCGCGAGGTCCGCGACTACGAGCCGCCGGTAGCCTTATTCGCCGGCGACACCGGCCTCGAAATCTACCGTCGCCTGATCGCCGACGCGCCCCGAATTCTCGAAAATGGCGGGCACTTAATCCTCGAACTCGGCTACAATCTGGCAGAGCCCGTGCGCGGGATGCTGGGTGGGGAGGGTTGGAGCGGCGTCCGCCTGATCCCCGATCTGGCCGGAATCCCGCGGGTGCTGGTTGCGCGGCTGTTCAGATGAACAGATCGGCCGGTACGCGAAAGAACTCGGCGAGCCTTTTCGCCTGGGCCTTGCTGACGCCGCGGCGGCCGCTGAGCAGATCGGACACCTGCGCTCGTGAGCCAATTGCCTCCACCAGATCGGCCTGCCGCAATCCCCGCTGTTCCATCAGGATCCGCACCGCCTCATTGGGTGGAACGGCGGGCAATGGATGGTGCTTGTCGTCGTAATCCTGAATGAGCCGCTCGATCAGCTTCGCGAGCACGGTTTCCTCGGTGGTCGCGTTCCTCTTGAACGTGAGCCGCTCCAGCTCTTCCGCCATGCGGTCGAATTCGCGATCGTTCTCGATCACTTTGGGGATCACCGCCGCGCACAGTCTGCCGTACCGCAGGGCGTTGAGGGTCACAGTGACGCGCGCTGGCGCCGTTCCGGATCTCCGAGCAGGGTGATTCGCGGTCAGAGTTTTGTCCATTTCATCCACTCCTTGCGGTCGTATTCCTTGTGGGTGAGCAGCGCCTTTACGAAAAGCCGCTTCGTCGGATAGTCCACCGTCACGATCAGGCGGCACGCATTCCAACGGACGTTGAATACCAGAACCTGTCCGATCTGATCTGCGGAGGGGAAGTCCGTGCGCACGTCCTCCAGCCGGGACCACTCCGCTCTGCGAGCGACGCCGTACCAGATGGTCAGTTCGCCAACCGAGGCCGGGTGCTTCTTCGCCCGCTCCATCAGCCCGCGCCTGCTGATGACGTTCACGACTGTATGTTAGCATAGTGCGTACATCCCTATGCTCGTGACCTACAAGTTCAGCCTGGTGCGGCGCTGCTGGCCGCCCAATGGAAGGCCTGAAGTCATGATTGTGCTTCTTCCGATTATGCCGACTACCCATCGTCCGACGAGAACAAGGCGGCAGCTCGGTCATGTTGCTTGACCCACTTGCCTGAAGTGGCAGCGTCCACGAGGTCTTGTACTGTGACCGGAGCCTTCTTGAAGCGCGCCGTGGACGAAAAGACCCAACCAGTAACCGCGATCAGCGCGATCGCTAACGCCGCGGCCCCTGCCCTGTTCCACCTGACCGCAGCGGGGAGAAGAACGCCCACGAGAACAGCGGCTCCCATGCCAACGACCAAGCTGAGGCAGGGTACACCAAGAGTGCCCTCCGATACAAAGTGCTGGTGCCAGTGATTGCCGAGGGCGTTCAAATCAACATGGAACTGTTCGCCGAATTTCTCGAAGAATTCGACCGCATCATCACCATCCATTCCGATATCGTGTGAAAGGCGGGAAGTAAGGTCAACGGACTTGCCCTCTGTGCCCGTCTCTTTCACAACCAGGGCGATGATGTGTTTTTCAAGTTCGGTCACACGCCTCGTGGGGTTTCCTTAGCCATTGTCCCAGAGTATTCTGGTGCAGAGGAAAGAGGGCACGAGATCGCCGTAAGATCGAACCTCCTGGCGGCTTGAATGAAGACCTACTTCCACGTCGACATGGACGCGTTCTTCGTGAGCGTGGAGGAACTCCTCGACCCGTCCCTCAAGGGCAAGGCCGTCATCGTGGGCGGCAAGCCGGACCAGCGCGGCGTGGTCTCGGCGGCATCCTACGCGGCGCGCAGATTCGGCGTGCATTCGGCCCTGCCCCTGCGAACGGCGGGCAAGCTCTGCCCCCACGCCATCTTCCTCGACGGCCATCCGGAAATGTACCGCGAGTACTCCGGCAAGGCCTTCACCGTGTTCACCATGTTCACGCCGCTGGTGGACATGGCCTCCATCGACGAAGCGTACCTGGACATGACCGGCACCGAGCGCCTGCACGGTCCCCCGCTGGCCGCCGCCCACGCCCTGCACCAGCGCATGAAGGCCGAGACCGGGCTGAACTGCTCCATCGGCATTTCGGTGTCGCGCATGGTGGCCAAGGTATCGTCGGATCAGGCCAAGCCCAACGGCGTGCTGTGGGTGCTGCCCGGCCAGGAGGCGCGCTTTCTGGCGCCGCTGGAGATCCGCCGCATCCCCGGCGTGGGCAAGGTGACCGAGCGCAACCTGCACGCCTGCGGGATCCGGCGCGTGGGCGACCTCGCCGCGCTCAGCGAGAAGTTCCTGGCCGAGCGCTTCGGCCAGTGGGGGCTGGCGCTGGCGGGCAAGGCAAAGGGCCTCGACGCGGGCGGCTGGTTCGACACCGAGGTGGGGGCCGGCGGCGACCCCAAGTCCATCAGCCACGAGCACACCTTCGACCAGGACACCGCCGACGCGGAACGGCTGGAGGCCACGCTGGTGCGGCTTTCCGAGATGGTGGCGCGGCGGCTGCGGGAACATCTGCTGTACGCCCGCACCATCCAGCTCAAGCTCCGCTACTCCGATTTCTCCACCATTACCCGGGCGAAATCGCTGGACCACGCCACCCAGATCGACGCCGAAATCCTGACGGCAATCCGCGGCCTGTTCCACGAGAACTTCGACCGGTCCCTCAAGGTGCGCCTGCTGGGCGTCCACGCCTCCGGCCTCGAGCACGCCACCGGGCAGATGCGCCTGCTGGACCAGCAGCTTTCCGAGCGCTGGACCATCGCGCTTTCGGCCGTGGACCGGTTGCGGGACCGCTACGGCGAGTCGGCTGTGGAGCTGGCGCGGGGCATGAGCAATCGCATTCGCGAACGCGTACACGAGAACCCGGTAGGGCTCCCGGGCCGGCGTAAGACAGACAACAAATAGCCCATCCGGCCAACTGTAGGGTTCCCAGGAATGAGACGATAAGTAATTAGAATTGCGCCATTGAGAGTTGCATGTCGATAACCGGCCGGATTGTGCGCCGCGCCGCCAGGGTGACCGTCACCAGGTTGGCCAGCGGCGTCGTGTGCGCAGTGATTCTGACGCAGGCCGGGTGTGGCTTCCGCCACAATCCCAGGGTGAGAACCACCGTGCAGCAGGTGCGCGATCTTTCGCTGGAAGACGTCCGCGCCGGCGTTCCCGTGCAGCTCCGCGGAACGGTCACGTATTTCGATCCCTGGAGCGATCTGTTCTTCGTGCAGGATGCCACCGGAGGCATCGCGGTGGACACGCTGACGGATCGGCGGCTGTGGGTCCCCGGGCAGGTGGTGGAAATTTCCGGGGTCGCCGCGGCGGGTGGGGCGGCGCCGCTGGTAATTGAGCCGCGCATTCAGGTTGTCGGAAACGCGCCGTTGCCCGCGGCGGTCGCCATTCCCGCCGACAGCGCTGATTTGGGCCGCTTCGAATACCGGCGCGCCAGCGTCGGCGGCGTGGTCCACACGGCGTTCATCGAACCAAAGGGCCAGCTCTCGCTGACCATGGACTCGGGCGGGCGAAAGGTAGTGGCGCGGGTGCTGGCCTACCCGACAGGGGATTTTTTCAGTCTGGTGGGGGCGCGGCTGACCGTGAGGGGCGTTGCCAGCAGGACGCTCGACGTCTGGGGACGCACCGTGGATCTGCAAATGAGGGTCGGCGGCACGGAGGACCTCACCGTCGATCGCCCGCCCGTTGCGCCGCAACTGCTTCCGGTCCGAAGCATTCGCGCGTTGCTGGCGCTTGCCCCGGCCGCCCTGCTCGAACAGCGCGTGCGCATCAGAGGGCAGCGTATGGACTCGGAAGCCGGCTCCACGCATGTTGTCGACGACGGCACCGGCAGGATTCGCGTGGTGCTGGCGCCCAACGCTCCCAGCCTTGCGGCCGCTGAGATCGATCTCGCCGGATTCCCGAGGTACGAGGCCGGGTCTCTCATCCTCGATGCGGCCAGTCCGGTGGTAGCCGCTGCCGCCGTGGAAAGCCGCGGAAACGCCGGTCAGAAGGTGTTGAGGAAGGGGGTGTTGACAGAGGTCCGGCAGTTTCATCATCTTACCGGCCTGGAGGCCCGCCGCGAATACCCCATCCACGTGCGCGGCACGGTGACCTATTTCGATCCGGTGTCGCATAACATGTTCGTGCAGGACAATACCGAGGGCAGCTACGTCTTCACCAACGGCATCGAGCGCCTGCCAGCCATACGAACGGGCGACGAAGTGGATATCACCGGGGTCACGTTCCCGGGCGATTTCGCCCCTACCATCGGGAAACCGTCGATCCGCGTGCTGGGCCGCGGGCGTATGCCAGCTCCGCTGGCCGTAGATGTGGAAGACATATTCCTCGGGAATGAGGACAGTCAGTGGGTGGAACTGGAGGGCGTGATTCACGGGCTGGGCACGGTTCTCGATCACGCCCTGGTGACCCTGACCTGGGGCAGCCGCAGCTTCAAGGCTCATATCGTGGGGTCGCCTGCTCTGCCGGAGCGATTCCGCGGCGCCAAAGTGCGCCTGCGCGGCGTCGCCGGTGCGCTCTTCAACCGGCGCAGACAACTGCTGGGCGTTCAACTGTTCGTTCCGAGCATGGATTACATGACCGTGCTCGATCCGGCGCCGGCCGATCCATTTTCGCTGCCCGCGCGCGATGTCAACGAGTTGCTGGAGTTCTCACCCGGAGAGCGGGCGGACCGCCTGACACACGTGCGCGGCGTGGTCATGTTGAGCAATCCCCTGGGCCCCACCTGGATCCGCGGCCCCGGCGGAGCGCTGACCATCCGGGATCACACCTTCGCTCAACTGGCCCCCGGAGACGTGGTGGACGCGGTGGGGTTTCCGGAAAAGGGACCTTTCTCCCCGGAAATGCACGATGCCGTTCTGAAGAGGACCGCCGGAGGACCGCAGCCCGCGCCCGCTCCGGTGACGGCCGACGAAGCCAGGGAGGGCAACTACGATGCCGAACTCGTAAGCATCGACGCCATCCTGACGGATCAGATCAACGACGCGGCGCAACAGGTACTCCACCTGCAATCGGGCCGGACCAGCTTCACCGCGCGCATTGCCAACCGGCCCGGTATGCCGGTGTTGACCGATGGCGCGGTGCTGCGGGTGACCGGAATCTGCTCGGTGGAAGTGGACACTTCGCACGACATCGTGGTTCCGCGCACCTTCACCCTGCGCATGCGCTCGCCCGCCGACATCGCCATCATCCGGGAGGCCCCATGGTGGACCCCGGAGCGGACACTGCGGGCGCTGGCGCTGACGCTCGCCGTGGTGCTGCTGGCTTTCTCGTGGGTGGTAGTGTTGCGGCGGCGCGTGCATCGCCAGACCCGCGTGATTGCCGAGAAACTGACCGAAGAGGCCCGCCTCAGAGACGAGGCACAGGCGGCCAACCGGGCCAAGAGCGAGTTCCTGGCCAACGTCTCGCACGAACTGCGCACGCCCATGAACGGGATTGTCGGGTTTACCGCGCTGGCGCTCGAAACCGGCCTGACCGGCGAGCAGCGCGAGTACCTGGAGACGGTGCGCAGCTCGGCCGACTCTCTTCTGCGGATCATCAACGATATTCTGGATTTCTCCCGCACCGACGCGGGCGGCGTGGAACTGGACGAGACGGATTTTTCGCTCGCCGATTGCCTGCGCTCGGCCATGAGAATTGTCGAGGCCGGCGCGGTCCGCAAGAGCCTCCGGATGCGCTGCGAGGTCGCGCCATCCATCCCCTCCACGTTGCGAGGCGATCCCGAGCGCCTGCGGCAGATTGTGCTGAACCTGCTGAGCAACGCGGTCAAGTTCACGCCGCAGGGTGGCATTACGCTGCAGGCCGCGCTGGAATCGGAGAGCGATACCGGTGTTTCGGTGCGCATCGCGGTGGCGGACACGGGTATTGGCATCCCCCCCGAGAAGCAGGCGGTGATTTTCGAGCCATTCCGCCAGGCGGATGGATCCGTAACCCGGAAGTACGGGGGAACGGGCCTGGGTCTGGCCATCAGCCGGAATCTGGTGCACCTGCTGGGCGGCGAAATGCGGCTGGAGAGCGCGCCCGGGAAAGGCAGCACGTTCATCTTCACGGTCCGTTTCCACAGGTCGCAGCAACGGAACCAGCCGCAGCCCGCCGCGCGCCCGCGTGAGGAAAGCGCCGCGCGTTCGCTTTCCATCCTGGTGGCCGAGGACAATGCGGTGAACCGGCGCCTGCTCGTCACCGTCCTCGAATCGCGCGGGCATCGGGTGCGGGCGGCGTCGAACGGCGTCGAAGCGGTGGAGTTCTTCCGGGATGGCGAATTCGATCTGATCCTCATGGACCTGCAGATGCCTGAGCTGGATGGCATCGAGGCGACGGCGGCGATCCGGCTGAGCGAGAACGGCAGGGCTCACGTGCCCATCTACGCGTTCACCGCTCATGCCATGGCCGGCGACCGCGAGAAATGTCTGGCGGCCGGCATGGACGGGTACCTGTCCAAACCCGTGAAACTCGACGACCTGCTGGCTCTGGCGAATGAGGTGGCGGCGAAGATCCCGGAGAGATACGGCGAAAGCCGCGCTTTGGCCGATTGAAGTGCCGGTTGTCCGCGGCCCCGCAGAGATCCGTGCTGGCGCCCCTAACCCGAAAACCTCACACGCCCTCCAGGAGGAATCCCTTACCTCACCGCTCCATCAGCATCTCCGCTCTATCGAGCGGCTCCGGCCGTCCGAAATAGAAGCCCTGGGCGAACTTGCAACCGAGCTCCCGCAGGCCCAGCATCTGCGTCTCGCTCTCGACTCCCTCGGCGATGAGGCCCACTTTGAGATTCCGTCCGAGGGCGATGATGGAGCGCAACAGGGGAGCGTCGCAGTCCGGCGTGCTGACTTCTCCGATGAACCGCTGGTCGATCTTGATGGTGTCGACGGGCGCGTCGAGCAGACGGCTGAAGGAAGACGTACCGGCCCCGAAGTCGTCGATGAAAATGCCGACGCCCATGTCGTGCAGTTGCCGCAGGCGTTCCCGCACCACCGCTTCGCTCTGCTCTATGCCCGCCTCGGTGATCTCCAGCTTCAGACTCTCCGGCGGGATGGAACTGGTGGCGAGCACGGAGCGGACCCGGCGAAGCAGATCGGGATCAGCCAATTGAACGGGGCTGAAGTTCACGGAAACCCAGGGTCGCGGGGAGCTCCGTTGCGCCCAGCGGCTGAGTGTCGCGCCGGCTCGGACCAGCGCGTCGTATCCGAGCTCGACCATGAGGCCGGTATCCTCCGCCACTATCAGGAATTCTGCCGGGAGCAGCACCCCCCGTTTGGGATGAGGCCAACGCAGCAGCGCCTCGAAGCCCAGCACTCTGCGAGTGTTGATGTCGACGATAGGCTGGTAGTGCAACTCGAACTCGCGCCGCGTGACCGCCCGGCGCAGATCGGACTCCAGACGAAGCCTGCAAACCACGTCCTGCTGCATGGACGCGTCGAAGAATTCGGATCGCGCGCGGCCGGCCTTCTTGGCGCGGTACATGGCCGTATCGGCCTCCCGCAGCAGATCCCGAGCGGACCGCCGGGTTCCGGTGGCCAGCGCGATCCCGACGCTGGCGGTGACATACACCGACGTGCCGGCGATGTTGAAAGGCCGGGAAAATACCGCGTGGATGCGGTCCGCGATGGCCCTGGCCTTGTCCGGGTGTCCCGCCCCGGGGGCCAGTATGGCAAACTCGTCGCTGGCCATACGCGCCACCGTCTCCGATTCCGGAAATAATTTGCGCAGCCGAGCCGCCACCGCCATCAACAGGGCGTCGCCCGCCAGATGCCCGAAGCTATCGTTGATGTGTTGGAAGCGGTCCAGATCCACAAGCAGAATGGCCAGGGGCGTCCGCGCCCGGCCGGCCGTGCCGCGAACTTCCTTTTCGGCTTGATCGAGGAAGTGGGCGCGGTTGGGGAGGCTGGTCAGCGAGTCGTACCGGGCATGCCAGGTGAGCTGGCTTTCGAGCGCCTTCTGCTCGGTGATGTCCACCATCACGCCGCGCAGGCACTCGGTGTTGTCATCTCGCCGCGCGATGGATACATAGTCGGCAATCCAGACCGTCCGTCCGTCCGCGGCAATCATACGGTATTCGAAATGACCCGGATCACCGGTCCCCGGCGAACGCCGGCCGAACGTGGGGGACCACTCGCGATCATCGGGATGCACGTGATCCAGCCAGAAATTCTCGTTCGCCGTCCAGGCCGACAAAGGATAGCCGAGCAGGCGTTCGGCCTGTTCGCTCACAAACGTGAAGCAAAACGTCCTGAGGTTGGCCTCCCACACGACGCCGTTGACGGCATCGACGAGATGGGAGTACTTCTGAGCCTCCTGTCTGGCCGAGCGGTAGGCCACCTCAACCGAACTGAGCAGACGGGCGTTCTCGATGGCGATGGCGGCGGCATTGGCCAGAGTTTGCAGGGCGATTGCCAGACCGGGATCGGCCACGCGCTGTTCCTTCCAATAGACTCCCAGGACGCCGATGGGATCCGCGGAGCGAATCGGAAACACCGCGAGGCTCCTGGCCGAAGCGCGCGCAAGGATTGTCACGGACACGCGAGGATCGCTGAAACCATCCTCGATTACGGCGCACTGACGGTTCCGGATCACCCAGCCACTGACACATGAGTTCAGCGGGAAGCGCTGTCCTTCACAGAGGGGCCACCGGGCGTCTTTGTCGACAGAGCGAATTTCATCGCCATCGCGGAGCATAACCACGGCACCGTCCGCCGCGGCCAGCTTTCCCGCGGCGTTCTTCAAGAGATGCACGATGCCCTGGGTCGTGTGAACGCCGGATAATCGGTCGAGGGTGTCGAATATTACCCTCGTTTGGTCGGCTTCCATGGCTCCTTCCACAAAGCCCCAGCGCCAGTACCAGAACGACTACAAGACCAGTACCAGTACCCAAACTATAGATGCTAACCATGGTAAGCGCAAGCTATTTATTTGCTGTTCACGAGAATAATTCCGATACTGGGCGACAGCGGGGCTAGCTCTAATCGGGAATTGGGCCGTAAATTGTATGGCAGACAACAGAGGGTCAGAAGTTCCCCAATGCCATTAACGATAACCCCACCCGGATGTGGTGATCGCGCCTTGCAGTAGCAGTTAACGCGCCGTGGAGGTTCCTGAAATATGGCGACAGGAATCTGAAATCTGCGTCAGATGAAGATCACCCTTCGCCTGAATCCAGTTCTTGATTTGAGCGCTTGAACAGGGATAGGCAGATCCGGCCGCAAAACAATTGCGCTCCGTTGAATCTGAGCCATTCCGCTCTCGTCTGGCCGTTGCTAACGAGGGTCCGCGAACGCCGGGAAACTCGGGCGTAGCGTTGCATCGCTCAGGAAAAGGCCGTAGTGCCGGCGACGCTGACCAAGCCAACCGCTATCAAACCAAGCGTCCCACTTTCCATGATGATATTGTGGCCGTTCGACTGACTTTCGCTCTATCGTGATTTGTTCGATCACACCCGATGTGCGGGCTTGTGTTCTTTGTGTGCTGCGTCAGCGGCACTGACGCCCCCACCGGCCCGTGCTTTGCCCTTGGTCGAAATGGTAACCAGTGTCCTAAACTAACCGGTTGTCTCAGCCGAGGAGGCTACCAAGGTGGTACTCAGAATACCCTCATCAGTGCATGCTTCCCCCCCCTTTTGCGCTCACGCCTTTAGTGAGGTATCTCACACTTACAGGATTGTGAGCTTGTTGCTTGAGCTCACTCAAACTACTCATATTACTAAGCACACTGCCGCGGGCGGCTTTCAGGTTCCCTGACCTGTTGCCGTCCCTAGCTTCATCAAATATGCCGCTGAATCAGCGCTACGAAGCAATCGAGCCATGGGCTTGCGAAGGTGGTTGCCAACTGCTTTGCCATGCCATTCGAATTGCCACGAGCCCGCGGTTCCTGAGGATAGACTATAAGTGTCCCACCTGCCAATCCGGGTTTACCCGGTACTTTGATCTGGAACAACGATGCTATGTTGTCACGGGTGGTCGACCGGCTCATAGCCGTAATGTCATGAGATACGCCGGAGCACGACAATGTCTAGGCCAAATGCATTGCCTGTGCGTCGGTATAGCACGGTCCCTGCGACACGCTTCCGATTGCGTCCGAGTCACTAAACTAGCCCGTGTCGTGTCCACAAAATGTGCCGGCCTCTGTGACGACGAGTTAAGACAGTGCTTCGTTAAGTTGTTTGACATGACTCCAGAATCGGATCTATTTCAGCAGTTCGAAGCGGCATATGGGGCGAAGCGGTAGCGCAACGCCCTCTGTCTCCTGCCGTTCAGTTTGCTGGGATCCCAGACCCGGGTCCGCCGGGTTTCAGCAAGAGCCGTCCTTAACACTCCATCAGCATCTCCGCCTGATCGAGCGGCTCCGGCCGGGCGAAATAGAAGCCCTGAGCGAACTTGCAACCGAGCTCCCGCAGGCCCAGCACCTGCCTCTCGCTCTCCACGCCTTCGGCGATGAGCCCCACTCTGAGATTCCGCCCGAGGGCGATGATGGAGCGCAGCAGGGGAGCGTCGCAGTCCGGCGTGGTGATTTCCTCAATGAACCGCCGGTCGATCTTGATGGTGTCGACAGGAGCTTTGAGCAGACGGCTGAAGGAGGACGTACCCGTCCCGAAGTCGTCGATGAGAATGCCGACGCCCATGCTGTGCAGTTGCCGCAGCCGTTCCCGCACCACTGCTTCGCTCTGCGCGATGCCCGCCTCGGTGATCTCCAGCTTCAGACTCTCCGGCGCGATGGAATTGGCGGCGAGCACGGACCGGATGTGGCGAGGAAGATCGGGATGGGCCAACTGAACGGGGCTGAGGTTCACGGAAACCCAGGGTCGCGGGGAGCTCCGTTGCGCCCAGCGGCTGAGTGTCGCGCCGGCTCGTGCAAGCGTGTCGTATCCGAGCTCGACCATGAGGCCGATATCCTCCGCCGCCGTCAGAAACTCCGCCGGGAGCAGCAACCCTCGTTTGGGATGGGGCCAACGCAGCAGCGCCTCGAAGCCCAGCACCTTGTGGGTGTTGATGTCGACGATGGGCTGATAGCGCAATTCGAACTCGCGCCGCGTGACCGCCCGGCGCAGATCGGACTCCAGACGAAGCCTGCAAACCACGTCCTGCCGCATGGACGCGTCGAAAAACTCGGACCGCGCGCGGCCGGCCTCCTTGGCGCGGTACATGGCGGTGTCGGCCTCCCGCAGCAGGTCCCGAGCGGACCTCCGGGTTCCGGTCTCCAGCGCGATCCCGACGCTGGCGGTGATATACACTGACGAGCCGGCGATGTTGAAAGGCTGGGAGAACACCGCGTGAATGCGGTCCGCGACGGCCCTGGCCTTGTCCGGATCGCCCGCGCCAGGGGCGAGTATGGCAAAGTCATCGCTGGCCATGCGCGCCACCGTCCCCGATTCCGGGAAGGACTTGCGCAGACGGGACGCCACCGCCATCAATAGCGCATCGCCCGCCAGATGCCCGAAGCTGTCGTTGATGCGTTGGAAGCAGTCCAGATCCACGAACAGAACGGCCAGAGGCCTCCGCGGCCCGATGGCCGTACTGCGAATCTCGTGCTCGACATGATCGAGGAAGAGGGCCCGGTTGGGGAGGCTGGTCAGCGAGTCGTAGCGGGCATGCCAGGCGACCTGCCGTTCGAGCGTTTTCTGCTCGGTGATATCCACCATCACGCCGCGCAGGTATTCGCTGTTGTCGCTTCTCCGCGCGATGGACACATGGTCGGAAACCCAGACCGTCCGGCCGTCCGCCGCAATCATGCGGTACTCGAAATGACGGCGGTCTCCGTTACCCGCCGGACGCCGGCGGAAATCGGGGGCCGAGGCGCGGTCGTCGGCGTGTAAGTGCTCCAGCCAGAAATTCCCGTTTGCCGTCCAGGCCGACAGAGGATAGCCGAGCAGGCGCTCTGCTTGTTCGCTCACAAACGTGAACCGGAACGTCCCGAGGCTCGTCTCCCACACGACGCCATTTACGGTATTGACAAGATTCGCGTACTTCTGAGCCTCCTGCCTGGCCGAGCGGCAGGCCACCTCAACCCAACTGAACAGGCGGGCGTTCTCGATGGCGATAGCGGAGGCATTGGCCAGAGTTTGCAGAGCACTGACCAGGCCGGGGTCGGCCAGGCGCCGTTGTTTCCAATAGACTCCCAGGACGCCGATCGGGTCCGCGGAGCGAATCGGAAATATCGCCAGGCCCCGGGCCAAAGTGTGCGCGCAGATTGCGACGGACACGCGAGGATCGCTGAGAACGTCCTCGATTACGGCGCACTGGCGGTTCAGGATCACCCAGCCACCAAGACATGAGTTCAGCGGGAAGCGCTGGCCTTTCCAGAAAGGCCCCGGGGCGTCTTCGTCGACAGAATGAATGTCATCGCCATCGCGGAGCATGACCACGCCGCCGTCCGCCCCGGCCAGCCTGCGCACGGCGCTTTTCAGAATGTCCACGATGTCCTGAGTGTTGTGAGCGCCGGATAATCGATCCAGGGCATCGAACATTACCGTCGTCTGGTCGGCTTCCATGGCTCCCTATAAAGCCTCAGCAAACACACACACTATATCTGGCAATCACGGTCAACGCAAGATGTTTATTACGATGTACCGGGAATAATTCCGGCCCCTGAGGTCAGAAGGCGTGAAATATTCGCCGGACCGCTCCGTCACCGTCGCGGCTCGGTCCCGATGTTCCGAGTTTGCAGGATGTTACCGGGTTACGAGCGTCAGCGGGCGGTCAACACACCGAATACTACAAACCTCCTCGGCAACGGGCTGGCGTCGGGAATGGGTCCCCAAAAACTGTACGGCAGCAGACAGAGGACCAGAAATGCCACTGTGACATTGAGATAATCCCGCTCCCCGGTGAACGCGCAAGCGGACCATACCATCCGGGTAACCGATGTGGCAATGCGGGAAAACCGAGCCGGATATGCGATGACTTAGCCGCGCTAATTCGTTACGCCTGCCCCGAAAACGGACTGCCGGCGCGCCTTCCACCAACGACAGCATCGCGCCGCTCATCTACGCTTTCTGTAAAGGCAGGGTTCCCGACAGGCAGGGTTCCAGGAATTGAGGGCGGCGTGCGCAGACCGTCATGGATGGAACAATCCGGGCTGCCGGCTCGTACCTATCCACGTACGCCACTACATCACGGCCATGACAGAACTGACCGTTCCACGCACCGAAACGCTCTCGCACCGCATTCTCGGCCTTAAGCGTCTGCTCGTCGACTCGCGATTAGCGCGTGTGTTCGTCCCCTGGGCCATCCGGCATCCCCGACACCTCCCGGCGCTTTTCCGCCTCGCGCGGACGCACGAGCACTCCAGGCGCATTCGGACCCGAGCGCTTGAAGGCGGAGTGCGCGTGCCGCCGTTTCTCGTTCTCAGCGTTACATCGCGGTGCAATCTGCGCTGCGCTGGCTGCTTTGCCGTGGCAGTAGGGACCACCGCGGGCCCGCCATCCGCGCGGCCACCGCTCCGTCTGGGTGACTGGCACGGAGTGGTAGAGGAAGCCGCCGCACTGGGGGTGATGGGTTTCGTGATTGCCGGCGGCGAACCATTCCTGTTGCCGGGCATCGCGAGCCTGTTCCGGCACTTTTCCGATCGCCTTTTCCTTGTGTTCACCAACGGGACGGCTCTGCGCGACTGCGATTTTCAGGTTTTGAGAAGCTGCCATAACACCGCGGTTGTGGTGAGCCTGGAGGGAGATCGCGACCTTACCGACGGACGGAGGGGACCCGGCGTTTTTGAAAGCGCCCTCCGTTGTCTTGACCGGCTTCGTGGCGCAGGTGTCCTGACCGGCCTCGCCGTCACCATCGGATCCGCGAATATCGATTACTGGTCCGAGGCGCGGAATATCGACGCGCTGATTGCCCGCAGTGGCCCGCTCGCGTTTTTCATCGAGCAGATTCCGGCTGGCGAATGCGCGCTTAGCGTTGCCATGACCGCGGAGGAGCGGTCCCGGTTCCGCGAAACCGTCATTCGGTATCGGAACCGGAAGACCGGAGGCGCTTATATCATTCATTCGCCTGCCGATGAAGAGTCCCTCGGCGGTTGCGTGTCCGCCGGTCGAGGCTTCGCCCACGTTAATCCGGTGGGTGACGTCACGGCCTGTCCGGTCTCAGCGCTGGCAACGCACAACGTGAGCACCTCGACGTTGTACCAGGCCTTCGCCAGTCCCCTCTTCACAATGATCCGCGACAACGGACATCTGCTCGAGACGCAGGACCACCCTTGCGCGCTGTTCGCTAACGCCAGCAAGCTGGAGAGCATGGCGAAGAGTTTGGGCGCCTACCGCAGCGGTGCGGCTGGTTCCGCGGCAGTGCGCAACAAGGGCGGGATAGCGGTCCTTTGACCTGAGGTCATCAACGGCATCGCCTCGGCAAAGTTGCCGGCCGCTCCGGCACCGGGGTTCTCAACACTGCGGGCATCACGCCATCGCACCCGCGAGTGGTCGTTTAACGGCCGGCCTGCGGAACTGGCGTTCGGCGGCTTTCGGGCGAGTTGTCGCCGATCCGGACGCTGACCGGACGACGGTCAGCTCGCGGGCTCCTGTGGCAAAAGTCGTCGCAGGCCAAAGGCCTACTCCACAAGGACTGCAAACCACTCATCTGCCGTTGTGGAGCAGGCGTTTTCGCATGCGTTCGGCCCTCGTTACGACTTCTGCCAGAGGGCTGCTAAGCCGCATTTTCCCCTTGCTTACCGAGAGGAGTCGATGTATTCTGAGATCGGTAACCGAGAGGAGGGGCCATGAGCAGACCATCCGATCTCGTCCAGGGAACTCTGGACCTGCTGCTGCTGAAGATTCTGGCTCTGGAACCGCTGAATGGCTGGGCTGTCAGCCAGCGCCTTAAACAAGTTTCGGGCGACGTCCTGCAAGTGAGCGACGGGTCGCTTTACCCCGCCCTGCACAAGCTGGAACAGGAGGGCTGGATCACCGCCGAGTGGAGGCCGAGCGAGAACAATCGGCGGGCGAAATTCTACTCGCTGACTCGCCTGGGCCGCGGACAGCTTCAAAGAGAAGCGGCAAACTGGACGCGGCTCTCGGATGCCATCACGCAGGTTGTGCGACTCGAGGAGGCTTGAACCATGCGCATGGAACACTGGTTCTACGCCCTGCCGCTGCGCCTGCGATCCCTTTTCCGCCGTCAGAGGGTGGAACAGGATCTGGATGAAGAGCTGCAGTATCACCTGGAGCGAAAGATTGAGGAAAACATCGCGCAGGGCCTGCCCCGCGAGCAATCGCGCCAGGCGGCCCTGCGCGCGATGGATGGGCTCACGCAGCGCAAAGAGGAATGCCGGGACATGCGCGGGGTGAACGCCATCGAGAATACTGTTCAGGATATCCGTTACAGCCTGCGGGTTCTGGCCAAGTCTCCGGGTTTTACGGCGGTCGCAATACTGACGCTGGCGCTGGCGATCGGCGCGAACGCGGTGGTTTTTGGCGTGCTGAACGGGCTGGTCCTGCGCCCGCTGAATGTGCCTCAGGCCGAGAACCTCTACGGAACCGAGTACGGGGACGGTTCCGGGTGGCAGTCATATCCCAACTATGTCGATCTGCGCGATCGCAACCGCAGCTTCGAGAGTATGGCAGCTTTTAATTTCGCCTTTGTAGGGTTGGACACGGGCAAGGATCCGTCCGTCGCCACCGGCTTTGCAACGAGCGGGAACTACTTCGACGTGCTGAGAATTCGGCCGTATCTTGGCCGTTTCTTCAGCAGCTCCGATGAGCACGGCCCCGACAGCGCTCCCTATATCGTGCTTAGCTGGGCCTACTGGCACGCCCATTTTCTGGATGATCGCGGCGTGGTAGGCCGTACGGTCCGGGTCAACAAGCGTCCTTTCACCATCATCGGCGTGGCGCCGCCGGGGTTCCAGGGGACTTTGTTGTTTATCGCTCCCGATTTCTTCATGCCGATCGTCAACGAGGGCGCTGAGCTTAACGTGCGCGGGAGCAACCGTGGGGTTTTCGAGGCGTTCGGACACCTGAAGCCGGGAGTGACTCCCGCTCAGGCCGTCGCCGATGTGAACGCCGTGGGCGCTTATCTCGAGAAGACGTATCCCAAAGAGTTTGGTCACAAACGGTCCAACCTGGCACGGCAAGGCCTCACTTCTTTTGGCGCTGCGGTGGGGGCATTCGTCGCGGGATTGATGCTGCTGGCCGGATTGATCCTGCTGGCCGCATGCGCCAACCTGGGCAATCTGTTTGCCGCGCGCGCGGCCGAGCGTTCGCGCGAAGTTGCTCTGCGGCTCGCCCTGGGAGCGAGCCGCAACCGCATCCTGCGGGGACTCTTGACCGAAGCCGTGCTGATTTCCCTCGCCGGAGGCGCGGTCGGGCTATGGGGCAGCGTAGCGCTGTTGCGCGGACTGAGCGTGTGGCAGCCCTTTCGCGGGGCACCCCTCCATATTCCTGTAGCTCCGGACGCAAGGATCTACGTGGTCGCTCTGGTGCTCGCGCTGGTGAGCGGACTGCTCTTCGGGATTGTTCCGGTACGCCAGGTGCTCAGGACCGATCCGTACCAGATCGTGAAGGCCGGACCGACCGGAATGGTCAGGCGCGGGATCACTGTGCGGGACCTGTTGCTTGCCGTCCAGATTGCGATCTGTGCGGTGCTGGTCACTTCTTCCATGGTCGCGGTGCGCGGGCTGGTGCGCTCGATGGACAGCAACCTGGGCTTTGAGCCGCGCAACACGATGCTGGCCGCAACAAACCTGGCAATGGCCGGTTACAGCATCGACAAGGCGCCCGACATGCAAAGGCGCATGATCGATGCGCTGGAGACGATTCCTGGCGTTGAGCACGTGGGACTGGTGAACAGCTACCCTCCATTAGCCTATGCCGCCGGCAACCGGACGAATGTCTTCAAGGAAGAAGCAACGGATCTGCGGTCCTCGAATGCCGTTGCCGCACCATACCATTACGAGGTATCTCCCGAGTACTTTCGCGCGGCCGGCACGGCCTTGCTCGCGGGCAGGAGTTTCTCCTGGCATGACGACAACAACGCGCCTGCGGTTGCCGTGGTGAATCGCGAGTTTGCCGGAAGAGTCTTTGGCTCGGTAACTAACGCGGTAGGCAGATATTACAAGATGCAGGATGGAAAACGCGTGCAGGTGGTGGGGGTTGTCGAAAACGGAAAATATATGAGCCTTACCGAGGATCAGGAGCCGGCAATATTTGCTCCGTTCCTGCAATCGCCCTCGAGCGCGTCCTGGCTGCTGGTGCGATCGACCCGCGATCCGCAACAACTTGCCGAGGCCATGAGGCGTAAACTTCACGAGTTGGATGCCGGGCTGCCCGTTGATACCCAGTCATGGAACACGCTGCTGGAGGTGGTTCTGTTCCCTTCGCGTATAGCGACGATGGCGCTGGGCGTGCTGGGCGCGATGGGCGCGATGCTGTCCATCACTGGCATCTTTGGAATGGCTGCGTACTCGGTAAGCAGGCGGCTGAAGGAATTGGGAATTCGTATCGCTATTGGCGCCCAGCGCAGAGAAGTGTTACAGGCAGCGTTGGGACGGACGTTCAAGTTACTGGCTTTTGGCTCGGCGGCTGGATTGGCTCTCGGGATTCTGGCAAGCCGGGTGCTGGCTCACATCGTGTATCAGGCGACTTCCCGCGATCCGCTGGTATTGGTCGGCGTTGTCCTGGCCATGTTGTTGCTGGGGCTGCTGGCTACGTGGATTCCAGCGCAACGCGCGCTGTCGATTGACCCCGTGACACTGCTGAGGGAGGAGTGACCCGGCTCTATTCAAAGAGCCTCACGGTGTTCGGCACGGTGTAATACGCCTGCGGCAAAGCTTTGCAGGATCGCCGGGATGGTCAGCATTTCACAGTGAAGTGATCCGCGGCGGCAGCCTCAGGTTGTGAATCCCGGCCGTGGTGGCTCAGCGGCGTCCGCCGAAATGGCGCCAGCCGCCGCCAGCGTAGGCGCGGCCGCCGTAGTATCCGCCATAGTAGGGAGCCGTGATCACCACCGAAGGCCCGTAGCCATACGGTCCGTAGTAGTAGGGGTCGGCATACCCGTAGCCATACGCGTAGGGATCGTAGTAGGCGTAGGGGTCATAGTAGCCGTAGTAGCCGGGGTAGTAACCGAAGCCCCATCCGCCGCCGTACCATCCACCGTACCCGCCTCTGTACCCGCCTCCGTAGCCGCCTCTGTACCCGCCGCGATAGTAGCCACCACCGCCGCGATAATAACCACCGCCACCGCGATAGTAGCCACCGCCGCCACCATAGTGGGCTCCTCCGCCCGAGTAGCCGCGGCTCATGCCACTGACATGGCCACCGCCGCCGCCATGGGATCCGCCGCCACCGCCGTGGCCGCCGCCGCGCTGGGCCATTGCCGCAGTTGCCGCCAGCAGCCATAACATTACCAGACAGACCGGCATTGCTTTTCGCATAAGAACCTGCCTACAACTTAGATTGACGCCGCCGCCATCAGGTTCCACTGCATGTTTTCAGCCTGGCCGGCGTCCTGATCTGGTATGAATCTACCAAATCCACGGCTCCCTCACCCGAGGCTGCTGCTCATCATTGTCGCCGCGCTCGTCGCCATCCTGGCGGTATACGGCGCGCAACGCGGTTACCCTCCCGCTGCTCAGCAGGTTGCGCAGGTCGGACCCGGCTCTCCGTTGCCGGTCTATGTCGTGAACGAGCCGTCGATACCGGATGATTTCGTCCCCGGTTCGACGTGGCGATTCACCACGTGGACCGTTCCCAACTCGATGAGCTGGGTGGCGCGGGTCGAGAAAGTCTCGGGCAGTTGGGCGTATCTCACCGTGCAGGAAACCCAACAACCGTCGTCGGGTTGGTACTACATTCCGATGATGCCCGGACGCTGGCAGAAGCAGTGACCGCGGGCGGGCCCTCTTCCATCCGCTTCAACTGGCCGCACGCGGCGAAGATGTCGCGTCCGCGGGGCTTGCGGATAAAGCAGGGCATGGCCCGGCGGACGATTGCCTGAAACGCGTGCACGCGCGCCGGGTCGGGCGTTTGGTAGGGGATGCCCGGTCCCGGGTTGAGCGCGATCAGGTTCACCTTGGCCTTGAGATGCGCCAGCAGGCGAACCACGCGCGAGGCGTCGGCAGCGGAGTCGTTGACGCCGCCCAGCAGCACGTATTCGAACGTCAAGCGCTCCCAGGGGCGCAGAGGATAGGCGCGGCAGGCATCCAGCAGGTCGCGCAGATGATACTTGCGGGTGATGGGCATCAGTTCGCGGCGCTGCTCCTCGCTGGAAGCGTTCAGGGAAATGGCCAGCTTCGGGCGCACCGGCTCGCGGCCGAGTTCGGCGATCTTCGGGGTGATGCCGGAGGTGGAAATGGTGATGCGGCGTGGGGAGATCCCCATGCCCGCCGGATCGGCGAGCAGGCGGGTGGCTTTGAGGACGCTGGGGAGGTTGAGCAGCGGCTCGCCCATGCCCATCATGACGATGTTCACGCGGCTGCGGGCCTCGTCGGATGCGGCGTTCAGGCCGTGCTCGCGCAGGAGGAACAGCACCTGGCCGACGATCTCGCCGGCGGTGAGATTGCGTTCGAGACCCATCAGCGCGGTGAGGCAGAAACGGCAATTCACCGGGCAGCCCACCTGGCTGGAGATGCAGAGGGTGTCGCGGGTCTCTTCCGGCATGAAGACGGTCTCCACTGTTCGGCCGTCGTCGAGCGTCAGCAGATAGCGCCGCGTGCCGTCTGTCGAGGTCCAGCACGCGGCGGCGGGGGGAACACCGGGCCGATACTGCGAGGCGAGTTCCTGGCGCACGGCCTTGGGAAGATTCGTAATCTCTTCGACGCCGGATACCTTTTGGCGGTACAGCGCGTCGTAGATCTGCCGGGCGCGAAACCCCGGATGGCCCTTGCCGAGGACCCTCTCAATCTCGGGAAGTTCCATTCCTACAAGGGGTTGCAGCACATTGCGATTTTAGCATCCCGGGGGGCGCGCGACCTCGCCCGTCGCGGCGCGCAGGCGCCGCGCTACTATGAAATCAGCTTCGCCAATGGCCTTTTCAACCGTTCCCCAGAAACCGCGCGAGATTCAGAGGACCTTGCTGGCCAACGGAATTCGTGTGATCAGCGAACAGATGGACCATGTGCGCTCGGTTTCCATGGGGATCTGGATCGGCACGGGTTCGCGCCGCGAGACCGCGGAGGAGAACGGGATTTCCCACTTCATCGAGCACATGGTGTTCAAGGGCACGGCGCACCGCACCGCCGAGGACATCGCGCGCTCGGTGGATTCCATCGGCGGCGGCCTGGACGCCTTCACCGCCAAGGAAATGGTGAGTTACAACACCAAGGTGCTGGACGAGCACGTGCCTGTCGCCTTCGACGTGCTGTCGGACCTGGTTCTCAACCCGCTGTTCCGCGACGAGGACATCGAGAAAGAAAAGGGCGTCATCCTCGAAGAGCTGAAGATGGAGGTGGACAACCCCGAGTACCTCCTGCACGAGATCTTCTCCAGCAATTTCTGGAAAGACCATCCGATTGGCCGGCCCATTCTCGGGACCAAAGACACGGTGCGGAATTTCCAGCACGGGATGTTGCGCAATTACTACGAACGCACCTACGCGCCGGCGAATATCCTGATCACCGCCGCCGGCCACCTGGAGCACGACCGCGTGGTGGATCTTGTGCGCGAGCGCTTCGAGGGAATGAAGCCGCTGGCGCCCGTCGAGAGCGATGCCGCGCCCACGGCGCACGCGCGCCTGGTGTTTCGCAACAAGACATCGCTGGAGCAGACCCACCTGTACCTGGGCGTTCCCAGTCTGCCCATGTCCCACGACCGGCGCTTTGCCTGCTTCGTGCTGAACACCGTGCTGGGCGGGGGCATGAGCTCGCGGCTGTTCCAGAATATCCGCGAGAAGAAGGGGCTGGCCTACGCGGTGTTCTCCGAGTTGAGCATGTTCTCCGACGCCGGCTGCCTGGCCATCTACGCGGGAATGTCCATGGAGTCGGCGCGGCAGGTGGTGGATCTCATCGTGGAGGAGTTCCGCAACCTGAAGAACGAGCCGGTGGGCGAGGACGAATTGCGGCGGGCGAAGGATCATCTCAAAGGCTCTTTCGTGCTGGGGCTGGAGTCCACCTCGAGCCGCATGGGAAATCTGGCGCGGCAGGAGTTATACTACAAAAGATTCTTCAGTCTGGACGAGATGTTGGAGAGTATCGAACGGGTGACTGCCGCCGAAGTGCAGGCCATCGCCCAGGAGTCCTTCGACGCGAAGAAGATCACGCTGGCGATGCTGGGGAATCTGGGCGACTTCAAGATTCACCGCGAGGAGCTCGACTGCTGACACGCTTTCGGAATCGTGGGGCAGGCCCCAGGCCTGCGGCGGCGTCTCACGCCGCCAGTGGGGAGGCGGACCGAGGGTCCGCCGCAGCGTTGACCAGGGGCGAAGGCGCACGGGCCTCCTTATCCGGGGATAGGGTCTGCTATTCGTCTTCGCCGGTGGTCAGCGCTGCCCCACTTTTGGTACTGATCCTCGCGGGCGCCGTATCGGCCCTCGCGCTGGACCCCGCTTCGCTCAAGCCGCAGGGCTACGTCAGCGACTTCGCGAACGTCGTGGATGGGCCGTCGCGCGAGGCCGCGGAACAGTATTGCTACAAGCTCGAGCAGGCCACCGGCGTGCAAGTGGCGGTGGTGACCATCGATTCGCTCGAGGGCGCGCCGATCGAGGATTTCGCCAACGACCTGTTCCGGAAATGGGGCGTCGGGCACAAAGGACAGAACGACGGCCTTCTCCTGCTGCTGGCTATCAAGGACCGTAAAGATCGCGTCGAGGTGGGCTATGGTCTGGAGCCGATTCTGCCGGATGGCTTCGTGGGCGACGTCGCAGTGGACATGCGTCCGCTGCTGCGGCAGGGCCAGTACGGCGCGGCGATCCTGCAGGGTGTCGAATCGATGGGTTCGCGCGTCGCCGCGGCGAAGCACGTTTCGCTCAACTTCGAGATGCAGCGCCCGCATCCGCCCGCCGGGAGCCACGGCGGCGGCATCCCCTGGCCGCTGATTGTCATCGGGATAGTGGTCCTTCTTCTGCTGATGCGGCGGGGCGGCGGTGGTGCCGGAGGTTGCCTCACCGGGCTCCTTCTGGGGAACCTGCTGGGCGGCGGTGGCCGCGGTGGCTGGGGTGGCGGCGGCGGCTTCGGCGGTGGCGGCGGGGGATTTGGCGGATTCGGTGGTGGCGATTCCGGTGGAGGCGGCGCTTCGAGCGGCTGGTGACCCATGGAAAAGAAACTCGCTCAACTTGTGGAGAAGACTCACGCGGCACTCGGGGACCGGCTGGTGGCGGTGATCCTGTACGGCTCCGGCGCCAGCGGCGAACATCACGCGAAGTTCTCCGACCTGAACGTGCTGTCGGTGGTGACCGAGGTGACCGCGCGCGTGCTGGCCGATGCCGAGCCGGTGGTGCGCTGGTGGCGCGGCGAAGGGAACCCCTCGCCGTTGCTGCTCTCGCGGGAAGAGGTGCTCACTTCCACCGACATGTTCCCCATTGAATTCCACGACATGCTGGAGCAGCGCCGCGTGCTGTACGGCGAGGACGTGATCGCCGGCCTGCAGATCGACCGCACTTTCTATCGCGCGCAGGTGGAGCACGATCTTTTCTCGAAGCTGCTGCGGCTGCGTCAGAAGGCCGCCGCCGTGCTCAGCGACCGCGATGCGCTGCTCACTCTGATGCTCGATTCTGTTTCCACATTCTGCATCCTGCTGCGGCACGCCCTGCTGCTGGCCGGGGTCGCGCCGGGTACGAAGAAGCGCGAGGTGATCTCGCACCTGCCCGAGATTGGCATCGACCCGGAACCCTTCGAAAAGCTGCTCGACGTGCGCGAAGGACGGGCGAAGGCGAAGGACGTGGCGCCGAGTGCATTGTTCGAGGCGTATTTGGCGCGGATCCATTCCGCTGCGGAATATGTAGATCGGCTGGCAAAATAGAGTAGCGGGTCAGTTCGGGATGTGGGGCAGGTTTGCAACCTCCGCGCCGATTTTCAATCGGTGCAGTACGCGGGTTGCAATCCCTTGTGCCGGATACAATCCTGCCCCACGCGGCAAACTGGCCCGCTACGCAGAATAGAGAGGCGAACCTTATGAAGATTGCTCTGATTGTGATCGCGGTGCTGGTAGTGCTGGCGATAGGCGTGTTCGGCTGGGCCATGGGCGAACGCAACGCGCTGGTGACGGAACAACAGGCGGTCAAGGCGCAGTGGGCGCAGGTGGACGTGGCGCTGCAGCGGCGCGCCGATCTGATTCCCAACCTGGTGCAAACGGTAAAGGGCTACGCCAAGCAGGAAGTGACCGTGTTCACCAATATCGCCAACGCGCGGGCGGCGCTGGGCGGCGCGCAAACGCCGCAGCAGAAGATGCAGGCCAACGGCCAGCTCGACAGCGCGCTGAGCCGGCTGCTGGTGATTGTGGAGAACTACCCGCAACTGCGGTCGGACCGCAACTTCCAGGAGCTGCAGTTCGAGCTGGCGGGCACCGAGAATCGCATCGCCATCGAACGGCGCAAGTACAATGAAGCGGTGCAGGAGTTCAACAAGGACATCCAGTTGTTCCCGCGCAATATAATCGCGGGCATGTTCGGGTACCAGGCCGAACCGTACTTCCAGACCGAGGCGGGAGCGCGGACCGCGCCGAAGGTGGAATTCTAGTCGAAGAGCCGATGCGGCTGGGACAGTTGAGGTGGAACAACACGGTGACCGCGGCCATTTTCGAGAATGGCCAGGCCCGTCCTGTCCCCGAGTACAATCTCTACGACCTGATCCTGCGCTCGGAGATGGAACACGTCGAGCTGGTGGCGCTGGCCGGCCGTCTGGCCGCTCCCCAGATGCAGACGGCGCCGCCGGTGATTCCGTTGTCGCCTCGCGAAGTCTGGGCCTGCGACCGCAACTACGAGGGGAGCGCCGCTATCGACGGTTTCCGCGTCAGCGTGGATCGCATCGATCGCCCGCAGATCTTCTTCAAAGGCACCGCGCGCGTATGCGTGGGGCCCGGGCAGAGCATTGGCATCCGTTCCGATTCCCGTTTCACCGCGCCGGAACCGGAGCTGGCCGTCGTGCTGGGCGGCAAAGGCAGGGTGATCGGCTACACCATCGGAAACGATGTTTCGGCGTGGGACATCGAGGGCGACAACCCGCTCTACCTGACGCAATCGAAGACGTTCACCGGCTGCTGCGCGCTGGGTCCGGTGATGGTGACCGCCGACGAGATTGCCGATCCGTACGACCTGCGGATGAGCTGCAAGGTGGAGCGCGCGGGCCGCGTGCTGTTCTCGGGGGAGGCCTCCACCGCCTCGCTGCAACGCCGATTCGACACGCTGGTGGAGTTCCTGCTGCGGGGCAACCCGGTGCCGGCGGGCTCGGTGCTGCTCACCGGGACGGGCATCATCGTACCTCGCGAGGCCGCGCTGGCCCCGGGCGACGTGGTGACCATCCGGGTGCCGGGCATCGGCGTGCTGTCGAACACGGCCGCGGTGGTGTAGGGGGCTCTCCCCAAGCGATAGACTCTCAATGGGAGAGCGTCATGTGCCGACTTCTTAACGCAGCTCTTTTGTCCGTGATGTTCGTTGGTGTCGCGCACGCCTGTGATTGCGTGTATGTACCCCCATGTGCACTCATTCATCAGAGCGCCGCGATCTTCGTCGGGCGAACGCTCGATGAGGGTCCGGGCGGGGACGGACCTTTCCACTTCCAGATTGTGGAAGCCTTTAAGGGGTTGGAGAAAGGCGCAACCGAAATCGAGCTACAAGCCGGCGTGTGCGGAGCGCGGTACAAGCGCGGTCAACGCTACCTGGTTCTCGCCGACCGCTGGCCTGACGGCATTCTGTTCAGTGGGAACTGTGGCGTTACAATTTCCGCGGAGCAGGCGGAGGACGACATCCGGATCATCCGTGCCTGGGCACAGGGCGCGCCAGCGCCGCAGTTGCAGGGCAGAGTTGCCGAGAATATCGAAGATAACCTGGTGCGATACGAGTTGGAGGAGGAGCACCGCCCCGGACTCGCGGGTGTCCAACTACTCGCCACGAAAGACGGCAAGAGCTTCAGGGGCACGTCCGACTCCCAGGGATTCTTCCGGGTGCCAGTACCGGAGCCGGGCACTTACAGCCTAACCGCAAGCTATCTTGGCGACACGACCACCAAGCCCGAATATGAGTTTACCGTCGAGGCGGGAAGCTGTTCGGAGCACGACATTGGAATGTGGACGGACAGCAAAGTGGCTGGCCGAATCTTCGACCCCGAGCATCAGCCTGTGGCTGGCATTCCCGTCGAGATGGAGGCGCTCCCCGAGAGGCGCGGGGTCCGTCCCCGTACCGCGGTGACTGATGCATCAGGCGCTTTCGAGTTCACCAGGCTGCCAAAGGGCGACTATCTCCTCGGCGTGAATGTCAACGGTCTCAATTCGGAGGTGCCATATGACCCACGATTCTACCCGGGCGTGATCCAACGCGAAATGGCTGTGCCCGTTCGCGTTGGTGGACCGGAGGCTTTGCGCGACCTGGATTTCCAAATCGGCGCCCGGCGACCTACTCGACTCATCCGGATCACAGCCGTCTGGCCTGATGGAACACCAGTCACTAACGCAAGTGTCGACTGCGAGAGTCCCCGGTCGGATGATCGGCGTTTCAGGGTGGACTTGATTAGCCGTTACACAAATTCGAAAGGAGAAGCGGCGTGTGAAGTCCTCACGGATCGAGAGTTTCAGGTCGAGGTCAATCGCCTCTTCTGGTCTGCTTCCGCCCGGCCAGTTCAGCCGTCCGCTACACGTCCCAGGATACTGGTGCCCGCCGGTAGCGACCCAGTTTCCCTCCGCATCGCCGTGGACCGTATGAATGACATAAGCGACAAGGAAGCTCCCTCGGACATGTCCGTCTTCAACGACCGGCGATGATCCCGACAGCAGAGACTCTCTCTGTCCAGCCTTCTCTCGTGAGAGCAAACTCCCGTGAGGTGTCGTTGCTGCGCTGAACTGGCCAATGAACCGGGGGCGCTCGGGCCGGGTGCACGCGCTCGATTTTAGCGTCTTTTGGCCCGCGATCTGCGATATGATCGACGCTGACGCGGAAACCACCGATAGCGCCGCTCCCCTCGTAGTTGCGATCATGGCGCTTGGGCCAGTCTGACACACGCGAATCTCGGTGGTCTGACCGGGCTGGATGGGGCGGCGGTCAATAACCCGCCGCCAGACGGCCGAGCGTGCGGATCGCCTGGTCCAGGCGCGGCGACCACGGATACCCGCAATTCAGTCGAATATAGTTCCGAAATCGCTGCCGCGCCGAGAACATGGGGCCTGGGCTGATGCTGATTCCTTCGGCCAGCGCCCGGTCCAGCAGCTCCAGCGAATCGACGCACTGCGGCAGTTCCACCCAGAGGACGAACCCTCCACGGGGCCGCGTCACCCTGGTACCCGCGGGAAAATGTTCGCCCACCGCCGCGGTCATTTGTTCGATCTGCAGGCCGAAGGCTGCGCGCATGCGGCGCAAATGTCGGTCGTACGCTCCGCTTTCCAGATACTGCGCGATCACCATCTGCAACATGGAGGGAGTGGCCAGCGTCGACGTCAGCTTCAGCGTTTCCACTCGCGCCTGGAAGCGCCCCGCCGACAGCCAGCCGATCCGGTAGCCCGGCGCAATCAGCTTGGAGAACGACGAGAGCAGCAGCACCAGCCCCTCCCGGTCGAAGGCCTTCGCCGCTTTTGGCCGCGCACCGCCAAAGTGGATATCTCCGTACAAATCGTCTTCGATCAGCGGAATGCCGCGGCGCCCCAGCATGTCCACCAGCTCGCGTTTGGCGTCGTCGCTCATCGCGCTTCCCAGCGGATTGCTGAAATTGGGCGAGGCGACGCAAGCGCGCACGCGATGCTTCCGCAGAGCATCGGCCAGAACGTCGAGACGCAATCCCTGCTGGGGATGGCAGGGGATCTCCAGGGCTTTCAGCCCCAGCGCCTCCAATTGCAAAAGAATCCCAAAATACGCCGGCGATTCCACGGCCACCACGTCGCCGGGACTGGTGACTGCTCCGAGACTGAGGTGCAGCGCCTCGGTTGCGCCGGAGGTGATCATGATGTCTTCGGGGGCCAGCCGGCCGCCCCAGTCGAGGGACCGCCGCGCCACCTGCCGCCGCAGTTCAGGATTGCCAGGCGCGAAGTCGTACCCGTTGATCCGGCTGCCCGAGCGGCGGATCAGACCTGCCAGTATGCGATTGAGTCTGGGGCCGGGCAACAACTCCGGTGACGGACAGGCGGCGCCGAGCGGCACCACGTCCGGATCGGACGCCGCCTGAAGCAGTTTCGACATCAGGCCGCTTACGCCCACCCGGTGTGCCTGCCGTCCGGGAACCGAGGTGCGAGGCTCCGGCGGCAGCGCCGCTTGCCGGGAGCGCACATAGAAGCCCGACTGCGGGCGCGCCTCGATATAGCCGCGGCTCTCCAGCAGCATGTACGCCTGCAGCGTGGTGGAGACGCTGACGCCCTCCAGCGTGCTGGTGCGCCGCACCGACGGCACGCGCTCGCCCGGGCGCAGCACGCCCTCGTCGATCAGGCCGGCGATCCGGCCGGATACGGCGCGATAGAGGTAGGTTCGATCCTGTTCGCCCATGTTAACTGTTATGGTATCAAAGTCACAGATCTGCATCTGTTATGCATAACGAAATCGGGCTACGATACGAGGTATGAGCGCACTGACGGCTACGAAGAACATCTGGCGCAATGGCGCATTCATCCCGTGGGAGGAGGCGACCATCCACGTGTTGTCTCACGTGGTCAGCTACGCCAGCTCGGTATTCGAAGGCATTCGCTGCTACCAGACGCCTGGCGGGCCGGCGATTTTCCGGGTTGACCGGCACATGCGGCGGCTGGTCGATTCGGCGCGCATCTATCGCATGGAGATCCCCTGGACGGCCGCGCAACTGGTTGAGGCCGCCTGCGAGCTGGTGCGCGTGAACGGATTGAATGCCTGTTACATTCGTCCCATCGTGTTGCGCGGCTACGGCTCGCTCGGCGTGTACGGTGGCGACAACCCGCTGGAGGTGTTCCTGGCATGCTGGCCGTGGGACGCGTATCTCGGCGAGGAAGCGCTCTCGCAGGGCGTGGACGCGTGCGTGTCCAGTTGGAATCGAATGGCGCCGAATACCCTCCCCGCGTTGTCGAAATCGGCCGCCAATTACATGAACTCGCAGCTCATTCGGATGGAGGCCATGACCAACGGCTACCACGAAGGCATCGCGCTCGACGTGTCCGGCAACGTGAGCGAAGGTTCGGGCGAGAACATCTTCGTGGTGCGCGATGGCCGGATCGTGACGCCGCCCCTCGGCTCTTCGGCGCTGGAAGGCATCACGCGAGACGCCGTGATCCAGCTTGCCGCGGACTTCGGCATCCCCGTGGTCGAGACGCACATCCCGCGCGAGATGCTCTACATTGCCGACGAGCTGTTCTTCGCCGGAACCGCCGCGGAGATCTCGCCCATCCGTTCGGTTGACCGCATCCCCGTTGGTTCGGGCTCTCGCGGGCCCATCACCGAGAAGCTGCAAACAGAATTCCTCGCGATCGCTCGCGGTGCCCGTCCGGATCGCCACCAATGGCTCACGCCGGTGGGTGTCCTCGACGGAGCCTCGGCGGCGGGTGATTCGGAGTCGCTCCTCCCTGAGGAGGCCCGCCGCCGGGCCCTTTGCGCTCTATGAGCTCCATATGCAATCCCGCCCTGCTGGAATCGGCCGCCCGGCGTTCGGTGCGATACCTGAGCGAGATCGGCGAGCGCCGCGCGGGCCCAACGGCCGAGGCGGTGCGCGCACTCCGCGGATTCGACGTGGAATTGCCGGCCGCGCCGGTGGACGCGGAAACCGTGCTGGACGTACTGGATCGCCTGGGCTCGCCGGCGACGGTGGCCAATACGGGCGGCCGCTACTTCGGGTTCGTGATGGGTGGAAGCCTGCCGGTCACCGTGGCCGCCAACTGGCTGGCCGGTGCGTGGGATCAGAACGCGGTGATGGCGGTGACTTCGCCGGTGGCCGCGGCCGTCGAAGAAGTCGCGTCGCGCTGGATGCTGGAGATTCTGGGCCTCCCGCGCGAATCCGGCGTAGGGTTTGTCGGTTGCGACACCGTGGCCATCTTTGTCGCGCTCGCGGCGGCCCGTCGCGCCCTGTTATTGCGGGAAGGCTGGGACGTGGATGCGCGGGGTCTGTTTGGCGCTCCTCCCATTACCGTGGTACTGAGCGAGGAAGCGCATGTGTCCGTGCACAAGTCGCTCGGCCTGCTGGGGCTGGGGCGCGAACGGGTGATCCGCGTTCCCGCCGACGCGCAGGGCCGCATGCGCGCGGACGCGTTGCCTCGCTGCAGCGGTCCCACGCTGGTGTGCATTCAGGCCGGTAGTGTGAACACCGGCTCGTTCGATCCCGCCGCGGAGATCTGCGCGGCGGCGCACGCTGCCGGCGCCTGGGTACACGTGGATGGCGCATTCGGAATCTGGGCCGCGGCGGCGCCCGAGCGCGCTCATCTCACGCGCGGCGTGGCCGACGCCGATTCGTGGTCGTTCGACGCGCACAAGTGGCTGAACGTCCCCTACGACAGCGGCATCGTGGTGGTCCGCGAGGCCGGGCATCTTCGCGATGCCATGAGTGGCGACGCCGCCTATCTGCAGCGCGGCGACCAGCGCGATCCGGGGTTCCTCACGCCCGGGATGTCCTGCCGGGCCCGCGGCGTGGAGGTTTGGGCGGCGCTTGCGTCACTGGGCCGCGCCGGCGTCGAGGATCTGATTGAGCGCACCTGCCGCCATGCGACGCGTTTTGCGGAAGGTCTGCGCGAGGCCGGGTTTGAGATCCTCAACGATGTTGTCATCAACCAGGTGCTGGTGTCCTTCGGCGACGACGAAACCACCCGTGCGGTAATTGCGGCGATTCAGGAGGACGGCGCCTGCTGGTGCGGCGGCACCGTCTGGCATGGACGCACGGCAATGCGCATCAGCGTGTCAAGCTGGGCGACTACGGCTGAGGACGTGGAGCGAAGTCTGGACGCCATGGTGCGGATCGCCGGCGAGCAGCGCCGAACGGCGTGAAATACGAGGCAGTCGTCAATTGTCAGGCGGTCTCGCCGCGGACGAGGTCCTCCCAGGTTTCGCGCTCGCGCACGATGTGCCAGCAGGCGCCCTCCACCAGCACCTCCGCGGCGCGCGGCCGAGAGTTGTAGTTGGAGGACTGCACGAAACCGTAGGCGCCCGCCGTGCAAATGGCCAGCAGGTCGCCGGGCAGGACGTTGGGAATCTCCCGGCCGCGCGCCAGGAAATCGCCGCTCTCGCACACCGGGCCCACCACGTCGGCGACAATCGTGCCCATCCCGCTCCGGCGCACCGGGACGATGTCGTGATACGCCTGATACAGCGCCGGGCGGAGGAGATCGTTCATGGCCGCGTCGACGATGATGAACTCCTTGCCGCCGTTGCTCTTGCGATAGAGCACCCGGGTCACCAGCACACCCGCCTCGCCCACGATGGAACGCCCCGGCTCCACCATCAGGTGAAGATCGCTGCCCGCCACCTTTTCGCGGACGGCGGTGATGAAGCCGGCGATGTCGGGCCGGGCGTCGCCGGAGCGGTAGGGAACGCCCAGGCCGCCGCCGAGGTCGAGCACCCGGATGGGGATTCCGGTTGCGCGCAACTGCCGCACCAGCTCCAGCAGCCGCTCGAAGGCTTCCATCGTCGGGCCGGTGTCGAGCATCTGCGATCCGATGTGGCAGCTCACGCCTTCGAGCAGGAGATTCGGCAGGGCCAGGGCGCGCCGGTACACCTCCGCCACTTCCCCGATATCGATGCCGAACTTGTTATCTCGCAGGCCGGTGGAAATGTAGGGGTGCGTGGAGGCGTCGACGTCGGGGTTCACGCGCACGGCCACGCGCGCCGTGACGCCGAGGCGCGAGGCGAGGGCATCGATGAGCGCCAGTTCCGGCTCGGATTCGCAGTTGAAGCTGTGAATCCGGTTTTCGAGCGCGAACTCGATCTCGCCAGCGGTTTTGCCGACGCCGCTGAACACGACCGATTGGGGGTCGCCGCCGGCCTTGAGGACGCGAAACAGCTCGCCGCCGGACACGATGTCGAAGCCCGCGCCAACCTCGGCCAGCAGCCGCAGAACGGACAGATTGGAGTTGGCCTTGACCGCGTAGCAGACCTTGTGGGGCAGGTCGCCGAAGGCGCGGTCGTACTCGTGGAAGCGATCGAGGATGCCCGCCTTCGAATAAACGTAGCAGGGCGTGCCCGCCGAGCGGGCGATCTCCCCGAGCGGCGTGTCTTCACAACAGAGCGCGTTGTCGTGCCAGGCGAATGCGTTCATTTCGAACTCTTCACGGACACGCGGCGACAGCCGCGTTTCTTCACCAAACGCGGCTCTCGCCGCGTGTCCACTTCTTCACAGCACCCGGATGGCGATCAGAGTCTGATCGTCAAAGTCGGGCGCGCCGCCGCGGAAAGCGGCCAGGTCCTTCGTGACGGCTGCCACGATTCCGCCCGGCGTCTCGGTGCAGGACGCCTTCAGCACGCGCGCGAGGCGATGCCGTCCGTACTCCTCCTCGGCATCGTTGGTCTGGTCCTGCACTCCGTCGGAATAGAGCAGAATCACATCGCCAGGCTGCGCATCGAAGGTGACTTCGTCGTACTCGCGCTCATCCAGCAGTCCCAGCGGCACGCCTTCCACGCGCAGTTTCAGGATCTCGCCGTTGCGGCAGATCATGGGCGGCACGGCGCCGGCGTTGGCCATGACGAAACGGCGGTCGCGGCTGGACCACAGCAGCAGCGTGAGGGTGACGTACTGCGCGTCGATCTTGCGCTCCAGCAGCACCTCATTCAGCGCGCGCATCAGCGACGCGGGGCCGCGCCGCCGCGGCGCCAGCGAACGAAGCAGGCCGCTCACCAGGGCCCCGTACAAAGCGGCCGCCGCGCCCTTGCCGCTGACGTCGCCAAAGGCGATCACCGCGTACTCGTCGCCGTGCTCGAAGAAATCGTAGATGTCGCCGCTGATCTCCCGCGCGGGGCGCAGGTTCAGCGCCATATCGAGACCGCGAATCTCCGGCGCCTCCTTCGGCAGGAGCACCGATTGCAGCTTGCGCGCCGCCTTGAGATCCTCCTCCATGCGCTTCTCGCGCTGGCCCAGTTCCTCGTATAGCCGCGCGTTTTCCACCGAACTGGCGATCTGCGGGGCCAGCAGCATCAGCAGGCGCACGTGATCTTCGGTGAAGAAGCCCATGCGCTCGCTCTCCAGATCCATCACTCCCACCACGCGGTCCTGCACGATGAGCGGGATGGCCATTTCGGCGCGGATATCGGGGTGCGATGCGATGTAGCGCGGATCGGCCAGGGTATCCACCACGCGAACGGGCAGGCGCGATTCCGCGGCCGCGCCGGTGATCCCCTTGCCCAGCGGCACGTTGTCCAGATTCACCCGCTGGTCATAGCGCTGGCTGAAGCGGTGCCGCAGCACGCGCCGCTCGGCGTCCACCAGCATGATGCTGAAGGCGTCGAACTCGATGAGCGCGTGCACCGTTTTGGCGATGCGGCCGAGCAACTCGTCGAGCGCGAGAATCGAGCTGAATTCCTGCGACAAGTGCGCCAGCGTGCGCAGCGTGCGATTGTTGCGCTCCACGCGGCGGTACAGCCGCGCGTTGTCGATGGAGACGGCGACACGGCTGGCGATCAGCATCAGGAACGAGCGATGCTGTTCGTTCCACGCGTCGAGTTGCGTGGACTGAACGTCCAACACGCCCACCAGCTTGCCGCGCGCCATCATGGGCACGGCCATCTCCGAGCGCACCGCATCGACGGCGTTCAGATAGCGCGTGTCCATCCGAACGTCGGGGACCAGCACGGGCGCTCGCGTTTTCGCCGCGGTTCCGGTGATGCCCTCGCCCAGAGGCACCACGAGGTTCTTCACGATCTCCTCGCGATGCCCGATGGAATGACGGATGCGCAGTCCGTGCAGCCGCTCGTTGTACAGGAGCACGGCGAACAAGTCGTAGGGGACCACTTCCTTGACGAAGTCGGCGAGTTGGGCGAGGATGCGGTCGAGATCGAGCGTCTCGGCCATGGCGGTGGAGACCTCGAGCAGGAAATCGAGCAGTTCGGCGCGCTCCTGGAAAATGGCGGCGGGCTCGGGAGAGAGGGGCATGAGTGCGCTCCTTTAGCGCGCCGCCGCGACCATGCGCACGCCGGCGCTGGTTCCGATGCGCGTGGCCCCCGCTGCCACCATGGCCTGGAGATCTTCGAGGGTGCGGATGCCGCCCGAGGCTTTGACGCCTACGGAGGGTCCCACCGCTTCCCTCATCAGGCGCACGTCCGCCACCGTTGCGCCGCCCGGGCCGAAACCGGTAGAGGTCTTCACGAAATCGGCGCCCGCATTGCGCGCGAGCTTGCACGCCATCACTTTCTGCTCGTCGCTGAGCAGCGCGGTTTCCAGAATCGCTTTCAGCAGCGCGCCGGCGCGATGGCACACCTCCGCAACGGCGCTGATGTCGCTGCCGAGCGTGGCGAAATCGCCGCCGCGCAGCGCGCCGATGTTGATCACCATGTCGATTTCCTGCGCGCCGCAGCGCAGAGCGTAGGATGCCTCCGCCACCTTGACCTCGGTTGCCGAAGCGCCCAGCGGGAACCCGGCTACCGCGCAAACCCGGACCGGCGTCGCCGCCAGCTCGGCCGCCACCAGCGGAACCCAGCAGGAGTTTACACAGACGCTGGCAAACCCGTGCTCCAGCGCTTCGCGGCACAGCACGACAATCTGGTCGTGCGTGGCCTCGGGGCGCAGCAGAGTATGGTCGATGAGCTTTGCAACAGCGTTCAGTGGATTACCCTAAGTGATAGAAATGGCGGGGGTTGTGTTCGCTCCCCCAAGTTCTTATCATAGCACACGGTTGGCCGCGCCCGATCTGTTAGCCTGCGGTGCGACACGGAAGTGGAAACACCTGCAACCCGGCGGGAAGCTGGAAACTTGATGGACATGCGGCATCAGCCGCGTACTCGCCGGATACCACCAAAACGCGGCTGCGCCGCGTGTCCCTTGACCAACCCTCTGTTACCCTGCTCCTATGACCTGGTTGCCGTTCCTGGGTGTTGGACTCGTCGCGGGCGTTTTCGCGGGCATGTTCGGGATTGGGGGCGGGCTGATCATTGTCCCGGCCCTGGCTTTGCTGTTCAAGGTTGACATCAGGTCGGCCACCGGGACCAGTCTGGCGGCGTTGATCCCCCCGGTGGGACTGCTCGGGGCATACGAATACTGGCACGCGGGTCTGATCAATGTTCGTTGGGCCGTGCTGATCGCGGCCGGGCTGTTCGTAGGGGCTTATTTCGGGGCGAAGATCGTGATCGGTCTCGAACCGGCCGTGATCCGGCGGATTTACGGCGGGTTCCTGCTGCTGATCTCCGTTCGCATGCTGTTCTTCGCGAGTTAACGGACTGCCCCGTGACCGTGCGGCTCGGCTCCGATGTCTCAGCCAGCCGCCTGGCTGAACGGCGCCACGGCCCGGGGTCCGGGCGTTTCCTCATTGACCTTTCCGAGCAGGCGGGCTACGGCGCTTTGTTGCTCGTCCGAGAGTCCGCGGGCGCTGAAAACGGAAACGCCGCGAGCCACCTGCTGCGGGTCCCCACCCTCTTCAATGGTCATCTCGTGTTCCACCCAGTTGGACAGAGGGATGTGCCGGAAATACAACCGCTCCTGTAGCACCACCGATTTCTTGTGCATCAGAAGTGATTTGTTTTCACGGACATAATGGCGTTCTTCCACGCGGAAGTCCTGCATGAAGTCGTCAAGCGACTTGCGCCGCGCTTCCTGCTCGGCGGCCTTCACCCGCTCCACAGTGGTGGCGTCCTGAGCCTTGAGGGTGGCTTTGGTTTCGGCGAGCGCTTCGCGTTCCTTGGCCACCGCCACCTCCATGCGCGCCGACATGATGTAGAAGGAAAGCAGCGCGGAACCGGCGGCAATGAACACCGGAAGAAGCACCCAGATGAGCGCGTCGAATTGCATAACTACCTCCATTATCGGCCCCACGACCCGGAAACCTTAGTTCCCCCGGCGAATGGTGACAAGCCCCCTGGGGGTATGCCTTAGCAGCCCCTGGTGCAAGTCACTGTGCGTCGAATCTGGTGACGGGCACCGAATTCCCGCACCGGGAACTCGCTGAAATCAGCCATTGGCTGCTGCGGGATTTCGGTGCCCGTCACCAAATACCCAGCTACTCGACGGCCGCCTTCTCGCCGGGTTTCAGAAGCGTTGGCGCCTTCTGAGGAGGGTTCTTTTGGGCCTCGGCCTCCGCGGCCTTTTTCTTCTTCAGCTCGTCGGGGGTCATCACCGCTTCCCGCTCCTTTTTCTCCCGAGCCTGCTGCGCCGCGACTTCCGCCGCCCTCGCGGCGAGATCCTCGGCCGACAACTCGGCGCTGTCGCGCGTGGCCTCGAGCGCCTCATTCAGCACGAACTGGTAGCGCGCGTAGTCGGCGGGCGGCTTCGCCCCGACTTTCTCCAAGGCAGCGACCATCTCCTTTTCGGTGTCCGCAACCGTCTTCATGCTCGCGTTGATGTCCAGCTTGCGCCGCAGCGCATCGTCGGCGACGGTGTCGATGGCTTCGATAATGTTGGTGTAGTCTTCGAGCGTATCGTGAACCAGGATGGAGCGGCCGGGCTTCTCATTGCTCAGGAGATGATCGATGTACTCCAGGCGCATGCGCGCGAACTTCGCATAGAGCAGCAGGCGGGCATTCGGCTCCTGCGCGTCCCGCACCTGCTGGACTTCATCCGGTGTAAGGTAGTCGCGGTCCTGCGCCCGGGCAGACGGGATTGCTCCGGTCAGCATTATTCCGGCCACGACGAGCGCCGCGATGGCGTGACGTATCATATTATGTTCACCTCCGCCTGGTCATGACCGCGTCGAGGATCCGGTCATGCAATTCCTGCAGGCGCGTTTCCACCTGATTCACCGCGTCGCGCTGTTCGTAATCCACCTCGAGGCGGAAAGCGTCGACGCGACGGATCAGGTTTCTCATCTTCAGCTCGACAGTTTTATAATGCCTGTTGTTGCGCGGCTGCTTCTGCTTGTCTGTTTGTTGGAGCGACGAGTAGGCGAGCTCCGCCGCCTTTTTCATTTCCTCGAGCGCCGACTGGGCCTTGCTCCAGTCGTCACTTTGCCAGGCCTGACGCGTGGCATCCAGGTCGCGATCAGCCTGGTCCACGGCCAGTTCGGCGCGCCGGTTCGGGTCGGGCTCCGATCTCACCGCATCCAACTGGTCCGCGGCGGCGATGCCGGCCAGCAGGAGGATCAGGCAGATCCCTCTGGTAGTGTGGCGCGTCGGATAACAGGCGGGGCTGAGAGCCCCGCGCAGGCCGGGGGCCTGCCCCACGTGGATGCGGGCTGCCAGGTTCGTCATCCCTTCTTCAACTCCAGTTGAATGATATGGATTCTCTGGCGCGCCTGGAACTCCTGGTTGGGATACTTTCCGCCGCTGAGTTCGAGGAACCGCTGATAGCTTTCGAGAGCGCCGCGCAAAGCCTCCCGGTGCGCCCTGCCGGTGTGCTCCAGTTCCTGAATCTTATCAAGGACCCTGGCCCGCTGGAAAACGTGCCCGGGCTTTTCGGCGTTCAGCGCGCGAACGTGGTCGAGAGCATCAAGAGTGGCCGGATAACTCTCCAGCAACTCCAGCGCGTCGGCCAGTTCGCTCCACGCTATCCAGTCATTGGGCCGGAGCTTCGTCCCCTGGACGAACTGGCGGGCGGCCAGGTCGAAGTGCCGCTGGTCGCGCAGAATGCCCCCCTTGAGCATGACCAGATCGTAGTCGCCCGGGGAGGCCGCCAGGGCCTGGTCAATCAGCGGAAGCGCGAGGTCGGGGTGGTGTGTCTTCAGCCAGGCCTGAATGAGCCCGGCGCGGTTGGCCGCAGTGGGCGATTTTGCGATGGCCGCTTTGAAGCGGTCCACGGATTCCTCGGCTCGATTGGCCTGCAGCAGAAGCTGGCCAGCGTGTTCCTGAGCCGCAGGGTCATCGGGGAACTGGGTGTACAAGGCGATGGCGTCGTCCGATTTCCCGGCCGTTTCGTAGTTGGCGGCCAGTTCGAGCAGCGCGTCGCGGCGCGTGGGATCCAGTTCGACGACCTTGCGGAAGTGCGGGACGGCGTCGTCCAATTTGTTCATCCGCGCCAGCGAACGGGCCAGCCCGAGCTCCGCGAACGCCGATTTCGGGTCGAGATCCAACGCGGTCCGGAAGGCCTTTTGCGAGCCTTCGGCGTTGCCAGCGGCGAGGAGGGCCTCGCCCAGGTAATAGACAGGGCGAAACTCCTTCGGTTTTTCGGAGACGGCCTTTTCGAGAACCGCAGCGGCGTCGGCGGGCTGCTTGGCGCGGATCAGAACGACGCCCAGGTTCAACTGCGCCTCGTAGAGATCGGGCTTCAGATCGAGCGCCTTGCGGTATTCGGCGATGGCGTCGGCGTCGCGGTGCAGCATGCCGAAAGCAAAGGCCAGGTTGAAATGGGCCGAGAAGTCCCTGGGGTCCGCGGCGACGGCCGCGGTGAAGCTCTCGACGGCGGCGGCGTAGCGCTTGTCGTCCAGCGCTTTCAAGCCGTCGGCGGAGGGATCGTTCCAGAAGGCCAGAAGACTCGGCAGAAGGGCCAGCAGCGGCCACATGACTTCATTGTAAGCGGGACTTCAGAAGACCGCCACGTGGCGCCGGCGGCCGTAGGCGATGAGCTTGCGGTCGCGCGTCAGCAACCGCGCTCGCATTCTTCGAGCGGTGGCGACGATGATGCGGTCCGCGAAGTCTCCATGGAAGGGTTCGGGCAGGCGAGTGCTGTCCAGGGCGATTTCCGGCGTCAACGGCGCGACCACCAGGCCCGGCGTGGCCAAGGCTTGGCCCAGCCATTCCTCGCGCGGAGTTTGCAGCTTGATGCGGCCCTTCGCCTCGAGCATCCCGAACTCCCACACGGAGATGACCGAGAGCAGGAGACTGCCGTCGCGCGCGGCTTTTTCGATGGCCTTCAGGATTCGGGGCGTGAAGCGCTTGCGGTCGCCCGACTGGAGCCAGATCCAGTAGTGCGTGTCCAGCAAAAGGGGCGCCGCCGGGCGGACGCTAGTCATCGGCGTTCCAGCTTTCGCCGACCGGGGCGATCAGGCTGCCCTGGATCTCGAGGGAGCCCTTCATGCGCCCGAGCAGGGCGGGAGTCCTGGCGTCGGCGGGCAGAAGACGCGCGACCGGCCGGCCGCGTTTGGTGATGAGAATCTCTTTTCTGCTGCGCTGGACCTCATCAAGGAGACGAAGGCAGCGCGCCTTGAACTCGCCGGCCGCGATCTGTTGTTTCATACCATGGTCATCTTACCATAGTCATGAAGATTTGAGGAGCGCTCCCGAGCCGCTTGATTAACCCTCACGGCGAAGAGACCGTTTGTAACCCGCAACGGCGTGGGGCCGGTCGGCACCGGCAAGCATTCGTCGCTCGCAACTTTGCGCGGAGGTGTCTAGAATTCCCCACGCCTCGTGATCCGCCTCTCCGACGACTGAGCAACGGACTCTTGATTGGGAGGGTAGCACCCGGTTTGCCGGCTGCCGGGGGGCCGGGGGTGCAAATCGAAGAAAGCAGGGGAAATAGAGTCTGACGATTTCTGGCAATGCGGCAGCGCCCAGCAGATCAGACGCCAATGGACATCCCGATGTGAATCCCCCCCTTCTCTTGAGCGTGCCTTGGCTACGATTATCGAAGCCGCCGCCTGAAAAGGCCGCCGCAGGCCGAGAGCCTGCCCCACATTGGACACCGCGATGAACTCGCAAACATGCCGGTTAGAACAACGTATAGATGAGCGGCGCAACGGCCGAACTTTGCGCGAAAACGAGCAGCGCGCCGAACACCGCGAGGAGTACGAAAAGCGGGATGAGCCACAACTTCTTCCGGGTCTTCAGGAATTGGATGAACTCGAGTAAGAATGACATGGCTTCAGTGAACGATACTCCTTATTTTTGCATAAAGAGCCGCGGCGTAGGACTGATGCGCGAGGGCGTTGGGATGGCTGTCGAAGGGAAGATTGCTGTACAGCGCGCCGCCGCGAGCGGCGATATTGACGCGGATGTCGACGACAGGCAAACCCGTCCGGCGCGCGAAGGCGATCACCGGATCGTCGTCCGGGCCGGACTGGAAGGCAACCAGCAGGCGCGTGTGCATCTGGTCCGCCATGCGCCGCATGTCGCGGAAGAGCGCGATGGTGGTATCGACGGGCGAGGCCGGCGGGGCCATCGCAACCGGATGCAACGGTTGGAACAGCGGAATCGGAACGACGCGGAGCGCGCCGCCCTCGAGGCGCGCCTGCGGATAGAACGCGCCGGACTTGCCGAACGCTTCGCCCGCGCCGTTCAACGCCCGAATATAATCGGCTGCCGCCACATTGCGTTCGAGGTGGAACAGATTGTACACGATCACGGCCAGCGCAGGCACGGGGCGGCGCCGTTCGAAGGCGGCGCGCATTAGCAGCCAGCCCTGGGTGGTGCCGTATCCGTTGCAGGACAGGTTCTCAACGCGAAAGCCGTCGAGGTCCCGCTGCAGTATCCAGGCGAACGTCTCCTCATCGGAGACGCCGAACCCCCAGGTGTAGGAACAGCCCATGAGCCAAAGGCGGGGCGTGGAGGGAGGGAACCGCCGAGGCGGGCCGGTGATGCGGAAGCCGTCATCGCCGATGGTGGCGCGGAAGCGGAGTTGCGCACTGCCCCGATCGATCAGGATCTCGTGGACGCCGGGGCGGCAGACGTAGCCGAGCAGGGGATCCGACCTGGCGAGGGGTTCGAAGAGGACGGTTCGTCCGCCTGTCGGGGGGCGATGCACGACCCCGCGAGCGAGCTGCCAGAGCGCGGAGGCCTGGTAGACGCGCAGGTGGGAGGATGCGAACCAGATCCGGACGCCGCCTTCGCCGAGCAGAAGGAGGATGAGGGTGGGCAGCAGCGCCATCACGGCCATCTTCAGCGGAGTTGACGGTTGCGGCCGCACTCTTTCTCAAGATACAGCGTCGCCGCTGTTTGATGAGGAGGACCAGCGTTGCCGGCGGTTGCGGACCGCTCCGTTGCCATCGCGGCTCGGCGTGAAGTTCGTCGAGCTCGCGCGGGTCATGCGCTCGAAGCTCTGAGTTGCCGTTTCAGATACTGGCCCGTGTACGACGCTTTGCAGTCCGCGATCTGCTCCGGCGTGCCTTGCGCGACCACGCGGCCGCCGAGGTCGCCGCCCTCGGGGCCGAGGTCGATGATCCAGTCGGCGCTGCGAATCACTTCCAGATTGTGCTCGATGATCAGGATGCTGCCGCCGTTGTGGATCAGGCGCTGGAAGGCGTCGAGGAGTTTGGCGATGTCGTCGAAGTGCAGGCCGGTGGTGGGCTCGTCGAAGATGAACAGCGTGCCTTCGCAGCTCGCCTGGCACAGATGGCCGGCCAGTTTCACCCGCTGGGCTTCGCCTCCGCTCAGCGTCGTCGCCGACTGGCCGAGGCGCACATAACCGAGACCCACGTCGGCCAGCACCTTCAGCTTGTCCACCAGTTTCGGCACTTCCGAAAAGAACGAAATGGCCTCGCGCACGGTGAGCTGCAACACCTGATGGATGTTCAGCCCCTTGTAGCGAACCTCCAGCACCGCGCTCTTGTAGCGGGTCCCCTTGCATTCCTCGCATACCAGCTCGACGTCGGCGAGGAACTGCATCTCCACCATCACCGTGCCGTCGCCCTGGCAGGTCTCGCAGCGCCCGCCGGGAATGTTGAAGGAGAAGTGACCGGCGGTGTAGCCGCGGCGGTCGGCCTCGGGCGTGGACGCGAAGAGGCTGCGAATGACGTCGAACGCCTTGATGTAGGTGACCGGGTTCGAGCGCGGCGTGCGGCCGATGGGCGACTGGTCCACCAGCAGCACCTGATGCAGCAGGTCGGCATTCTCCACGCGGCGGCAGGTGAGTTTCTCGATGGCATCCGCGAAGTCTTCGGTCATCTCCGGGCGCCCCTGGCGCAACTGGCGCTCCAGGGATTTATAGATCACCTCGTGCACCAGGGTGGATTTCCCGGAACCCGAGACGCCGGTGATGGCCACCATCATGTTCAGCGGAATCGACACGTCCAGGTTTTTCAAGTTGTGCGCGTTGGCACCGAGGAAGCGCAGCGAACGGCGCGGGTTCATTTTGCGGCGGGCCAGCACGTGCGACGTCTTTAGCTCGCCGCGAAGGTAACGCCCGGTAAGCGAACCGTTGCGGTCCTTGAGGAGGTTCGCGTAGGAACCTTCGAAGATGATGCGGCCGCCCAGCTCGCCGGCTCCGGGGCCGAGGTCGACGATGTGGTCGGCGGCGCGCATGACGTCGGGGTCGTGTTCGACGACGACGATGGTATTGCCGAGCTCGCGCAGCTCTTCGAGAATGCGGATGAGGCGGCCGGTGTCGCGGCTGTGCAGGCCGATGGAAGGCTCGTCGAGCACGTAGCAGGCGCCCACCAGTCGCGAACCGAGGCAGGTGGCCAGTTGGATGCGCTGCGCCTCGCCGCCGGACAGCGTGGAGGAGAGCCGCTCCATGGTGAGGTATTCGAGGCCGACGTCGTTGAGGAAGCGCAGGCGCTGGCGGATCTCCACCAGGACCTTGTCGGCGATGGCGCGTTCCTCGGGCTCGAGCGCGAGCGCCTCGAAGAAGGCGAACGCCGCGGCGATGTTCATGCGGGCGACGCCGGCGATGGTCTCGCCGCCCACGCGTACGTTCAGGGCTTCCTTGCGCAGCCGCGCGCCGTGGCACTCCGGGCACTCCGCGTAGCCGCGGTACCGGCTCAGGAACACGCGCACGTGCACCTTGTACTTCTTCTTCTCCACTTCGGCGAAGAAGCGGCGCACGTGATCGCGAGCGAACTCGCGCTGTTCCTGGGTGAGGTCGCACCAGGGCGTCTTCAGGGGGAACTTCGCCTTGCGTGCGGCGGCGTCGAAGAACTCGTCGCGGTACCAGGTGTATTGCGGCTTGGTCCAGGGGTCCACCGCGCCCTCGGCAATCGACAGGCTCTTGTCGGGGACCACCAGGTCCATGTCGTAGTCGATGGTATTGCCGAACCCCTGGCAGCGCGGGCAGGCGCCGGTGGGGCTGTTGAAGCTGAACAGACCCGGTTCGGGAATCGCCAGATCGAGGGCGCAGCGCTTGCAGGCGAATCGCTCGGAGAAGCGCAGGGTTTCCCCTTCGAAGGTGGGCTGCTGGAAGAGGACTTCGCCGGCTTCGCGAAAGGCGATCTCGACGGCGTCGACAATCCGCTGGTGCAGGTCCGGGGCAATGGCGATGCGGTCCACCAGAACAAGGACCGGCCTGCTGAAATCGACGTCGATGAGCGACTCGGGCGTGGAGAACTCGTACACCTCGCCGTTCTGGAACAGCCGGTTGAAGCCGTTGCGGCGGAGCTCGAAGAGGCGGTCGCGCAGAGCGTCGCTGCTCATTCCGGCAGCGCGCACAACCGACCCGACGCCACCCGGTTTCGGCTCTTTCATGGCGGGCGTCATCGCATCGTGTGCGCTCCTGGAGGACGCGGCGACGGGGAACAGCACATACCAGCGCGAGTCCGCCGGTTGCGCCAGCATGCGTGCGGCCACGTGATCCACGGTGTCGCGCTGCACGCGTCCGCCGCAGTTGGGGCAGTAGCTTCGCCCGGCGCGCGCGAAGAGCAGGCGCAGAAAGTCGTGAATCTCGGTGGCGGTGGCGACGGTGGAGCGCGGGTTGCGCGTGGTGTTCTTCTGGCGGATGGCGATAGGGGGAGCGATGCCCAGAATCTCGTCCACGTCGGGCTTTTCCATGCGCTCGAGGAACTGGCGGGCGTAGGCGGAGAGCGATTCCACGTAGCGGCGCTGGCCTTCGGCGTAGACGGTGTCGAAGACGAGCGAGGATTTGCCGGAACCCGATACGCCGGTCACCACGGTGAGGCGGTTGTGGGGGATCTCCAGCGACACGTCCTTCAGGTTGTGGACGCGCGCGCCACGAATGATTATGGAGTCGTCCAGGGGGCCTCCGGAGGGAGCGCGTATTGCCGTCGCCCGGGCGATACGCGCGCTGCCACCATTATAGGATGGGGGCGACACCTGGCTGCTCATGCGGAGTCGGCCGCATTCCTGCGGGGTCTGGCGAGTACTCGGCTGCCGGCGCGGGTCCCTCGGACTGGAGCGGCCCCCCGCCTTGGGAAGGCAGGAGGCCGCCAGAGTGCCGCGCTTTTCCGATTGCCCGCCATTATCGCTGAATGGTATGCTGAACCGACCGCCCGCAGTTACCTCTGTCCGCGAAGTTCGTGGCCTGGATTAGCTTGCCGGTCTAAGCGACTGCCGAGGAAAAGCAGTCCTCAGGAGTGGGAAATGACCAACGTTTTCGTAGGTAACCTGTCGTATCAGACGACGGAGGCGGAGCTTGAGGCCGCATTCGGCGAGTTTGGAGCCGTGGAGCGGGTCAGCATCGTCCGTGACCGCGACACCGGGCAACCCCGCGGATTCGCCTTCGTCGAGATGACCAACGCGGCCGAGGCCGCCAAGGCGATCAGCGCCCTCAATGGCCGCGAGATGAACGGCCGCGCGATCAATGTCAACGAGGCACGCCCGCGGGCCGAACGCGCTCCAGGCGGCGGTGGTGGTGGCGGCCGGCGCGGACCGGCCGGTGGCAGCGGCGGCGGGGGCGGCTACAACCGCGGACGCCGCGAGCCGCGCTGGTAGGCGGGGACAGTCCTGCCGGGGACATGCCCGCTGGTTGCGGCGCCGAGAACTGCCGAGTCGCTGTGTTGGGTGGCAGCTTGTGCGCCGATTTCCAATTGGCACACCTACACCGATTAAAGTCTGTGCCGCCTTTTATCAGAAGCCTGTCCGTTCATGGTAGTACAGGCTTGTACAGGCTTCAGCCTGTGCCGCGCGGGTTACAAACCCGCGCGCAGGATACAGACTTGCCCCACGGGGCAAACTGGCCCACTACTCGAAATGAAGCGCGGGTGGTGGGAAACTGGGGATAATGAGTGGTTCCGCTTACGTACACGGCTACTCCGAGCGCGAAACAGAGAGACTCGCGGACCAGGCGAACACTCTCACCCATCTGCTCCACCACGACACCAGCTACCCGGCGGGGAGCCGCGTGCTGGAGTGCGGATGTGGAACGGGAGCCCAGACGGTGTTTCTGGCTGCCGGCAGCCCGGACGCGCAGATTCTATCCGTGGATGTTTCCCCGGCTTCACTGGATCGGGCACGGGCGCGCGTTCAGTCCGCGGGATTCCGCAACGTCACTTTCAGCGTTGCCGGCATTTTCGACCTCCCGTTCGAAGACGCCGGCTTCGACCATGTTTTCGTCTGCTTCGTCCTGGAACACCTGGCGGACCCGATCCGTGCCCTGCGTTGTCTGGCGCGGGTGCTGCGCCCGGGCGGCTCGATTACCGTGATTGAGGGCGACCACGGCTCGTGGTATTGCCATCCGCAAACGGTGGCTGCATCGCGCGCGGTCCAGTGTCTGATCGACGTTCAGGCCGCGCTGGGTGGCGATTCGCTGATCGGCCGCCGCCTTTACCCTCTGCTGGTGGAGGCCGGCTTCCGCGGGGTCCGCATCAGCCCGCGGATGGTGTACGTGGATTCCAGCCGGCCGGAACTGGTGGAGGGCTTCTCGAAGAACACGTTCATCGCCATGGTGGAGGGGGTCCGCGAACAAGCCCTTTCCCTGGGCCTGGCAGACACGCGGACATGGGACCAGGGCATCGCCGACTTGTACCGCGCCACCGCGGCCGACGGCACCTTCTGTTACGCCTTCTTCAAGGGGACGGCGCTGAAGTGATGGTCGCCGCGCGCAGGACGTGGCCGCCCCGGTCGGGAACCGAGATTGCACGGTGGGGGAAGTAGCGCGCAGCGAACTGTGGCGGCCCCAGGTCTTCTACTTCGGAGAACCCGAGGCCCATCAGTTTCGCGCGGAGCTGGTCCGCTTCAAACCAGGTCTTAAAGGACTCGCCCAGCTCGGCCACATGCGCGGCACGCCGATCGTGGCCGATGCGCATCTCCGGCGACAATGAAGCCGGGGGATCGCCGTAGTCGAACACCACGTGCGCGCCATTGGGCAGGCTCGCGATAAAGCCGAGGGTCGACCATATGGCATCCTCAGTCAGGTAAGGCACAACCCCGAGCCAGGTGAAGAAGGTCTGCTGCGCGGGATCAAAGCCGGCAGCCGCCAGACCCCCGGCCAAAGTCTCCCGTTCGAAATCGATCGGAGCAAAGGTCAACCAGGGAGGCGAAGGGATGGCGGCATCGGCGAGGCGCTGGCGTTTCCATGCCTGGGTGGCCGGATGATCCACCTCGAGAATGCTCAGGCGGTCGCGCAACGCGCCGCGATACGCGTAAGTGTCCAGCCCCGCGCCGAGCACCACAAGCTGACGGACACCGCGCTGAACGGCGGCGGCCAGAGCATCCTCCGCGAAGCGCGTCCTCACCGCGATGAAGATTCGCATCCCGCGTCGGGAGGGGCGCTTCTCAGCCTCCCGAGCGACATTATCGGCATCTTCACCCAGGATAGGCAGGGCAAGGGGATCGGCGAAGATGCGGCCGTGCTCCAACACCTGATGGGCGGCGCGGTGAAAGGCCGCCGATCGGGCCGTTCGGCTGGGCTCTCCGAATTGCATATTTGTCGATAAATCCATTATTCCATTGACTTTGCCATCGCGGCGGCGCATACTCACAGCGAGCCGGGTATTCCCGCCACTGGAGGCTCGCTGCCTGGCTCTTTGCGCTTCACGCGTCTGCGCTGAGAGAGTCGCCTTCACCCACCTCAAGCAACACTACCCAGGCCGGTGCCGGAGGGAGCGACGTGCCTTTTCAAAACTACGTGGCATCCACGTTCTCGCAGTTGTTGATTGAGAGGTACGCACCACCGTCAGCGGGTGTCTATGGACTGTCGAATGCACGGGAATGGATATTCGTCGGCGAGACCGAGAACATCAAAGCGGCTCTGCTTGCGCATTTGCAGGCGGCGAACCGCGCCGTCGCCGGTCGTTCGCCCACCGGCTTCACTTTCGAGGTCTGCCCGCCTCATGCCCGGTTTGCCCGCCAGGACCGTCTGATCCAGGAACTAGAGCCGGTCTGCAATCGCAGCACGCCCCATGCTGGGCCGCGCCGCCGGGACACGGCCGGCTGAGCAGCGCAAAGGCAGCTGGCCGCGCCGACATACAGGTGTGCAAGGCGCAGGTTTCGGCGGCGTTCTCGCGGTCCGCCTTGCGCGAATTTCGTCAAAAGACTCATCATCCACTGATGTCGGCAGCGCGGAAGTGACGTTCCGGGATTCCGCCGCCAGAGGGCGAGCCCGCGCCCGATTCACCATTGTGCCGGAGGTCAAAGCGGGCCACGGCGACCCGCCCCAGCCCGCTCTCAAGCGCAGCGCGCTCCGAGCACCGGATGGACCGGCTATTTCGCCTTGTACACGACGCTGACCGCCAGGTTGTCGCGGTGGGCTTCCGGAACAACGATCTCGTAGTAAAGCTTTTCGAGCATATTACGCTCGGCCTCCGGAAGCTTCTTCTCGGCTTCGTCGAAGGCGGCGTTTACCTTGTCCTTGGTTCCCAGGTCGGGCATGCCAACAATGGTCCAGACTAAGCCGGGGGCCATTGTGTGCACGGCTTCGCTGTCCACCTCGTAAGCGTAGATCACCCCATCGGCGACCAGTTTGTCGAGCACGGGCTGGTCATACTTGCGGAACAGCCCCATGAAATCCTGCCCGCGTCCCGGTTTGATCCGCTGGACATCGAAGTCCCAGATCGGATGGGCATCGGCCGGTATGCTCCGGTGATTCTCCTCACGGGTCCGGATGACCAGGTCGTGGTGAGCCGACATATCGGTCAGGGAGGCGAGCTCCTGGATCAGGGCCGGGTTCGCCTTGATGAACTCCTGGATGGCGTTCTCCTCCTTTTGGAGGGCGTCGAAATTGGGCACCTCTACCCAGAAAGCGACATTGTTGTCGCCGGGGACGTGGAGCATATCGACATCGATGCCGTAGGCAAGGACAACGCCGGACTCCATCAGTTTGTCGAGCGGCGCGGCAAAGGCTCTACCCTTCTCGACGAACGGGCCGTCTTTCCCGGGCGCGACTTTGAAAGTGGCTACGGAGGTGAGGTACTTGTACTCTTGAGCGAACACGGTGGTGGCCGCGAACAGCAGAGTTGTGGCAGCAAGCAGACGAGCAGTCATGGCTGGTCTGTATCCTTTCTTACAAAGTGACTTGTGGTTCGCGCCACACGAGATTCCGTCCAGCGCCTCCAGGTCTTTGGACTATAGCGCGGCGGGGGCGGGAAGTCCAGCATTTTCGCAACCATTCTCGTGGTGATGAAGTCGGAAACCTGCCCCACGCTATCAGGCAGGATGGGGCATATGACCCATTGCTTGCGGGCTCCTCGGGGCTCGGCGGCCCTTCGGATTGAGTGATTTGCCCCGAAATCCACAGAATCGCCTTTGGCTGCGTGATTGCGATCCGGTTGCAGGAAGCTGCGAATCAATGTCCATGAACTTCGATATGTCGCCCATGCTGGTTATCTGGGAGACCACCCAGGCCTGCGACCTGAGCTGCGCGCACTGCCGCGCGTCCGCTCAGCCGCTGCGCAACCCCGGCGAACTCACCACGGAGCAGGCCCGTGCGCTGCTGGACGAAGTGAAGCGCTTCGGTAGTCCTCTCATGGTGTTCACCGGAGGCGATCCGTTGAAGCGGCCGGACCTGTTCGAGCTGATGGAGTACAGCGCCAGCCTTGGCCTGCGCACCAATGTCAGTCCCAGCGCCACGCCCTTGCTGACGCCGCAGGCAGTGCGCCGCTTCAAGGACTGCGGACTGGCGCGCATGGCCGTGAGCGTGGACGGGCCCGACGCCGAAACCCACGACAGCTTCCGCGGCGTGGACGGGTCCTTCGACCGCGCCATGCTGGCCCTGCGGGAGGCGCAGCGGATCGGTCTCGAAACGCAGATCCAGACCACCATCACCCGCCGCAACATGCACCAGATCCGCGCCATGGCGGACATGGTGGAAAGCGTCGGCGGGCGCATGTGGAGCCTGTTCTTCCTGGTGGTGACCGGCCGCGCCCTCGCCAACGACGACCTCACGCCGGAGGAATACGAGCAGGTGTTCGAAGCCCTGTACCAGGTCTCGCTGACCTCTTCCTACGACGTGAAGACCACCGAAGCCATGCACTACCGCCGCTACATCGCCCAGCGGCTGAAGCAGGACGCGAATAGCGAAAGCGCCTCGCGCAAGGTGATGTACCGGACCGCGGGCGTCAGCGACGGCAAGGGCTTCGTGTTCGTCTCGCACACTGGCGAGATCTGTCCCAGCGGCTTCCTGCCTATCTCCGCGGGCAACGTGCTGAGGGATTCGCTGGTGGACGTGTACCGCAACTCGGCGCTGTTCCGCTCGCTGCGCGACATGGACCAGCGCGAGGGCAAGTGCGGCCTGTGCGAATACCGCAACATTTGCGGCGGATCGCGTTCGCGGGCTTACGCGTGCACGGGCAACTATCTGGCGGAAGATCCGCGCTGCACGTATCAGCCCGGCCACACGAAGGAACGCTGTGGCGGCGACGGCGAGTGCGCCAGCGTTTGCGCGAAGAACTGAGCAGGGCAGCGCGGGGACAGACTACTGCGTGCGCGTCCGGTGGCGCAACCATATCAGTTAGTCCGTTCCCGTTTTGCTCCAGGTAAGATAGATAGAAGCGCATGGCCATCCAGACCCTGTTCGGCTCGGCTTCGCAGGAACCGGGACTGCTCGACCGCCTCAAGGCGGGCATCCAGAAGACCCGCTCCGGCCTGCTGGACCGACTCGAGGACGCGCTGGCCGGCCGCAGGGAAATCGACGCCGCCGTCCTCGATGAGATCGAAGAGACGCTGTACACGGCCGACATCGGCGTGGCCACCACCACCGAAATCGTCGAGCGGCTCCGCGAGCGCGTCGACCGCAACCTGCTCGCCGACGGCGACGAGCTGAAGCGCCTCATCCGCGAACATCTGCTGGAAGTGCTGGAGGGCGCCGAGCGGCCCATGCCGCACGTGGCCGAACCGCCGGCCGTGGTGATGGTGGTGGGCGTGAACGGCTCCGGCAAAACCACCACCATCGGCAAGCTGGCGCGGCGGTACCAGACCGAAGGCCGCAAGGTGCTGCTCTGCGCCGCCGACACATTCCGCGCCGCGGCCAGCGAGCAGCTCGAAGTGTGGGGCCAGCGGACCGGCGCGGAGGTGATCCGGCAGAAGTCCGGCGCCGACCCCAGCGCGGTGATCTTCGACGCATTGCAGGCGGCCAAGGCGCGCAAAGTGGACTACGTGATTGTGGACACGGCCGGCCGGCTGCACACCCGCGAGAACCTGATGGCAGAGCTGGAGAAAATGCGCCGCACGGCCACGCGCGTGGTGCCGGGCTCGCCGCACGAGGTCCTGCTGGTGCTGGACGCGACCACCGGCCAGAACGGCCTCGAACAGGCGCGGCGCTTTACCGAATCGAGCGGCGTCACGGGCATCGTGCTCGCCAAACTGGATGGCACGGCGAAAGGCGGCGTGGTGGTGGCCATCACACGCGAGCTGAATCTGCCCATCCGCTACATCGGCGTGGGCGAGAAGGCGGACGATCTGCTGCCCTTCGATCCGGAGCAGTTCATCGCCTCCATCTTCGAGAAGCAGGCCGGCTGACGAAATGAAATCGCCTTACATGGAAGAGGCGCTGGCGCTGGCGCGGCAGGGCACCGGGCGCACCAGTCCGAACCCGGCGGTGGGCGCGGTGGTGGTGCGCGATGGCGAGGTGGCGGGGCGTGGGTTTCACACCTGGGCGGGCGTCAGGCATGCCGAAGCGATCGCGCTGGAGCAGGCCGGCGAGCGTGCGCGCGGCGCGGACCTGTACCTGACGCTGGAGCCCTGCTCGCACCAGGGACGCACCCCGCCGTGCGCCGATGCGGTGATTGCGGCGGGCGTGGCACGCGTGATTGTGGCCATGCCCGATCCCAATCCGCGGGTGGCTGGCGAGGGCATCCGGCGGCTGGAGGCCGCGGGCATCCCGGTGGAGATCGCCGCCGAGTACGCCGGCGAGGCCGAGCAACTGAATGAGGCGTTCGCCTTCGCCATGCGCCATGGGCGGCCGCTGGTGACCCTGAAATCCGCGGTAACGCTGGACGGCAAGATCGCCGCGCCCGAGGACAACTCCGGCTGGATCACCAGCGCGCTGGCCCGCGCGCACGTGCAACAGGTGCGCCACCTGCACGACGCCATTCTCACCGGTATCGGCACGCTGCTGGGCGACGATCCGCTGCTCACCGATCGCACCGGCCTCGAGCGCGGCCGCCCGCTGCTGCGCATTGTGGTGGATTCCACGCTGCGCATCCCGCTCGATTCGCGCATGGTGATGTCGGCCGCGGACGACGTTTTGGTGACCACTACCTCCGCGTCGTCGCCGGAACGCCGCCGCCACCTCGAAGAGCGTGGCGTCCGTGTACTGGTGGCCGATGGACCCGGCGGCCGCACCGACCTGCCTCAGGTGGTGGACTACCTGGCGAAGGAACAATACCGCTCGCTGATGATCGAGGCGGGCAGCAAGGTGAACTGGGCGGCGCTGGAAGCGGGCGTTGTGGACAAGATCTTCTTCTACTACGCGCCGAAGATTCTGGGCGGCATGCACTCGCTGCCGGTGGTGGGCGGCGCCGGCCGCAAGCGCCGCAAGGACGCCATCCTGTTCCGCGACGTCCGCCTGCACCAGATCACGAACGACGAGTTTGCCGTGGACGCCTGGGTGGTGAAGTAAGGCGAGGGAACTCCCGCGAGCCATTGCCCCCCATCCGGTGAGCTGGTTCCTGCGGTAAGATTCCGGTATGGCCAGGGCCAAGCAAGTTCTGATTGAGCTGAAGTGCCCCTGCTGTGACGCCACGCTGCAGATCGACCCGGAGCTGAAGGCCGTGATCAGTCACCAGGAAGCGGAGAAGCCGCACGTAGTGGAAGACATCGCGGTGGCCGTGCAACGCCTCAAGGGCGAGGAAGCGCGCCGCGCGGAGGCGTTCGAGAAATCTCTCGCCGAGCACAAGAGCCATCAGCAGGTGCTCGAGCGCAAGTTCGACGAGCTGCTGAAACAGGCGAAGGACAAGCCCGAAGCCCCGCCACCGAAGCGGCCGTTCGACTTCGATTAGCTGGCATGAGCGGCCTTGTTGTCACTTCCCGCCGGGGCGAAATCGGTATTCTCGCCATCGACAACCCGCCGGTCAACGCGCTAAGCTCCGCGGTGGCGCGGGAGCTGCAGGCGGCCGTGGAGGCACTGGAAGGCGACGGGGAGATTCGGGCGATAGTGCTTATCGGAGCTGGCCGCACCTTCATCGCTGGCGCCGACATCCGGGAATTCCTGACCCTGACCGTGCCCCCGCTGAACCCGGTGCTGAACCGAATCGAAAGTTGCGCGAAGCCGGTGATTGCCGCCATTCACGGCGCCGCGCTGGGCGGCGGTCTGGAGACGGCCATGGCGTGCCACTATCGTGTGGCCGACGCGGCGGCCGAGGTGGGTCAGCCGGAGGTGAAGCTGGGCCTCATACCGGGCGCCGGTGGAACGCAACGCCTGCCCAGGCTGGCGGGAGTGGAGACGGCGCTGCGCATGTGCACGTTCGGCGAGCCGGTTGGCGCCGGCGCCGCGCTGGCCAGTGGAATCGTGGATGAGATTGTCGAAGGCAGTCTGCTCGATGCCGCGCTGGCGTTCGCGCGCCGGGACCTGCCGTTGCGCCCGGCCCGCGCGCGCAATGAGAAGCTGACCTTCGATGCTTCCGTGTTTATCGCCGCCCGCGATGAGGTGCACGCGCGTTGTCCGGAGCTCATCGCGCCGCCCGCCGCCATCGACGCCATCGAGGCCGCGACGAAGCTCGGGTTCGAAGAGGGTATGCGCCGTGAGGCCGAGTTGTTTCAGCAGTGCCTGCTATCCGATCAGTCGAAGGCGCTGATCCACGTCTTCTTCGGCGAGCGGGAAGTGGCGAAAAGATTCGGCAGGGGCGTGCTGGAAAGCAACCGGACTCTGGTCGAGCGTTTGTCCGTGGCGTATCGCGGCGGACATGCCGCAGAGGAGGGCGGGCGCATTCTCCAAGATGACAGCACGCTCCGCCCGGTGGACCTCGACATCCTCGCCATCCACGCCTGCGGCTTCCCCCGCTGGCTGGGCGGTCCCATGTGGCACGCGGGACGCCGGTGACACCCGTAAGATGTTATCCTCCTGGTCATGTCCGGGGCGACCACAAGCCCTGTTTCCGATTACCGCGAGTTTCCGCCTCCGCCGCCGCTCGCCGGACATCTGCTCTGTCTGTGGACGCAAACCATCACCGGTTCGCGGGACGAATTCGCACAGCGCGTGCTGCCCGACGGATGCGTCGATATCATTCTCATCAACGAGGAAGCTCCCACGGTGGTGGGCCCGTGGACGGAGCCATTCGTCGCTCGACTCGCTCCCGGCACGATGATCGTCGGCGCACGCTGCCATCCTGGAATCGCGCCGGGGCTGCTCGGCCTTCCTTCCTCGACGCTGGTGAACCAGTTTGTGCCGCTGAGCGCCATGTGGGGCAACGCGGCGGGTGCCCGGTTTGCGCGAATTGCCGAGGAGCCAGGCCTTCCGGCACGAAGGGCGGCCATGGAGGCGGCCTTGCTCCACCGGCTGGCACAGGCTGGTCCGGTTGACGAAGCGGTGAGAGCTGCCATCCAATGGCTTGCCGTGCACCCGCACGGCCGGATTGAACAGCTCAGCAAGTGGATAGGGATCAGCAGCCGCCAGCTCCGGCGCCGTTTCGCGACGGCTGTCGGCTACGGTCCAAAGATGTTTCAGTCGGTGTTGCGTTTCCAACGTCTTCTGAATCTCGCCGGCCGCACCAGCGCTGCACCGAATCTCGCGCAGTTTTCCGTGGCTGCGGGCTACGCCGACCAGGCGCATATGACGCGCGAGGTCCGGCGTTTTTCGGGCAGCCCGCCGGCGGTGCTGCTGCCATCCGCGCAGTCCGCTCTGCGCCTATCCGATCTCTTCGAGGAAAGTGACGCTCGGTGCGGACCAGACTGATTGTCCGATTCGTTCAAGACAGAGACCAGTTCTTCGATCTACCTTGAGTAGGATGATCAGTCGAAGGGAACTTCTGGCGGCCTCCGCGCAGGCGTCGTTTCTTCCTTCGGCGAGGGGGGAATCTCGGACTATGGAGCAGCGCATCAGCATCGTGACACTTGGGGTAAGAGACCTCGGGGCAGCAAGGCGATTCTACGTCGATGGCCTTGGGTGGAAGCCGGTGTACGAGGACAAAGAGATCATCTTCTTCCAGACGGGCGGAATGGTCTTCGGTTTGTTCCTGCGCGATCAGCTCGCCGCTGATTTGCAGGCCGATCCGGGGACATTCGGGCGGGCCGCCATGGCCCTTGCTTACAATGTGCGGGCGAAAAGCGAGGTAGATCCGCTCATCAAGCGGGCCGAGACCGCCGGCGCAACAATCCTGAAATCGGCCCGAGAGGCACCCTGGGGAGGTTACTCGGGCTATTTCGCCGATCCGGATGGTTTTGCATGGGAAGTGGCCTGGAATCCATCGTGGCGTCTGGCGCCGGACGGCGCCGTGGAGTTCCACTGAGGCGCATCGAACGCTCTGAAAGAGATCGCCTGCCGGAGCCGGGTGGTGTCGGGCGGGCCCCGCGGCGAGTTCTCAATAGAACGATAGGTCCTTCATCGGATAGTGCATCCGGTTGCGTGTCCACAAGGCTGCGCCGTTCAGGAGCGCGGCGGAACCAATCAGCGCATCGCCCAGCTCGACGCCGTGGCTCTCGCGGTATTGGCGAAGATGCGCTCCCGCTCGCAGGCCCGTATGCACGTCGGCCGGAACGCAGGTCAGCACCCGAAACAGATTCGTAGGCGCCTCGTGTTCTCTCGGCCGCGCGCCGTGCCAGAGTTCGGCTACCGACACCGGCGAGCAAAGCAGAACATGATCGGACCCGGCGAGTTCCTCCCACCTGGCCAGGATTCCCGCATCGCGACCGCGCGCCACTTCGATCAGGACATCCAACCGGTCGAAGTAGCGCTCTCGGACGGTCTGCCGGACGAGTTCCGAGACGGAGGTGCGGAGACTCCGCGGCCGCGCGTGCAGCGCCTTCCAGAGGTCGTCTTCGAGATAGAGCTGCGTCCGCCTCATGATGTATTTCATACATCGCACGTCCGCGCGCAGTAAGGAGCTGGTCACACGGCCGCGGCCTGTACGGGCTCCAATCGCGTTATAGAACCACGAGCGATGTCGTCCCGGAGTCCCGTCGGCGGACCGAAACGAGGCTGGCACGCGCAAACGCGAACGCGTTTCCGAACCTCGTCCGTTAGCGGTCCAGTACGCCGTTCGACAGCCCGCTAGAGCGTTTTTTGCACCAGCGCCCAGGGCAAGATTTCACCGCGGGGATTCTCTTTGGGTCGATAAGCCATACATCGGAAGTAATTTCTGTAGACGCTCGTCTGGAACTGCGCGTACGTTGGCGGTTCCACGACGGCCCCCAACCGGGGACTTCGGAAAAGGAATCTCGACATGTGGTTTGCACACGGAACGCGCTCACTGGTTCGGCCGGGAAGCCGGCTGAATGCCATCGCTGCCTGGGCGGCGGTACTTCTTTTGTCGATGGCCTGGGTTCAGGCTGCCGGCACGCAAATCCTGCACGGTCATGTGCCTGATGCCGTAGCCGCCTCAAAGGCTCTGGGCCCGCTCCCCCGATCCGCTCGAATGAGCCTGGCGATCGGGCTGCCTCTGCGCAATCAGGGGGAGCTTGACAACCTTCTGAAGGAGCTTGCCGACCCCGCAAGCCCGAACTTCCGGCAGTACCTGACCACGGCGCAGTTTACCGAGCGCTTCGGTCCCTCGGAAGCGGACTACCAGACTCTTACCGCCTTCATGCAGGCAAACGGTCTGGAGGTGACCGGCACGCATCCCAACCGCATGATTCTGGATGTCAGCGGAACGGTGGCGGACATCGAGAGCACGTTCCACCTGAACATGGTGAACTGGAGCCACCCCACTCGCGGCGAGTTCTTCGCGCCGGATCGTGAGCCGTCGCTGGACGCCGGGGTGACCATTCTGGACATCACCGGTCTCGATAACTTCGTCATCCCGCGGCCCATGGATCTCAAAACGCTTCCTCTGTCCCAGGCGACGCCGCTGACCACCGGCTCGGGGCCCGGCGGTCTTTTCATCGGCAACGATTTCCGGGCTGCCTACGCCCCGGGGGTGACGCTCAACGGCACCGGACAGGCGGTCGGGCTGTTCGAGCTGGACGGCTTCTACGCGAGCGACGTGGCGGCCAATTTCAAGCAGGCGGGGTTGCCTCCCGTGCCCACGCAAACGGTCCTGCTGGACGGCTTCAACGGCGCGCCGGGCAACGCCAACATCGAGGTGACGCTGGACATCATGATGGCGGCCTACATGGCGCCAGGCGTGTCCAGCATCATCGTTTACGAAGGCACCAACTGGAACGACGTGCTGAACCGCATGGCCACGGACGAGCTGGCGAACCAGCTCAGCTCGTCCTGGCAATTCAGCCCGACCAACGCCACCACGGAGCAGATTTTCGCGGCGATGATCGCGCACGGGCAATCGTTCTTCACGGCATCGGGCGACGGCGGAGCCTACACGGGCTCGATCATGCCACCGGCCGACGACCCCAGCGTCACGACGGTGGGCGGCACCAGTCTGACGACGGCGGGCGAGGGCGGCCCCTGGCAATCGGAGACGGCGTGGGCGGACAGCGGCGGCGGGGTCAGCACCACGTGGCCGATTCCGGCCTATCAGCAGAAGGTGAATATGGCCGCGGCGGGCGGATCCTCTACCATGCGCAACATCCCCGACGTGGCCCTGACCGCGGACATACAGATGTTCCTGATTTGCAATAACGGGGAGACGATCTCGGTGGGCGGCACCAGCGCCGCCACGCCTTTGTGGGCCGGTTTTCTGGCCCTGGCGAACCAGCAGGCGGCGGCGAACGGAAAGCCGCCCGTCGGGTTCCTCAATCCCCCGATCTACACCATCGGCGGCGGATCCAGCCTGCAAACCGATCTGCACGACATCGTCACCGGGAACAATGGCCGCTACACCGCCCTGCCCGGCTACGATCTGGTTACCGGATGGGGCACTCCCGCGGGCCAGCCGCTGATTAACGGCCTGACCGGGGTATCGAATCCTCCGGGATTCGGGTTGTCCGCGTCCACGTTTGCGCTTTCCGTCAAGCCGGGGGCGAGCGCCACCAGCACCATTACGGTCAGCCCGCAGAACGGTTTCAGCGGCGCGGTGACGCTGGCCGCAGCGGGACTGCCGGCGGGGGTGACGGCGTCGTTCAGCCCGGCGGCGGCCCTGACCACCAGCACGCTGACGCTGACTGCGGCCAGTTCCGCGCCCGCGGGACCATCGACGGTTACGATCACCGGCACTTCCGGCAAACTGACCAGCGTTGCCAGGCTGGTGGTCACCGTGACCGGGCCTCCGACATTTACCCTCTCGGCGTCGCCCGCGAGCGTAGCGGTGGCGCCGGGGGTCTCCAGCACGAGCTCGATTACCGTGAATCCGCTATACGGCTTCACCGGGTCGGTGAGTCTGAAGGTTGCGGGCCTGCCCGCTGGCGTGACCGGCGCCTTCAGCCCCGCCAGCACAACCGGAACGAGCACGCTGACGCTTACTGCGTCCAGCTCGGCCGCGCTGGGGACATCGTCGACGCTGACGGTTACCGGAACTTCCGGGAGCCTGAACGTCACGACGACGATCAACCTGACCGTCGCATTACCGCCCAGCTTCACACTTTCGGCGTCGCCGGCCAGCCTGACTATCGCTACGGGGGGAAGTGGCGCCAGCACAATCACGGTAACTCCACAGAACGGATTCAATGGAACAGTCACGGTGATCCCGTCCGGCGTGCCCGCGGGGGTGACCGCGACCTGGAGCGCGGGCAGCGCTCCCCTGTCGGTCGTGTTGAACCTGGCCGTGAGCGCTTCCGCAGCGCCAGGGACTTCCACCGTCACCGTCATCGGCACGTCCGGCAGTCTGCGCACCACGGTGACGGTCAGCCTGACGGTGAGCGCAGCATCCGGCTTCACCATAGCGCCATCGCCCGCCAGCGTCAGCGTCGTGCAGGGCGGCAGTTCGGCGAGCACCATGACCGTGGTTCCACAGGGCGGGTTCAGCGGCACGGTTTCTTTGTCGGTAACCGGGCTGCCAGCCGGCGTTACCGGGACCTTCAGTCCGTCGGCTACGACACACACCAGCACACTGACGTTCAGCGCCTCCGCGAGCGCGGCGCCAGGCGGCTCGACGGTGACGATCACGGGCACATCCGGCAGCCTGACCAGCAAGGTCACGGTCGCGCTCACCGTCAGCCCGCCGCCGAGTTTCACGCTTTCGGCGACGCCCGCCAGCGTGAGCCTCAATCCGGGCGCGAGCGGCACCAGCACCATCGCCATCGACGCTCTGAACGGCTTCAGCGGCACAGTAGCGCTGGCGGCTTCCGGCCTGCCCGCCGGGGTTACCGCAAGTTTCGCCCCAGCGAGCACGGCAAGCCAGAGCACGGTGACGTTCGCGGCAGCCAGCACCGCGGCCACGAGTTCCGCGACGGTGACCATCACGGGCACCTCCGGCAGCCTGACCAGCAAGGTCACCATCGCGCTCACCGTCAGCACGCCGCCGAGTTTCACGCTTTCGGCGACGCCCGCCAGCGTGAGCGTCTACACGGGCGCGAGCGGCGCCAGCACCATCGCCATCAACGCTCTGAACGGTTTCAGCGGCACTGTGGCGCTGGCGGCGTCCGGCCTGCCCGTCGGGGTTACCGCGAGTTTCGCTCCCGCGAGCACGACGAGCCACAGCACGGTGACCTTCGCGGCAGCCAGTACCGCGCCCACCAGTTCCTCGACGGTGACCATTACCGGCACCTCCGGCAGCGTGACCAGCAAGGTCACCATTGCGCTCACCGTCAGCCCGCCGCCGAGTTTCACCCTCGTGGCGACGCCCGGCAACGTGAGTGTCAACCCGGGCGCGAGCGGCGCCAGCACCATCTCCATCAACGCTCTGAACGGCTTCAACGGCACGGTGGCGCTGGTGGCTTACGAGCTTCCGGCCGGGGTTACCGCGAGTTTCTCTCCCGCCAGCACGGCGAACCACAGCACGGTGACGTTCACGGCAGCCAGCACCGCGGCCGCGATTTCCACGACGGTGATCATCACGGGCACCTCTGGCAGCCTGACCGGCCAGGGCTCGCTGGTGCTCACGGTCAACCCGCCGCCGAGTTTCAGTCTGTCGGCGACGCCCGGCAGCGTCAACCTGAATCCGGGCACCAGCGGCGCCAGCACGATCGCCGTCAGCGCCCTGAGCGGCTTCAACGGCACGGTGGCGCTGGCGGCATCCGGCCTGCCCGCCGGGGTTACCGCGAGTTTCTCTCCTGCCAGCACGGCGAGCCGCAGCACGGTGACTTTCGCGGCGGCCAGCAGCGCGGCCGCGAGTTCTTCGACGGTGACCATCACCGGAACCTCCGGGAGCCTGACCAGCAAGGTTACGATTGCGCTGGCCATCGCCCCGGCCCCGAATTTCACATTGTCGGCTTCTCCCACGGCTCTCAGCATCGCCATCGGCGCCACTGGGAGCAGCACCCTGACGTTGACTCCATTGAACGGCTTTGCGAGCAGCGTGACGCTGAACGTCTCCGGCATGCCCAACGGGGTGACGGGCCAGCTCAGCAACAGCCCCACGGCGGGCACCCTCATCCTCAAGCTGGCGGCAAGCGCTTTGGCCAAGGCAGGGACGTCAACGATCACCATCACGGGCGTATCCGGCGGGCTGAACCATACCGCCACGGTCAGCCTCACCGTGCTGTAGGCGGCCTCCGGGACCGCGGTAGTGAACATGGCCTCAACGTGGAACGTGACCGGTCTGGTCAGCGACGGCTCCACGTTCAGCAGCAGTGGCGGTCTGGACGGCGGCGGCCGGACCTATTCGTCGAATCTGCTCTGGCCGGTGCAGACCGCCAACGGCGCGCTGTTCAGTCTGGCGCCGCCGAACGGACCGGATGCGGTGAGCAACGCGACCATTACTCTTCCAGCGGGCCAGTTCTCCACGCTGCAGTTGCTGGCCACGGGGGTGAACGGCAGTCAACCCTCGCAGACTTTCACGGTGAAGGATACCGATGGCACCACCGCGTCGTTCACGCAAAGCCTGACCGACTGGTCCACGCCCCAGGGCTATCCGGGCGAATCCAACGCGATCACGACGACCACCGCGACACCAGCTCCGGCGGCCGGGACACCCTGCCAATCACGATGCATGGCTACAGCTTCAGTCTGTCAAAGAGCAAAACCGTGAGTGCGATCACGCTTCCGCAAGCCAGCGAGACTCCTGGTCTGCATGGGGGGGTTCGCGGTTTTGCGCTTGCCATCGAACCGGCCGTTGACCAGCGCGTACAAATCGATCACCCGCTCGATGGCGCGCCGGCTCCACGCTACAGAACCCGCGCGCCGCGCGCCAGAAGCGGCGTCATCTCGGCCACATCAAAGAAGTTTCAAGAATCTGTTCCACCGTACTCGGTGCCACCACCTGAGTTTCCCATTGAGCACCGCCTGGTCCGGTTGGTCTTCAGAGTCGTAGATCAGAAGCGGCCTGCCGATAACGTCGTCAACAGTGATGAACCCCCAATAGCGGCTGTCGAACGAAAAGTCCCGATTGTCACCCAGGACGAAGTAACTCCCGTCGGGCACAATGACCTCGCCGTGCGCAACATGCTTCTCGAGCACCTCCAGACCCGGAGGCAGGACGCCGAAGCTGGGTTCACCCGGGAAGTTGTCCCGGAGAGATTCGACATAGTCAGTCTTGTGGACTGCGTACGGCTCGTTGAGGGGTTTACCATTCCGGTAAACAGTCTTGTCCGAGATGCGAATGTGGTCCCCCGGCGCGCCAATCACGCGCTTCACGAAGACTTGACGTCTCTCCACCGGATCGACAAAGACCACAATGTCGCCGCGCGCGGGGCTTGGTTTCGGCAACCGCTGGACGAGAATGCGGTCACCAACCAGGAGGGTGTCTTCCATTGTGCCAGTCGGGATCACAAACGCTTGTACGAAGATGAGCGGCAACGTGCATATCGCTGAAACCGCGATCCAGGGAGAGGCGCGGCCTCGTTCGGAGCCGGCCGCGCTGAGTGATCTGCCTGCAAAAAGAAACAAGGCAATCAGACCGATGATGACGGCGGCGGTCCCAATGGTCTCCGCCAAGGCCGGAGTTGCGCCGCCGGACCGGAACAGAACAATCGGTATGACAAGAAGTTGTGCGAACTGGAACAGAGCATATCCATATGCACTCCACACCCGCCTGCGCATGATGCCGATGCCGGCGACAAGTGGAATCGATGCAAACGGTAGGAGAATCATTTGCTGGGTAAAAGCCACGATGATCCCGAGGCCTGCGATCACGAAAGCAGTGATATACGCGACTTTCACGACTCTCATCGAGTTTGCCATTCCGAGTTCTACCGCGCGTACAGATCGATCACCCGCTCGATGGCGCGCCGGCACACACTGCAGAACCCGCGCGCCGCGTTCCGGCTGAACATCATGCAGTCCGCTTCCGGCCGGTAGTAGCCACGCCCTTCGTACATGGCGCCCTCGAACGCGCCCACCTTGTCCCCGTAAGGCGGCCGCGCCAGCAGTGGCGTCATCTCGGCCAGCTCGGCGGCGAACAGCGCCTCCATCTCGCTCTCGGGCCGGTGCTGCGCGCGGATCTCGCGGCGGCGCGCCTGAGTGCTCTTCTCGGCCGCCTCGAACTCCGCCTTGGCCCAGGGCGTGGGCAGCGGCGTTCCCGCCTCGATGAGGTCCCTCCATTTGCCGGCCTGCGGGTCGGCGGTGGCGTTCGGCTCCCATGGCTCCGGCCGCACCTCTTCCTTGCTATAGGAAACGTCGGAGGTGTAGTATTCGTCGGCCAGACCCGCGAAATGGTGCCCGAACTCGTGGACGAAGACGTAGGGCGTGAACGCGTTGTCGGCCGCGACGGTGGCGTAGAGGTTGAAGATGCCGCCGCCGCCGTACTTGCGATCGTTCACCACGATCTCGACAAACTCGTAGGGTGCCGCCGCGGCGATCTCGCGCATGCGCTTGTTGTCGAAGGTGAGCACGTAGCGCTCCGACCCGAAGGCGTCGTAGGTGGCCCCCAGCGGCGACCTGCGCCACACCCCGTCCGACGGACGGCTGACCCCGCTCTCATCGGCCGGCGTGTCCACGGCCCAGACGTTGAAGGCGCTGCGCCGCTCGCGGAAGGGCGGCTGCGAGAACAGGATCTCGGTGAGCCGCCGAGCATCGCTGTGCCACTTCTCCATCTCGGCGGCGGTGTAGCCGTCGCCCATCAGCAGCAGGTCCACCTTGTCGCGCGGCGCGCCGTTCTGCATCACCGCCCAGACGTGCGCGCCGGCCGGGGGAGCGCTGCGGTCCACCGCCTGGCTGGCCGGGTCGAGCACCACCGACCACACCTCGCGGAAAGCGTTCTGGGAATCGCGCTTCTTCAACACCAGTTGCACCGGTGCGTCGGGGGCGGGGAAGCGCACGGACTCGTGGAAGGTGCGGTGCATCTGTTTCGCCTCGTCGGTGGTCTCCCACTCGCCGTAGATGCTGGCGAAGCCGCGCGAGTACAGGATGCGGTTGGTTTTCCGATCGAGCACCTCGAACAGGTACTTGCCGAGGTTGGTATCGTCCACCAGCCGGTCGAGCCTGCCCGGCCACTCGCCTTCGAGGGCGACGGCGTCGAGCGAGAAGCGCTCCTCGCCGGCGTTACCGGTGTGATAGTAGTCCACGCGCATGGTGCGGGGCGCGGGAGCGGTGGCGGCGGCGAACATCGTTGCCATGAGCAGAATGAAAGGGAGCAAGGGGTTTCTCCGGGACTATGGTACCCGGAATCGGCCACGAATGCACACGAATAAGACATGTCATCTGACTCGTGTGCATTCGTGTTTACTGGTGGCCCGGAACTCCCCAGGCGACAGCTCGGGCCTGTATAATGCCTGGTGACAGCGCTCATCCAACTCCACTTCCATGTCCAACACCATCGAGCAGTATCACGAAGCGAAGACCAGCTATCTGAAACTCAAGAATCAGGCGAAGAAGGAACTCATCGCCAGGTTCAACGAACTTGCCGGCGAGTTGCTGCAGGTTCAACGGGAGCTTCGGGAGGACTTCGGCGAGAAAGTCGCCATGCCGGCAAAGCCAAAGAAGCCGCGGGCCGCCAGGAAGCCCGCGAAGGAACCAGTATCCGCGCCGCCCAGGGCCGCCGGCCTTGAGAAGAAGACCACTGCGCTCGAGAAGCGGCTGGAACGGGCAAAGCAGAAGCTGGCCGAAGCGAAGGCCGCGGGTAAACCTGCCAAGCCTTTCGAAGACAGGGTGTACGAGATCGAGGACGAACTCCGGTTGCTGGCCGGGAAGTAGCCGGTCTCGCTGCCTACCGTGAAGGGAACTCCCGGGTGGCACGCGATGTTCACGCCGGCGAGGGCCAATGTCGTTGGGCGGCGCGTCCCGCGGCTTTGGTCCCAGGTTTGCTGTGGAAACGCCTGGCAGTCCGTGGCAAGAATGGCCGTTGGGCCAATTCGGGGACGGGTGACGAGTTTCCGCGCTGGGAAGCCATTGAGCAATGCGCCGTTTGCCGCGGGATTCCGTTGCCTGTCCCCCCGCATCGGACTCCAGTGGCTTCTACCACGGGCTGCCCGGGGGAAGTGCGGGATTCTCCGGGTTGCCGTGGTTGTACGCCATGGCGCCGCGCCGCGCCGCGCGTCTGTGTACCCTTGTATACTGGTAGATTCGTGAACTTCCGTCTATGAAGTATATTGCAGCGATCCTCCTCTCGGCCGGCGTGATGTGCGCGCAGAACTTTGTGACCGGCCAGTCCGCCCGGGCGGTGATTGGGCAGCCCAACTTCACGGCACAGGTAGACCCCACCGCGTCCGACCCCGCCGCCAACGGCTTTGCACTGGGTGGCGTCTCCGGTCTGGCCTATGCCGGCGGCTCTTTGTTCGTGGTGGATTCGAATCGAGTGGGGGCCCTTCCGGATGACAGCCGGGTGGTCGTCTATCCGAGTATATCGACGCCACCATATGTGGCTGGCTTGACCTTGCCCTCGCCGACCCAGGAGATCATCGAAGAGAACTTTCTGAGCTATGTCCGCTGTCCCGTGTGCGTGGTGAACGCGGGTGTCATTATCGGCCAGCCGAATGGCAGCACCTTCGGGGGCAACCTGTCGCAGAGCGGTCTGAATGAGCCTGCCGGGGTGGCCAGTAACGGGCAAATCCTGGCGATCGCCGACACGAACAACAACCGCGTGCTCATCTGGAACTCGATTCCGCAGACCGACAACGCTCCCGCGGATATCGTGCTCGGCCAGACCGGCTTCACCTCCATCGCCACCGTCGTTTCACCGCCAGTGCTCAACGCGAGTTCGATGCGCGGGCCGGAGAGCGTGTGGATTCAGGGGAACCGGCTGTTTGTCGCGGACACGCTGGACAACCGCATCCTGATCTGGAACAGTATCCCCACGCAGAACAATCAGCCGGCGGACCTGGTTCTCGGCCAGCCCGATTTCACCACCACGCAGTCGGCCAAAATCACAGCTACTCCGGTCACCTCCGCCAGCGACATCATTTCTCCCACGGGAGTATCCTCCGACGGCATTCATCTGTTCGTGGCCGATCTGGGGCAGAACCGGGTGCTGATCTGGAACAGCATTCCGACCCAGAATAATCAGCCGGCCGACGTGGAAATCGGCCAGCCGAATATGACCACCGCGGTTCCCAACAATTCCTTCAGCGGAACTCCGGCAACTTCGTCCACGGACACCACCGACAAGGAAACTCCGGTGCTGTGCACCACTCCCCAGCCCAACGGAGCCGACGCCTACGGCAATCCCACGTATCCGCAGCGTTGTGCGTATACGCTGGATTTCCCGCGCTACGTTCTGTCCGACGGCACGCGGTTGTTCGTCGCCGACAGCGGCAACGACCGGGTGCTGGTCTATAACACCATTCCCACGCAGAACGCCGTGGCGGCCGACATCGCGCTGGGCGAGCCCGACTTTGTTAGCGACATCGTCAGCGACACCCTCACTACCGGCGCCACCGGCGTTACCACCGACAATGTCGAGATATCGGGCGCCGACAGCGTGCGCACCCCCATGGCTCTGGCGTGGGATGGAACAAATCTGTACGTCAGCGATCCGTTCGACCGGCGCGTTGTGGTGTACACCGCGAGCGCCCAGCCGCTGGCCCCCAACGCGGGTTTTAATGCCGCCAGTCTGGAGACGTTTGCCAGTATTTTGTTCAGCTTCTCGGGAACGATCACCACGGGTGATAAGGTCGCCATCGCCATCACCGATCCGAACAACACCTCGGCCGGGTACACGGCCCCCAGCTACAGCTATACCGTTCTCAAGAACGATACCTTCGACAGCATCACCAAGGGCTTGTCGAACGCCATTAACGGCAGCAACAGCGGCGCGGGCGATCCGGTTGTCTTCGCCCGGCCCGAGATCGGCGCGGCTTCGATCGTGCTGTCCGCGCGCAACGCCGGCGCGCTCGGAAACGGTGTGTCGTACACCACCACCCTTACCGGCGTGAACAGCAATGCGGCGACTGAGGCCGTGTCGCCGGCCAGCGGCTCGACCGGGGGCGGGACCGCCGCGGCCACGCTGGCGCCGGGTACGCTGATCGCCGTCTTCGGGGCCGGTTTCACCGATCAGGCGGCGGCTGCGGCGCCCGCGGGAGCGGCTGCGCTGCCCGAATCGCTGGCGGGCACCGAGCTGTACATCGATGGCGTGCGCGCACCGCTGTTTTACGTCTCCGCCACGCAAATCAACGCGCAGATTCCGTTTGAGTTTTCCGACGCTAACGGGAGCACGGCATGGGTGCGTACACAACACGCCGACGGCAGCGTGACGGCTACGAATTCCATTGCTTTCCCCCTCGCGCCCCAGAATCCGGGCATCTTCACTCTCAGTGGTGGCAGTGACCCGCGGCCCGCTCTCGCGTTTCAGGCCAGCAGCAACGCGTTGGGCGTGATTGACATTGAAGGGCTCCCCGGAGCCACCTCCGTCGCTTCGGTCACCATTGGAAGTTCGACGTACACATACACCGTGCAAACGGCGGACGTCACCGCCCTCAACGTCACCACAACGAACCCGGTGAACGGCGTGGCTACAGCCACTACCACCTCAGTCACCCCCGACGTTCTCGAGATCGTCCGGCAGAATCTTATCAACCAGATCAATGCCGATCCGAATGCACCCGTGACGGCCTACGAAGGCAGTCAGTTCCACTACCTGATTCTGACGGCGAAAATCGCCGGAGCGGCGGGCAACGGGATTGTTATAACTACCACGGCCACCGCCTCCAGCACCACCAGCCTCACGTTGACGGTGCTTACCACCTACAACAGCGTGACCGCCACCTGCTGCGCCAGCATTGGAGGCTCCCTGATCGGGGTGAACAATCCGGCGATTCCGGGAGGGTTCCTGGTGCTGTATGCAACCGGTCTTGGTTCGATCATATCGGAGCAGGTGAGTATACCGGGTCAGACGGGCCTGATCTTCTGTCCGACGGCGACCTCCGCCGAACCGAACCAGAACTTCACCGATACCGGTGTTGTTTGCACCCCGCCCCCGCCTCCGACAACGGGATCCCCCTATACCGGGGCGGCGGAGAACACCGTGGTTTCGTTCGTGTCGGCGCTCAGCGGGAGCACCACGGCGGGCGGCGGGGGCACCACGGCCAATGTTTTTGACGCCAGCCTGGTACCCGGGAGTGTTGGCATATATCGGTTGCTGGTGCAGCTTGACAGCAGCCTCGTGACAAATCCGCTCACACCGCTCACGATTTTCCAGGATGTTTACAGCAGCAACACGGTGACCATCCCGGTGCAGGCCCAGTAACTGGTGGACGTGGTTCCGGAGCGCGCGTGATACACTGAGATCGCCTGCCGCAGTTTTGCTGTTTTCGGCGCCCGCCCGGCGTGCTGGTCTTCTCGGAGGAAGAAACCCGCCGGCCACTCGTTTAACGCTCTCATATGCAAAAGCAGGACAAGAAGGTTCTGGTAGTGGTGGACGATCTTTTGTTCACGGTCAAGATCGGCGACGCGGCCAAACGCGCCGGTCTCACGCCCGAGTTCGTGAAATCCGAGGAGGACGTCTTCGACCGGGCGAAGCAGAAGCCGCGGCTGATAATCCTCGATCTGAACGCCAGTTCGGTGGAGCCGCTCAAGCTGATTTCGGCGTTGAAGGGCAGTGCGGAAACCAAAGGAATCAGTCTGATCGGGTACCTCTCGCACATTCAGGGCGAATTGAAGCAACAGGCGCATGATGCGGGGGCCGATATGGTGATGGCGCGGTCGGCTTTCTCGCAAAACCTGCCGCAGATTCTCAAGCGTCACGCCGGCAACTGACGGAACTTAGCCACGAATAAACACGAATGCACACGAATAAGGCATTTCGCCGCGATTTGTGTGCATTCGTGGCTACATCCGGATCAGCTTCGCCGCCAGCCAGGCCACGCCCGCAAGGAAACCCAGCAACGCCTGGTATTCTTCGTTGCGCATATAAAGGTCTGCCCGGAAGCGAGTGCAGACCGGATTAACGGGCCGGCGCGGCCACAAGGCCCGCACCCGCTCCGCATATTCGCCGAAATCGGGGAAAAGCTCGCGCAGGTATTCTTCCTCCAACTGAATCGCAGGCAGGTACACCAGGGCGAAAACCAGCGCGAAGAGCAGGGCGAGCAGCGGCCGGCGCGACGCGGTCACCAGCCCGCAGGCCGTCAGCAACGTGCCCAGATAGAGCGGATTGCGCACCCAGGCGTAGGGACCGGTGGTGGCGAGGCGCGTGTTCTTTTCGAGGTGCCCGGCAGCCCAGGCTCGCAGCAGCAGTCCGGCCACAGCCACCGGAAGGCCAATCTCCATGGAGAGAGCGGAAGGCCGCGCCAGCCATCCAAAGGCAATCGCCAGCAGGAATCCTCCGGGCACCCTCAGGCGGGCCACCAGGTGCGCGTAACGCCTCGGGAAACGCACGTGGGCGCTCATGCCGGAGGGCTCACCGGGAAGCCGGCGTCCGTCAGAACCGCCCGCAGCGCTTCATGCACGTCCCGCGGACGGATGTCGCGCATGGCGAGGCCGGGATGGTCTCTCTTGTAACTGGTGACTGCGGCGGGGCTGCGCAGTACGGTGATGGCGCCGCCCCGGGGGCCGTTTCGCGACGGGTCGGTGGGCCCGAAGATCGCCACGCCGGGTTTGCCCAGGGCCGCCCCAAGGTGAAGCGGACCGCTATCGACGCCGACAACGGCCACGGCGCGACGGGTGGCGTCAATGAGTCCGGGAAGCCCGGAGACGTGGGCATGAGTGTGCGGCGCGTCGATGCTCGTGCGCCCGTTCAACACCAGCGCGCAAGCGCACTCGGCCGCGAGAAGCCTCCCCAGTTCCGAATAGAAGTCCAGGGGCCACTGTTTGCCCGCCCATCCCGCCACGGGGCTGGCCAGCACGAATGGGCCGGCAGGGAGCGAGCCCTCCGGATGTCCCGTGGGCAACGGGAAGGTCCGCAGCAGGCTGGAGGCTCCCGCGGCCGAGGCCAGGTCCAGATAGCGATCCACGACGTGCTCGGCCTTGCTGGCCACGGCAACGGAATAGAACCACGCGGCGAGAGGCTCGCGCAGCAGCGCCCGGGTGAAGCCGAAGAGCTGTTCCGCGCGCGCTGCCGAGGCCACCAGCGCGGATTTCAGCAGACCCTGGAAGTCCACGGCAATTTCGTATCGCTGGGCGCGCAGATCCCGCCAGGCGGCGCGCAGGCCGGCCAACGAACGGCGGTCCAGCAGGACCACCCGGTCCACGTAGGGATTCTCCTCCAGCAACGGCGCCCAGCGCGGTTCAATCACCCATGTCACGTGCGACCTGGGGATGCCGTGCTTCAGGCTGGTTACCGCCGGAAGGCACTGGATGACATCGCCCATGGCCCCCAACCGTACCGCCAGAATGCGCGGGCCGGCGCTCAGCATGCCTGCTCCCGGCAGCGCGCACGGACGCTTTGCAGGAAACCCTCGCGGAGAGCCTCGCCGCCGATACCCGGCGCGGGAGCTTCCGTCCCAGCGGCCACGAAATCCACCACGGAGAGAGCGGCCACCAGGCGCGCATGCTCGGCGAGCAACGGATCGAAGTACCCAAGCACGCGAACGATGTCACCCGAACGGAGCTGCCCGGGGCCGACAATAGTCTCTCTTGTGTCCAGAACTTCATTTCAACAGTTTGAGGGCGGTCTGCGCTACCTCGGCGGCGGTGACGCCGGTCATGCAGCGATGGTCGATGGGGCATTCCCGCAACAGACAGGGGCTGCAGTCCACCGGGCTCCTCACTACTCGGGCCAGCGGGCCGGTGGGTCCGGTGGCGCTGTCGTCGGTGGCGCCGAAAACGGCAACGGTGGGCACTCCGAGGGCCGAGGCGATGTGCATGGCCCCGGAATCGTTCGTCAGGAAGACGTCGCAGGCGGCGGCCATCGAGATGAACCGGGCCAGCGTGGTAACGCCGGCGAAGTTGTGCGAGCGGATGCCGCGCCCGGCCACCTGCGCGCGCACCTGTCCGCAGAGATCGCGTTCGGCCAGGGACCCGAAGATGGCCACTGCCCGGCTGCCCGCGTCAGCCACGGTAACGGCCGCTTCCGCAAAGCGCTCCGGGAGCCACCGCTTGGCCCCGCCGTAGGCCGCCCCCGGGCTCACTCCGATCACCGGTCCGGCCAGCCCGGCCTCCGCCAGCAGCAGGGAACCTTCCTGGCGTGCCTGGCCGGCGCCGTCCAGGCGGATGGGCTCGTCGGCGGGTGGGGCGGAATCCGCGAGACCCGCCCGGCGGAGCAGTTCGAGATAGTAGTAGCGTTCGTGACGAGGGACTTCCCGCGGCCCCGGGACCGGTATGGCGCGCGTCAGCAGCAGCGAACGGCCGTCCCGCGCGTAACCGATGCGCTCCGGAATACCGGCTGCGAAGGCCAGGGCGGCGGCCTCAAACGCGTTCTGGAACAGAATGGCGCAATCGAACCTTCGGGACCGCAGAGACCGGGTCAGCCTGAACTTCTCCCGGAGATTTCCACAGGCATAGGGCACTATCTGGTCAGCGAAGTGCTCGCGAGCATAAAGATCGAGCACCCAGGGGCGGGCCAGAACCGAGATGCGCGCCGCCGGGAAGCGAACGCGAATCGCGCGCAGTGCGGGCAGGCTGATCACCGCATCGCCGATCCAGTTCGTGGCGCGGACAAGGATGTTCACGGGTTCCATGGAAGCGTAAAAGGCCCGGCGGCGGGTCTCCATGCGAAAGGGAACACCGGCACCCGCCGCCGAAGTTCCGTTTTGCGCGAGTTCCTAAGAATCGGTGGGCAACGGTCCCTTGGCTTCATTGTAGCGGCCGGGGGCGGCGACGTATCCCGGCCAAAGGAGCGTCCCAGTATTCTTCCGAGACCTGAATGACACCAGACTCTTGTGCCGCAGGCGCCGGAATCGGTTATTATGGATGCTTAACCTGAAGTTGTGAAAGCTGGCATCCTCCGACAGAGGTGAGCATGGGAAGAGTGACTACGTTTCCAGCACGCTCGGTGCGCCGTTCGTCTGCAGCGCAGTTGAACCTGTCCGCCTGCCGCCAGAGCAGCGGCGTAACGCTGGACCGGATCGCCGAGGAGACCAAAATCAGCAAGCGTTTTCTGCAGGCGATTGAGGACGGTGAGTACGAGAAGCTGCCGGGCGGCATCTTCGCGACGAGCTATCTTCGCCAGTACGCTGCTATGATCGGTTTCGAGGAATCGGAGTTGCTGGCCCACTACAACGCCATCGTGAATCCGGTTGCGCCGCCGGTGGCGAGCAAGCACGAAGACGGTCATCGGGGCCTCCTGGAACGCTGGCTGCGGGTGCCTGCGCCCCTGCAGAGACCATAGGCCCCGCCGGATCGCGGCGTATTCCCAGGCGGTTCGTTTGTACTCCCTATTGTTTCGCGTGGATCATCCGATGAGCCTCTCAGGAGGCCAGGTACCGATCCATGAAGGTCACGAATTCCGACACAGCGGCATTGACCGGTGCAGCGCAGGCGGCACGCGCAGCGGCCAGTTCGGCGCCGGCGCGCGCCAGAACGGCGGTCGCACAGAAAAGCTCGGATAACGTGCAGCTCTCAAATCTGAGCGGGCACCTGAGAGGAGTCACCGCCGAGGGGCGCCAGACGCAACTGGAGAGCATCGGGGCGACGGTGGCGTCGGGCCACTACAAACCCGACTCGAACGCGATCAGCGCGAAGATCATCCAGCACAACATGCGCAGCGGCGCCGCCGCGTAACGCTATGCCAGGCGAGGTTGCACTGGGGAGCGAACCGCCCGCGAGCGGTATCGAGGAAGCGGAAGCGCGCGTCAATGAAGCCTGCGCACTGCTGGTGCGCGGCGATCCGGCGGGGATTGTGCAGGCCGGGGGGCAGCTTCACAAGGCGATTGAGATCTTCACCGGCTGGCAGCGACAGCCGTTCGGTACGCACTCGCCGCGCCGCCTCGATATGCACAGGTCGGTGCAGTGCGCGGGGAGTTTGCTCGAGGCCGTTGGGCGATGGCTTGACCATCGCCGGTGTATGTTGTTCCCGGAAGAGACAACTACACCGTGTTACGGCTCCGACGGCCGCGCGGTGGCTGCTAAGATGGCCGGCTCGATGACACTCCAGGGGTAGTCCATGAGCAGTATCTCCACGGCGCTTTACAACTCCGCCCAGGCGCTGCAAGTCTTCGAGCAGTGCATGAACGTGACGCAGAACAACGTATCCAACGCCAACACGCCGGGCTACGCCCGACAGGTTCAGACGCTGCAAGCCGACCCATTCGACGCCGAGCAAGGGCTCCTGGGGGGCGTGTCCGCGGGGCCGGTGCAGTCGACGCGCGATGTCTACGCCGAAACGCAGGTCCAGACCGAGCAGTCCGCGGAGAATCTCGCCAGTCAGAGCGTCTCGGATCTGACGACCCTTGAACCGCAGTTCGATGTTACCGGCGCGACGGGTATCTCGGCTGCCCTCAACAACCTGTTCAACAGCTTCTCGGCACTGAGCGTGAGCCCGAATGACACCGAGACCCGGCAGAATGTTCTGACCCAGGCGCAGGACACGGCGCAAGCGTTCAACCAGACGGCCACGGCCATCCTCAGTGCCGGCACCTCGGTGGACTCGGAAACGCAGGCTACGCTGAACAACATCAACCGACTGGCGGGCACCATCGCGCAACTCAACTCGCAGGTGCGAGCAAATCCGGATGGCTCTGTGGACGCCGGCGTCGATGCGCAGATGTACAATTCTCTGGAAGAACTCTCCCAGTACGCCAATTTCACCACGGTGCAGCAGCCCAACGGCACCATCTCGGTTTACCTGGGAGGCCAGACGCCGCTGGTGATGGGAGATACGGCCTGTTCGATTCAGGGGAATCTCTCGTTGCCGCAGACCGAAATAGAGGATCAGAACGGCAACGACATTACCAGCCAGATCACCGGCGGGCAGCTTGGGTCCGAGCTGCAGACCACGAACACTCTGCTTCCGTCGTATCTGAACAGTCTGAACACGCTGGCGCAGACGCTGGCCGACCAGGTGAACACCACGCTGGACGGCGGTCTGGACGCCAACGGCCAGGCGCCCACCACGGACCTGTTCAGCTATGACACCGCCTCCGACGCCGCATTCACCCTTTCGGTAAACCCGCTCACTACGGACCAGCTTGCCGCGGCTTCCGCCAGTGCTCCGGGAGGGAACGGCAATGCCCTGGCTCTGTCGGCCCTGGAGAACGCAAACGTGGTCAACGGCGAGACGTTCACCGAAGCGTTCGGCGCGCTGGGAGGTCAGGTGGGCCAGGACATTTCCAACGCGCAGAATCAGCAGACGACGTCGCAGAGCCTGCTGACTCAGGCGCAGAACCTCAGATCGCAGGTCTCGGGCGTGTCGCTGGACCAGGAGGCCGCGAACCTGATGACCTATCAGGAGGCCTATCAGGCGACGTCAAAAATGTTCTCCATCCTGGAAAACCTCGACGGCGTCACGCTGGGGCTGATCCCGACACCTGCTTCATGAAGCCGGAGTGAGACATGATCACTTTCTACAATGCGCAAACGCAGGCGTTCCTCAACGGGATGGACGCCATTCAGCAACGCGAGACGCAGGCGCAAATGGAGCTCACCACCGGGCTGAGGGTCAACAACGTGTCCGACGCGCCGGACCAGATTTCCGACATATTGTCGGTGCAAAGCGCCATTTCGCGCAATACCCAGATCGGGCAGAATCTCGCCAACGTCAAGAACGAAACCGACACGGCCGAATCGGCCGTCAGCAGCGCGGTCTCCCTGGTGGAGCAAGCCGAGTCGCTGGGTACCGAGGGCGCCAGCGACATGGACTCCGCCGACACGCGGCAGCAGCTCGCGCAGCAACTCGGCAGCGTTCTTGCGGAACTCGTTAATACCGCCAACACCGCCGTGGGAGGACGCTACATCTTCAGCGGAGACAGCGATCAGACGCAGCCCTACAGCATCGATCTAACGCAAACCAATCCCATCAGCGCCTATGCCGGTACCACCAGCACCCGACAGGTGGAGGCGCCCGACGGAACCACCTTCGCCATCGCGCAGACCGCGCAGGATCTTTTCGACGCGCCCGACAGCAACAACAACGTGTTCATGGCCATCAACAACCTGCGGAACGCCCTGACGAATAACGACTCCGCCGGTGTCAGCTCGGCGCTGGCTCAGGTCGGCAGTTCCGACACGTATCTGAACGACGAACTGGCATTCTATGGCAACGTGCAGGATAACGTGGCGAGCGCCATGAACGCACAGAGCGACGACGACACTCAGTTGTGGACTCAGTTGAGTACCCTGCAGGACGCCGACGAGACGCAGTCCATCATGGATCTTACCCAGGCGCAGACACAGCAGCAGGCGGCGCTCACCTCCGAAGGGCAAATACCCCGCACCAGCCTTTTCAATTTCCTGGGTTAACCGCCTGTGGCGAAAGTGGCGTTAACAGCCTGTGGCAGAAGTCCAGTTTTCAGCTTCGGAACGCTTCCGAGTAAGCGCAAGCGTAGGGTTGATCAATCGACGTTGCCGGCCGGCCATTGGTTACCGACGATGCTCTGCGTCGGAGAATAGTGACTCGGCCCACCCCGCACAAAGCACGATCACGGCGATTTGAATCGTCAAAAGCGGAGATGAGGCCCCCTGCAGGGTCCTCGGCTTGCCGATCCCGTACTGGCTGCGCACCAGCAGCGCCAGGTTGAATCCGAAAGCGTGAATCAACAGTCGCTTCAGAATGTTGTCTCGTTTGCGCAGGTGCGTTCGCCTCATCCCGCCGTTCTCGTACATATGCGCGAAACTCCGTTCCACCAGTTCCGATCGCAGCTTCCGCAGTTGTCGCCCGCGACGGCCGCGCACCCGGCGCCGGTTGGCATACACCCGCTCCCGCTCCGTCTCCCGCCCCTGCCAATCGCGCCGTCCTCGCTCCGGCTCCGGTATATAGGTTCGCACCGATGCCTGCTGCATCCGGATCAGCGCCGCCCCGCTGTGATAGCCCTTGTCGGCCACCACCTCCTCCACCCCGCGCTGGTTCACCAGCTCCGCATTGCTCTGCGCTTCCCGCAGCGTTTCCAGCACCGTCGTCGTATCGCCCTGATCGGCCCCCTGCAGCGTGATCGCCACGATGGCTCCGCTCCCCAGATCCACCGCGTGCTCGGCCTTGTGCGCCAGATGGGTGCGCCCGTCCTTCATCTTCGCGATCCGCGCATCCGGGTCGCTGGGGCTCTTCCACTCCTGGTTGGAGGTCTTCTTCTTCCGCTTCCGATCCAGCCGCGCCAACTGCTCCCGCTTCGGCTCCGCGATGCCTTCCGCCTGCGCCAGACCCGTCAGATACTCTTCGTAGGTCCGTCCGTCGTCCCGCCGCCGAATCGACCGCATCGCTGCGTTGGCCTCCAGCGTCGTCGCATCGATGGCCACCGTCTGCGCCTCCAGCAGGCCCTCTTCGCCCAGCACCTGCACGAACCACCGGAACACCGCCCGATGCGTCTCCAGTGCCAGCAGCCGCCGCGTTTGCGATACCGAGGAATGATCCGGCGTCTGCTCGGTGACCGAGAAGCCCAGAAACTCTCGCAGCGACAGCGAATCGGCCACTCGCCAGGCAATGCCGCGCTCCGAGTCGATGCCCTCGCAGTAGCCGATCAGCAGCATCCGAAAATACACCCCCGGCGCCACGCTGGGCCGCCCCAGCACCGGCCGGTAAAACCGCTGGCACAGATGTTCCACCTTGCGGTCGAAGCCCTTCTCTTCCAGCACCTGGTTCACCCTGCGGTAGAACGGGTGCGAGGCCGGCCGGGCGATCTCCTGGGTGCTCACCCACAGATCCCGCTGCTCCGGTTTCCGTCTCCCCATCGCCATGGCTATAAGACGTCCGAAACATTTCCCTGGTCACATGTTTCGGCGTTTTTTACCACAGGCTGATAAGCCTCATTCAGGTCGCGATAGTCATTTCGATAAATCTCCTCGTATTTGAGAGTTTTCATAAATGATTCGCAGGCGCCATTATCGTAAGGGTTTCCCTTCCGACTCATGCTGATGGTGATGCCATGCTCTTTCAGTAGTTCCGTGTAGTCGCCGGAGGCATACTGCACGCCGCGATCGGAGTGATGCACCAGCCCGGCTGCTGGTTGCCGCTGGGCCAGAGCCATGCGTAAGGCCGAGAGCGCCAACTCGGCTTCCAGCGTTCTTCCCAACGCCCAGCCAATCACCTTGCGGGAAGAAGCGCCCAGCAGCACAGCCAGGTAGACGAACTCGGTGCGCAGACGGATATAGGTGATGTCGGCCACCCAGAGCTGATTGGTCGCAGCAGGCGTCATTTCGCGTGCCAGGTTCGGATACACCGGCAGACCATGGCGCGAGTCGGTGGTGATCACGAACGAGCGCCGACGCAGACACAGCAGGTTGTCTTCCCGCATCAGCCGCAGTACGCGCTTGCGGTTCACCTCGAAGCCGCGATGCTGTAGTTCGGCGGTGATCCGCCGGTAGCCATAGGCCGGCCATTCCAGCGCTGCCTTCTGCAGCTCATGCCGCAGTTCCATCTCCACCGGCTCCGCCGCTCGCGGTGCCTGCCACCGGTAGTACCCGGCCCGGCTCACGCCGGTCATCTCGCAAAGCGCGTTCACGGCTTCGCCTTTCCTCGCGGTTTCTCGGATTCCTTCGAACAAACAGCCGCGCCATTGACGACGGCTGGCGGGTGATATGCCGGGAAATGCTGCAAGGCTTTTTTTAAGAAATCGTTCTCCATCGTGAGCTGACCGATCTTGCGCTCCAGCTCGGCGATGCGGCGGGTGTCATCCAGCGCGGGCAGATCGGCTCCCCGCCGACCAATACCCGGAAACGCCAGATCCTTTTTGGCGCGCCACTCTCCGCGCCAGCGTTCCAGCAGCTTCGGGCTCAGTTGGTACTTTCGCGCAATCTCACCGGTAGCTGAGCCGGCATCGAGGGCGCGCATGGCGGCGATCTTCAGATCGCGATTGTAGACAGCTCGGGACAAATCCATGCCTCACTCCATTCAATGTATTTCGTCTTTTAACTTGCTGTCTCACTTTTGGGGTTCACTCCACACAGTTTGAGCAGAAAGAAGTAGCTACGGGCTACATGTCGGTCAGAGTCACGCTCCGAAACAATCGAAAGCAGCGGAAAGTGTGGGTCGATTCCGATGTTACGAAGTTCATACCAGAGAAGCTCGCAACGGGATTAAGTCAGGCGGAGACCCGCGTCCTTAATCGAGTGATTGAACACGGCTCCATCAACGTCAACGAGTGTCATCGCCTGTTGCCACAGATCAAGACTTGGCATTCGGTAAAGAAGCTGTTGATGCGGATGACACAAAAAGGCCTGCTGATTCACAAGCATCGGGATGACATAGAGCGCGACCCGGACGCCTGTTTTGTTCTGCCCGAGAGATCTAACAAGAATGGAAACGACGCGTAGCCAACTCTCTCCGCATGAAGGCAACGATCACGAGCATCGTGCCCCGCCATGCGAAGGCAACAACAGCGGGTTTCGTACCGCCAATAGCGTTTACGCAATGAATACCACGTGAGCGCGGCGTCAGAAGACTGAGCGCCGATCCTGTCGTAGATGGCTTCGAGGTCCCGCTGTGCACGGGGCATGATCTTAACCTGATATGCCATGCCGGGCTTCGAATTCGGCGAAGGAATCCTCGATGTCGCGACCCTTGCCCTGCCGGGCCTGCTCCAGACCCTGTCGGATACCCTCGTAAGGGTCGGCTTGGGCGGCGATGTCGAGGAGCCGTTGGTAGGCCCCGGCATCCTGCACAATCGCGGCAGCCTTGCCTTTAACCGTGAGCACCACGGGGCGCTTGCTCTTCCTGAGCTGCTTCATGGAATCCCCGGAGCGCCCGCGAAACGCGAGGACGCGATCCGCCTCGGCATCATCGACGAGAACGGCCGCCTTCTGAAACGCGAACTCCCCGAGGACATGCGCGAGGGCGCGGGCGCTGACTTCGGCGGGTAGCTTGCCCCGGCACGAATGATCGTCGTGGCGGACCCGCCTGGCAGCGGGAGAAGCAGCCGTTTCGCCTTGCCTTCTTTTGGCGTTGATTGGTTTAGCCCGACTTTCGCAGCTCGTCTCGGAAATGGGGCTGAAACACCGGTCTGGCAAGCACAAGCCGTGTCGAATCAATAAAACATTTTCGGAATCGCTTGTAGTGCAGACCTACCCCCTTTCTATT
>Ga0326728_10000908_pt1 | contig 110420 bp, 90 predicted proteins | sample MB3enrmetagenome_FD_207602 | JGI IMG/M metagenome (GOLD analysis project Ga0326728, IMG submission 207602) | Lab enriched peat soil microbial communities from McLean, Ithaca, NY, United States - MB31MN | ecosystem: Environmental > Terrestrial > Soil > Wetlands > Peat | place: USA: New York... | reverse complement strand
ACGGCGCAATTGGATGAGCCATCGCGCGGTGCGCTGATTACCGTGAGCGAAGACAGGATTCATACTGCCGTAGCAGCATACCCGATCGCGGCTCTATGTCGAATTAATTATGCGCGGCTATATAGAAGAGAAAGCTTCGTCCCGCCAGCACAGGACGTCACAGTAAGAATTCGGGAGACAGGAGGGGAACTGGTGCTTGTCAGCCCTGACCCTTGCGCGGCTTAGCGACTCTACGTGGGGTCACCGTCATACCCGGCGCGACTTCATCAAGGCGCAGTTGCTTCATCTCGGCCGCAACACGCTCCACCGCAATCTCGCAATACTTCCTGGAGAGATCGAGGTGGACGAAATGACGGCCGGTGCGGTGGGCCACTGCCGCCACGGTGCCGATACCACCGAACGGATCTAAAACAAAGTTGCCCCGATAGCTGTAGAACTTGACCAGCCGGTAGATCAACTCTTCCGGGAACGGAGCGGGATGACCGTCTGCCTTCGCCTCCGGCGCTTTGCGTCCGCGGCGCGGTGGGTACAGGCTTTTCAAGAACGGTTGACGACCGCGCGTCTCGGGCGGGATTTGCCAGAAGCCGTCGGAATACTTGATGAACTCCTCGCTGCTGATGTCGGCATCGGCTTTGTTGCCGGGCAGCGTCCACGAACCTTTCGAGAAGACCAGCACGTACTCCCAGCTTGGGATGATATGCGGATTGCTGGGACGCATAAATGATCCCCACGCGGTGCGGCGGCGCATGGTTTGTTTGTACCAAAGGATCTCCGTGCGCATAATGAACCCGAGCGAGATCAATCGCCGCGCCATATCGTAGTGGATGGGGCGGAAGTCCTTGATGCTAGTGGGGGCAACGTTGAGGGCGAATCGGCCACCTGGAACAAGGACGCGGTAAAGTTCAGCCCAGAACGGCATCAACCACGCAAGGTACTGTCTGTGTGGCATCTTGTCGTTGTGCGAGTCGTACTCGAGGCCGACGTTGTACGGCGGCGAGGTGATCGCCAGATGGATGCACTTGTTTGGCAATGCGTGTAAGATCGCTCGCGAGTCGCCGCAGATGATCTGGTCCTTCCACCATTCGCCCTCGGTGGAGGACGGCGGAAAGTTGAGCACGCGCGGTGGTTGTTTCATCGAAAATCTCGCCAATGACTCCCCGATGCTTTTAACAAAAACAAAAGGGCCTGCCAGCAAGAAAGTTTGGGAAGAGTGAATGCTGGATTAGGCGCGGACGCGACGGGGCGCGTCCCTCCGACCGGCCTCTCGCAGGGACGCAGAGGACGCAGAGAGCAAAAAAAACTCCGCACTGAATTGTCCATTCAGCAATTCAGCGCGTGTTCTCGATGACTCAGTGAACTCCGCGAGAGATCAGCTTCGTTCAACGCGCCAACCACCCGCCGTCCACGGCGATGGTGTAGGCTTGGATGTAGTCCGACGCCGCTGAGGCGAGGAAGACCGCAGCGCCTTGCAGGTCTGTCGGCATTCCCCAGCGGCCGGCGGGAATACGTGCCAGAATCTCGGCGTTGCGTTTTTCGTCTTCGCGCAGGGCCTTGGTGTTGTCGGTGGCCATGTAGCCGGGGGCGATGGCGTTGACGTTGATGCCGTACGGCGCGAGTTCGTTGCCCATCAGCCGGGTCAGGCCCATCACGGCGCTCTTGGACGCGGTGTACGACGGGACACGGATGCCGCCCTGGAACGAGAGCATCGAGGCGGTGTTGATGATCTTACCGCCTTTGCCCTGTTTGATCATCACCTTCGCCACCGCCTGACTGAGGAAGAACAGCGTGCGCAGGTTGATGTTGATGACGTCGTCCCAGTCTTTCTCGCTGAACTCGGTCAGCGGCGCGCGCCGGATGATGCCGGCGTTGTTGAACAAAATGTCGATGTGACCGAATGCCTTGAGCGTGGCGTCGATGATGTGCGGCACGCAATCGCTCTTCGACAAGTCGGCTTTGATCGTGGCGCAACGCCGCCCACGTTTCTCCACGCCGGCCTTGGTCTCGGATTGGTCGAGAACGTCCACCGCTGCAATGTCAGCACCGGCTTCGGCCAGACCAAAGGCGAGTCCCTGGCCGAGGCCGCGCCCGGCTCCCGTCACGATGGCCACTTTGCCGTCCAGCTTGAATTGATCCAGAATAGCCATATTCTATCGTGCTCCTTGAGTTGAGTTTAGCTTTGCCCAATTGAACAACTGTCACAACGGCGGACTGAGCCAGCCCGTCCTACCAAGGGCCCGGTAGGGCGCGGTGGCTTCACCGCGCCGACAACAACATGAAAACTATACGACCTCGGCGCTCATCACGTGAAACGTGACAAGAAGAATGCCGCTGCAATTCTTACTTCAACGCACTGACCGGGATCTGATCCATGTCGGTGAATTCCTGGTTCTCGCCGCCCATGGCCCAGATGAACGAGTAACTGCGGGTACCGCCACCGGAGTGCATCGACCACGGAGGCGATATCACCGCTTGGCCGTTGCGCACCACCAGATGCCGCGTCTCTTCCGCCGGTCCCATGAAATGGAACACCGCTGCGTCCGGCGCCACGTCGAAATACAGGTACACTTCCGTGCGCCGCGCATGCGTGTGCGGCGGCATCGTGTTCCAGATGCTGCCTTCCTTCAATTCCGTGAACCCCATCACCAACTGGCAACTCTTGACGCCATTGACGTGGATGTACTTGTGGATCGTCCGCTGGTTCGCGTCCTTTTGCGATCCCAGATTGACCGGCTCGGCGTCCTTCGGGGTAACGAGCTTTGTCGGATAAACCGTATGCGCGGGATAACTCACGAGGTAAAACCACGCCGGCGTCTTCGCATCGGCGCTGGCGAACTCGATCTTTTTGCTGCCGCGTCCGATGTACAAGCAATCCCGTTTCTCCAGCGAGAATTCTTTTCCATCCACCGAGATGGAACCTTTTCCGCCGATGTCGATGACGCCGAGTTCGCGCCGCTCGGCGAAATACGCTGACGCCAAGTCCTTGGCCGTCCCCAGCAGCAGCTTTTTCGAGGTCGGCACAACACCGCCGACGACTGCCCGGTCCATGTCCGTGTAGAACAGTTGGACGCTGCCCGGTTGAAACAGATTCTCGATCAGGTAACCGGCGCGCAGTTCGGCGGTGGTCAATCGCGGGTAACGCGCCAAATCGGGTGCAAATCGGATTTCCATGTTTGCCTTTGTGCTGGTTCGTTTCTGTTGTTCGTGACTCGCACCGCGAGAATACCATCTTCACGCCCCGTCCGCAACAGGGGAGACATACTTACGGCGCGGGTCGCAATCCCTGCCAGCGTACTACCCATTGACCGTTGTCGGGAAAACCGGGCGCGTTCTTTTTCGGCGCGCCGTCCCATCCCGCTGCCATCATCGCGGTTGCGTACAGCAGGCCACCGTTGCCGGGCAGGTAAATCGTGAGTCCCGGGCGCTGGTGATTGTGGCCATTGAGTCGGTAATGGTTCTTTGGCGTGTCAAGCAACAGTGCATCTACGGCGCGCTCCGGCTCTCCCAGCCGCGCCGCGCACATGGCGACTGTCGGATAATCCCAGCCCCAAGTGTCGGGCCAGTCCCAGTTGTCCCAAATCCAGTGCAACGTGCGCCGCATCGTTTCGCGGTCGGTTCCCGGTCCCGGCAACATGCCGAATGCGGCGAGCACAGCGGGATGATCTTTGACCCATCTCTTCTCCGTGTACGTTCCGGTCGCTGTTTCGGCGAACAGGTATTTGTTGTCCTCGACCGGCAACCGGGCGAGTTGCTTCAGGACCTCGTCCCATTTCTCCACGCGCGGCAAGCCGAGGCGTTCGCGCCATTGCTGGGCGGTTTCCAAGCCCCAGCGCCAGTACGTCAACTCGAATGTGGGATCCAAGGTGTGATCCTTGGGAAAAATCTCTTGCGCACACTGCAACACCGGCCCGAGCACGTAACGCTTTGCCTTCTCGTCCCATGTGGCATACGACACCATGAACTCCGCGGTCTCGAAGACGACATCTTTGAACTTCTCGAGTGTGGCGCGATCAGCGTGCGCGCGGTAGCACAGTTCGGCGTAGAAGATCGGGTGCGGCTGCTGCCAGATGAGAAACGGCCCGACGGGCGATGGCGATTCCGCGCCGCTGGGATCGGTCATTTTCGGCCAGCGCGCGCCGGTGTAACCTTGGCGTTTGGCCGTGCCCTGCGCGCGTGGAAGAATCGACTGGTAGTAACCGAGATTTTTCTCCAGAAGCGGCAGGCGGTTCCACAGCGCAAAGTGCGCGGCGTGCCACCAGTGCATTTCGAGGTGGAACTTGCCCTCCCAAGTGTTGTAGGTCAACCCTGTCTCTGCCGGTGGGTAACTGCCCGCGCATTGGATGGCCGTGAGATATTGCGACAGCACGATGCGCCGTTCCAATTCCCGCCAGCGCGGGTCCTTGCTGCCAGACAAATCGATCGCGCCGCCCGTGCTCCAGAATTCATTCCAGTGTTTGCGCGCGGCTCGACGGGTCTGCTCGAAGCCCGGCAACTCGCCGCTCGTTGGCATCGGCGCGAATGCGCAAACGAACTCCAGCGCGCCGGCATCCTTTGTCGGCGTCAGCAGAAACTCGTGCTTGGCCACTGCTTCGAGTCGCGCGCGCGTCGTCCATCGCGCGGCTACGAAGTACGCGTCGTTGTCCAACTTGCGCAGGAACTCTGCCGTGTTGGGTTTCTCCCGCATCACTACTGTTTCGTGCGCGTCGGGCTTGCTCCAATCCGCTGTCTTCGTGTCGCCGGTGCCGTACGGGAAATGAATCTGGATGGCGACGCGGCCCTGCCTCAACAACGGCGATACCACGCGCACCGCGAGCAGGTCGCTCGTCGGATGGCAGATTGTCTGCACTTCGACCGATTTTCCTTCGAGTTTGAAGTGGCTTACGAGGGTGCCATTCCACAGGTCCAGCATCTGCTCAATGTTGGTCAAATCGTTGATTTGAGCGGCGTGGCCGTCCGCTTTCGTGAGGACGAAACCGATGCGACCAAGATGGAGCCGGTGTGGATTGGCACGCAACCAGTTGATCTCCGGCGTCCGCTGGTTGCCCGGAATGTCGGCGTAACCCACCTTGCGGCCAAAAACACCAAAATCCTTGAAATGAAACTTTTCAATGCTCCATCCATCCGGATTCGGGAACGTGTGCCAGCCCCATTGCGAGAGTGTACCCAAAGGAATTGTCCGCTCGAACGCTTCGGCGAATGTCTGCAGTCCCGTCGCGTCCGCCGTGAACGCAAACTCGCCGTTGCCGACGGTCAGTGGGTTCTCGATGTCGAAGCTCTGCAGGACGACATTGTGCCGCGCCACCAGCGCATGGCAGTCAATCGGTTGAGCGTCCACATCCGACGACACGAAGACCGCCAGTGCGCACACGGCCAAGGAGAGGAAGGATCTTCTATTCAAAACATGACGATTGTACCAAACGCGGCACCGGTCTCAAGAGACTTGGCTGTCCGAGGGCTGGGGCGGCGGCGGATCGACTTGAAATCCCAGTTCTCGCAATTGATGGAGCTTGTACAACAGCGCCCGGCGGCTCATGCCGAGAGCTTTCGCGGCTTCGGTGCGGTTGAAACTGTGTTCCCGCAAGGCCTGAACGATGGCTTTGCGCTCGACGTCTTCCAAGCGCGTGGCTGAGATCGTCTCCGGCCCGGCGGTCTTGTCGGTTCCTTGTTGGAGGCGCGCCGGGAGATGTTCGGAGAAAATCACATCGCCGTGTGAGAGGAGAACGGCGCGCTCGATCGCGTTGCGGAGTTCGCGCACGTTGCCGGGCCAACTGTATGCCTCCAACGCGCGCGTGACGCCCGGCGCAAACCGCGCCGTGTGGTTGGTGAACTGGGAGATGAACAGGTTGGCCAGAGGCATGATGTCTTCGGGACGATCGCGCAGCGGGGGAACATAAATCTCCATCACGTTGAGCCGGTAGTACAAGTCTTCGCGGAATTTCCCGTTCTCGACCACTTCTTCCAGGTCGCGATTGGTCGAAGCCAAGACGCGGGCGTTGGTGTGCAGTTCCTTGTTCGAGCCGACCCGTTGAAACCGGCCGTCGTGCAACACGCGCAGCAGTTTCGCCTGCAAGGCGGCTGACATCTCGGTGATCTCGTCGAGAAGAATGGTTCCCTGATTCGCTTCCTCGAACCGGCCAATCCGTTGCGCATATGCGCCGGTGAACGCGCCTTTCTCGTGGCCGAAGAGTTCACTTTCCAACAGAGTCTCCGGAATCGCCGCGCAATTCACTTTGACCAGCGGGCCCGAGGAGCGCGGACTCCATTGGTGGATCACGTCCGCGACCACTTCTTTGCCGACGCCGCTTTCGCCGGTGATGAGTACGCGGGTTTCCGAAGGGGCGACCAGAGACACGTCGCGGAAGACAGCCTGCATCAGCGGGCTTTGAGCGACGATGTAATCGGACAACCGCCGGGTCTCGGTGACTTTCACCTTGGCGGCGCCTTCGAGTCCCACGGCGGTGCGGACGGAGGCCAGCAGTTCGTCTAGGTCGATTGGTTTTTCAAGATAGTTCACCGCGCCGTCGCGCATGGCCTCGACGGCATCGCGGATGTCCGCGTACGCGGTCACGAGCAACACCGGCAACGTCGCGTGTTGCTTGCGGACGCGGCGCAGCGTTTCCAGGCCGGAGATGCCGGGCATCCGCACGTCGGAAATCATCATGGCCATCTCCTGTTGGCTCAGCACTTCGATCGCCCGTTCGCCCGACGAGACGGGGAACGTCTCGAATCCCTGGCCTTTCAGGAACGAATCCAAGAGACTGCGCTGGCCAGCGTCGTCGTCAACGATCAGAACCCGGACGTTCCTAGCGGATGATTGGCTGGGCTTTGGTGACATAACAATTCAGGCTTTCCCTGCGTTCTTGGAGGAAAGTTTCAAGCGGCTGATGCGGAAGACCGCTCCTTTGGGCATGTTGGCAGCGTACTCGACGTCCCATCCATGTGCCAAGACGATCTGTTGGACAATCGCAAGCCCCAAGCCTGTTCCCTTCGGGTTGGTGGTGAAATACGGTTTGAAGATGTCAGTGCGATGTTCCGGCGCAACGCCAGGGCCGTTGTCCCGCACTTCGATCTGCGCTTCCGTCGAGCCGGATTTGCTGGAGACAATCTGTATTTCTCCCTTGGGACCGACCGCTTGGACGCTGTTGATCAAAAGATTGAAGAGGACCTGCCGCAGCATCTGTTCGTCGGCGTCCACGGTGAAGCCCTCACCCTCGGTCTTGAGTTGGATCGCTTTGTCTTCGATGTCGCTTTGCAGGGCGCGAACGACGTCTCCCACCACCGCGCTCAACGCGACCGGCGCTCGCCGCACCTCGCGCGGGCGGGAGTAGTTGATGAACTCGTTCAACTGCGCGGTCACACGATCCACTTCGTTTGTTATCTGAACCGACTTGCTCTTGATTTCTTCCGAAGGGATTGGCTCCTGGGAAATCATCTGCGCCAAACCGCGCACGATGTTCAAAGGATTGCGTGTCTCGTGAGCCAGACCCGCCGCGGCCACGTTCATTTCCCGCAGGTGGGTGTTGAGTTGGCTGGCGCGCAGCAAGTACACCTGCAATTCCGAAGACTTGACAAGATTCCACCAGGCAAGCGCGAAACCTAGGACGCTGACGCCGGCAAAACCGGCAATGACAAAACGCAGCCAGAGATCCCGCGTCGCCGCCGTTACGACCGAGTCGGTAGACATGGCCATCACCAAACCATGCAACCCTCGTTTCTCCAGCAACGATTGATATTCCTTTTCGTCCATCCAAAATGGGCGCCCGAACCGGGGTCTCTCACCCGGCACTCTCGGACCACGATCCTCCGGGCCGCTTGGCGGCGGCGGCCCTTCGCCTGGAGCAAATTCTCGAACCGATGAACTGCGCGTGCCTTCGTTCTGGTTGGTGATACCGCCGCTGATGCCATTGGAAGAACCTGCCTCGACCGGTCGGGATTCCGGACGCGGGAACGGCCTGCGGACGCCTCGAACACCGTTGGTCGCGTCACGCGGCGGCAACACAATCGTGGGCAGATTCGTCTGACCTTCCACGGCGGTGCTCGCTCCCAAATCGATCAAATTGACCAGCGTCACCCTCGTTTGCTCCCAGCGTTCTCCCTGGCGGATGGCGCTCGTCTTTTCAGGATCAATCGGCCGGCCGGCCGAAGCGACCACGTCGCCCGAAGCGTTCAAGAGAGCGACCGACAGAAGCTCGCCGGACTTGGCGAGTTCGTTCAGCGCTGATTCCAGACGTTCCTGCGAGACGATTCCGCCAAAGCGCCTTTGCGAGCGGATGACGAGGCCGAGCGTTGAGGCGATGTCGCGCGAGCGGTTGATCAACGCGGTACGCGCAGATTGGACGATCCAGCGATGCTCCAACGCCTGCCAGATTATGATGATCGCCCACACCGCCAGCAAAAAGCCGAAGACCAGCGGCGTCCGCTTCCGGATCCTAGAGGTGAATAGCGTTTCTGATTCAGCCATTTTACTTTTGGGTTTGCGGGGATTGACTGCTGAAGTTGCTTTGAGGAACCGCCTTGGCCGGCGCCGCGCTACGCTTTGCCGGGAGCGTGTCGAGAAACCGCTCCAGTTCCTCTTCTGTGAACTCCTTGGGCATCAGCACGGAGTTCGCCCGTTCACGCGCAGACAATCCAGCCAGTTCCGTCGGTTGATTGACGATGTGCGGCGTCAAGAACACGATCAACTCGGTCTTTGTGTAAGTCTTGACGGAATGCTTGAAGGCGTTTCCGATGAGCGGAATGTCGCCCAGGATCGGGATCTTGTCGTCGGTCGTCGTTTTGTCGTTCTCCATCAAGCCGCCGATGACGACGGTTTGGCCGTCGGGCACGACCACGACGGTGTCGGCCGAGCGCGAATTGATGACCGGGGCGCTGATCGATCCGCCGGTCCCGTTGGAAATGGGAACCCACTGGGACTTGTCCGCAAGCTCTGAAATCTGCGGAGAGACGATCATCTCCACCATGCCCGCCGAAGTGATGAAGGGCGTCACCTGCAGGATCACCCCGATGGACTGGTAAGTGACACTGTTGATCTGATTGCCCAACGTGTCAAAGCGCGTAGCGGTGATGAGGGGAACCTGCTGGCCGAGGCTGATGGTGGCCTGCTGATTGTTGCGGGTCAGAATGGACGGGCGCGACAACACTTCGGTCTTACCGGCCTGTGCGATGGCCCGCAAAGTGGCCGCAAAGTCCTTGCCAAGGATGGTGTACATGCCGGCGGGCGAGGCGGCAGAGGCGCCCGTCGCGGCGAGTCCGAAGATGTTGGACGCTACCGCGCTGGTGTGGCGATACCCGCCTGCGATCGCGCCTTCCACGCCGATGTCCAAAGAGTTATTGTACGTGACCTCCAAAAAAATAACCTTGATGAGCACCTGGGGTTTCGGGCGATCCAAACTTGCGATCACTTGTTTGACGTATTTCGCCGTCTCCTCGTCCGTGATGAACGTGATCTGCTTGGTATCCGGAGAGCTTCCAAATGTTACGGGACCGATGTCGCCGTTGGGCACGTACTGCCGGCTCGTGGAACTGCTGCCGCCGCCTCCCGTTCCCCGCTGTCCCTGCGCGTGAACTGGAAGCGCGTCGCACAGACAAAAAGCAGTCAAGCCGCCCAGAATTCTAATCCACTGCGATCGTTTGGTTATCATGGTTACCTCGCTGTTGTTTTCTTGTCCGACATCGCGGCCATGCTAGAACCCGGTTGAGCCAAGCCCGCCGCCGCCCCGGTTTCCGGTGCTGGTTCCTGTGTTCCGCCCCATTTGGCTGTTGAGGTTTTGCGTCCGCTGGGAGAGCGCGCTGTTCATCGTTGACGCGTTGCCAAGGCCACGACCGGTCGCGGCCGGGAACAGCGCCTGCAACACCTGCATTGCGTCGTCCACTTCCTCATCGTTGAGCTGAACCGCGTACGCTTTCTGGTGCCCGCTGGCATTGGCATCCAACTCCGCAATCATGTTGGCGATCTGCGGCATCAGGTCGCCCGCCGCGCTGACGAGGACCGACGAAGTGCGTTGGTCCGCCACCGCAATCACCTGCCCCATCTTTTTCATCCGATCTGTGGTCGACGTTTGCGCGGTGGCGGTGACAAATCCGCCGCGGCCCCGGAACTGAAACTGTTGGCCCTGGGTGTTCACGCCGCTCTTCGTTGGATCCGGAAACAATCCCGTCAGCTCATCCACCGTCTCTTGCGGATCCGCGTTGAGCAGATGAAACACCCGCACCTCCGTCGTGTCCGTCGCGGAGACATCGATGTCGTGAACCAATTGCTCGATCGTCGGGATGTATTCGTCCGGCGCGCTGACGATCAACGCGTTGGTCCGGTCATCCCCGATTGCGACGACCCGCGAAGCCACCTGCCGCGCCACGTTGTCCCCCGTGCCCTGCGACTGGTCTCCACCTCCCGCTTGACCGCCCCCGCCAAAAGGACCAAAACCTCCGAACCCACCGCCGCGGCGGAAGAATTGGTTGATGCGGCTGGCTATGTTCTGTTGGCTGGTCGGCGACTGGAACAATTGCGTGATGGCGTCGGCCAATTGCTTCCCATCGGCGTATTTCAACGGGAAAACGCGCACGGTTGAAATGCTGGAGATCGACGTGTCGAGCGCGTTTACGATTTCCGTTATCCGGCGGATGTCGGCCTGGGTATCGGTGAGCACCAGCGAATTCGCGCTTTCATTGGCCGTCAGCGTCGCGAAGGACGGAAGCAGCGGCTGCAAGTCTTTCACCAATTGCAGGACGTTCGCGTAGTGGACCGGGATGATGTACGTCATCATTTGATCGGTCGAAGGAATTTCGTCCGGTTTGGGAGCCACCTGGACCGGCAGACTGCTGTCCGTCTTCGCGCCTTCGCGGGCTTTGATGGTCAGCATCCGGCCGTTTCGAATCGCCGTCAGGCCGTTCTGATTCAGCACGGTGTCCAGCAGATTGAATGCTTCATCCTTGCTGAGCGGTTTGCTGCTCAAGACATCGACTCTGCCCCGCACGTCTGTTCCCGGCGCGATGTTGATGACGAAGTCCGTGGCTTTGCTCAGATAATCCAGCACCGTTTCCAACGGAGCGCCGCGAAAGTTGAGGACGATCCCGTTGTCACTCGCCGCGGACGCCGGTGAGATGATCGGGTTCGCGGCCGGTTCTTCAGTTGCCGCCGGGGCCGGCGCTTCTTGCGGAACGCCCGGTGCGTCGGCGGCTCGGGCAACGGATCCCGCGAGGGTTCCCGCGCCGACGGCGAAGCAAAGCGTGAATGTATGAATTGTAGTGGCCTTCATTTCTGTAACTCCTTTTCTCGTTGTTCCATCAACCGTTTCAGGACATCGCTGGCGCTGCCGCCGGTGCCTGATGAGATTCCCTTGTCCGCTGCCGCTGAGGTTTCTGAGGCGGAGGCACTGCTTGAACCCTCGGATGTTCTGTCGTTGCGATTCCGGCGGTACGACGACCCGCTCGATCCACTGGCAAATTCCGCGCCCGCCACCAACTGCCAATCGCCTTCTCCGAGTTTCTTCAGTTGCATGCCGATGGGCAGGACGATTTGATTCGTACTCAGGCTGGTAGCGCCTTGCAGTTTAACGTAGCCGGAAGTGACTTCCGCCACCCGGTAATCGGCGATCACGCCCGGTGCCTGGAGAACTTTTTTGTATTGCGAATCGGTCCCGTCGAAGAACGCGAACGCGCCTCGTTCGTAAAGCATCGTCCCAACCAGCGCAAACCCCGGCGCCGTGGCGACGCGTTGAGGATTGAGCAGGCGTCCCTCGCCCGATCCAGCGTACCGGTTTGGATTGAAAATATTTCGCTGCGCGATGAATCGGTAGGACGGGACGGAATTCGCCGCCGAGGAAACATTCGTGCCCGCGGCTCCCGCCGTCAGGGGCAGCAGAGCAGCCGCCATCACCGCGAACAAGAACCGCGTGGGCCGACGGCTGGACGGTCCGTTGTTTCTGGAACGATTCATCCTTGTGCTCCCGTCAGAACCAGCGCGCTGAAGCGCACGCCGAGCGAAAGTTGCAGCCCGTTGTCGTCGCGCGCCGAAAGCTCCAGGTCTTCCACCCGCACCGCCAGCGGATCGCGCTCGATCTCGTACAGAAAACGCATCAGGGTTTCGATGTCTCCCGCCGCGTCCACGCGGCACTCGAACGTCTTGTAATCATCGGCAGGCTGTTTCCACTGCGGCTTGATCGAGGTCACGCCGAGTCCGCTGTCTCGCGTCCATCGTTCCACCGCCGTGAGGACTTTGCTTTCCGCCGCCGAGCCGTCGTTGGGCAGGGCGCTCTTCTGGAGCTTGTCCCAGCGGTCGCGGATCGCCTGCTCCCGAACCAGCAGAGCTTTTCCCTTGTCGAGGTCCGTCCTCAACTCGGCAATCCGATGGGCGTGGTCCCGCCAAAGATCGATCAACGGAGAAAAGACCAGCCTGTCAGCAGCCAGGGCCGCCACGGCAACCATCGCCACGATCGCGAGAAGTTTTTGACGATTGTCGATTTTCACGGCTGCCCGCCCTCCGTCCAGCGGAAGTTAAAGCTGAACCGTTTGCCGGCCAACTGTTGGAGTTGCATGTCGGTGACCTGATTCGCCGCCTTGAGCCGGTCGCTCATCTTCAGATACGCCTGGTTGTCCTGCGCGCTGCCCGAGCAGGAGACATCGGACACGTCTCGAATCTCGATCGACTTCGCCGTCACCACTCCATCTTCGGGAAACATTTCTGTGAGTTTCCGCAGAACCGCCAGACTGTGGCGCGCCTCGGGCGACCACGTCCGAAACTTTCGGATATTGTCCTGAATCCCCTCCAACTCCGTCGCCTTCGGTGCGATGGCGTTCCAGCGCGACTGCAGAACGGAAAGTTGCACGTACTGCGCCAACAACGCCCCGACCACCAGCACGGCCGCCGCGCCGCCTGCGGCACTCGACCAAAGAACCCTGCGCGACGAAAACCGGGAAGTCAACTCGCCCCATTTGCTGACTTTCGGCGGCAGGAACTCAAAACCGGAAACCTCGCCATTCAGCGATCGCGCCGCCATTACGAGCGCCGGAGAAACGTTCTCCGCAGCGGAGACCAGCGTGCCGATCCCGTCCGCCTGGTGAACCGGCCGCGCTTCCACCAGCAGTCCCAGACGTTTCGCTCCGGGCGCAATCGCGTCGGCCAGCGGCTGTCTCCACTCCTGACGCCCGAACACCCGGATCGTTTTCACTGTCTCGCTGAATTCTCTTGGCAGTTGCCCGAGCGTCAAGCGGATTTCGCGCAGGAGCGCGTCGGCGTCGATGTTGCGGTTGGCGCCGTCCATCTCGATGGCATCCGGCAGGGCGCGCAACGCGACCACGCCGCCGCCGCTTGTCACCTGCAGGTCCACGCTGCTTTCGCCCGCCACCAGTGCGAGGACGCCTTCCGATCCATCGCCCGCCGGCGGCTGCAACGCGGCGACGAGCAGCGAAAACCCGACCGGCCTGAGCCGCGCGGCGACGAGAATCTCTTCCAACCGGGCCAAATGGGTTTTGGGGATGGCTACCGAAGTGGCGTATCGTTCGCCGTTCGGTGAACTCGACCGCGCAATCGAAATGGACAAGTCCTCCGGGCCGTACGGAAATGCTTTCTCAGCCTGAATGCCGAGGAAGCTCGCGATGTCCTGTTCGGGAATCTCCAGCAATTTCGTCTGCAACGTCATCGCCCAATTCAGTGGAATGCCGACGACGCACCGGTTTTCGCGCACGCCCGCTTCATCCAGGCGATTCCGAATCTCCTGTCCCACCAGCGTCGGATCATTCGTCAGCGGATCCAGCGAGAGCGACACCTCAAACGATTGCCCCGCTTCCAATCCGCCCGCCGCGCGGCGCATCAGGACGCCTTCCAGACGTCGTCCTTCCAGCGTCAACCCCAGCAGGGAAGACGCGCGCCGCTTCAGAAGATCAAGGTTGAATGTCATCACATGGTTCCTGTTGTTTGCGGCGTTTGCAGAGCGTTGCCGAGCGCCCAGCCCATCCGCGTCAGGTCACGCCGGTAAACAATCTGCGGCACGCCGCTGCTGATGTCGAACACGAACAGCGTCCGCCGGTATCCTCTTCCGTAATGGCCGACCGCTGCCACGTCAGCCGAGACTTGATAGATCGTGTTGGTGATGTAAGGGAGGAGGGCGCTGGCGGCTTCCTGTCCCAACGCTTGGACGACCCAATTGGTGGCCAGTTGATCCGGGTGCTGCTGGCGATACGCAACGAGCGACTGCGCGTTGTCCGTGCCGATGCCGGGCAGGCAGGCCAACACCGGAGCAGGAGCCGTGTTCACATTGACCACGTTCGCGTTGGTGGTCGTCCACACGGTGACGTATTCCAGAATCCCGGCGTTCAAGCCGTTGTCGAGGTTGACGGTGGTTTCAGCGGCTTGATATGAACTCTGGTTGTTCTCATTCAAATCGAGAATCCCGTTCAGGTTGAGATCCGCGCCATACAGGATGTCGGTCGTCGAACCCATGACCAGATTCAGTTCGTCGACCGTCTCGAAGGGCGCATTTTTGCAGGAATACGGCGGGTTGAGCATGCCGTACTCGAGTTCCGCGCCGCCCGAATCGGCGCTGGCGGAGGAGCTTCTCCAGTTGACGATGGACTCCGCCAACTGTGGCGTCATGTACGGCAGCGCTTCCAGATTAGTCGCCGTGGCCGTGTTCAAGTTCAGTTTCGACGCTTCATCGACGAGGCCAAACACCGGAACGCTGTTGTTGACGTTCGAGAGTCCTCCCGAGTCCCGGCCAATGATCCAGAACTTCGCGTCCCCCACCGCCACTTCCTCGTCCAGATACGTCAGCGTGGTTATCGTCGAGTCTGACTGCGGCGTGTAGCATAGGATGCCACCCGGCACAAGCGCGCACGGCAACAGGCCCTGCTGCAGGAGATTGCTCAAGACCCCGCTGATATAGCGACCGGCGCCTTCGATGGCCTGATCGGCCTCGACGCTCGCCTCATCGTTGTCGGTCGCTTGGAGATGGAAGATCATCGATTGCCCGAAATAGAGGGCGATGCTCACCAAGCCGAACGCGATCCAGAGGACGATGACCAGCACTGACGCATTCCGCCGTGATGCGTTTCGGCGGACGCCACGCACGATGGAATTGAAATGACGCGCGTTCATGGTTCCCGCTCAGCGTCCCGTGCTGCTGCTATTCGGCCCGCCACCACGGCGGCCTGGAGTGCCGCTAGAGGAGGGTACCGTGCTGCTGCTGCTGTTGCTGCTGCTATTCGTCTGCACCTGGCTGTCCACGGGAACAACCAACTCGATGGGGAGCTTCGCCTGTCCACCGGAATTCAGCCTGGCAAACTGAATCTCAGCCTTGATCGCCTGTGGCAGCGGATTGACTTCTGCGTTTGTGTCCCACGACGTCTGCCAATTGGAGCCGTCGTAAAACGTGAAGTTCAGAGAATCGACGCCGCTCAGCAAGGCCTGCTCCGTGACATCCGGTTGGGCGGTGGCCAAAAGGTTGCGCGTGACGGCCCGAATCAAATCCTTGCCGGGCCGGCGTGAAGCGCTGGCGGAATCCTTCAAGTAATACGAAATCCTTTGCATGTCGCCCCACGGTAACTGGTTGTCGAGCACGCCGGTCGTCGTATAAATATCCAGCAGACTGGGCCGGGCGCTGCCGATGACCGTGCCCGGACTCTCAAAGGCGCTGGCCATCGGGCCGCCCGTTACCAAAGCGCCCCGCAAGTCCGCCTTGAGGATTGAAACGCCGTAATTCAACGGGATGTTCTCCTCGACCACGTTGGAGAGATTCGATCGCAGGCGCAGCGCGGCGTAAAAAGCAGCGTTCATCGCCGCCAGAACGATCGCCGCCACCAGCGTCGCAATCAGCAACTCCATCAAGGTGAAGCCGCGATCGCCACACTGTTTCTTTCTTGCGCTCCCACTCGTCATTGCGTGTCCTGCACCAACGAGCTCAATCGCACGCGGCCATTTGGATTCTGGGACGGATACGTGACCTCGATGGTGAGAAGATGCATGTTGTTCAGGTTGGGATCCTGGGTCCATGGCACGTTCTTCAACGTCCACCGATACCCCGGCCACTGGTCGCCAAACGTTCCGCTCTGTGCGCCCGCGCTCCACTGGCCGGTCACGATCCACTCGTTCAACTGACTGTCGGCCAACCGCACTGCCACGCTCTTGCGGTCGGCCACTTCGCCGGCGCGCGCGGCGATCCGCAAGGCCTGCATGGCCACCGGGACTACAATGGCCATGAACAGCAGCGCCGCCAGCACCTCCGCCAGCGTGAAACCGCTCCGCCGCCCGCTGTCGCCACTAGCGTGAATTTGTTTTCTGCTCGATAACATAGTTCATCTTGTTGTCGGATTCGACGATCGCAATCGAATCGCCGTCGTCCTGACGAATTTCCACACGCTGCAAACTGCCGTCCTCATCAATCGATCCATTCGGAGCGAAACGAATCGTGGCCTCTTGGTTTTGGACCTGTCCCGCCTGGCTCAGCGCGAAGTGCAGCCGATCCGCCAACTGAAATCTCACGTCCTTGCCAGTGCCCGACGGGCTGCTACTGCCTCCGCCGGTGCCGGTGTATCCCTCCTGCACGCGCAATCCATACGTCCCGTCCGAGGCCTTCATCCACATAATAATCGGCACGGCTTCCGACACGGCGCGGCTCTGCCCGTAACGAGTCACGGCCAGCAGCCTCTGCCCTTCCTCGTCCAGCGTCCGTCCGCGAAAGAACCGCGCCAGCGTCGGCACTCCCAGCGAGATCACAACCGACAACACCGCCATCACTAGGATCAACTCGATCAGTGTAAACGCACCCGGCCAACGCCGCGCGACGCTACTTCTTCGATTCCCAGTTCGTGATGTTATCGTCTCCGCCAGCGCGGCCAGACGGTCCCATGGACATGATGTCGTATGAGGTTGCATTGTGTCTACCCGGACACTCGTAAATGTAGGCGTGCTGCCACGGATCAAGCGGAATATTCTTGAGATACGGCCCCTTCCAATTCTGCGCATCCTTCGGTTGCGTGACGAGATCCTCCAGCCCATTCCGCCCCTTGGGATAATACCCGTTGTCCACCTCGAACGCGTCCAGCGCCGTCTCGAAACTGGCAATCTGCGCTTTCGTCGCCGTGATCCGCGCCTCTTGGCCCCGGTTCGCAAATTTCGGGACCACGATCGCCGCCAGCGTGGCGAGGATCACCAGCACCAACAGCAATTCGATCAACGTGAACGCCTCGCGCCGGTGGATGCGCGATGGATTTCTGACCGAGTCGTTTCTTTTCATGCCGCCCTCTCCGTATTTGTTCATTTGATGTATTCTTGAAGCGTGAAAATCGGGAGCACCATTCCGACAAAAATCGTGCCGATGAACCCCGCGATGAAGAACAACATCAGCGGCTCCGCCAGCGCCACCGCCGTCTTCAAGTGGCGATCCAGATCGTTCTCGGTGACGTTTGCCAACCGCACCAGCTCCTGGTCCAAGCGCCCGCTTTCTTCGGCCACGGAAATCATTTCCAGTACCGAGCCGGGAAAAAGCTCCCGGCAACCCGCCAAACTCAGCCCCAGCGCGCCGCCTTCCTTCACGCGCTCGATGGAATTGGACACCGCGTCCACGAGAATCTGGTTGCCGATTGATTTGCGCGCGACGTTCAGTCCGTTGATCAGCGGCACGCCCGCCGCCAGCAACGTGCCCAGCATCCGACAGAAACGCGCCATCGCAAACTGCGCGACCAGTTTTCCCACGACCGGCGCCCGCAGAATAGCGCCCTCCCAAACGCGTCGCCCGTGTTGCGATCTGATCCAGTTCCGAACCAGATACGCTCCCAAACCGATCCCCAGCGCGACCAGCAATCCGTACGATCGCACGACTCCGCTGGCGGCAACGATGAGGCGCGTCAGCAGCGGCAGTTTCCCGCCAAACCCTGTAAACAGCGCCTGAAACTTTGGAATAAAAAAGGTCAGCAGAAAGATCAACACCGACGTCGCCAACGCCAGCAAGATCACCGGATACAACAACGCGGCCATCACCTTCGACCGAAGTTCCTTGTCGCGCGCTTGGAAATCCGCAATTTGATTGAGCACCACATCCAGGAAACCACCGGTCTCGCCCGCTTCGACCATCGCCACATAGACACGCGGGAAAACATCCGGCGACTTCGCCATCGCGTCCGCCAGTGGCATTCCATCCACCACCAAATCGTGGATCTCCTTCCACTTCTCTTGCGCGGCCGGTGTGGAAGCTTCTTTGTGCAGGATGACCAGCGCCCGGCTGAGTGGAACGCCGGCAGCGAGCAAACTGGAAAGCAACCGCGTGAAATTCTCTAACGTGCGCGCGGAGATTTTCTTCGATCCGAACGACAACGTCGGCGAAGGCCCGGCAGCGCCCTTCACGCCATTTTTGGCAGATTCACCATTCTTGCCGGCGGATACGTTGATCGGCCGGAACCCGCGGCTTTCGATCAGCCGCAAAGCCTCCTGCCGGCCTTCCGCCTCGACGCTGCCCTCGGCGATTTTGCCGTCGGTCTGCAGAGCTTTGTATTGGAAGATCGGCATGATCGCCTCGGTTCGTCAGCGACGTTTCACCGCTGCACCGGCCAGCGTTTGTTCCTCGTCGCCGGCTTCGCCCGTTCCGTTCTTCGTGGCGGCTGCCACTTCCTTGGCGGTCGTGACGCTCAACACTTCTTCGACGGTGGTGAGGCCGAGCCGGACAAGCCGCCAACCGTCTTCCGCCAGCGTGCGCATGCCCGTGCGGCGCGCCGCATCGCGAATCGCGTCGCCCGAAGCGCTCTTCAGAACCAATTCACGGATGGCGCTGTCGGTGTCCATCCACTCGAAGATGGCGTGCCGACCGAAGAAGCCAGTTTGCCGACATTCCCGGCAGCCGACCGAGCGGTAGATCGTCGCGTTCGCGGGAATCCCCACTTGTTCCTTGAACGCCTGCGCTGCCGGCGAATGGTCCTCCTCTTTGCAGTGCTTGCACAGCACGCGCACGAGACGTTGGGCCATCACAGCCTCCACTGACGACGCCACGAGATACGGCTCAACACCCATGTCCACCAACCGCGTGAACGCGGTCGGCGCGTCGTTCGTGTGCAGCGTGGAGAAAACCAAGTGACCCGTGAGCGACGCTTGCACCGCAATCTGCGCCGTCTCCTGATCGCGGATTTCGCCGATCAGAATCACATCAGGGTCGTGGCGCAGAATCGAACGCAAGCCACGGGCGAAGGTTAGCCCGGCTTTTTCGGAGACCTGAATCTGGTTGACGCCTTTCAGCCGGTATTCGACCGGGTCTTCCACGGTGATAATCTTGCGGACGGAATCGTTGATCTCGTTGAGCGCGGTGTACAGCGTTGAGGTCTTGCCGCTGCCGGTCGGGCCGGTCACCAAAATGATGCCGTGCGGCAGTTGAAGCACGCGATGGAAACAATCCGACTCGCGCTTGTCCATTCCCAGTTCGGCCATCCCGCGCAGCGTGGCACTCTGACGCAACAAACGCATGACCACGGCCTCGCCGTGGATCATCGGAATCACCGACACGCGGATGTCCACTTCGGCGACGTCGATGAGAATCTTGATCGCGCCGTCCTGCGGCAAACGTTTTTCCGCAATGTTCAAATGACTCAGAATCTTGATGCGCGAGACGATGGCCGGTTGAAATCGCTTGAGTTGCGCCGGCACCGGGACTTCTTGGAGCACGCCGTCAATGCGGTAGCGAATCCGAAATTCATGCTCGAACGGTTCGAGATGAATGTCAGAGGCGCGCAGCTCGATGGCGTCGCGCAAGACCTGATTGACGAAACGGATGATGGAAGCGTCTTCGGCCGCGCCGTCCAGATTCGTCTCGTCTTCTTCGCCTTCCTCGTCCACAACCTGCAGCTTGGCTTCCTCCCCGAGCGTGTCGATCGTGTCCGCGCCGACGCCCAGCCGTTTCTTCATCTCGCGCTGGATCGCTTCACTGGGGGCAATGACGGGCTTAAGTTTCAAGCCCGTCATCGTCTTGAGCGTATCCAGTCCTTGCGAGGCAAAGAGACGGCTCGTGGCCACCTCCACGGAACCGTTCACCCGTTTCAGGGGAAGGAGTTCCTCCTTCAAGAGAATCCGCGCGGGAAACAGCGACATGAGTTCACGATCCAACTCGATGTTTTCCAGATCGGTGTAAGCCACCCCATACTCGCCAGCCAGCCATCGGAGAACGTCCTCCTCGGACTGAATGGTTTTGGAGCCGTCTCCGCACTGCCGCATCAGGGTCTCGGCATCTGTGGCAGACAGTTGCTTGGCCTCCACCATCTTTTCGAGCAACTCTTTCATGCTATCCCCCGTGTGTTTTGCCAATTCACTCTATCAGAGCTATTGCAGGAGTCCCATCAATACCGCGCTGGCTTCCTGACGAACAGTCAGCACCTTGCGGAGGTCGTCCTGCGCCTTCGCCAAAGCGGCTTCCTTCTCCTTGCGGGTGTCGCGCAACTTCGCGAGCTTCGCCTTCAAATCGTCGGGTGACGCCTTCGCTTCTATCGCGCTCTGCAAAGCTTGCAGCTCTGGACTGGGCGTGCCGCCAAAACGACCACCACCGCCACCACCACCACGGCGACCACCACCGCGCATCCCACGTGGAACTGCGGCCTCGGCATCAAATACCTTCTGAACCAAGGGCTGAAGGACTTGCCACTCGGCGTCGTTGGTGACCTCCAGACTTTCCTTGGCGCGATCCAAGCGCATCTGGGCAAACTGCGCGGGATCAAAATTCCCGCGACCGCCCCCTCCGCCGCCACCACCGCCTTGGGCCATTGCATTTCCAGCCCCAATCAGCAGGGCAGCCAATCCAGCCGTCAAAAGTAACGGTCTAGTTATTCTCTTCATTGCCTCGTCTCCTCCGGTTCTTTTGGGTTTGTGAGATCACACCGCCATGGACTTATGACGATCCCACGGTTCGTTCGGCTACAGTTAGCAATGGAAATGCCACACAAAGAAATCCCTTGAAAATGAAGCATTGGTCGTCGTCCAGTGCGCATTCCTTTCACAGCCCCGGAGTCCTGACTAAGCAAACTTTGCGCATCGACCCGCGTGAGCACAACATGAGGTCAAGACTTCTGCGAGCTGACCGAAGCAGGAGTCACTCCAAACACTCCCTTAATCATTTGACAAAACGAAATCGCTTTCGCTAGATAGTCATTTCGTTGCGATGTTACCATTAACCCCCGGGAATTTTGGAGGGAACCCCTCGTGTGTCCGAAGACAGTACAAACTCATACCGGCTTGGCCGTCGTGCTCTTCACTTTAGCCTTGGTCGCAATCCTGCCCAAGCCGGCGGCAGCTCAGCGCGGTTCAGATACCACGACGGGCACCGCGATCGAGCCGACCGCGACCCAGACGGGAGGGGAACGCGCTTCTGGGATGGGCACGACGGCGCAGGCGAGCGGGACCATGGCCGAAGGGGGAAACTCCTCCGGCTACGACATGGCCCCCGAAACGAGGCTCGAGGTCGTTGAAGCCGCTGTCGTCGCCATCCCATCGAAGATCCCGCCCGGACCGTTCAAACCCACGTGGGATTCGCTCAAGGAAAACTACAAGGTGCCGCAGTGGTACGTCGACGCCAAGTTCGGCCTGTCCTTTCATTGGGGCCTCTATTCCGTGCCGGCGTATCACAACGAATGATACGAGAAACACATGTACGGCACGTACATCCAGTGGCACCGGGAGCATTTCGGGCCCCAAGACAAGTTTGGCTATAAGGATTTTATACCGATGTTCACCGCCGAGAAGTTCGATCCGAAAGCTTGGGCGGAGTTGTTCAAGAAATCGGGTGCCAAATGGATCGCTCCCACGGTGCAGCATCACGACAACTTCGCGCTCTGGGACAGCCGCGTCACTCCCTTCAACTCCATGCAGATGGGGCCCAAGCGTAATCTGATGGGCGAATTAGCCAAGGCTGTTCGCGCTCAGGGACTCAAATTCGGCGTCTGCAATCACGGCATCGAAAACTTCCAGTTCATCAATCCACCCGCCGACCTTGCCGCCGATCTCAAAGCCAAACAGGCGGACCTGTACGACCCGAAGTGGGCTGACTTCTACAATGTCGCCGACCGCAGCGATGAAGCATGCAAGAAGTTCCTGGTCAACTGGGTCGAGCGCAATGTCGAGTTGATCGACAAATTTCAGCCCGACGTTGTCTGGTTCGATAACGGTGTGGACATCCGCTACTTGGATCCGCTGAAGCTCTGGGTTGCCGCCTACTACTACAATCGCGCCGCGGAATGGGGCGAACAGGTCTCGATCGTAACAAAGAAGGCCGCTTATGCGCCCAGCGGTACCAACACGCATGAAATCGGCTCCATCATTGACTTCGAGAAGATCGGCGCACGTTCGCCGTCGGGCATCCGGACCGGGGTATGGGAGGTACACGAGCCGATCGGCAGCACTTGGGGTTACACCAGCGACATGCGGGTCTCCGGCGCCGGATCGATCATCAACAGGCTCGCTGACACCGTCAGTAAGAACGGCAACTTGTTCCTGAACCTATCGCCCAAGGCTGATGGGACGATTCCGCAAGAACAGCAGAATACGCTGCTGGAAGTCGGCCGGTGGCTGCAAACCAACGGCGAAGCGATCTACGGCACGCACAATTGGATCAAGTTCGGAGAGGGGGTGCCACCTGCTCGCGGCGGTGGCAGCAGCGCATCGGTCCCCGAAGCACCGCGCGGGTTGAACATCCGCTTCACTGTCAGGGGTGACACACTCTACGCGATCATCCTCGGCAACTGGCCGGGGGAACAGGCGGTTGTCACTTCTCTCGCCGCCGGTCAGGCACCGGAGGGCAAGATCACCAGCGTGAGCACACTCGGCAACGAAGGCAATCTGCAGTTCACCCAAGATGCCGACGGCCTGAAGGTCAAGCTACCGGCCAGCGCGCCGTGCAAATATGCTTACACCCTGAAGATTGCCGGCCTGAAGATGAACCCGCCCACCGCGACGGTATCCGGCAACCCGCAGCGGTGAATCCACAGTGAGCGAACATCGAGCACATGCATATCGCTGGCCCGTTTGCGCTCCGGCTGGCACGGTCGGGAAAGTGGGGCGTCTCGGCCACCGCGGCGCGCCTGCGTCCACGCAAGACCCCAGCGGACTGAAGGTCAAGACGCCGGCTGAGGAATTCTGCATTACGTCTTTGCCCTCAAGATCACCGGACTGAAGACAAGGTAACTCGAGGAAAGGGAGACATTCGACCTATGAACTCAACCAAACGCCTTCTAATGACGGTCATTTTTCCCGCTGTCCTTGCGGCACTCGCGAGCGTCGGTTCGCCGGTGGGTGTGAAGGCTGCGCCAGCGGAAGCCAATGACGCTGGGAAACCGATTTTCAGATTCGCCTTTGGGTCAGGCAACGTGCCGACGGGTTACACCCAGGTGCTGCCGACCACCGCCTACACCAATGGACTCGGCTATGGGTTCGAGCCCGGAGCCGGGGTCACGGCGGTCGACCGGGGTGGGGACGATCCGCTGCGCAGCCATTTCATCACCAGCGACAAACCTTTTTTCTTCTCGGTCAAGGTACCGGAGGAAGGGAATTACCGAGTGACGGTTACGCTGGGTGACCAGGCTGGCGGGACGACCACCACAATCAAGGCCGAGTTGCGCCGCTTGATGGTGGAGAAAATTCACACGGCACCCGGAAAGTTTGAGACGGTAGGTTTCATTGTGAATACGCGCACTCCGAAAATCCGCGCTGTCGGTGACATCAAAGAGGGCGAGGTCAGGCTGAAGGCCCCCCGTGAGACGACCCAGGAAGCTTGGGCATGGGACGACCTGCTCACGCTCGAGTTTAACAACACGCGCCCCGCGGTTTGTGCACTTGAGATCACGAAGGTGGATGTGCCCACGGTGTTTTTGTTGGGCGATTCCACCGTGTGCGACCAGTCGCGTGAACCATTTGCCAGTTGGGGGCAGATGCTGACGCGCTTCTTCAAGCCGGAGGTGGCGGTTGCCAACCACGCAGAATCCGGCGAGACCTACCGCGACTCCATTGGCCGGCGGCGACTGGACAAGATCCTCAGCGTGATGAAACCCGGCGACTACCTGATCATGCAGTTCGGCCACAACGATCAGAAGCAAAGAGGCGACGGCATGGGACCGTTCCTCAACTACAAGACGGAAATCAAACAGCATGTCGAAGCCGTCCGCAAGCACAGAGGGATTCCCGTGATCGTGTCGCCGATGGAACGCCGCAACTTTGACGAAAACGGCAAAATCAAGCCATCTCTGGCCGACTACGCCGAGGCGGCGCGCCAGTCAGCGAAAGAATTGAACGTCGCCTTCGTCGACCTCAACGCGATGAGCATACCCTTCTACGAGGCACTGGGACCGGAAAAATCCAAGCTGGCGTTTGCCATGCCGGCCCCCGACCGGGTGGACAACACTCATCACGACAACTATGGCGCTTATGAACTCGCCAAGTGCATCGTTCAGGGAATCAAAAACAACAAGCTCGACCTCGCCAAATACATCGTCGACGACTTCAAAGGCTTCGACCCGGCGCGTCCGGATCCGGTCGAGAGGTTCGACGTGCCGCCCAGCCCGCAGTTCGCAAACCAGAGACCGCTGGGTGACTGAGAATAGAGGATTGACGTCGTGTCCGTGCTCCACCCGCATCTGGTAAACCACCGAAGGCATGAAAGTGAAGATGCCAGCCGAGAAGCCTTGCGATTACGGTTTTGGACTCAAGATCACAGGCCTGAAACTCAGGTAATCAGAAAAGGGTCGTGTCCTAATCTGAGGATGTGAACGCCGCCCTGGCTCGTGCGATTTACCAGCAGGAGACATGTCAGGCTTGTCGAGTGGTCTCCGACTGACTACACTCCGGAAGGTGCTCACGAAGACCTGAAAAGGACGACCGTGCCTAAGCCCGAACGACAACAGAACGTGCTGGATTTGCTAAAGGGGCTGCGCGGTATCGAGCCGCTGAAGCAGTTGTTCTGGTCGGAACTGAATTACCAGCGGGTGAATGAGCCGTTGTCGCGGCGGGGGTGGACGGATTCGGCGAGCAAGGCGTTAGCAGATGATCCCGTTCTCTTTGCCGGTGGGGGCGAGAACAACGATTTCCATGTGATCTACGGGCGGCTGGCATCCGACCGTTTGCTTTTGGGACATGAACGGCCGGTAGTCTCGCGGCTGCTGAGGGAGCATCCTTACGCGTTGTTCGTGATGTCCAACGCGACTCAAGACCGCTGGCATTTCCTCAACGTCAAGTACGACCAGCAAGGCGAGAAGCGCCGGTTGTTCCGTCGCATCACCGTCGGCCCAGAAGAACGGCTGCGCACGGCTTCGGAACGCATTTCGTTGCTGAGTCTTGAAGCGATAAGCCCGGAGCTTTTCGGCATCGCGCCGCTGACGATTCAGCAGCACCACGACGAGGCGTTCGATGTTGAGGCCGTCACGAAGCAATTCTTCGCGGACTTCAGCAACATTTTCATGCGCGTGGCTGGTGACATCAAGGAACGCAATCGCAGCCTCGATCAAGAAGCAATCGAGCAAGAGAGTCAGACGTTGCTGAACCGGCTCTTGTTCCTCTACTTCGTCCAGCGCAAAGGTTGGCTGAACCGGCAACGCGATTATCTATACACGGTCTTCCGGGAGCATTACGCCAAAGACGCCGATGGCACGAGCTACTACAGTCAGTTTCTCCAACGCCTCTTCGTCAAGCTGTCCACCGAAGGCGAGCACTTGGAAAGCCTCGGCGATGTGCCATTCCTCAACGGTGGTCTCTTTGACGACGAACTCGGCCAGCAATCTAAGGAAACCTTGCGGCGCACTCGAATGAAGGTTGGCAACGGCCTATTCCGCCGCGTCTTCGATGACCTGCTGGAGCGCTACAATTTCACGGTCAGGGAAGACACACCGCTGAATCAGGACGTGGCGATTGACCCGGAGATGCTCGGAAAAATCTTCGAGTCGCTCGTCCTGCAACTGGAGCAATCTGATACCGGCGGAAAGACCTCGCGGCAGCTAAGCCTGTTCGAGGAAGAGGGCGAAGAAGAGTTCCTCGATCTGAACGAAGCGGAAGAGATTCTCCGGCAACTGCGCCGGGAAGACCCTGCCGAGTATGGGCGAATTGCCGCTCTCCGGGATGGTATCCGCACCGCCAAGGCTTCTACGCACAAAGGGCGGTTCGTGTTCTGCGAAGCAGCCTATCCGACCCAGCCAGACCAGAAGAGCTATCAGCAGTTGTTCTTGGTGGACGAGAACGGCGCGGTAGTCTCGAAGGACGTACCGAAGATTCTCGGCGCGATCAAATGCGGCCCGGAGATGAAAGGCCAACAGTTGCCCAAGGATTACAACACCGCGGTCATGCGCGTGCAACGGCAGTTTGCCGAAGAAGTGAAGCATCGGCAGGCGGAGCGGATGCACACCTTATCTCTCAGCCACGGCCAGACCTACGTCTTGCGCGAGATGCGGGTGCTGTTTGGAGCGACAGAGGGGGAAGATCAAAAAGCGATGATCAACGTCCTCGAAAAGGCTTTTCGCGGCCCGGTCACCAGAGCCGTGAATCGTGAACTGAATCTCCTTCGTCGGAACGGCGTGAGCAGCCACCCGCTCTTAAAGAACTTGGCGCGAATCTACGATCAGCACAATTTGCGTGAGTGGATCGACCGCCGGAGCCTGCACGTCACAGACCGGCCCGTGCCAAAGATCGTGTGCAGTGAAGCTCTCGTGGAGTGAGTATCTGTACGAGCGCTCTGGCCGGGCGAGCAGTGCGTCGTCACCTCGTTGGCCACAGGCAAGGCTCCCACCGGCAAGATGACGAGTGTAACCTTAGTCGGCCACAAGGGCGCGCCTGAATTCTCGCAGGATGCCGGCCGAATAGCCGTGCGATTACGCCTTGTGCTTAAGATCACAGGACTGAAATTGAGGGATCAAACAAGATAAGTGGGACCTAGCAGGAATGGAGAACCGCCTGCCCGTCAGACATCATGGCTGCGGGGAACTCATCTTTTCCAGCAGCGGCTTTAATACTTTCCAGACGTTTTCGGCTACAATCCTGTGACCTTCCGCTGTGGGATGGATACGATCCGTTTGGTTTAACTCCGGCTGGCCACCCACACCTTCCAACAGGAATGGGACGAGCGCGGCGTTGTTCGCCTTCGCCAGGTCTGGAAAAATCCTGCGAAAAGCGGTGTTGTATTCCTCGCCCATGTTCGGCGGCATTTGCATGCCGGCAACAACGATTTGCACCTGTGGATACTTCTGCTTCGCGCGGTCGATGATCGCCTGCAGATTGGTCTTGGTGGCCTCAACCGGAATCCCGCGCAAACCGTCGTTGCCACCCAATTCCAGCACCAGCACATCGACCTTTCGTTGCAGTTGCCAGTCAATGCGCCGCCGGCCGCCGGCCGTCGTGTCGCCGCTGACACCGGCGTTGACAACGGCGTAATTCCAACCAGCGCCGTCGATCTGGCGCTGTAGCAGAGCCGGAAACGCCTCCTCCGGATCCACACCCAACCCGGCAGCCAGACTGTCACCGAACACGACAATCGTTTTGTGTTCAGGCTTGGTCTTGAGCGGATCCGTTGCGCGCGCTGCCGACGGCGCAACCAGCACGGCGAGCATATGGTATGAGAGCATTGCCGAAACGATCGACCATCGGACCAAACCGGAAACTTTGGTGGATGCTTTCATCGGCGCGGCAGCGGAGCGCCGTCAATCAACACGAAACCAACGCCTCTGTCAATGGTGGTCGTTCCTTGTCGGTCCCGTTGTCTGTGCCCACCAGAGCCAGCTTCCAGTTTGACCGGACGCCGGATTCGTGCAATGAAGAGGCCGTGGAATCAAGCGTCATTTTGGATGTCCAAAGGCTCACCAAGAGTTATCCCAACGGCGACAGCGTGCTGACAGTGGTAAAGGACGTCAACTTCTCTCTCTCTCCCGCTTCCACCTGTGCCATCGTCGGACCTTCGGGCAGCGGCAAGACCACGCTCCTCGGCTTGTGCGCCGGTCTGGACCAACCGACCGCGGGCGAAGTGCGTCTCGACGGTATTCATCTGGGCGCGCTCGACGAAGATGGCCGCGCGCGCGTCCGCAACGACATCGTCGGTTTCGTGTTCCAGACTTTTCAACTCATCCCCACGCTCACCGCGCTCGAGAATGTGATGGTGCCGCTGGAATTGCGCGGGCAAAACCACGCGCGCGACGAGGCCATCGACCTTCTCCGACGTGTCGGCTTGGGCGAGCGTCTCGCGCATTACCCGGCGCAACTTTCCGGCGGCGAACAGCAGCGCGTCGCGTTGGCGCGAGCCTTTATCAATCGGCCAAAGATCCTCTTCGCCGATGAACCGACCGGCAACCTCGACGTGGAGACCGGCCACCTGGTCATCGAGAACCTGTTCGCACTGAACGCCGATGCCGGCACCGCGCTCGTGCTCGTGACGCACGACATTGAACTCGCCCAGCGCGCCCAGCGGATCATCCGGCTCAGAGGCGGCATGATCGTCAACGGCGACCATGACTCGCGGGCGGCGCAATGAAAACGAAACCCATCGGCGCGGCTGACTGGTCGCCGTCGAGTGTTGCTTCGGATGATCGCCCCCGCGGCCGATCATCACGCGGTTTCCTTCGATCTTTGATCGCGCCGTGGACCTGGCGGATGGCCTGGCGCGACAGCCGGACCAGCCGGAGAAGGTTGCTGGTATTTTCCTCTTCCATCGCCTTGGGGATCGCCGCGCTGACGGGCATCGGTTCGCTGGGCAGCAATTTGGAGCGGGCCATTGAGGAACAAGCCAAGAGTCTGCTCGGCGCGGACCTGGTGTTGTCTTCCCCACAGGCGTTTTCGGCGGAGGAGGAAAAGTTGTTCCAAGAACTCGGCGGCGAGCAATCCCGTGAGGTTTCCCTGTCGACGATGATCTATTTCCTGCGCACCGAGGGCACGCGCCTGGCTCAGTTGCGCGCGCTCAACGGCGACTTCCCATACTATGGCCGGCTGGAGACAGAACCCGCAAATGCGGCGGAGGAGTTTCGGCGCAGCGGCGGTGCACTGGTCGAGGAAAGTCTCCTGACGCAATTCGATGCGAAGGTTGGCGACAATATCCGTCTGGGCAATCTCACGACCCGCATCGTCGGTCGGTTGAAAAAGGTGCCCGGCGAAACCGCTGCCTTCGCCACCATCGCGCCGAAGGTTTACGTGTCGATGGACGACCTGCCGCGAACAGGTTTGGTGCGTGAGGGAAGCCTGGTGCGCTACCGGGTTTGTTTTAAGTTTGGCCCCCGCACCGACGTGTCCAAGTTGATGCAACAGATCAAGCCGCAACTCGACAAATTCCGCCTTCAGCAAAGCACGGTGGAAGAACGCAAACGCGACCTCGGCCGGTCGATGGACAACCTCTATCACTTCCTGAATCTGGTCGGTTTCATTGCGTTGCTTCTCGGCGGCGTGGGTGTGGCAAGCGCCGTCCAAGCTCACGTCAAACAAAAACTTGGCACCGTGGCCATTCTTCGCTGCTTGGGCGGCTCGGTCGGACAAACTTTTGCGGTCTATCTCGCCCAAGGGATGGCGCTAGGCTTGTTCGGAGACATTCTGGGCGCGGCATTGGGCATCGCGATTCAAAGCATGCTCCCCAAAGTCCTGGCCGATTTCATTCCCTTCACCTTTCAATTCAGCACGTCGTGGTTGGCCGTCGGACGCGCCCTAGCGATCGGCTTTGCGATTTGCCTGTTGTTTGCGCTGCTGCCTTTGCTGGCCGTGCGCCGGGTTTCACCGCTGGCGGCTTTCCGCGTCTCGTTTGAGCCGCAATGCGCCCGGCGCGATCCGCTCCGCTGGCTGGCGGCTGCCTGTTTGGCATTGGGCGTCCTAGCTTTCGCGCTGACGCAGGGCCGTAACTGGCGGATCGGACTTGGATTTGCCGTCGGTTTGGGCGTCGCGTTCGCAGTTCTGGCGGCAATCGCCAAGAGCCTCATTTTTATGACGCGAAAGCTTGTCCCGGCCACGCTTCCGTTCACTGTGAGGCAAGGTCTGGCCAATCTGCATCGGCCTAACAATCGCACCTTGTTGCTGCTGTTATCGCTCGGTTTGGGAACGTTTCTGATGGTGAACCTGTATTTGGTGCAACGGATCTTGCTGACCCAACTGGCGTCATCGGGTGACAAAAGCCGGCCTAACGCCGTTCTTTTCGACATTCAGTCGGATCAAAAAGAGGCGGTGATCAATCTCGTCCGTTCATTGCATCTGCCGGTGTTGGATGAAGCGCCAATCATTACCATGCGGTTGGCCTCCGTCAAGGGACGCGCCGTCGAGGCGATTTTGGCTGACAAGCAACGCCGCACTCCTCCCTGGACATTGCGCCGCGAGTATCGCACCACGTACAGTGCTCATCTGCGGGACAGCGAAAAGCTCGTTGCCGGCAAGTGGTACCCGCTGGTGACCAACAACACGGAGGCCGTGCCTGTTTCCCTGGAACAGGAGATCGCCAAAGAACTGCAGGTCGGGTTGGGCGATCAGATCGTGTTCGATGTGCAGGGAGTGCTGGTGACCGCGCGTGTGGCCAGCTTGCGCGAGGTGGACTGGCGGCGGACCCAGCCGAACTTCTTTGTTGTGTTCCCGCGCGGCGTCCTTGAGCGAGCACCGGCCACACACGTTCTGCTCACCAGCGTTTCCTCAAGTGAGGAATCGGCCCGGCTGCAGCGCGAAGTGGTCAAAGCATTTCCGAACGTCCTGGCAATCGATCTGTTGCTTGTTTTGCAGACACTGGACTCGATCCTCGGCAAAATCTCCTTTGTCATCCGGTTCATGGCGATGTTCACGGTGCTGACCGGTCTGTTGGTGCTGGTGGGTTCGCTGGTCACCAGCCGTTACCAGCGCGTCCAGGAGAGCACGCTGTTACGAACGCTCGGAGCTTCGCGTGGACAGATCCTCAAGATTCTGGCGGTGGAATATCTCTCGCTGGGCCTGCTGGCGGCGTTCACGGGCATCCTGTTGGCGATGATGGCAACTTGGGGACTGACGAAGTTTGTCTTCCATGTGCGCTTCGCGCTGGAGGGGTCGCCCCTGCTGGTTGCGTTGCTGGTGGTGCCGAGCCTGACGGTGTTGACCAGCCTCCTGACGAGCCGGGGCATATTGAATCACCCGCCGCTCGCGATTCTCCGTGCGGAGGTCTAGGAACGTGAAAGAGATCCTCTTGATCGCGGCGCTCTGCACGGCGACATTGCGCGCGGGTTTCGCCCGGCTGCAAAATTCGCGTCTTGCGCACAGGTTGGTTCATACAAATATCACCATTGCATTCCCTCGCCCAAACCACTAAAAAAACCGGCCATGCAAGTTACTCTTCCGGCACGCTTTCGTTCTTTGGTCATCTGTGCCCTGCTTGTTCCGGCTGTTCACACGGCCAACGGCAACACCGCCATTCAACCCGCTCCGCGTGATGCGAACTGGGTCAAGCGCCACGAAGGTTTCGTAGAAATCGCCAAGCAAGGCGGCGTGAACGTGCTGTTCCTCGGCGATTCCATTACGGACTTCTGGCGGAACAAGGGAAGGGCGGTTTGGGACAAATATTACGCGCCGTTGCACGCGGCCAACTTTGGCATCAGTGGCGACCGCACGCAGCACGTTCTCTGGCGGATGGGAAACGGCGAGCTTGACGGCATCAAACCGAAGGTCGTCGTGCTCATGATCGGCACGAACAACACCGGCTTGGAACGGGACGGCAAGACTCCGCGCAACGCGACTTCCGAAGTCATCGAGGGCGTGACCGCCGTCGTGAAGGGGCTGCGCGCCAAACTGCCGGAATCGAAGATCCTGTTGCTGGCGATCTTCCCACGCGGACAAAAGGACGATCCGATTCGCGATCAGTTGAAAGAGATTAACGCTGCCGTCTCCAAGCTGGACGACGGCAAATTCGTCAAGTTTCTCGATATTGGCCGGAAGTTTTTGGAGGCAGACGGCACACTGTCGAAAGAGATCATGCCCGACTTGCTACACCCCGGTGAGAAGGGCTACCAGATTTGGGCTGATGCGATTCAAGAACCTCTGGCCGAACTCCTGAAGTAAAAGAGCGCGCCCGCGTTCGTTGAGGGTTCGCCCAATAGGAGGAACTACAAGGTTGCTAAAACAGCGTGTAAATGAACGGTGCCACCGCAGTGCTGCTCAGAATGAAGAGGGCACCCATAAGCAGTAGCGCCAACAGTAATCCGATCATCCAAAACTTCTTGTTCTGCTTCAGGAACTGAACAAACTCGCCGAGCAGGCCCGGTTGATTCTGGCGATTTGCCTCTTCAAAGGCGTTCAGCTTCTTGTCCTTCATGGGTTTGAATTAAAACTGGTTGTAATATCGCTCTGGATTTCGAACCTGCTCGGCATCCTCCCAATAAGTGGATGCTTTTGGGTTCGCACATCCCCTGATTTCACTCCTGCCAAGCACGCGCCGAGCCAGCCCCAAGCCAGTGACCAGAACGTAATAAACGAGCGCGAGCATAAGATTACCCACTACAATCCCGATACAGCAAGAGATAAGATACCAAACCACATAGAAGGGTTTCGCTATAGACGGCAGCAGGAGGAGCAAAAGCCCCAGCCCAAATCCCGCTCCCGCAATCATCAGACTCGTTTTCAAATCTCCGCCCCGCCCGGTCATCTTGCCCGCCACGAGGAAAACCAAGCCAAGAAAAGGGAAACCGATCATGAGGCTCTTTGCGAACCGCTTCTTCTGCTTGAGATCCGGGTTCCAGTTGACTTCCTTGAACGGGTTGATCATGACCAGCGGCTTAATCCGGTTGAAAGCTTCCCATATATCGCTTGCATTCTTCAGCACTTAAAGCCGGTTGTCCTTGACGTCTTAGAACAGAGTCCTCGAGGACGAGGATATCCATTTCCGAAGCCATGAAGCAGCGGTAAGCGTCTTGTGGGGTACAGACAATCGGTTCACCCCGAATATTGAAACTGGTGTTGATGATCACCCCGCAACCTGTCTGTCGCTTGAATTCACACATGAGTCGATAGAATCGGCCATGCCGCTCCTCATCCACAGTCTGAATTCGTGCGGACATATCCACGTGCGTGACCGCGGGAATCGTGCTTCGCGGAACGCCAACCCGCTTGCGCAAATCCGGGTCTTTCATTAGTCGTAACTGCTCCTCCGTCAACGCATGTCTCAATTCCTTGCGTACATCCGCCACCAGCAACATGTAGGGGGATTCACGATCCAACTCGAAATACTTGTCCACATCATCTCTTAATACGCAAGGGGCAAAAGGCCGGAATGATTCTCTGAACTTGATGCGCAGATTCATCGTCGACTGCATCTTCTCGTTCCTCGGATCGCCGATGATGCTCCTTGCTCCTAGGGCGCGGGGGCCAAATTCCATTCGACCATGAAACCAACCGACAACCTGTCCCGCAACCATCGCCTGAACCACTGCTTTCAGCAACTCAGCCTCATCGTCGTAAGCCTTGAACGGGATCCCACGGAGATTCAAGAGACGACGGATTTCTTCATTGGTGAAGCGTGGACCGAGCAACGAACCCTTCATCGAGTCGCCTCCGATGTGCTTCCGCGGCTCCCCCAATAATTGATGCTGAACGAAGAGAGCGGCACCCAACGCCCCTCCGGCATCGCCGGCTGCAGGCTGAATGAAGATGTCCTCAAAGACTCGTGAGCGCAGTAATTTCCCGTTGGCCACGCAGTTCAGGGCGACACCCCCTGCCAGACAAAGATAGTTGGCGCCCGTAAGTCGTTTCGCACTCTTTGCCATGCGGAGAACCACCTCTTCGGTGACTGTCTGAATCGAAGCAGCCAAGTCCATTTCTCTCTGGGTGATCATCGCTTCTTGTTTCCGCGCTGGCCCCCCCAAAAGCCGCTCCATTTCTTTGCCGGTCATCGTCAACCCCGCGCAATAATCGAAGTAGCGCATGTTCATGGCCAGCGAACCGTCCTCTTTCACATCGACCAGTTCCTTCAAAATGACATCGACGTACCTGGGTTCCCCATATGGCGCCAGGCCCATCAGCTTGTATTCACCCGAATTAACCTTGAAGCCGGTGAAATAAGTGAATGCGCTATAGAGCAGCCCCAAGGAGTGGGGAAATCGCAGCGTTTTCAGAAGTCTAATCTGGTTTCCCTTCCCATGTCCGATGGAAGCCGTATCCCATTCTCCCACTCCATCCATTGTCAGAATGGCGGCTTCCTCGTAAGGCGAAGGGAAAAAAGCGCTCGCGGCATGTGACTCGTGATGGCGCGTAAAGGCTATCCGCTTCTTGTATTGCGAATCCAAGGCCTTGCGGATTTCCCGCGGCAAATGGAGCTTGGTCTTGAGCCACGGGGGCATCGCCATCTGAAATGACTTGAAACCCTTGGGTGCGTACGCGAGATGAGTCTCCAAAAGGCGGTCAAACTTGAGCAATGGCTTGTCATAAAAGACGACAAAATCAAGCTGTTCGGGTGAAATTCCACCCGCCTTCAAACAGTAGTTGACAGCATTTTGAGGAAAGCCTTGGTCGTGTTTGACGCGTGTGAACCGCTCTTCTTGAGCCGCCGCGACAATGTCACTGCCTTCGACAAGCGCGGCGGCACTGTCGTGGTAGAAAGCCGAAATTCCCAGAACCTTCGCGCGCATGCTCGCTTCTTTACTATCGCCTTTTCATCTGCAGCGCAACAACCGCCCCCATCGCTCCGCCACTATCGCTCGACCGTGAATGTGATGTCTTTCTTCTCGTCTCCGCCGTCGTCCTTGCCATCCTCGCCGACGCTGTACACGACGTATCCTTTCCCCAGCTTCTTGTAACGCAACGGCTGTCCATCGAATGGGTCGGTGGGAACGGCAGCAAGAAATTGCGGTGCAAGCACGCTTGAGGAATCGGGCACGGTTCCGTTCGCAAGTCGATACCGCTCGACGGCAATAACGGTGCAGACGACTCGTAGCTGTGCAATGAACCGGGCATCTCGTCTTGCCAGGTAGCCCCACAGATAAGCCTCCATACGAGCGAGCGGATGGAGCCGCCACTTTTGTGCGTTACGCGTGAGGGAATCGATTCGTTCGAAACGTGTCGGAAAGGGGACACTGGAGCTTTCGATGAGACCTCTTAGGAAGCCCAAGTAAACAAGGTAGTCGAGATCGACCAACCCCGACCGCCTGTAGATTGCCGCGATTTCAGGGTCAAACTTCTCGCCAGTGTCCCCCGGGCCCGGGAGGTGAACCATCTCTTCTTGAACAGACACCTTCCCATCTCGGATTTCCTTCCACTGCTCATTCGCCAGCGCCCGTTCGCCAATGATCGCTCGGGTGAAGGCGTCTTCGGTTTCGACTTTCCTGAAAGCGGCGCTTAGCTCAACAAGCTGTTGCTCGGTGAACGCGGTTCGGTTGAGAGCCTGCTCCAAACTGGAGATTGTCAACCTCAGGCAGGTCTGCCCCGCGGCGTAGGAGACCGGCAATGAACGGTCGCCTAACGATTGCGCCAAGGCGAGCGAGGATGCCACCGCGTCGGTGGCGCGCTGCGGATCCCCAACGGCAGAAGCGGACAAGGCATCAAGATCAAGTAATCGCGCACCCTGTCTTATTCGTCTTATTGGAGAAAAGATTATCATTTTTGATTTGATCGCCATGTCGGCGTCGAGCATGTTGAGCGGGTAACGGCAGGCTCGCTTGGCGGCTGCTTCGTGAAGGAGATCGAGCACTTCCCGATTCGCAGCGAGATACCTTTCGACTGCCTGTTGCATTTCTGGGGGCATCGGAGCGGTGCGCGGCGGAAGCTCGGCATCGCCTACGATGGGCAAGTTCGTGTCACTATTGTGCCTCCCTGGGAGATGTTTGAACGCTTCCAGATACACATCCGCCGCGTTCTCACCTGCCGGCACTTGAGGATAACACTTATCCAGTTCGGCGAGAGTGACGGGGTAACCTTGCTTGCGTATTTCGTCGAGCTTGGCTTCGACCATGCGATGGAGCGTGTAGCGGTAGCCGGCATAGAGCGTGGCGAACACGACGAGGACGGCCAGCAGGATGCGCGGCCAGCGGCGGCGTTTGACAGGAATTTGCTTCGGCCGTTCGTTCATCGTCGCGGGTTCTAGGTCGCGGCAAGAATGCCGCTCCTACGGGAAAGAAGCAAGACGAGTTCTGACTACTGGCTCCTGACTTCCGCCCTCTCCTCGATCCCCGCCATCAATCGCATCAACGTTTCCTGGTTGGCTTGGTCGCGCGGGACTTCGCCGACGAGTCGACCTTCGCGCATCACAAGGATGCGCGTCGAAAGGTTGAGCACTTCGGGCAATTCGCTGGAGATCAACAACACGGCGCTGCCTTCGCGGGCGAGTTGATCAATCAACCCGTGGATCTCAGCTTTCGCGCCGACATCCACGCCGCGCGTCGGTTCGTCCACCAACATCACCTTGGGCTTGCGCGCCAGCCATTTGGCGATGACGACCTTTTGTTGGTTGCCGCCGCTCAACGACGCCACAGGCGTCTCGATGGACGGCGTTTTCACGCGCAACCGCCCAAACAGTTCCGCCGCTTCGCGGGCTTCCGTTCCATGCTTTAGCAGACCGAAACGACGAAGCCGATCCAGAATCACCAGCGAAAAATTGCCGCGGCCGCTCATCAGCAACACGAGGCCCTGACGTTTCCGGTCCTCGGGGATCAAACCGACTCCACGCCGCATCGCCTCGCGCGACGAACCCGGCCGCAACGGTTTGCCGTCCACCGCCACCGTGCCGCGGGCGCCGGGATCGAGACCGAAGATCGCCTGCGCCACTTCGCTGCGGCCCGACCCGACCAGCCCTGCGACACCCACAATCTCGCCCGCGCGAACCGTGAAGGAGACATTTTCGAACTTGCCTCGTGACGACAGATTCTGAACGCAGAGCTTCACCGCACCGGGCCGGGCGGCGAGGTGATGCGGAAAGTATTCGGCGAGCGGACGACCAATCATCAGTTGCACCACTGTGTCCTGGGTGGCTTCGGCACGGTCGAGCGTTCCGACGTAGCGGCCGTCGCGCAAGACGCTGATCCGGTCGCAGAGCCGGAAAACTTCGGGCAGACGGTGTGTAATGTAGATCATCGTCACGCCACCCTGACGCAGGTGCTCGATCAATTCGAAGAGGCGTTGCGACTCGGCCTCGGAAAGCGAACTGGTCGGCTCGTCGAAGACCAGAATTCTGGCACTGGTGCCGACGGCAGCAGCGATCTGGACGAGTTGTTCCTGACCGGTCGTGAGTTGTTTCATCGGTTGACGCACATCGAGCGCGACGCCGATTCCGCGGAGCAACTTCTTCGCGCGCCCTTCCATTGCCGGGCGGTCAGTGAAGACTGCGTACCGCCGCGGATACTGGCCGAGGTTGAGGTTCTCGGCGACGGTCAGATCCGGACAGAAAGCCAATTCCTGGTGCACCATCCCGACGCCGGCCCGCACGGCGTCGCGAGGCGAGGAGAAATGGTGCGGCTTGTCGCAAATGCGAATCTCACCCAAGTCGGGTCGATGAATACCTGCCAGAATTTTGCCAAGCGTGGATTTGCCTGCGCCGTTTTCCCCCATCAACCCGTGGCATTCGCCTTCGGTAACGGAGAACGTCACGCTGTCCAGCGCCGTCACGCCACCGAACGTCTTGGTGATGGAGGAGAAGGAGATGAACGGGGTGTTGGAGTGTTGGAGTGCTGGAGTATTGGGGTTCGCGGTTTCCATTACTCCATCACTCCGTGACTCCATTTCCCCGTTTTCCTTACTTCTTAAGCCACTTGTCCCAGTTCTTGGCGAACTCATCTACATTTTCTTTGGTCACCCTTGCCAGCGGGTCAATGATGCGGTCTTGCCGCGGGCTCTCTCCCTTGACGAGCTTGTTGAGGAGAATCTGAACCGACTTGTATCCCCAACCGTAGCAATCCTGCCCGTACAACGCTGCTACGTGACCGCTACGGAGGTAATTCAGTTGCGCCGGCAGCGCGTCGACGGAGACGGCTTTCACGGCGCCGGGCGCCCACTTCAACGCGTTCCTGGTGAACAACGGCCAGCCGCCGATGATGGCCCAGCCTTCGATCTCGGGATGCGTGCTCTGGGCAGTGTTGATTGCCTCGGCGGCTTGCTCGGGCGTTTCGGCATTGTGGAACACGCCGTCGGGCAGAAGCTTCATGCCCGGATACTTCGCCAACTCGTCTTTGGCGCCCTGCACGCGCTTTTGGAGGTTGGGCGCGGTCTGGTTGCCCGCCAAAATCGCAATCGTGCCCTTGTCATTCATGACCCTAGCAAGTTCCGCCATCACGCGTTGGCCGCAACTGTAATCGTCGGTGCCGTAGTAGCACATGCGCTTGCTCTTCGGAGCGTCGGAATCGAAGCACATGACGACGGAGCCGAGTTCGATGGCCCTGTTGATCGCCGGCGTACAGGTATTGGCGTCGGAGCAGGAGACGGCGATGGCTTGCGCCCCACCTCGTGCCAATTGCTCAATGGCTTCGACCTGTTTCTGGGCGTCTTCGTCCGGCGGCGTTTGCCAGTCGATCACGACCTCGACGCCATATTTCGGGCCGAGTTCCGCCGCGGCATCTTTCGCGCCGACGAAACAGGCTTGAAAAACCGGGTTGGATTGGCACTTGGCCACCAGCCCGATGGTGATCTTTTTCTTCTCCACGCCGTGTGCTGCCAGCGCCAGCATCAACAGCGCGCTCAACAGCAATGTGACCTTCCGCATGATGATTCTCCTCTGGGTTACCATTTTGTTTTTGACAAACGTTTGGTTCGCAAATACTCACTCAGCCGGTCCACCGCCACCGCCACGATGATGGCCACGCCGATGATGATCTTGCTGTATTCCTTCGACAACGGCAGTGTGACGAAACCGAGGCTGATCTTTTTCAAAACGTAGATGCCGTTCTCAATCAGCTTGATGATCAACGTCCCCAACAGCGCGCCCAGCGCCGAGCCGCGTCCGCCCGTCAGGCTCGCCCCGCCGACGACCGCCGCCGCGATCACGGCCAGTTCGTAGCCTTCGCCCGTCGCGGTGTTGGCCGAACCGAAGTAACCGGAGGAAACCATTCCGGCAACGCCCGCCGCCAGACCAGACAATGCGTACACGGCCAGCTTGATTCGTCCGACGGGCAACCCGCTGAACCGGGTCGCCTCCTCGTTGCCGCCGAGCGCGTAAATCTCGCGTCCCCACACCGTGTGACCGAAAAACACCCACGCCGCGACGATGCACACCAGCATGACGATCATCGGCACCGGCTGCAACAGCAACGGCGGCGCGTCGCCGCGCTGCATCGTGAATTGCCACGACATGAAATGCGTCGTGAACGCCTCCGGCAACGACTTGTCGCCGTAGGGCAGCGACTTGGAAGGCACCGAGATCAACGCGATCCCGCGAAAAATGCTCAGCGTTCCCAACGTCACGATGAACGGATGCATCCGCAGCCCGACGACGACTGCGCCGTTGATCAGTCCGCACACCAACCCGACGCCGAGCGGCACGATCATGGCCAACGGCAGCACCACCCACGGGCTGGCGTTTTCAGGAAAGCTCTGCAGCGCCGCCGCGGTCGCCAGCGCCGCCAATCCGAAGATCGAGCCGACGGAAATGTCGATGCCGCCCGCGATGACCACCAGCGTTTCCCCGATGGCCATGATCGCCATCCACGACATCGGCGTGGCGACGTTGGGAATGATATTGTCGATGCGGAAGAAATTGTTGACCGTATGGCCGCGCACCGTGATCGGCTCCGCGGCAAACGTCAGCAGCAACCCGAGCAACAGGATCACCACCAGCAACCCCGCCTCCTGCACGCGTGGCAGTCGGAACCGGCCGCCGGGTTTGTCGGTGGCTGTCGGCGTGCTCGGCGCGTTGGCTTCCGTTGCCGTCGGCTGACTCATGGGATCGAAGCGACATCCTAGAGGTTTTTCTCGCGCGCTGGCAACAATGTTGTTGTTACGCACCCACGCTCTGATGCTCCACACCCCAAGAGCTGTTATCGCTCGACCGTGAACGTGATGTCTTTTTTCACGTCTCGGCCGTCGTCCTTGCCATCCTCGCCGGCGCTTGAAATTATCCGCGTGCATCTGCAGCCATTTGCGGTTAAAAACCTGCCATGATTCGACGATACAGCCGCGAACCGATGCGCCAGATTTGGACGGACGAAAACAAGTTCCGGATCTGGCTCCAGATCGAGATTTTGGCGTGCGAAGCGCGCCGGATCCCGCGGAAAGACCTCGCCACCATCAAACGCAAGGCGAAGTTCGACGTGCCGCGCATCGTCGAAATCGAGAAGACCACAAACCACGACGTGATCGCGTTCCTCACCAACGTCGCCGAACACGTGGGCCCGGCCTCGCGCCACATCCACGAAGGATTGACCTCGTCCGACGTGGGGGATACCGCGCTGGCCGTCCAAATGGTGCAGGCCACCGATATTCTCATCGACGACGTGAAACAGTTGCGAAAGGTTATTGCGGCGAAAGCCAAGAAGTACAAGCGCGTCCCGATGATCGGTCGGACCCATGGAGTCCATGCCGAACCGATCACGTTCGGCCTCAAGCTAGCGCTGATGTACGACGAATTCGGTCGCGCGCTGGAACGTCTCGAACGCGCACGCGACATCGTCGCCGTCGGCAAAATCTCCGGCGCGGTCGGCACCTACGCGCACATGAACCCGCAGGTCGAGACCTACGTCTGCAAGAAACTCGGTTTGCAAGCCGACAAGATTTCCACACAGATCGTCCAGCGCGACCGTCACGCTGAGTTTCACGCGGCGCTGGCGCTCGTTGGTTGCTCGATCGACCGCTGGGCGCTGGAGTTGCGGCATCTCCAGCGCACCGAGGTGCTGGAAGCCGAGGAGTATTTCGCGGCAGGCCAGAAAGGCAGCAGCTCGATGCCGCACAAACGCAACCCGATCACGTGCGAGCGGCTTTGCGGCTTGGCGCGCGTTCTGCGCGGCAACGCATTGGCCGCGATGGAAAACGTGGCGCTCTGGCACGAACGCGACATTTCTCATAGCAGCGTCGAGCGTGTCATCCTGCCGGATTCGACCATGTTGTTGGATTACATGCTGGTCACGCTAGCGAACATCGTGGACAAGCTGCTCGTTTATCCCGAGCGGATGAAAGCGAACCTGGAAGCGAGCAAGGGTCTCATTTATTCGCAAGCCGTGCTGCTGGCGCTGACGAAGAAAGGCATGACCCGCGAAAAGGCGTACGAGTTGGTGCAGCGCAACGCGATGAAGACCCGGGCCGACGCGAAGACGTTCAAGGAATTTCTCCTCGAAGACGCCGACGTGATGAAGACCCTCACGCGCCGCGAGGTGGAAGCACTCTTCGACCTACAGGTCCACATGCGCGAGGTGGACAACACCTTCAAGAAAGTCGGAATCAAGTAATCCACCAATCACACGGATTTATGAGAGCATCGTTGTTGCTGATTCTCTGTTTGCTGTGTCGCTCCGTCCTGGCGGCAGACAAGAGTGACCCGAAAGTTGGGGATAAAAGTGGTGGAGGTTCCGAGTATCCGGCTTGGGTGAAGAGGCCACCTGCACGAAGCAGAAGTTGAAAACGGAAGTTCGATCTCGACCATCTGCCGGCTTATTCAAGGTGCCAGAGCGGGCAGTTCCCACGTATCCATTCCGCAAAGAGGCTCGGCGGGTTTCCGGGCGTGACATTTCCCGCGTGTTTCTGTCTAATGGATGATGAAATCGTTCGACGCCTGCGTGACTTCTGTGCCAGCAACTCGGACTGAAAGCTTGCACCCTGCGAAGCTCAAAGGTGGGACGTGGTCAGACCTTTACGAGCAACACGCCCGATACGTTTATTATCTGGCGTTGCGGGCGGTGCGCGATCCGACACTGGCGGAGGACATCACCCACGATGTCTTTCTGAAGGCGTTCCGCAATCTCGATCGGTTTCGCGGCCAATCCAGTCTGCGTACCTGGCTGTATCGGGTCACGATCAACCATTGCCGGAACGTGCAGAGCGCGTGGCATCGGCGCAATATTATCAACACCGACAGCGCGGAGGTTCTGGACGGGTCGGCGACGAACGCGGAAAACCCCTTGCGCGTCCTGGAAATCAAGGAACTCGGCCAGCGCATCCAGAAGACGCTGGATGCGCTGCCGGCAGAGTACAGTTTGCTGCTTCTGCTGGTGGCGGACGAACAACTAAACTACCAGGATGTCGCCTCGTTGACGGAGCAAAGCGCCGACGCAGTGCGCGGGAAGTTGTACCGCGCGCGCAGGGCGTTCATTGCAGAATTTCAGAAAACGGAGTGAGATATTTCATGGACACAAAACCATCCAAGTCACGTCTGCAGCACCAGCACCAGCAGGAGCAAACTTCAGAGCAACAAGTGACCAGCCAGACGCAAACTCATCGGGAGTTTGCCTCGGTCGAGGATCTACTGCGTTACGACGCCAGCCAGACAACGCCACCGCCCGCGATCGCTGAACGACTGAAAACCTCGCTTGGAAAGGAACCACAGCCGGGCTCGAGGCAATCCTGGTGGCGGCGACTGTTTGTTCGTCGATCTGCAGGCCCTTAGCTCAAGAGGTTCTCATGCGCCGGCTCTGGCATCGGTACGTGGCATCGCTGACCTTGGGAGTCCGCGTGTTGCTTCTCGCCACGGCGGTGCTGTATCTGGTCGCGTGGATCGGGAAGACTTCCCGTTCCTGTGATTTGTACGGGTGGCTCGGCCTGAGTCCGTCGGCGTTTTGCAGTGGACGACTGTGGGTGGTGGTCACGTATGCGCTGCTGCCGTCGGGGCTGTTCGATCTCTTTTTCAACTGTTTCATGATCGGTTGGCTCGGTGTTTACATCGAGCGGGCATGGTCACGATGGGGGCTGTGGTCGTATTGCCTGTTGACGGCTGCGGGAGGGGGTGCGGCAAAGGTTCTCCTCGCTCGTTTCGATGCGTCCATGATGGTCGGGGCTGCTCCGGTTGTTTACGGGTTGCTGGCGGCATGGATGAGGCTCTCCGGTCACGAGAGAGTGCAGGTGTGGCTCTTCGGGGAGACCACGGTTTTCCGGGTTGGTCTGGCGCTGATGGCGCTGTCCTCCGTGTTCATGCTGTCGCGAGCCGGGCTGGTCAAAGCGTTGGTTGTTCTCTCCGGTGCGCTTGCCGGATGGCTGTACCTCTCACTGCGCTGGAAACTGAATCGCGCCCAGCCGGGTCATCGTGTTGGGTCCGAACGGGTCCGCCGACTGGAATTATGATCTGCGCAGAACCCAAGGAATCCACCGCGCGGCTCCGCGACCGACAGGTCGTCGCTCGCGAACGAGCGCAACTTGCTCACGCGGCCCTGAGCGCCTGCCATTTGTGTCCGCAGGACTGTGGCGTTAACCGCCTGGCGGACAAACGCGGTTGGTGTCGTGCGGGAGCGACGGGGCGGGTGTTCTCGGCGCAGGTCGAGGTGGGCGACGAACTGGAACTGATACCCACGTTCGCCATTGCGTTCAGCGGATGCGACATGCGGTGCGCCTTTTGCATCACGGGAGCGGACAGTTGGAATCCGCAACGCGGCGAACCCTTCGATGCCACTGCGTTGGCTGCGAAAGCGGCGGCTGCCCTGCAAGCGGGTGCACGGACGGTAATGATTCTCGGAGGCGAGCCAACGATTCATCTGCCCGAGGCGATCCGGTTCGTGGCCGTATTGCCGTCCTCGACACGGCTCGTTTGGAAAACAAACGCGTACATTTCGGTCGAGGCGCGTGCGTGGCTGGAAGGGCTGTTTGATGTCTGGGTGGCCGACTACAAATTCGGCAACGACCGGTGCGCCGAACGGCTGGCGGCGATTCGGGATTACCAGCGGCACGTGCAAGACACGTTGTTCTGGGCCAACCAGACCAGTGAACTCATCATCCGCCATCTGCTCATGCCGGGTCATGTTGACTGTTGTTGGGAACCCGTCGCCCGGTGGATTGCCACCGAGTTGCCCGCGATCAAAGTGAGCTTGCGTTGCGGTTTCTGGCCGGCTTGGAAGGCCGGGCAATATCCGGAATTGCAGCGAACGGTCAGAACGGCGGAAGAAAAACACGCAGTGGAGATCGCCAGCAATTATCGCTTGCATCTCGTCGAATGAAGCCCAAAATCAGTCGGGGGCAGGAAGACATGATGCGCAACGCATCGTCGCATGAGATATTGATCCTGACCGATGGCCGGGTCCTGACGCACAACCTGACGCCGGCCGTGGCGGCGGTGCTGCGGGAACTCAATCCGGACGACGAGCCGATGCGACAGCGCGCCCAGGACCTGGAGAGCGAACCATCTGATGAACTTCGAGAGAGAAATTGAGACGCTGATTCGGGCACGTTACCCGATCCTGTACGTGGTGACCTCGGAGGAAACGCGCGCACAAAACGTCGTGGTGGCGATCGGCGCCCGGCGCCAGAAAAAAGTGTTTGAATGGTCCTACAGCTCGGGGATCGTGCCGGCGGGCGCCTCAATCCAGTCGCAGAAACACCGCAATGCCGCCACCAAAGACCCGTTGGTCGCGCTCGACCAGGTGATCGATCAGGTCGAGCCGGCCATCTTCGTGTTCAAGGATTTTCATCCGTTCCTCACCAAGAACAACTTCGCCGTCATCCGGAAACTCAAGGACATCGCGCTGCACTTGAAGAACAGCTTCAAGACGATCATTCTGATCTCGCCCACAATGGAGATCCCTTCGGAACTGGACAAGGAAGTCACCGTGTTGAACTTTCCGCTTCCGACGCGGGAAGATCTCCGGCTTCTGCTGGACGGCATTGTCGAAGACGTGAAGAACGTCGCCGAGGTGGCCATCGATCTGGACGACGCCGGGCGGGAACGGTTGTTGCAGGCGGCGCTGGGGCTTACCTGGAGCGAAGCGGAGAACGTGTTTGCCAAGATCATTGTCAAGGACAGCCGGCTCAGCGGGCAGGACGTGCACGGGGTATTTGCGGAGAAACAGCAGATCATCCGCAAAAGCGGACTGCTGGAGTATTACGAGGCCAGCGAGACCTTCTCGCAGGTCGGTGGGTTGGGCGTGCTGAAGGACTGGCTGCTGAAGCGGGCCGTGGCTTTTACGGAACAGGCCCGCGCGTTCGGTCTGCCCCCGCCGAAGGGCGTGCTGTTGTTGGGCGTGCAAGGATGCGGCAAGAGCCTGTGCGCCAAGGCGGTTTCCAGTCTCTGGCAACTGCCCCTGCTGCGCTTCGACATGGGAAGGATGTTCAACAGCCTGGTCGGGTCCTCGGAGGAAAACGTGCGCAAAGCCATCGGCGTCGCCGAGTCGGTCGCGCCGGCGATCCTGTGGGTGGACGAAATCGACAAGGCGTTTGCCGGCGTACAGGGCTCGGGCGGCACGGATGGCGGGACCACGGCGCGCGTGTTCGGGACGTTCCTGACGTGGCTTTCGGAGAAAACCTCACCCGTGTTCGTGGTCGCAACCGCCAACGATATCACGCAGTTGCCGCCCGAGTTGCTGCGCAAGGGGCGGCTGGATGACATCTTTTTTGTGGATCTTCCCGCCGAAGAGGAACGCGGCGAGATTTTCCGCATTCACCTGACCCGGCGGGGACGGGAGCCGGAGAATTTCGACATCAAGGCGCTGGTGGACGCGAGCGCGAACTTCAGCGGCGCGGAGATCGAAGAAGCGATCATCAGCGCGCTGTACGACGCGTTCTATGCGCAGCACGATCTGACGACGGAACAGGTTCTGGAGACGCTGCATCAGACGGTGCCGTTGTCCAAGACCATGGACGAACATCTGAATCGCCTGCGCAACTGGGCCGAGGGCCGGGCCCGGCACGCCAGTTTCCCGCGTAGCGCCGCCCCGCCCCGCGATCACCGGCGCATGGAGTTTTAGTACCCGAATCCCTGGCATTTCCGGAATCTCGCTTCCCTGCGTGAGCTTCTTGCGTCTCCTCGGTCTAACCTGCGTGTGACGATCCTCGGAAGGTCGTCCGAGAAACGGAGGTATGACCAATGGGAGCCGTATGCGTTTTGACGCCGGTGGTGGTGGCCGCGTGGCCGGTCTTCAGCGCGGCTGTTTCTGCCGCAGCGACATCGCTGGGATACAGCGTCGTAGCCGAAGGAATAGACCTAATCAACCAGAACCTGCAGAATCGGACGGAAACGAGCCAACACCAGATCCAGCTTGAAATCGCCAACAGCGAACTGGTGACGGGCCAGTTGGGACGCGACCAGCGCATCTGTGTCACGCGTGGCGGGGTGACCGTGACGTTCTCAAGGGATGCCCGGGGACGCGCCAAGCTTTGCGTTACCGGCTCGGGACAAACGGAGGAGGCCCTGCGCGCGTTCGGAGAAGAATTGAGCCAGCGGGTCGTCCAGCAGTACGTCTATCAACACCTGATGGACGAACTGCGCGCGCGCCAGTTTCTGGTGGTGGAAAACGAAGTCGAAGCGGACCAGGCCATTCGGTTGAAAGTCCGTTGTTGGGAGGGGTAACCATGCCGCAACGAGAATTCGAGATTACGATCACCCCGCAGGGCGAAGTCAAGCTGCACGTCCACGGTTACAAGGGCAAGGGCTGTCTGGCAGCGGTCAAACTGATCGAACAAATGGTCGGTCAGGTCAAATCCCAGCAGGAAACCTGCGAATTCTACGAACCGGAAGAGGAAGTCCACTTCCGCATCGACCAACGACAATGACAGACGCATGGTAGCGGCTGAAGGCATGGCCTGATGGGTATGGATTCGCACGCTTCTCCCTATTACCCACGGCGGGCCCGCTGGTACAGCCCGCTCTGGGGCCTGTGGTATCGAGCCAAACGGTGGCTGTACCTGGACCGGTTCCCCCGCATGGCGCAACACCAGCTTTTCCAACTGTTGTTGCGGATGGTGCTGCCCGGCTGGGCGCTGTTATGGTCCCGGCGCCCGATTCTCGGTGTGATCCTGGGGACGGCTTACTGCGCGGCAGCGGCTGTCTTCCTTGTTTGGGTCGGCTATCCGGTATCGAATACCGCCCTGACCGTGATGATTTCGATTCATGCCGGCACCATTCTGCGCGTTGAGCCATCGGTTGGTCTGGGGAAACGCATCCTGAGTTCCCTTGTGACCTTCCTCGCCATGGCCGTGCTTGTCTACCTGCCGCTGCGCAACCAGATGGAAAAACACTGGCTGATGCCGCTGCTGGTCCGCAATCAGGTGATGGTCATTCGCACCGGTGTGGATCCCGGTACGATTCACCGAGGCGACTGGGTCGCATACGAACTCGACCGGGACGGGATCCCGCCTGCCTTTTCTGTTTACGATTTGATTTTTCACCCACGGCAGATCGCACACGAAATCGGCCGGGCCGGGATGCCGGCTGTGTTTGGAGTCGCTGTTCGAATCCACAGCGGATCCATGTTTGGGCGGGTGCTGGCCGTCGCTGGCGACGAGGTTCATTTCCAACAGGACGAGGTGCTGATCCATGGCAGGCTCTATCCGCGAGGTCGTTACATGCCTGCCGGTGGGGAATTCCGGGTGCAGGAAGGATGCTGGTTTATTTGGCCGGACTTTGATATAGGTGGTCATGGTGTGGCACCGGAAACCATCGGCGCAGCCATGCTCCAACTGGCCAACGTGCCCCAGAAGAACCTGATTGGAACGCCGTACGAACGCTGGTTTGGACGGCGACAGATAATTCCATGAGCCGATTCAGCAACCTGGAGTTCCGGGGGAGTGCCGAGGAACAATCTACCTCGACGCCGCTCGTCAAGGATGAGGTGTATTATCAGCAAGAGGCGCAGACCGCCTTCGAATCCGGCGATTTTGAGCAGGCCCTCCGTTCCTATGCCAAGGTGTTGGAATACAATCCGCAGAACGCCCTCGCCTGGGCCGGCCAAGTGAAAATGCTGATCGAACTGGGAGAATTCCGCGAGGCCAAGTTGTGGGCGGACAAGGCGCTGGGAAAGTTTCCTCACGAGCCCGAGCTGCTCGCCGGCAAGGCCGTGGCGCTGGCGCGGCTCGGCGACATCGACAACGCGCTGGCGTTCTCCGACGCCGCGATCGAAGAGCGCGGCGACACGCCGTACATCTGGCTGGCGCGCGGCGACGTATTGCTGGCCGCCGGGCGCAAGCAAGCCGTGTCCTGCATCGAGCAGGCGTTGGTCCGGGCGTGCAACTGGTTTGTCCACTGGCTGGCGTCGCGAATTTATTACTACCATGGAAAACTCTCGTTGGCGCTGAAGATGGCCCAACAGGGCGTGGCCCTGGACGCCGGCCGCAGCATTCTCTGGCTGCAACTCGGGCACTGTCAGGTGGCGCTCGGGCTGGCCGGTGTCGCGGCGAATTCCTTCGAGCAGGCGCACCAGCTTGATCCGCAATGCCGCGAAGCCGTCCTCGCCTCGGCGAAACTGGCGCGTGCCGGACCGGTGGGGCGATTCTTCCGATGGTGCCGCGGGGTGTTCCGGCGATGAGAAAGCTCGATCTCAATTCCCTGCTGGCAGCGGCGAAGCGGCACAATGCGTCGGACCTGCACCTGGTCATCGGCGTCCCGCCCGCCTACCGCATCAATGGCGAGATCATTCTCGCAGAGGAGGATGCTCTTTCGGACACGCAGCTCACCGACATGGCTGCGGGGCTGTTGAACGACTTGCAGCGGCAGACGTTCGAGCGGGAATGGGAGTTGTGCATCTCGTTGTACCACAGAGCGGCTGGTCGCGTGCGTGTGACCTTCTATCGGCGCAACGGCCATCCCGAATTATGTTTCCGCCTTTGTGGGGAAAGCATTCCCACACGCGACGAGTTGGGCCTGCCGGCCAAGATTGACGAACTGGCCCGGAAAACCAACGGTCTGGTCCTGATCACCGGGCCGACCGGTTCCGGAAAAACGACGACGCTGAACTACATGATCGATCTGATCAACAGCGAACGCCGCTGCAAGATCGTGACCATCGAGGACCCCATCGAGTTCGTTCATCAGAACCGTCGTGCCATCATCATCCAGCAGGAAGTGTTGACCGATACGCAATCCTTCCACCGCGCGCTGATGCACGTGTTGCGACAGGATCCGGATGTCATCGTTGTCGGTGAACTGCGCGATCCCGAGTCCATCGCCACCGCCCTGACGGCAGCGGAGACGGGGCATCTGGTGTTGGCGACACTGCACTCTCCCAACACCGCGCATGCGCTGGAACGCATCACCGGTGTTTACGAGGGCAGCATGCAACGCCAGGTGACCATTCAACTGGCCAATGCGATCCAGGGCATCGTCGCACAGGACCTGCTGCCGTCAGCCGATCGCACCCGCCGGGTGCTGGCCTATGAACTTCTGCTGGCCACCCTGGGCGTCCGCAATCTGATCCGCGAAAACAAATTTGCACAGGTGGACACGGCGATCCAGATAGCGGCAAAGGACGGGATGGTGCTGATGGACAATTGCCTGGCAGACCTTTATGCTCGGTGCCTCATCACGTACGACACCGCGGTGAGCCGCGCCCGTCAACCGGAGAATTTTTTGAAGAGCGACCGGAAAGCCGGAGAATAGATTCCCGGCACGTGAAACTCATCTGCCCGCTTTCTGGAGCGGGTTACCCGCACAATGCCCGGGCAATGGGTGTTGTCAGGGCGACCAAAGTTTTTTTCGTGCCGCTACCGGGTCTTCGTGATAAACAGTTGTTATCCATGAAGGCCAAGATTATTGTGATGCCGAAGAAGACGGTGCTCGATCCGCAGGGCAAGACCGTCAAGAACGCTCTGGAGTCGATGAGCTTCAAGGGGATCAAAGATGTGCGCGTGGGCAAGTTCATTGAAGTCGAACTCACCGCCGGCAGCAAGGCGGCGCTGAAGAAGAAGATGGACAGGGCCTGTCACGACCTGCTCAGCAACCCGGTGATCGAGGAATATTCCTTTGAGATCTCCTAGTCGCAAAAAAGCTTACAACGCGCAGGAGATTTTAGTGACTTTGTGGCCTCTTTGCGGCCAATACCCATGAAATTCGGCATCATCCAATTTCCCGGCAGCAACTGCGACCAGGACGCCTATCACGCACTGGCTGATGTCTTCGGTCAGTCCACGCGGTACATCTGGCACAAGGACAACGCGATGGGCGACGTGGATTGCGTCGTCGTGCCCGGCGGCTTCAGCTACGGCGATTATCTGCGCACCGGCGCCATCGCCCGGTTCTCCCCCGCCATGAAAGCCGTCGCGGCGCACGCCAAAGCGGGCGGACTGGTCATCGGCATCTGCAACGGGTTCCAGGTTCTGTGCGAGGCGCACCTGTTGCCCGGCGCGCTGATCCGCAACCGCGGGCTGAAATTCATCTGCGACCATGTGTACATCCGCGTTGAGACAACCGATTCGCCGTTCACAAATGCCTGCAAGAAGGGCCAGGTGCTGCGCATCCCGATTGCGCACGGCGAGGGCAATTACTTCGCCGAACCGAAGGTCATTGAACAACTCAAGCGCGAAGACCGCATCCTTGTCCGTTACTGCGCGAAGGACGGCAAACTGACCGACGCCGCGAACGTCAACGGATCGCTGGACAACATCGCCGGTATCTGCAACGAAAGCCGCAACGTCTTCGCCCTCATGCCGCATCCCGAACGCTCCAGCGAAAAAATCCTCGGCAGCAACGATGGACGATGGATCTTCAAGAGCATTTTGAAATCTGAGATCGCCGTCTCCTGATTCGTTGTGGGAGCGATTTGTAATCGCGACCGGTCGCGGATAGAATCCGTTCCCACAGTGAAACGCCGGACATCCACCAAAGACTGGTTACCGCTTGCGAAGGACAGCCGACGCACGGCTGACTTGCCGACGGGCGAAGCGTTCCGCAGCGAGTGGATTGATTTCAAGCATGGGATTCGCGTCGGTAATCTCGAACCGCACGAACGGATCACGCAGATACTGAAGTTTCATCTTGAGCAACGTCATCACGCACCGTTCGTGACCGACCGCTGGGGACGCGGCGTGTACTGGCAGTGGATTTGTTGGCTGCCCCGCGCGAACCGCGAGGCCAAACCGGTCTCGCACGACGCGAATTTCGGCTGCGCCAAGCTGTTCATCTCCGTGGAGCAGGAACGAAAAGTCTTCAAGAGCGGCCTGCAGATCGAACGCGGCTACGCAGTCGGGCCGGAGCCGTACCCGGGTTGCCTGCTGAAGGACGACTGGGACTGGCATCGGCTGATCGAGCAATGTGCTGTGGGCAGTGCGTTGGACAAGGAACTGCACCGCCTCATCGAGCGCGAGGGGTTCGTGGTGGAAGTCGGCGACTTCGAGAGCAACGCCGTGCTCACAAAAAAGAATTTTCAGTCGGCTCGCCAAGTCCGCGATACCGCGAAGAATTACTCGAAGCGTGAGTGGGCCGGTTTTCAGCTTTACTATCCGATGCCGGAGACGGAAGTCCGCGCCTGCACCGGCCTCGAACTGGCCAAAGCCATCTGCGGCGTCTTCGCGGAGGTTGTGCCCGCGATGAATTGCTGCATGCAGGTGAAGCTGGCCGCGAATCCGCACGAATGAGACACGAAAGAATGCGAATGGACGCAAATACGGGGCGGACATCTTCTTTTTTTCCGTGGGAGCAACGTCCCGCCGCGACCAGTTTCAGAACTGATTCTTTAACCGCTGATGAACGCGGAGGCAGCGCAAACGGAAGCGCGTGACGCGAAGCGGAGGCAAAGGCTGATACCTGGTCGCGCCAGGCTTCGTTGTGTTTTTCATCCTGTGCGGGCCGGAGCCTTGAGCGCCGCCGAACGGGTTGTCGAACCTTGCCACGTTTCACATGGGATCCCTGTCGCTACGTGTGGACTCCGCAACGGCGACCTGTTATCTTGGCTGCCAGCCATGCAAATAGACGACATCATCAGTTACCACGATTTGGTTGCCGCCGAGAAGGCCAACCTGCGGAAGGGCATGAATTATCAGGTGAGACGCGATTACTCAGTGGTCCTCATGTCCGTCCGCCGCAGAGAATAGTGGGGCGACCGTCCCTGCCCGCCGAAACTTTGGTGAAGGCGGGCCCGTTTCCGGGCCGAACGGCGGCACGTCGTATCAGGCTGATAGAGGACGCATATTGAGATTGGTTCCTGAGCGGACGGCGTAAACGAGGATGGCGGTGCTGAGCCCGCCGGCCGCGACCACGTGCGGATGGTGAAGCAGGAAGCGGGTCCAGGCGATTACTTGCGACGGCGGCGGAACATCAACAATCCGGACAACCCCAGGCACACCAACGCCGCGCTCGTCGGTTCTGGCACGAGGACGATCTCGCCGCGGATTTCACCACTTGGATATACGTTGCTGCGGATATTGATGTAGGTGTTGGTATTGATCATATCGGTTATATTCCCACCGCTGAGGGTGCCGTTGCCGGAGAAAGTGCCGCTGGTCGTGCCGGGCGAAGTAAGCGTCAACACCAGCAGTACCGCTGCGTTGGTCCCATAGCCCGCAGGGCCGTTGATACTGACAGCACTCGAGTTGCCGAGTAAATCTTGGTAGCTGCCGCTGGTGATGTTCACGTACCCGCTTACATCGTCCAGCGTGAGGTCCGCGTCACCGACCCCGGGACTCGAATTGGGCGGCACCTCCTGAAACCCGTCAAGCTCTACTCCAAAAGTCAGAACATCCGCCCGTGCCGTGGATACAAGTAAACAAAAACAAGCGCCAATGAGCGGAACCGCCAGCCACTTCGGAGACAAGAAGCCTACTCGCGAACGTAATTTCATTTCTCAGCCCTTCCTTTACTCGCCTTGTTCGACGTGTGTGCGTGGAATTGCCAACCCAATCACACACGCCCGACAGCCAGAATGGAGCAAATGCGCCGGAGAGTCAAGGTAATTCGGCTCTGGGCGGTCGTTGGAGTTGGTTGAACGTATCCGGCTGACAGAGCACGGCTGGTCTGGCGGGCGAGTTTGTGCCCCGATAGCGGCATGACTTCACCAACAGATGACCTCGCCATTGCTGAGTTCAGCGAAGCAAATGTAGTATATGTAGTATAATCAGGCCATATGTCTCGTACATCAAACAGATCGCACAGTGTCGCCGGATGGAACACCCGGCCACCAGTGAGAAGCCGCGCGACTCCTACAGCGATAGAATCGTGAGGTGACCATGCTTCCCACCACAACGTTGACAGTCGGCCGGCAACTCCACGGCTTCGAGATTGAGGCGGTCACGCCCGTGCCCGGCATTCGCGCCGTGGCGGTTCGGGCAACGCACCGCAAATCGGGCGCGCGACTACTCCACATCCACAACACTGACACGGAAAACTGTTTTGCGGTCACGTTCCCAACGCCGCCTCCTGACGACACGGGGCTGCCGCATATTTTGGAGCACTCCGTGCTCGGCGGCTCGAAGAAATTCCCCGTGCGCGAGCCGTTCTTCGAGATGGTCAAGATGAGCGTGGCCACCTTCATCAACGCCATGACCCACCAGGCGTTCACCGTCTATCCCATCGCCACCAATGTGAAGAAGGACTTCTTCAACCTCGCCGAGGTTTATCTCGATGCCGTGTTCCATCCCGAACTGAAAGAGGACACTTTCCGCCGCGAGGGCCACCACTTCAGGCTGGAGGACAACGCCGACCTCGCCTCGCCGCTGCGCATCTCGGGCATCGTCTATAACGAGATGAAAGGCGCGTACTCCAGTCCCGAGTCGCTCATGTGGGAACTGGCGTGCCGCGGCCTGTTCCCCGGCACGCCGCTGGGCCGCAACTCCGGCGGTGACCCGGACCACATCCCCGACCTGACCTATGAACAATTCCGCGGATTCCACGAAACACTTTATCATCCGTGCAACGCGCTCATTTTCATCTATGGCGACATCCCGACCGAAGAACACCTCCGCTTCCTCGCGCCCGCGTTGGGCGCCTTCGATCGACGCCCGGTCAACATCGCGCTTCCACGGTCGCGACGTTGGCCCGGCTCGCGCCGTTTGGAAAAGGAATACCCCATAGGGACGACCGAGGACACTGCCGCCCGTGCGTTCTTCACGCTCAACTGGGTCGTCGGCGACGCTCTCGACGCCGCGTGCGTCACCGACTGGGAAGTGCTCTCGAAAATCCTGCTCGGCAACGATGCCGCGCCGCTGAAGAAGGCGCTGATCGACTCCAGGCTCGGCGCCAACGTCTTCTTCGCCGGCACGTGGGCCTCAGCCTACGAGCAAGAGTTCCATGTCGGCCTCAAAGGCAGCGAGCCGGACCGCGCCGATCAGTTCGAAACGCTCGTGCTCGACACGTTGCAGCGCATCGCCGCCGGGCCGATCACCCGTGAGCGGGTCGAAGCGGCTTTCCAGCAACTGGCGTACGACCACCTCGAAGTAAAAACCTTGTTCCCGCTGCATCTGCTCTTCGCTGTCGACCAATCCTGGCCCTACGGCGGCGACCCGCTGACCTTCCTGCGCATGAGCGATCACCTCGAAGCCTGCCGCCAGCGGTACGCCGCCGACAACGAAATGTTCAACCGCCTCATTCAGGAAGCCCTGTTGAACAACCCACATCGTTTACGGGTCGTGTTGCGTCCCGACCGCGAAGCCCAGGCCCGAGCCGACGCCGCGTTCACCCAACGCATGGCCAGGGAGCGCGCCAAGCTCACCGCCGACCAACTTGCCGCCGTCGCCAGGGCTGCCGCCGAGTTGGAGGCCGCGCAGAGCGTGCCGAATTCCCCCGAAGCTCTGGCCAAACTTCCGCAACTCGGAGTCAGCGACCTGCCGGCCAAACCACGTCACATCCCGACCACGGTCGCGCGGGTCGCGGGAATCGACGTCTTGCGCAACGACGTGTTCGCCAACGGCGTGAACTACTTCGAGTTCGACGTGGATATTGCCGGCCTGCCGTCCGCGTTGTACGCCTGGCTGCCCCGGTTCGCCGAAGCGGTCAACAAAATGGGCGCAGCGGGGCAGAGTTTCATCCGGATCGCCGAACGCCGCGCGGCGTGCACGGGCGGGCTATCCTGTTACACACCTGTCTTGCGTCACGCCACCGACCCGACGCGCTCGTTGCGCCGCGTCCGCTTGCGGATGAAGACTCTGGACGGCCAGGCCGAGAATGCGTTGCGGCTGCTGGGCGACCTGATCTTTGCCGTCGACCCGCGCGACCGCGACCGTTTGCGCGATGTGATGACGCAGGCGCGGGCCTGGTATCGCACGACGTTGGTCAACGATGGCCTCTCCACCGCCCGGCGCCAGGCCGCTCGCGGTCTCAGTCCCGAAGGCGCGCTGCAACACCAGTTCGTCAGTCCCGATGCGCTGCGGCTCGTTGAGGATCTGACCGGGCACTTCGACGCCAATGCCGAGCGGCTGATCCGCAACATCGAACAGATCCGCGATTTTCTGCCCGTGCGCTCTCGTTGGACTGTCAGCTTCACCGGCAGCGACACGGTCTTTCGCACCCTCACACGCATTCTGGAGGAGTGGGCCGCACCGATGGGCAACGAGCGCGTGGTGGACGCCCCGCCGCCGTTCCAGCCGTTTGTCAGCCCGCCACGCGAAGGATTGGCCGGGCCGATGAAGATTGCGCACTGCGCCAAGGTGATGCCCGCGCCACATCTGGGGCATCCCGATGTACCGCTGTTCCGCCTCGGCGCGTACCTTGCCCGGTTCGACTACCTGCTGCCGGAAGTCCGCTTGAAAGGAAACGCCTATGGCGCGGGCGCAGGGCACGACGACGCGCTCGGCACGTTTGTTCTCTACAGCCACAGTGATCCGCACATCGTTGAGACGCTGCAGGTCTTCGACCGGCTGCGGGACTACATAGCCGGGCAGAATCGGACACAGTCGGATATTGATCGCGCGATCATTGGCAGTGCGAAGGAAGCGGAGAAACCGATTCGTCCCGAAGAAGCCACCGGCCTTGCGTTGAACCGTCACCTGCGTGGCGATACCAACGAACTGCGCGAGCAGCGTTACGCCGCCACGCTGCGCGCCACTCCCCGGCTCGTGAAGGAAACGCTCCTCGGAGTGTTGGAGGCGAACGAACCACGCGCCGCCATCTGCGTGGTGTCGAGCCGCGAGAAATTAGTCGAAGCCAATCAGGCGCTCGGCGCGCACGCGTTGACCGTTGCGGACATGCTGACGTAGAGATCTGTGACCGGCGCCCGACGACGGCACCAGCGTATGCGGCTGAAGCAGCACGTCTGGATTTTACGCCGAGCCTCGTTTCCGTCCCTGTGCGGCATGTGGATCGTCAGTCGTATACAAAAGGTTTACGAAAAGGCGCATCCGAGAGTCTCCACGGGGATCACCGTTTGAACATGCGCGGAGCGGAACTCTCACGAGTTCCGCTCCGACACCGCAATTGGGGCGACTGATGAGACCAGCGGATTAGATTCCGCCTTCCCAGATCCAGCGACCGGTCTGCTTGTCCTTCCTGAGGTGAATGTTGAGCTTGTGAAGCTCGCCGTTCTTCAACCTGATCTCATAGGGCACGAACTGGTCGGAAGGGCCAGCGCCCTGGGAAGTGAAAGGCTCTCCCAGGCTGACGAGCTGACAGCCACCGAGGAACTGCTTAAGCCCTTCAGGGACAGGCATGGGAAAGAATTTCGCAGCTTCCGTCCAATCTTCGCGCCCACAAGCCTCGAACAAAGCTCTGGCCGCCTGTTGTGCGGTCATCGCTGCGTACTTTTCATTGTCCGTCAACTTCTGCGGTTCCTGATACCAACTCACGTTCGCAGGCAGCTCAAGGCGGAAAACGGCAGGATCAATGGGCTGATTGTAGTCAATCTGGTCGACCTCAAAGATCAGCACATCGCCGGAGTCGCGGGTGAGATAGATCTGAACCGCTTCCAACATTTTGGTCTGAGCATCGAAACGGTACACCCGGCGCGTGTCCGAGTAGTCGAACTGCTTGTTCTTGAGATAGTCGCTGTCGGGAAGGTCCGATTCGGCCTCAATTGTCACGACGGACTTCACCCTCCCGGTCGCGGCGGTCTCTTCCGTGATGCCCATCTTCCATCCCTTGGCCTGCGCATTGTTTAGCTCATTGCTGATGGTGTTGCTGAGGTTGGCGATCTTGTGGAGCCAATCGGTGTCAAAAGCGCTCCGCGATGGGTGCGGCACTTTCATTCCCATGTTGGTGGGTTTGATGTAGAGCACTGTGGATTGGCCGTCCATGACGGCAACTCGGCCAGGCTTCTCGACCCGCCACTTGAGGTCCGGCTCGAACTGTTTCCAAAATTCGATGGTGACGAAGTCAGACTCGGGATTGGGGTAACCGAAGTTCTCCGCGGGGCCAGTGCGCACCCGGCCGCTTAGGTGGATGCTGGTGAGTTTGGCCACGGCCTGGGCGCCTTTGGCCATGACCTCGGCGGCGGTGGCTTGTGTCCTGGGTAAAGCCAGAACGACGATTAGAATGATGGCCGCCGCACCGGCGGCGCTTAACCCGAGTCCCCATCGCGTGAATAGTTTGCTCATGATCGTATTCCTTTTTTGTTCCGTCTGTTTGTGGAGAACCCGGCGCATGACCGGCTCGACAATCGACACGTCGGCGGCAACCTGACCGTGGGCAACCAACTTCTGTTGCAGATTGGCAATGGCCGCGTATTCCGCGCGGCAAGCGGCACAAGTTTCGATGTGTGCCTGGCACTGAAGAGATTCCTCATCGCCGAGCAATCCCTCGATGCAGGCGACCAAATCGTCCCGGCATTCAGCGCAGTTCATGGGTGCTCCATTTGGTTGATGGTTCGATCCACGCTTCCGCTCACCTGAAGCTCCTGACGAAGCAGGGCATAGGCTCGCGAAAGCGTTTTGGTGACCGTGCCGAGAGGCATGTCGAGTCGTTGGGCCACCTCTGGACAGGACAGCCCCTCGTAATACCGCAGCAGAATCACCTGGCGATAGGTTTCGGGTAGGAGGGCAATGGTTTCATCCAACAAATACTCTGGCTGGTTGTCCCCGGCGTCTGCCATCATGGTCTCCGCGACTTCGCGATCCTGTTGGCGACGCTTCAGGGAGCGGAACTGTTCCAGGGCCACTCGTCCGGCAATGCCCAGGAGCCAGGAGTAAAACGATTCCGGTTTGCGGAGCTTTTTCAAGGACTGGAAAGCTCGGACGAACGACTCTTGCGCTGCCTCCTCGGCCTGCGACCGATTCCCAAGTCGGCCTGTCAGGTAGGAGAACAGCGGTCCCTGGTAACGATGCACCAACAGTCGGAAGTCCTCCGGATGCCCGTCTTGACACCGTTGCACGTATTCCTTGTCGGTTAGATCCATGCCGTATCCTTCTTCAGCGAATTGCTACCGTCATCTTATAGTGACGACCGGGGCGTTTTTGCGACAAGAATGCGCGTATTCTTCGTATCCGGTTGGGGGAGAATACGTAACCGTCTTGGGGCAGTAATTGAAAACGAGAAGTCAAGCTCAACCGGCTGCCGATTTATTGGATCCGTCTGGCAGAGTGCATCATACACCGAAAGCCAAAACCTGCTTCGATCCGACCTTTAAATCAGTTCATTGTTGAACGTGGTATGCCATCTGTAATGAATCAAAGTGGCGTGCCGGCCCCTGCTTGAATTACCCGACACTTTGTCTGATTTGATTTTCTGTCACCTGTCTGCGCATTTCGGGTGCTTATATGGTGATATGATGACTGCCAAAGCAATGCACACGGCGGAACTCAACGATGCCGGGTTGGTGGCCGAAAGCCTGGACGGAAACCGGGAGGCCTTCCGCCAGATTGTTGAACGGTATCAAACCTTGATTTCCTCGTTGGCGTATTGCGCTACCGGCAACGTGAGCCAGAGCGAAGACCTCGCCCAGGAGACCTTCGTGAGAGCCTGGACGCAGCTAGCGGAACTGCGTGAGCCGGCCAAATTGCGGCCCTGGTTGTGCAGCATCACACGTTTTCTCATCAGCAGGGAGTTGCGCCGCCAGGGGCGTGAGCCGGTTCATGCTGCCGAATCGTTGGAGGCCGTGGATGAATGGGTCTCACCGGAACCGTTGCCGCCGGATCAGGTTATCAGCGAGGAAGAAAAGGCGATTCTCTGGCGTTCGCTTGAACGCATCCCGGAAATCTATCGTGAACCGCTGGTCTTGTTTTATCGCGAGCACCAGTCCATCGAGGCCGTGGCGCAGGATTTGGAATTGAGTGAGGACGCGGTAAAGCAGCGGCTGTCACGGGGGCGGAAACTGTTGCAGGAGCAATTCCTCGCCTTTGTCGCCGGCGCGCTGAAACAAACCACTCCGGGCAAGACCTTCACGCTTGGCGTGATGGCGGTCCTGCCGCTGCTGGCCACGACCGCCAAGGCGGCGGCGGCGACCGCCACCGCAACCAAGGGCGGCTCGGCCGCCAAAGCCGCAACCGGAGCGGGAACGTTGAGCACGTTCCTGACGGGTGGCGCGATGTTCCTCTTTTCTCTGTTCGGCGTATTTGGATTCTTTGGCCGCTGGCTTGGTCGCAAGATGGGACGAACCAGCCAGCAATCTCCCCTGGGACGCAAACGCATCATCCAATTCTGGCGCACGCTGGCCATCGGCTTCTTTTTGTTCGTTCCGCTCGCATTTTTTGTCCCCCATTCGCTGATTCATGCGCATCCCTGGATTTTCCGTGTGCAGACCTGGTCGCTGGTGGCATTTTGTTGGTTGGTGGCAGCGGCTTGGTTCATTTGGATATGGCAGCGGTGGCGGGACTCCCAACGGCATGAGGGCGAAAAGCTGGAAATAAATCATTCGTCAGCACGGTCATACAACACCTGGGTGATTCTGGGGATGATCGGGCCAGCGTGTATAGTTGGCAGGGTTGCTTTTTCCGTCTTTTTCTCGGACGACCTATGGTCATGCAATCCCATTCCCGAAGTGGAGGCGCAGAAGATTATTTCTGAACGCCAGGATGCCCGATTTACGCTGTTACAATTTAAGCTTGGCGCGGAATTGGTAATCCGGCTGCCCGAAGATCACCGGATCGGCAAAATAACACCGTGGAATGATTTCCTGCATTCAGCGTTGACTGAAAAAGGGGTTACCTATCAAACCCTGATTGAAGACCAGGACTTCCACGACGGCGGCGTACGGGGATGGCTGGTGATGTTGTCCACCCTGATCGTGGTGGCCGGCACCGTCCTGCTCCTGCGCCGGCCGGGAACACAAAAGTTTTATCAACAGGAAACCGTCACGCCGCGAGCCGAGAGAAGAGAGAAGTTAATAATCGCCGCATGTGCTGCGCTGGCAATGATTGCGGTGAGCCTTCTATTGGTTCTTTTGGCAATCAAAAGTGCCGGCCAGACCATTTCTGTGACAGAGGCTCGACAAATCATCTTAGAGAACAAAAACGCCCGGGTCATGGTCCTTCAATACAATAATGGATCGAAAGAGCTGTGGATCACTCTGCCAAGACGCAGGTCTTATTACTCCGCCGACATCACGTTGGCGGATGCTACGCTTGCCCTGCTGGCGGAAAATAAAATTCCCTATATCTCGCTTGTGCAAGGCCGGGATTTCGGATACCGCCGTCCGGGCCGCTGGCTGTCGCTGTTTTGCAGCTTCATTCTGGCAGCGGGCGCGGTCACCATCCTCTGGTGGGCGGCAAGGAAGAAAAGAACGCTTCCCGTGCCCGCGGGACCCAGCGTCTGAGATTTTACCTGACGGCCGGAACATCAAATATTCGGGCCGCAATGACAGTCAGCGTTGTCTCGTGCGCTTTGGCTTTTGCCCAAACCGTCGGCGTGAACCGGGTGATGTCAGTGATCTTCGCCGATGGCAAGTGCGTGAACAAATCTTTCAGGTGATCGAATGGGTTATCCGGCTGACGCGGCACGTATGTTGAGATTGGTTCCTGAGCGGAGGGCTTGAACGAGAATGGCGATGGTGATGTCAACTTGTTAGCATTGTCACAGGTGGTATTATGGGTGCTCGTCAGACTGAATGGTCGGTGACAGTCGCGGGGCGTAAGTCATATGGGGAATGTCGGCCAATGGTCTATGAGGGTCGAATGAAGAAATGGGTCATACTCATCGTGGCCGGAGCCATCGGGTTGGCAACTGCCGCAGTCGTAACCGGCCAAACCAATCAGGACGCGCCGCCGGCTGCCAACAGCACGGGGGCCGCGCTGAAAAAGGCGCTTTTTGACAAGCCGATCCTCGGCACCGAGCCGGTATTGACGCTCGGCGGCGATTATGTGCCGACCCCGAAAGAAGATTACGAAATGCTTGGGGTCTGGGATCGACCGTTGACGCTGGATCAGATGCACGGCGTGGTCGCGAGGGTTGCTTTCGGCGACGACCGGAAGCAAGGGGAATGGCAACTTGCCTACACTTATAAACTGATGACGATGGACCGATCCTGGCAGGCGATTGCCGATTCCAATCCGGGTTTTACTCTTTCGGACCGCCGCGTCCAGGTGCTCAAAGCCAGCTACAACTTGCGGCACTGGTGGCGTCTCGACTTCGCCGCCGTTGTCGAAGATAAACTCGGCGCTGAAACCGGACCCGATCCGACCCCACTGGGGCTGGGCAGCGGACAATCTCTCGGCTTTCAAGTCGACACCTCGCTGAAATTCTGACTCCTGCACAGTCGAGGATCGCTTCCGAGCGGAGTGATTTTGCATTGTCAGTTGAACCCATTCATGTCACGTTCCGCACGTGAGGACGAACTGTCATGGCCTGCCGTGAACAGGTGATGACGCCCTGCAAGGCTCACCGAGGAGCAAATCGACGCCATCGCTCATGCGTTTTTGGCTCTGGCGCAGATGGACAAGGATTTTGATTCATCATCTCCGTCAAATGGCCAATGAGCGACTTCCTCATTATCACTTGCCCGCACTGCGGTGAGGATTTTCAACTCGCGCTCGATCCCAGCGAAGGCCCTACCGAGTTCATCGTGGACTGCGAAGTCTGCTGCCGTCCAATGACGGTCAATGTGAGGGTGCGAAATGGCGAAGTGGACGATTCTCAGGTCTCAGCAGAGTAGATTGGCACGATGCAGTCGGCGGCGTTGTGGCTCGGCGAGTTCACGGCACGGCTCACGGGGTAATACTCCATCGCCGCGCTGTTGTATGGTTTGAGTAACGCCAGCAGGTGCGTTAGCTCCACGTTGGGATCGAACCACAGGTTTTCCTTCTCGCGGGATAGGATTACCGGCATCCGGTCGTGAACGTCCTTCAATAACTCGTTCGCGTCGGTCGTGATGATAGCGCAGGAGCGCAGCGCCGCGATCTACACGTTGCTGAGCAGTTGTCGGCGGTACGGCCTCAATCCATTCGAATGATTTGTTCACGCGCCTGCCCTCCGCGAAGATCACGGAGATCAAGCAGTTCGCGCCGCGAGCATGGGCCGGAGCAGAAGCGAAGGAGCAAGCGGTCGCTCAGGCAGCTTAAACAAGTCGGCAGCCGGTCGAGTTAACCTCCCGTTTTCAACTTCTGGGCCGGACCGGTATCCGTGTTCCGCCCAGCCGGATACCGTGTACTGACCGATCTGCGGGTTTAGTTCTTGAGCGCGTTCGTCACGGCGGCTTCGATCGCGTCACAGGACAAATCGCTGGCGATGACTTTGCCGTCGGGACCAATCAGGACGATGTATGGCAAACTTGCCAGGCCGTAATCGGTACGCGTTTCACCGTGCTCCCAATACCCGCCAAGGAATCCTTGAATCCACGGGAGATCGTTTCTCGCCGCGTACTCGGCGACACGCGTTGGATCGGCATCCGCACTCACGCCGATGACCACCAGACGACCGTCTTTGCCGAACTCGTTGTAGATCGATTTCAAGTACGGCAGATCGCTCGCGGATTTGGCACACGCAACCGCCCAGAAATCCAGCAGCAGGAATTTTCCCTGGTAATCCGCCAGCCGCAGTAGCCGGCCATCGGTTGTCTGGCATTCAAACAACGGCGCCATGTCTCCCACGTCCAGAGGGTGGAGCTTGACCTCCACCCGACCCAGATCGAGCGCTTCGCTATTGGAAGCGACGGACGTTTCAGGCATGGTGAATTCATAGCCCGGATAATCCATCCGGTTTGTGAACAAACAGCCGTTCGCCAGAATGATGTCTGTTGCCAGGTGCAATTCGTAGGCGCCCGGCGGGACGCCGCCGATCCGGAATGACCCGTCCGAATTGATGATGACCGGATAATCTGAGCCACCGGGATTCTCCGCGTCGGGGGATTTCGCGTACAGTTTGCCTTCGTACGCACTCCAGTTGCCTGGGCCCTGCAGGCCCGGTGGCATGGCGAAGCGCCCGACGACAGGCCGTCCCATGCCCATGGTCACGTGGGCCGTCTCTCCGGGTTTGATCATGAGCGAAACCTTGTGCAGTGGGATTAACAAATGGGTGAGTGTGTCCACGACGAGATGTCTCACCTCATTGCTGCCCGCCGCCACCCGGTCCAGCACGAAATGGCCCGTATCATCACAGGTCGTTTCTCCGCTAAAACCTACATATGCCCCATTGCTCATGAGACCATAGTGCGCTGGCCTGTTTGTCTGGGTCTCCCAGGCGTAAGGTGAGTGGGACCACAGACTCACTTCTTCTCCAACGGCAGGGCGACCGTCGATGTACATCACGCCTTCGATTCGCGCCCACGGAATCAGAACCAGATCCGGCACAGTGAGAGTGTTCCCCGCCGCGCTATAGGCATAACCCTGTTCATTCAGCGCCGCGACAAGGAACGGCTCCTTCGTCGGGGGCAAAGTGAACCGGCCGTCGTCGCCGGTGGCTGCCGTCGGGGTGAAGGTGTTATAGTTATATGCGGGTGACATACGTCCATTGAAGACGTTCAAAGGCTGCCGGGCAGACGACACCAGGAACGCGTTGACGTCTTTGACCGGTCTGCCATCGGGCGCGCGAACGACACCGGTGACCCAACTGCCTTTCTTCAGGCGGAAGTCACAGACAACTTCGCCTTCGTCGGACTTGAACTGCCGCGAATTCTCCGGTTCGTATCCTTCCGCCTGGATACAGACGAAACGACCGGGAAGCTCGGCGTCAAACGCAATCTCGTAAGAGCCATTGGTGAAGGTCATCGAATCACGCTGGATACAGTCAACCCTCAACTCCCCGATGGTCAATGGACTTACCGGACCTGGCCAGCTCAAGGATTGTTTCATCACACGGCCCGGCACCACGTTGAACCTGGCAATCGGCTGGCCCGCGTCGGCATCCGCCACCCGGCCGTGAACACGGAGCAAAGGACCGAGCGTGATCACCTGCTCCTGCTCGGAGGGCGTGAAGCCTGGCAAAGAGCCGAGCACAGACAGGCTCATGAAACCTTTCTTGCTTACGGACAACTGCACTTCATCAGGGGGCGCACTACTCCAAACGAACCGTCCTTCAGCGTCCGTTTCCGTGTGCCACTCCAGCGAGCGATAGCCGCGCCAGAGTTCCGCTCTGACCGAGGCACCAGCGACAGGCTCGCCCTGTTTGTCCACGACCCGGCCCCGGATGGTGTTGCCCCGGCGCAAACGAACCTCGAGCGGCCGGAGTTGGGGTCCCACGGTGACGATACTTAACTCCGGCGCGTAGCTTTCAGCTTGAAAAGTCAGGAGCATCTCGTCCGCCACGGCGCCGGCGAAACGGAAGCGGCCATTCGCATCTGTGCTCGTGCTGCGATAAGAAGCGCCTTTCGACTGAACCGAGTCTTGGAGCACGGATGCGCCCGCAATGGGCTGCCCCAGTTCGTCGAGCACCACGCCTTCGACCGGCCAACTTTTCCTCATCACCATCACCCCCGTCCTATCGCGCAGTTTCCCCACGGGAGGCACCGGAAAACTGTTCCCATAATAACTCTCACTGGTGTACTCCGGATGCGCCAGGCGAATCGACACACTGCTCAGGCCGGCAGGGGCCAGATCGAATTGCCACCGGCCTTGCAGGTCGGTCACCAATTTGGATTGCGATTCCGGTATGTCGAAGGTCGCTTGCTCGGTCATTCCGGTCATCGAAGAGGCGCGCATGTCACTGATGAAGACCGCAGCGCCCGGAATCGGTTGACCTTGATCGTTTTGAACGATCCCGCCGATGGAAGTCGCCGGCTCGAGCGTGAAGGTGAACTCCTGCGGCAGACGGATGACTCCGTAGCGCGCGCGCCAATCGGCCCGCATCGGGACAAAGCCGTCTTTGTGCGCCGTGACCGAAAAGGATTCCGGATCCCGGTCGGGCAGTCCAATCCGGCAATGCCCTTGCTCATCCGTTTGACCGCCGGGCGGCCGGGTCCCATTCTCGACGCCAATCTCGACACCCGCGAGTGGTTGCCCGGTCTGCGCTTGAACCACCTGAAGTTCGAGGGCGCGCCGGAACGACGGCTGCGCTTGAGATGTCACCCTGTTGATGAGTTGAGTTGTTGTCTCGGCACCGACGCCGGCAACTCGGGCTGAAGTGGAATCAACTCTGTCCGCTGAGGCGCCTGGCATCATCGCATCGTGTGCGCGTCGAGGCGCAATTGTCGCCGTGAGGATCACGCCCGTCACCGAGACAGCAGCGACGCTGGCCGCCATCCCGCCAAGGCGGGACCAGCGCCATGCATTGAGGGTTTCACGCGCCAGTTGCGGCAACACCGCGGACGCAGATGCGCCGGCCAGCGAAGCCTTGAGGACGGTGACGGCGAGTGTTGCCGGCGCAGCATGGACCGTTTGATCGGCCAGAACGGCGATCAGGCCCGCGCCACCCAGCACCACGCCGCGGCTGGTCAGATAATCCCGCATTTTCTCGACGGCACGGCTGACGCGTTTCTTGGCCGCTTCTTCACTCATACCGAGCCGCTGGCCGATTTCGCGCAACGGTTTTCTTTCGTAGAACCGGAGCAGGATCGCAGAACGATCGGTCTCCGAAAGCGCAGCCACCGCTTGATCGAGGTGGGGCGCGAGTTGGTTCCAAAGAATCTCGTTGTCGTCAGGGGAACTGGTGGTGGACATCATGGTTGAAGCGATCTCCTCGCGGGCTTTGCGCCGTTGTGCGGTGCGCGCGGCGCGAGAGGCAACGAACCGGGTGGTGCGGAACAGCCAGCCGGACACGACAGTGCCCGAACGCAAGCTGCCGGCTTTGCGAGCCAACAGCACGAACACCGATTGCGCCACGTCCCCTGCCAGATGCGTGTCACCGACACACCGCAGGGCCGCCGAGTACACCCAGTCGAGATGGCGGCGGACCAGTTCGGTGAATGCCGCTTCCGAGCGCTGCTTCGCGTAGGCCTGAAGCAATTCCCAATCGTCCATCGTGCGCATTGTCTCCTACCTATGAATCCCCGCCAATGGCAAAAAGGGACATAAAAGCAGGAGCGCCGTCTCCAACCGTGGATCTGGTGGGAAACAGGAGGCTGTTTGGAGGTTCGACCGGCTTGAGTTCAAGATCTCCGAGGTCGAGCAGCTCGTCGCTGCGTCGTATCCGACTGACGAACCACATGCCGCACAGGGACGGAAATGAGGCGCAAGGCAAGATCAAGACGTGTGTGCTCGTTCAGCCGCATACGAAACAATCTTGCGCACGGTGATCTTCGACAGTTATGCGCTGCTGGCGCTGTTGTTCGACGAACCCGGGGCCGATCGGGTTGAGGAAACACTGCACGAAGCTGCCATCGCAGACAAGCCGGTGCTGATCACGGCGGTGAACCGGGCCGAACGGCGGCGCGTCGGCCACTGCGCCAGTGGACACAGGCGCTCGACCCGCCAATAGGCCCGTCCAACCCCGAAAAACCCTTCATAAATAAGACGTTAGAGAAAGGTAAGAACAGATATGTTGTCTTACAGTTTTTGCTTGCATTACTTTTGATGGGTGCGGTACTGTGGATGGCAAGCGAGAGGAAGCAAGACATGCACACGGCTTATGTGACATCCAAGGGGCAGTTGGTGATTCCGTCGAAGCTCCGGCGGAAATACAACATCAAGAAGGGCACGCGCGTGAACTTTGTGGAGGACAACGGGAAGATCATTCTTCAGCCCGTGACGCGCGAATATATCCGCGAGTTTCGTGGCATCTACAAGCTCAAGCCCGGTGAGAAGCCGGCGACACAGGAGCTTCTCGAAGACCGGGCGGAAGAAAAGCGCCGTGAGGAGAAATAACCTTGCGCACGGTGATCTTCGACAGTTATGCCGTGCTCGCGTTGTTCTTCGACGAACCCGGGGCCGAGCAGGTTGAGGAAACGCTCCACGAGGCCGCCATCGCAGACAAGCCGGTGCTGATGACGGCGGTGAACTGGGCCGAGGTGCTCTACCGGATGAAGCGGAAGCGCGGAGACGACGGCGTGGAAGCGGCCAAACGTTTTGAAGCGACGATGCCATTGGACGTTGTCCCGGTTGACCATCCGCTGGCGGAGATCGCGGCCGAATTCAAGGCAACGCATAAGATGTCCCTGGCCAACGGATTCGCCGCCGCGTTGGCCAAACACAAGAAGGCCGAACTCGTCACCGGCGACCCGGAGTTCAAAGTCGTCGCGCGGCAAATCGACGTGACGTGGCTGAAGTAGAGCCACAGATTCACGCTGATTTTCACGGATTACCCGCGACCGGCTAATCTTCTACTGTTTCACGCAAAGCCCCAAAGCCACCAGAGTCGTCATCCTGAGCCTGTCGAAGGATCTCTTCGGACGATGACATCCTCACGAACCGCTTAGCTTCTGTTGGATCATTTCTGCAAGTTCCTGCGGCGCGTAGGAACGTTTGGCTGCGACATGGAGAATCGGCAAGCCTGCGGCACTGAGCGCCTCATCTACGAATGCGTCACGTTCCGTGCGGTCGTCGCGCTCGTGGGATGAATCATCCAGTTCGATCACCAGCAGTGGCGACACGTTCTGTCGGTCGCACAACAGGAAATCCACATGTTTGGAAATGACGCGGTTGGAGTGACTTTGACGGTTCTCCGTACCCTTGGGCAGATAGAAAAGATCCAGCAACCTGACTTTGGCGAACACCTCCAGTTGGTCTCCGGCAATGCTGCGCAAGACTTCGTAAAACGATCGCTCGGCTGCCGTCAGGAGATAATCCTTCTTTCGATAGGGGAGTTTTCGGCCAGCGGACGCTTTGCTCCGTGCCAGTTGCCTAAGCGCGATCAGCGACAGAAGTGCAAGAGCAACGAGTATAACGAATATCGGTAGCAAACTATTCATGAGGCTCCTCCCTTGCTGGTCAAACTGGCCGCAATGTTGACATCATCGCGCCACCGGCTTCCTGCAACAAGACGAAAACGCCACGTTCCAAATATGACTCATCGTCTGTGGACTTTTCGTGAATGGCGCAGTGAGATGGGAGCCATGCGCGGCAGGCGGTCAGTCCTGAAAAACGTGGTCGCGGTGGTATTGAAGGAACCGCGGGTCAGGTTCCGCTACCTTGTCGGGCAGATGAATAGCGCGGCCTTCGTACTGGGCGAAACATTGTTCCAGCGCAGGCTGTGGAAGGTAGCTCTTGAGTCGCTTGCTGAGCACGAGCTGAAACTGCTCGCCGAGTGTTATCAATCCCGAATCGAACGCAGCATCATGGAGATTGGAAAGACAGAGTCCATTCCGGGGATTGAGTCGCTCGCTGGGAAAATCGCGCCACGGCTTGATGTGGCTGGCGACCAAGAGACGCGGCACCGATATGTCAGTGATGCAGCAGCGGACACCGTAAGCGTTGAGGATTGTCTGACGGAAGAACTGTTGTCCGCGACGGACGCGCACCGTCGCCTCCGCTTCTGTCGGACCCGATGGCGGTTCGAGCCGTACCTTGTCGCGTTGGAGGAAGTCTACCTCACGCGCGTTGTCCTTCGTGAACAGGTCATGGAGCATCTGTTCGCTCTCCGGGCCGAGCGTTGTCAGGTGTCCACGAAACTCGTCCCACATGGCCTTGTCTTGCTTTGTCGCGCCGGGCAAACCCTTTACGCCACGCGCCTTCTGGACGGGATCGAGCGAGGCGAAGTTGCAGAGTTTCATCGCAAGGCTGTTAGGCGTACGCCCCATCTTTTCGGCAACGTCAATGATGATGGGATTGTGCCGGTGCAGCTTGCCGAAAGGCAGCTTGCAGTAAAGATTGAGCGCAATCAGGAAATGCTCGCGCGTCCACTTCACACTCGGAGCCTTGGCCATGCGTTCATTCTGCTGGAAGCATGTCCAAGAAGAAAGTCAGAAAAACCGGGTTTCAACTGCGAAGGGAAAGCAATGCCATGGGAAAGAAACTACGCATTGAACTTGATTCGAATGATCTCGGCCAAGTCTGCGACGGGCTTGAGATGCGAGCGAAAGCATGGGAAGACACGGCGCGGTATCTTGCGACCGGCCAGTCGCCCGACGAATTCTTCATTGCGGAAGAGTGCCGTGACGCTGATGAAGCCGAAAGCATCGCTCAGCACTACCGGTCCATACTGGCGAAGATTCGCGACCAAGTTGAAGCACAGAGCGGCTGGTGAGTGAGCAAGGCGATGACACTCAGGGGACATGCAATGAACCGAACCGGCTTCTGCATCTACATCAACACCGTTGGCGAAGGCCCGGTGCCGTTGTGGCGTGACGGAGACGGCAAACCGCCGCTGCCTTTGTTCTCGGCACCGGGTTGCCAGGCATCGTTGTGTTTTTCATCCTGTGCGGGCCGAAGCCTTGAGCGTCGCCGAACGGGTTGTCGAACCTTGCTACGTTTCACATGGGATCTCTGTCGCGACGTGTGGACTCCGCAACGGCGACCTGTTATCCTGTCTGCAGCCAACGGGAAACTGGAGAAGGCGTTAGGCGTCGCTCACCGACACAAGACAACGGAAGTCATATGCGAAGTCAAACGGTGTCACGGGACTGCCGATCAATTACTGAAGACAGTATCTATGGCAAACCGCCGCTGAAGTAGAGATTCTTCACTTCGCTCAGAATGACAAGAAGTCATCTCGTAAATGGCGGCAAACGGTCGTGGTGCGTTAGATTGTTGCTGAAGAATGCTTCTGCCGCGCCTTCCAAAAATTGGAAAGCCCAGCGACAAGCGGGTAATACCCTGCCAGTTCCCAGGAGATATTACCTGATCAAATAGGCCCCTGATTCCAGTCGGTTTTTGCATAGTTGGAAACGCGAAACCCTTTAATCATCAAAAGCATCGGAGTTCCGTGAAAAACCGACGTGATTTCAACGTGGCACGGTGGCTGCGGTCTAACGATGGAAAAGTTCGGGTATTTGTGTTGACATAAGAATATGGGGCTTTAAGTTATTGTGAAAACCCACCCAAAGAAAGGCACGATGCAGCATAAGGAAACTGGCGGCAAAGAATATCCCGACAACACGAGAGGAAGCAAGATTGCCGCTAGAATTCGTGAGAAGGCCAACAAGCTTTCTGACGCACAGCGCGCTGACTATTTTAATCGTGGGATGGCCATAATCTATGGCTCCAGCCCTACACGCAAAGCAGTTAGCCCTCGACACTAATATTTTGTTGGACTTGGCGGACGAAGTTGACGTGGCGCACGATTTCCGTGAGACTTTTCAGCGGGCTGGTTATATTCTTCGCATTCCGCCCACAGTCGTTTCAGAACTCCTGTTTGAATCGGATCAAGGAGAGGACGCCCAACTCGCATTGAAAGCATTACAGTCCATGCGCAGTTGGAGTATTTCGCCATACGATCTGGTATCTGTCGGCCACGGGATAACGGATAGATTCTCAGATAAATTGTTGAGAAAGGGCATGTTGCCTGATGGCGAGTATAACGACGGCTTAATTCTGGCGGAAGCATCACTTGGCCGTATTCCGATCTTGGTGACATCTGACAAACACCTGTTGAATATTGACGACACGTTGTTGAAACTGGCATTCGACGAATGCGATTTATTCCACGTACACCCCAGTCATCCAAAACTGCTCACCCGGGCAATGCGCTAACCTAACCGCGGTGCTTCGTCGATCCACTTCTCGATTGTCCAGGGCCGCTCAGTGATTCCTGCGCCGTGTGCTGGCGTGGTTCACAATGTGTTGTGCACCTTGCAAAAGTTGGATGCGGCAATAAACCGCCGCTGCCGTTTGTTCTCGACACCGGGTCGCCAGGGTGGTATAATCGCCGCCGTTCTTTGACAGGGAGGAAGCAGTGCGGAAGAAAAAAGGTGTTTTTGCGAAACGAAGCCAATTTTTTCCCGCGCGTTTATACGTCTATCTACTTGAACTAAAGATACTTAGAGAGATCAAAGTTGCGTCCTTGCGTTGGGTTCGTTCTCGGCAACGAACCCAAAGTCGTGTTAACTCTCTCGTTCCCAACCATCCGCCCACACTGGCTACACACGACACGTGAAAGCCGTTACACCACGTAAGCCTCCGGGGTTTGAGCGGGAGTTTACCGCATCGAGGTTTCGCTGCCATAGCATTGTCCTAGGTGATACTATCCATAGTCTTGGGTGATACTATAAGTGCTCGTCCGAGTGAATGGCCCGCGATAGGCGCGGGGCGTATGTCATATGGGAAATGTCGGCGAAATACTTGACAGTTGGGTGGTCTCTTGCCATACTGCGCCTCGTTGCGAGAGAAGAGTGGCGTCTCGTTTCCTTTTCCTGTCTTTCGAGAATCGGAGGGTACTTTGACGTTCAACGCATCGCGCGGATCGTACCAGGCAGCGGTTCATCACGATGCAAGGCCACGCGTTTGCCTGCTTTCATTCTGTTGCAGGTTCGCAGGCGGCGAGACCCTGGCCATAACACAGGCGGGGGCGAGGTGATCGGAGCAGAAAAGGGTGGCCACCGTCGGTGGTCGCTGCAAGGGTTGGGAAAGAGAACGCTTGAGTGGCGGCTGACAACAACAAAAGAGAGGAAAAGACTCATGAAGATTCCACGCATTCACATGGCAATTGTCCTTCTGGTTCTGGCTGGCCAACTTGGCAACGCAAATGCGCAGACGCTGACCACACTGTATAACTTCACCGGCGGTACTGACGGCAGCCTTCCCACTTTGGCACGAGGGCAAAGCAGCGCCAGTATTTTCTACGGGTCGACCGAGTTCGGAGGGACGAGCACGAATTGCATCTATGGCTGCGGCACCATATTCACGCTCACCTCTGCGGGCACCTTGACCACGCTGTACAGTTTCAGCCGTAGTACTGACGGAAGCAATCCAGATTTGGCTTTGCTGGCGACCGACGGCGATTTCTACGGGGCGACCGGGCTGGGAGGAACGGACATGAGTTGCAACTACGGCTTCGGTTGCGGCACCATATTCAAGATCACCTCTGCCGGCACCTTGACGACGCTGTACAACTTTAGCGGCACTGATGGAAGCATTCCAGCGCTAAGTTTTCAAGGCGGCGACGGCGATTTCTATGGAGAGACAGTCGAGGGCGGGGCGAGCACGAATTGCCCCATCGGCTGCGGCACCATATTTAACATCACTTCCGGGGGCACCTTGACGACGCTGCACAACTTCAGCGGTGCTGATGGAAGCGCTCCAGTGCTAACCATTCAAGCCGGCAATGGCGATCTCTACGGGTCGACCGTGGCGGGAGGGACGAGCACGAATTGCATCGAGGGTTGCGGCACCATATTCAAGCTCACCTCTGCGGGTACTTTGACCACGCTGTACAATTTTAGCGGCACTGATGGAAGCGGTCCATCGCTAACCATTCAAGCCACCGACGGCGATTTCTATGGGGCGACCGGGTACGGAGGAACGGACATGGGTTGCATCTCCGGCCTCGGTTGCGGCACCATATTCAAGATCACGTCTGCCGGTGCCTTGACCACGCTGCACAACTTCAGCGGCACTGATGGAAGCGTTCCAGCGCTATATTTCCAGGCCAGCAACGGCGATTTCTACGGGATGACCCTGTTCGGAGGGACGAGCACGAATTGCCCCAACGGCTGCGGCACCATATTCAAGATCACGTCTGCCGGTACTTTGACGACGCTGTACAGTTTTAGCGGTACTGACGGAAGCAGTCCAGTGTTCGCCTTCCTGGGCAGCGATGGAGATATCTACGGAACAGCAAAAGAGGGAGGGACGAGCGCGAATTGCACCAACGGCTGCGGCACGGTGTTCAAATTCGCCTTCGGTGGTGGTGGCGGCAGCACCAACTGCACGTTTTCGATCGGCTCAACCAACGCCGTGCTCGCCGCGGCGGGCGGCCCCGGCAGCGTAAGTGTCACCGCGTCCAATGGCTGCGCGTGGAAGGCCACCAGCAACGATGCCTTCATCAAGATCACCTCGGGCAGCGGCGGTACTGGGAACGGGACGGTTGATTATACGGTGGCGGCCAACACGAGCACCAACGGTCTCACGGGCACGATGACGATTGCCGGACAAACGTTCACGGTCACGCAGTCAGGCGCATCCGCCGAGACTTGCACTTACACACTGAGCGCGACGAACGTAACACTGGTTGCCAAAGGCGGCTCCGAGACCGTGCAGGTGAAAACCAAAGGCACCAACTGCGCGTGGACGGCCAGCACCACGAATAGCTGGATCACGATCGCCCCCGGCAGCGGCGGTACTGGGAACGGGACGCTTCATTACACGGGGGCGGCTAACACGAGCGCCAGCCGGCGCGTCGGCACGATCACGATTGCCGGCCACACGTTCACTGTCGACCAGACTGCAGCCCCGTGCGAATTCTCGCTTGGCGAAACCAACGCCACCTTTAGCTCGACGGGCGGTTCCAATAGCGTGGCGGTGGCGGCGAATGGGACGAACTGCGCCTGGAAAGCTGTCGTAAGCGGCTCGTTCATCAAGATTACCTCCGGCGCCAGCGGGACAGGAGACGGGACAATTGATTACACTGTGGAAGCCACCACGAAGACCGCTACCCGCAAGGGCACGATCACCGTTGGCAAAGAGAAGCTGACGATCACGGAGTCGGGTGCAGCACCGTGAGTTGGACAGCGGCGGCCTTCGTCTCGCTGGAGTCGGCGTTCACAACCGGATGACCTGATCGTTGATTCCGTTCCTCTTTCGTATCCGGCTGGGGGGAGAGCACGCACCCGACATGGCGCAGAAACAATTTCCCCTGATACGGTTTCCAGAGTTATTCACCGGCGGCGAGGAGAGCCCACGGAAGCTCCCCGCAGCCGACGGTGAATAACTCTGCCGCGACAAAAAATTTGCGACCAAGTAAATTGGATGCTGGCCGCATCGCTCTGAGGGGATCACGGTCAATTTCTCCTTGTCTCACGAAGACCCAGCGAAGTTTACCGGCCCCCTCAGTAGCAACTGTCACAATGTCTGAGAGAACAATAGCCTGCGAGGCTCCCTGTATCAGGTTGACTACCGACAGCGCCGCGATGCGAGCAACCAAAGGCAGGATTATGAACCCATGGATGGAAATCACTCACTACGCCGGCTTCGACTGGACCCGCGACCATCACGATGTCGTCATCGTGGATCGCCAGGGTCAGATTGTCGCCGACTTCCGCATCGAACATTCCTTGGCAGGCTGGCAACAGTTCCGAGATAAAGTTACGAATTATCCCGCCTTGGCGGTCGCCATCGAAACCAGTCAAGGAGCCGCCGTGGATCAACTTTTGCAACTGGACTGCACTGTTTATCCGGTCAACCCGCTCAGCGCCAAAAGCTATCGCGAGCGCAAAGCGCCCAGCGGCAACAAAACCGACCATCTGGACGGCTGGTCTCTGGCAGAGGCTTTGCGCCTGGACGGCCACGGCTGGAAGTCCCTGCAGCCGCTGGACCCGTTGACCCAGCAATTGCAGTTGTTTTGCCGCGACGAGATCAGCCTAATCGAACAACGCACCGCCTTGGTCAACCAGATCCAGCAAGCCTTGGTCGAGTATTATCCAGCGGCCCTTCAGGCCTTCGAGGATTGGACGCAGCCCTCTTGCTGGGACTTTATCATCCAGTTCCCCACCCCGGAAAAACTGGCCGCCGCCGGCCGGCGGCGCTGGGAAAAATACCTCCATACCCCAAAGCTGTGGCGGCCCGAAACGGCGTCCAAACGGCTGGAAATCTTCCAAACCGCCCGGCACTTCTGCGGCTCGGCAGCAGTGACGTCGGCCAAGAGCTTGTTGGCTCTGAGCCTGGCCAAGCTGCTCAACGCGCTGCAACTCCAACTGGACCAATACCGCCAGCAAATCGAAGCGCTCTTTAAACAACATCCCGACCATGACCTCTTTGGCTCGCTGCCGGGCGCGGGCCAGACTTTGGCCCCGCGGCTGTTGGGCGAAATCGGCGGCCCAGCTCATCGCTTCGAGGATACCGAAACGTTGCAATGCGTCGCCGGCACCGCTCCGGTTAGTTTCCAATCCGGCCAAATTCACCGGGTTCACCTTCGCTACCAGTGCAACAAAGTGCTGCGCCATACCGTCCATCTATGGTCGCAGTGCTGCCTCCGGGTTTGCCCTTGGGCTGAGGTTTACTACAAACAAAAACGCGCGGAAGGCAAAAGCCATGCGTGCGCGCTACGCTGTCTGGGACAGCGCCTGTTGAAAATCCTTTGGAGGATGCAACAAACTCGAAAACCCTACGACGCCGATCTGCACGCCCGCAACCAGAAGCAGCACGGTTCCTGGGTTCTGGCGCTCATGAAACCCACCGCCAAAGCCGGTGCATAACCCCTATGAAAAACTCATTTACAAGTCAGAGAACAACTTCGCCTTTGCTGTGGCCCATGCTCGCGGCGTGAACTGCTGAATCTCGGCAATCCTGGCTGCAAACGGCGAAGGGCAAGCCAGGAGCTGTCGGAATCTTGGCGGACTGCCGCCTGAACCGCTGACTGCGAGAAAGTGGAGTGAAGGATGTATAAGCCCACGAATTGATTACGGCACGATCACCAGAGCCGCTTCACTGCCCCGCAGTACTTCACAGTAGGCCGTCAGAGGCGCGATCATGCCCGACGACGAGGTCGTTTATATCAACCGCTGCCACGAAAACGAGCGGAGCGGATTCTGAGCCGGACGTGTTGCATTGTTTTGTTGCAATCCATCTGCTGAATTTCAGTGGCTTCAGGCAAACGCGAGCAAATGTCCACCAGGCAGGAAACCCCGATGGCCATTGGTTTTGTTCACTCCAGCAAACGTGAGTAAACACGGGCTAAAAGTGTCGGCTGGAATTATGAGAGCACTTCAAGCGTGGAAGTGTGCCGCGCAGTTGTGGTAGTTTGCGCTCCGCGAGCATGAAAACCGATATTGCCATCACACCTGAACTCATTGCCAGGCACGGGATCACGCCGGAGGAGTACGGGCGGATCAAGGGGATCCTCGGACGCGGGCCGAACATGACCGAGTTGGGCATCTTCTCGGTGATGTGGTCGGAGCATTGCAGTTACAAGAATTCCCGGCCCGAGCTGAAGAAGTTCCCGCGCGAAGCGCCGTTCATCCTCGTGAAGGCGGGCGAAGAAAACGCGGGCATCGTGGATATCGGCGACGGCTGGGCGATTGCGTTCAAGATCGAGTCGCACAATCATCCGAGCGCGGTCGAGCCGTTCCAGGGCGCTGCCACTGGCGTCGGCGGCATCATCCGCGACATCTTCACGATGGGCGCGCGGCCGATTCTCGGGTTCAATTCGCTCCGGTTCGGGCCGATCGGGGCAGGTGATTCGAGACTGGTGGCTCGTGATTCGAAGCGGACCGATCACCAATCACCAATCACGGATTACGAGGCGAACAAACGCCTGTTTGCCGGCGTGGTGGCGGGGATCGCGCACTACGGCAATTGCATCGGCATTCCGACAGTTGGCGGCGAAGTGTATTTCGACGAATCGTACAATGGCAATCCGCTCGTAAACGCGCTGTGTCTTGGCGTGCTGCGCCACGACCAGATCAAACGCGGCAAGGCGAGCGGCATAGGGAATCCAGTGATTTACGTGGGCAGCGCGACAGGCCGGGACGGGTTGGCTGGTGCGGCGTTCGCGTCGCGCGAGTTGACGGAGGAATCGCAGGAAGACCGGCCGGCGGTGCAGGTGGGCGATCCGTTCATGGAGAAACTGCTGTTGGAAGCCTGCCTCGAAGTGATGCGCAAGGACGGATTGGTCGTCGGCATCCAGGACATGGGCGCGGCGGGATTGACCTGTTCGACTTGCGAGACGGCGAGCCGCGGCGGCACGGGCAACGAGATCGACCTGAACCTCGTTCCGAAACGCGAGACGGGCATGACGCCGTACGAGATCATGCTCAGCGAATCGCAGGAGCGGATGTTGCTCATCGCGCAAAAGGGACGCGAGAAGGAAGTCGAGGAAATCTTCCGCAAATGGGACCTGCACGGCGTCACGATCGGGCGCGTGACGGGCGACGGCATGATGCGCGTGAAAACCGGCAAGCGGATCGCCGCCGAGATTCCGGCGAAACAACTCGCGGAGGACGCGCCGGTGTATCACCGCGAGGCGCGGCAGCCGGAGCGGGAAATAGAGAATTCGAGGTTTGAGATTTCAGAAGTGCCGGAGCCGAAGGATTACGAGAAGGTGCTGATTGATTTGCTCGGTTCGCCGACGATTGCCTCCAAGAACTGGGTGTATCGGCAATACGATCACATGGTGCAGGACGGGACGGTCGTCGCGCCGGGCAGCGACGCGGCGGTGATTCGGATCAATCTCATTCGGCCCGACCTCGGCACTGTGGCCGCGCCTGGCAGGCGCGGCTACAACGGACCGAAGGAGAAATTCATCGCGTTCACGACGGACTGCAACGGCGCGTATTGTTACCTCGATCCGTTCGAGGGCGGCAAGACGGCCGTGGCGGAGGCCGTGCGCAATCTGGTGTGCAGCGGGGCGCGACCACTGGCAATCACCGATTGCCTGAACTTCGGCAATCCGATGAGGCCGGAGATTTTCTGGCAGTTCCGGCGGTGCGTGGAAGGAATCAGCGAGGCGTGTCGGGTGTTCGGCACGCTGGTCACGGGCGGCAATGTCAGTTTCTACAATGAATCCCCTGACGGCGCGGTTGACCCGACGCCGGTCATCGGCATGCTCGGGCTGATTGACGACCCGAAGCATATCACCATGCAGTGGTTTAAGATGGACGAAGAGCGTGGAGCGAAGAGCGTGGAGCGAAACGGCGGAGATGTCATTCTGTTGTTGGGAGACATTTGCGAGGCGACGCGGACGCTCGGCCTCGGTGGCAGCGAATACTTGAAACGGATTCGCGGATTGAAGACCGGCAGGCCACCCGAGATGAATCTTGTGTCCGCCAGGCGAGTTTCAGATTTGACATTGGAAATCATCAGGCGCGGCCGGGTCAAGAGCGCGCACGATTGCTCGGAAGGCGGCCTGGCCGTGGCGCTGGCGGAGTGCTGTATCAGCAACGGCGATGCGATGATCGGCGCGAGCATCGACCTGTCGCAATTCGGCGGGCGGCTTGATGCGTTGTTGTTCGGCGAGACGCAGTCGCGCATTGTGATTAGTTGCAGCGAAGAAAACGCTGAACGCATTGCGCAAAGCTCATTGCCCATCACGCGCCTTGGCAGAACAGGCGGCCGCTCGCTGGAAATCAAAACGCGCCGCGGCGGACTGTCGTGGGAGATCGGGCAGTTGAGGGACGTTTGGTGGAATGCCATTGGCCGTTTGATGGAGGCGTAGAGCGCCCGCCAGCATGGACCACTTGTTCCGATGGGTTCGTTCGGGCTTGCGGCCCAATGCACCGGGCGCCGCGGAAACCGAATTCAGGAGGAAATTCGTCGGCATGCGCAAATCTGCCCCGGCCGGGGGACTCGCAGTTGGCATTTCTCTCCCTCTCACGCCGTTATCCTGGGCGGCGCGATAAGACTTTCTGGTTTCAGGTCTTAGAGTTTTTCTTTGGGGGAATCGAGAATGCCGGGCGAGCCTCCAATGATTCGCCATTTTGGGACTGGCACGCCCCATGCATTGACGGGCTGCCATGGCAGGGCTTTTACGAGCGTTCGAGGCGTTTGTGTTCAACCGAACCGCGTCCTTGCTGCCGGAACAAGAGGATCAAGATCAGCCGCAGCCCGGCGAACACCCCAGGTGTACCGTCCTGGCAATCGATGACGATCCTTCGTTCCTGCACATACTCCGGCCCGTGTTGCGGGAAGAGGGCTTCAACGTGTTGACCTCCACCTCCGGAGCCAAGGGCCTGGACATACTGCGCTACGCGGAAAACGACGTCAGCGTCGTGTTGCTGGACTACCAGATGCCGCGGTTGAATGGTGCCGAAACCCTTCACTACTTGCGGCGGTTAAACCCACATGTCAAAGTTGTTGCCTTGAGCGGAGTGGATGTGAATCTTCTGCCGCCGGGTTTTCGCGAGGGCGCTGACAAGTTCCTCCAGAAACCGTTTCACAACAAAGAACTGGTGAACACGATCAATTCCCTGTTGGACAACGGAGCGACACCTGCCGCACCGGCGACGGCCTAGCCGCCGGTTCATTTGGCTCCTCTGTTTGCCTGACACGGCGCGACTCTTCCGAGTTCGGGGTTGAATTCGGGTTGCTCCTTGCTATTTGGTCCCGGTTGCACTAAAGAACCAATGCGTCGGCAGCAAGTGGGGGGAGACATCTTTGATGCATCCAGAACAAAGCGTGCGACCACGGCATTATTGTGGTCTGTTTGGCATTTACGGCCATCCGAATGCGGCAGAGTTGGCGTATTACGGATTGTACGCGCTCCAGCATCGCGGTCAGGAGAGCGCGGGCATCTCGGCATCGGACGGCATCGAGTTGCGCACGTACAAGGGCATGGGGTTGGTGGCCCAGGTGTTCGATAAGGGCATTCTCCGCTCGCTGCCCGGACACGTCGCCATCGGCCATACCCGTTACTCGACCACCGGCAGTTCCAACATCAAGAACGCCCAACCTTTGGTGGTCGATTGCGCCCGCGGGCAGATCGCCATCGGCCACAACGGCAATCTTACCAATGCCGCCCGTCTCCGCGCCGAGCTCGAGGAGCAAGGCTCGATTTTCCAGACGACGGCGGACAGCGAGATTATCCTGCATTTGCTCGCCCGTCCGTTCAACGGCGACCGCGCCCATTCTCTGGAAGCCGTGATGAAGAAGATTCAAGGCGCGTATTCGCTGGTGATCATGGGCGAAGACGAACTGATCGGCGTGCGTGATCCGTTCGGATTCCGCCCACTGGTGCTGGGCAAGTTGCGCACCAGCGTCAAAGAGGACGGGGTCGATGGCATGGCGTACGTGCTGGCCAGCGAGACGTGCGCGCTCGATCTGATTCACGCCGAGTTCATCCGTGACATTGCGCCCGGCGAAATCGTGGTCATCAACAAGGACGGCCTTCGGTCCGTCAACCTCTATGAAGGCAGCCAACAACCACACGCACTTTGCATTTTCGAGTTCGTCTATTTCGCGCGGCCCGATAGCGACATTTATGACAAGAACGTCGCGCAGGTCCGCATCAACCTCGGCCGCGCGCTGGCGCGCGAGCATCCCGTCCCGGCCGACCTCGTGATTCCCGTGCCCGACAGCGGCAACTGGGCGGCGATGGGGTTTGCCGAGGAAAGCCGGATTCCATTCGGCAACGCGTTCGTTCGCAATCATTACGTGGGGCGCACGTTCCTCCAGCCCACCCAGCTCATCCGCGATTTTGGCGTGCGCGTGAAACTCAACCTGATCGAAGAGATGGTGCGCGGCAAACGCGTCGTCGTCGTGGACGACTCGATCGTGCGCGGCACGACCGCGCGGGCGCGTGTCACCACATTGCGCGAGGCGGGAGCGAAAGAAGTCCACATGCGCGTCAGTTGCCCGCCGCACAAATGGCCGTGCGCCTACGGCATCGATTTCCCGACGCGCAAGGAGTTGATGGCTGCGAACAACTCGCTCGAACAGATTCGCGACTTTCTCGGCGCCGACACGTTGGGATACCTCTCGCTGGAGAGTATGATTGCCGCCACCGGCCTGCCCGCCAGCGAATTCTGCGCCGCCTGCTACACCGGCAAGTATCCGTCGCCCGTTGAGTCCGAGATGGACAAGTTCATCATGGAACAGCACCGCAGCCGCTACCGCCGTCCCGTCTCCGACCTCGTCCTCGACGACACACAACGAAGACTGCTGTGAAGGAGGAAGAACAGTAAGAGGTTATGCCCTTGCCCGACAAGACTGAGGTTCTTGATGCCATCAGAAAGTGCGCCGAAAACCTTGGGCGTGCTCCATCACGTGCCGAGTTCAAAGCGCGCACAGGCATGACCGAATACCAAGTGTTACAGCATTTTCCGAGTTGGCGAGAGGCGGTTCGAGCGTCAGGACTCGAAGCCGATGCCACGAACATCAGGCTTGATGATGAAACGCTCCTAACGGAGTGGGGGGAGCTTGTGCGCACGGGGCGTCGGATTCCCACCCGCGATCAATACAGGCGCGAGGGCAAATACAGCCCGGGTGCTTTTGAAAAACATTTTGGCCCCTGGTCGTCTATCCCTGCCGAGTTTCAAAAGTTCGCACAGAATAAGATCGAATGGGCAGACGTTTTGGCGCTGCTGCCCCCCGCGACAAAAAAGGACCTCAAGGTTGGAGCAGAACGAAGCCCGTCGAGTGTCGAATTCAACCAGATGTCGGAGCTCCAGCCGCGACCGCGATACTCGAAACTGAAAGATCGCCCGACGTATGGGAACCCCCTCGACTTCCGTGGCCTTCGGCACGAGCCAGTGAACGAAGAAGGTGTGGTTTTTCTATTTGGTATGGTGGCGAGAGAACTTGGTTATTTGGTTGAGGCTGTACAAGCGGGCTTCCCAGATTGTGAGGCAAAGCGCCAAGTAGAAGCCGGCAAATGGCAGCGGGTTCGAATCGAGTTTGAATTTGAAAGCAGAAACTTTCGAGATCACGGCCATCCACCAGAGGGGTGCGATGTTATCGTGTGCTGGCGGCACAACTGGCCAGAGTGCCCAGATCACATCGAGGTCATAGAGCTTCAGACCGTGATCAAATCACTGGCGGCCTCGGAAGAATAGTGTCAGTCCATCGGCGTATTCAGGAGACCAGCGCCGAGCAATGCCATGCCTCGTGAACTTCGTGTTCTTCGTGGTGAACCACCACGCCTTGCAATTCTCCGCTCGTTCCCGCAAACTGCGCCGCGTGAATTCCAAGGACAGTTCTCAAAGCCCAAAGCCCATGGTGCCGAGCGCCTACGCGGCAGCGGGCGTGAACATTGATCTGGCGGACGCGCTAAAGAGCGGGCTGAAAGAGAAAGTCCGCAAGACGTTGCGCCGCGAAGTACTCGGCGCCATTGGCGGATTTGGCGGACTGTTCGCGATCGACCTCAAGAAGCACAAGCGACCTGTCCTCGTCAGCAGTATGGACGGCGTCGGCACGAAGCTTAAAGTCGCTGTCGCAATGAACAAGCACGACACGGTCGGCCAGGACCTCGTCAACCATTGCGTCAACGACATCGCGGTGCTCGGCGCTGAGCCGCTGTATTTTCTGGATTACATCGGGATGGGCAAGTTGGTGCCGCACGTGTTCAATCAGATTATCGACGGCCTCGCGAGAGCATGTGCCGAAGCAGGTTGCGCGCTCATCGGCGGCGAGACGGCGCAGATGCCGGGCATGTACGCGGAGGGTGAATACGATCTTGTTGGCTCCATCGTCGGCGTCGTGGACAAAGACCGGATCATTGACGGCTCGCGCGTCCGAGCGGGCGACGCGATCATCGGGCTTGCCTCAAGCGGTCTGCACACCAACGGCTACTCACTGGCGCGGCAGATCCTGTTCGTCCAGATGCGGGTGCGGTTGGAGGATTACACGAGCCAACTCGGTTGCACGTTCGGCGAGGAACTGCTAAAGGTGCATCGCAACTACTGGCCGGTGGTTCGGAGATTGGTGATTGGTGATCGGGGATCAGGCCACCAGACAACAAAAACCAGGTCACCAGTCGCCAGTCACCAGTCACCTGTCCACGGTCTCGCCCACATCACCGGAGGCGGGTTCTACGACAACATTCCTCGCGCTCTCCCGAAAAATTGCACGGCAATCATTCGCCGGGGCACATGGGACGTGCTGCCGATCTTCAATCTGCTTCAAGAGAACGGGGGACTGACGGACAAGGAAGCCTACCGCGTTTTCAACATGGGCATCGGCATGATGTTGATCGTTGACCCGGCGTTCGTGCCCACCGTCCACAGGACTGCCGCGAAGGCGGGCTTCAAATCCTACCTGATCGGCGAGATTCGGAAGGGCAAACTCGAAGTCCGCATGGAATGATGCGCCGCTGGCCCAAACGTCTGCTCATCGTGCTGGTCGTCACGGTGGCGGCGTGCGCGGTTTGGTGGATCTGGTATTCAAAGCGTGATTACGGCGCGGTTTTCCTGCAGCGTAAAGGGCAACTCCTTCAGTCGGACCGGGCGACCGCTGTCACGACTCCCAAGACCACCGTTTATGATTTGAAGCTGGTCTCGGCGAGCGGCCTGGTGGCTGATGCCCGGATGCGTGTGCCGAATCGGCAGGGCAAATTTCCGGGTGTGCTGCTCGCGGCTGGGTTGGAGACCGGCAAGCGGGTGATTGACCTCATTGAAGAACGCGACGACATGGTGATGTTGGCGGTCGATTACGGGTGGCGCGGCGAGTTTGACATCAGCACGTTGCCAAGGTTTTGTCGGGCAATGGAAACGATACGCGGTCGGGCCGCCGATGCTGTGCCGCGGATGCTGCTGACGCTGGAGTTTCTCGCACAACAACCGTACGTTGATCCGCAACAGCTCGTTGTGGTCGGCGTAAGTTATGGTTCGTACCTGGCTCTGCCCGCTGCCGCGCTCGACCCAAAGGTCGGCCGATTGATTCTTGTGCAAGGGGGCGGCGAGATGGGGGCAGTGATTGCAGCCAACACGCGGCGCTGGCAGGCGCCGTTCTCGCCGCGTCTGACGGCGTGGATCGGGAAGATCATGTTGTTGCCCTATCAGCCCGAACTGTGGATTCGACGGATCGCACCGCGGCCGGTGACGTTCATTGCGAGCCGCACCGATCCTGAGTTTCCCGTGGCGGCAATCGAAGCGGTGTTTGCGCGAGCCGCCCGGCCAAAGGAATTGGTCTGGCATGACACGGCGCACGTGGCTCCGGATGCGGCGGCGATCATCGCCGAACTCGGGCGCGTCGTGGTCGGGCAACTCGGAACGATTGACCACTCGCTATGAAGCGAAGAGCAAGAATGGGATTGGCGATGGCGGCAGTGGCCGTCGTCCTGTTTTGTGTCGTGCGGTTTGTCGCGATGCCGTGCGTCGTGGTGGGCGAAAGCATGGCGCCAACGCTGGAATCGTGGGATTTCTGTCTGATGGCGCGCGTCCACCGGTATCAGCCCAGGCGGGGCGAGATCGTCATGTTTCGCACGACCGACGATCCGCCGTTGTACTTCATCAAGCGCGTCATTGGTTTGCCCGGGGAGACGGTGGCGATCGAACATGGCGTGGCGAAGGTCAACGGTGAGCCGTTTGACGAACCATACACGACGGCGAATCTGACGTGGGAAATGAAGCCGGTCACAGTCCCGACGGACAAGGTTTTCGTTCTCGGCGACAATCGCGATGTGGGGTTGGATCAGACTCTCCATGGTTTGGTTGCGATACGGTTGGTGAAGACCCGAATGTTGTGGCATTGGAGGTGGAAGAAATGAAGTGGACGCGGATTCTCATCTTCGTGGCGGTGGTTTTGACGGCCTGGTGGATCTGGCGGCGCGTGTTCGTCAGCGACGAGTCCTGGATTCGACTCCAATTGTTTTCGATGACGCGCGCGGTGGAGCAGGGCAATCTGTTGCGCCTGGCCGGCACCATCGCCGACGATTACAGCGACAGTCTTGGCATGGACAAATCTACGTTGCTGGGCGCGGTGCGCTCTTATCGGCAGCAACACGAGGGACTGTTCGTCCACCTCTCCGACGTGACCGTCACCGTCGAGGGCGATCATCGGAAGGCGCAGGCGGTGTTTGTGGCAAAGGTTCTCGTGAAACCGAAGGGAGGAGCGGATGAGACCCAGTTGTTTTCCGACCGATTCCGCCTGTTTTTCCGCAAAATCGACCAGGGTTGGAAATTGTATCGGATCGAGTCGCCGGAGTTGAAATTCGATTGAACACGGCAACTTCCTTCGCTACTCTGCATGGGTGATGGCCAGGATCCAACGGGCACTGATCAGCGTTTCCGACAAGATGGGACTCGTCGAATTCGCACGCGCCTTGCACGGCATGGGTGTGGAGATCGTTTCAACGGGCGGCACAGCACGCGCCTTGAAAGACGCGGGCGTCCCCGTCGTGGAGATCAGCGAGTTCACGGGTTTCCCCGAGATGCTCGACGGTCGCGTGAAGACGCTGCATCCCAAAGTGCATGGCGGGTTGCTGTACATTCGCGGCAACGCGGAACACGAAGCGGCGGCAGCCAGGCACGGAATCAAACCCATCGACATGGTGGTGGTGAATCTTTACCCGTTCGAGAAGACGGTTGCCAAACCCAACGTTGCGCTGCACGAAGCCATTGAGAACATCGACATCGGCGGGCCGAGCATGCTCCGCAGCGCCGCCAAGAACCACGCCAGCGTCACGGTCGTCGTCGATCCTGCTGACTACCGCGCCGTCCTCGACGACATCCAGGAACACGGCGGCGACACGTGCGCGATGTTTCGGTGGAAGCTGGCTGTGAAGGTCTTCGAGACAGCATCGCGTTATGACGGCGCAATTGCGGCGCACCTGCACGCAGAGCGAATGCGAGCGAAGGGAGAAGAGGGAAACGGGAAGAGCGAATTGCCGGAAACGTTCAGCCTGTCGCTGAGGAAAGCGCAGGAATTGCGCTACGGCGAGAACCCGCATCAGAAGGCGGCGCTGTACGGCGATTTCGCGTCAAGGTTCCAACAACTGCACGGCAAGGAACTGAGCTACAACAACATTCTCGACCTCAGCGCTGCGTCCGGTCTCGTGTCTGAATTTGATGAGCCGGTGGTCGCGATCATCAAACACACCAATCCGTGCGGCGTCGGCAGCGCGGCGTCCCTCGTTGCGGCGTGGCGGTTGGCGTACGAAACGGACAAGCAGTCCCCATTCGGCGGCATCATCGCTGTGAACCGTCTTCTGGATGTTGACATCGCCCGGGCGATTGCCGAGATTTTCAGCGAAGTCATCGTGGCGCCCTCGTTCGAGAATGACGCGCTCGATGTTTTGCAGAAAAAAAAGAATTTGCGGTTGATGAAACAGTTATCGGCTGCCAGCGGTCGGCTATCCGCTGGCTTGGAGGTGCGCACCGTCACGGGCGGAGTGCTGGCGCAGGAACCCGATACGCGGCTGGTGTCTGCGGGAGATTTGAAGGTCGTGACAAAGCGCCCGCCGACGAAGGAGGAGCGGCACGCGCTGCTGTTCGCGTGGCGCGTGGTCAAACACGTCAAGTCCAACGCCATCGTGTTCGCGCGCGCCGACGCCGGCGGAAGTCGAACGCTGGGCATCGGCGCGGGTCAAATGAGTCGCGTGGATTCCTCGAAGATTGCCGTGTGGAAGGCCAAAGAGGCCGGGCTTGATTTGCGCGGCAGCGTCGTGGCCAGCGATGCATTTTTCCCGTTTGCCGACGGCGTGATCGCCGCGGCGGACGCCGGCGCGACGGCTGCTATCCAACCTGGCGGCAGCGTGCGCGACGCCGAGGTGATCACGGCAGCCGACGAACGACAAATGGCCATGGTGTTTACAGGCATCCGCCATTTCCGGCATTGAGAACCAGCCAGCGGGTTATGAATTGCGTTTTGGGTGACAAATGACCTCCTCAGCGGCGATTAGCATTTGGAAAAACGTCAGCAGCGTGACCGACGACGCAACAGCGGGGACGATGTGGCATCGGATGCTCCACCGGTGCGGGGACGGATTGTTCCTGTACGCGCGGCAGTTGTGCCGTAACGATGCCGATGCGGCCGACGTGGTCCAGGAGGCGTTCCTCCGCGTCTGGCGCAAACATGCGAACAACGGCGTGACCGAACCGGACCTGCCGGCGCTCTGTTATGCGGCGGTGCGTTATGCCGTGCTCGACGGCCAACGACAGGCAGCCCGGCGTCGCCGGCGCGAGGCCGCCGCCGGGGAAACTTGGTACGACCAACCGCCGTTGTTTGAGCCCGGCTTGGAACAGGCCGAGGAACACAACGCGCTGGAGGCGGCGGTCCGCAAGTTGCCGGTCGAGCAACGCGAAGTGCTCACGCTGAAAATCTGGGGCGAACTGACTTTTCAGCAGATCGCCACCGTGACCGACGAGTCGCCCAACACGGTCGCTTCCCGCTATCGGTTGGCACTCGCCGCGTTGCGGCTACGACTCGAGAGAGGTACATCATGAACAAGGAATTCGATCCGTTGGAACATCGGCTCAGCCATCTGCGTCCCGCTCACCTGCCGGCACCGGCCCGGCAACGCATCTTGCACGAGATGCAGCACCCGGTCACAGGGCACGGGGTAATCGTCTGGCTGTTGGGCCATCGCGCCGGTTTCTCGGCTGCTTTGGCAGGCGCATTCTCCCTCGCCGTGGTCGTGGGCTTGCACTCGCCGCCCCGTTCCACGCACCCTGCGTCGCACGTCGATCAGCCGGTGTTTGCAGCCAGCAACGCGTTGTCGCCGTCGCTGGCTTTTCTGGAGGAGAGACTTACCGCGGTCTCCCCGATAGGAGCCAACGCTGTCGCCGCGCTGTGTTCGCCATCCATGCTGACGAACGTTCAAAACGGACGCTGATGCCTCACTCCCGACACTGACGAGCAACGATTATGGGCAAGAAAAAACGTAAGCCGACAAGTCCGACTCCTTCGGCCACCGCTCCGGTCGATGACGCCAACCCGGCAGGCGGTGCGCCGCCGGTCGATCCTGCTGCCGACACGCTTTCGTCGCTGGAGCATCCCGCTTCGGTACGCCACTTCTTCGCGCCAGAGGATTGGATTGCCGCTGGCGCGACCTCTCTGATATCGGGATTGGTGTTTCTCTATTACATGTCGCCTGAGGTGACTATGGAGGACTCGGGTGAGTTGGTGACGGGCGCATTTAATTTTGGCGTGCCGCATCCGCCGGGCTATCCGCTGTGGGCGTTTATGGGTTGGGTCTGGCGCCATCTGGTGCCGTTTGGCAATCCAGCATGGCGGATCTGTTTAATGTCGGTGCTCACGGGCGCGTTGGTGGTGGGGGTGCTGACGTTGCTGATGACGCGTAGCGTGTTGATGCTCTTGCGCGCGGTGGCGTGGGCCGATGAGATCGAGGAACGGATGAAACACTGGGTCGCGCTGACGGTAGGCGCGTCCATGGCCTTGTCGTTCGGATTCAACCGCGGCGTATGGCTCTGGGCATGTGTGCCCGAAATGCGCGTGCTCAACGTCTTCATGTTCATTCTGGCGGCTTGCTTTTTCTTCGCTTGGATGATGCGGCCCGAGCGGCAGTTGTTCCTGCACGCCACGATTCTGGTGTATGCGCTCGGGATCACGAACCATCAGACTATTGCGGTGATGGCGTTGCCATTCATGGTCGGGGCGTTCGTGGTGGGTCTGCATCAGATTTGGGAGTCGAGACAGGGCGAATGGCGGGTTGCAGTGGTCATGCCGGCCCTGCACGCGTTTTGGGAGTTGGCTGTGGCAGCGTTGTTTTCAGCGGCGGTGGGTTTCATCGTCTGGGCGTGGCTCGGGACGGCATCAGGAGGGCGTTTTTTTGAGGACGCTTTCTGGCATCGCGCGGTGGTTGCCGGTGTGGCGGGCGTGATACTGCTGGTGTGGTTCGGGGCGCAGGGCTGGTTGAATCGGCGCAGGGCGCTGGTTTGCACAGGCGCGTTCTTGGCGGGTTGCAGTTTTTATTTCTACATGCCGGTCGCAGCCTCAACGAATCCACCGATGAACTGGGGTTACGCAGCCACCAAGCAGGGTTTCCTCCACGCCATCACCCGCGGCCAGTACGAGCGGATGAATTTCTCCTGGCCGTGGCAGCCGGCGTTCCGGATTCAAATTCGCCTGTTTACACAGGCGCTGATGCACCAGTATAGCACGCCGTTGTGTCTCGTCGGACTGGTGACGCTGCTGCTATTGGGGTGGCGCTGGCGGGATATCCGATCGCGCGGGCGATCATGGCTGATCTTTGTGTGGGCAGCCTTCCTCACAACGAGCCTCGGGCTGCTAACCATCATCAATCCCGGATTGGACAAGCAAAACCAAGAGATTAATCTCAAGTTCTTTGCGCCCGCCCACGGGTTTTTCGCCATGTTGATCGGCTACGGCGCAGCGTTGGTCATCGCCGCGGCACTGGTGCGGTGGAAAACGCTTTCCCATAACATGATGCGTGTGGGCTGCGTGCTGTTGTTTGCCTTGCCGATCATCCCATTCAAGCGCAACTGGGCGACCTGCGAGCAGCGCGGCCACGATTTCGGGTATCAGTTCGGCTACCGTATGTTCTATCCCGGCGGGGAGTATCCGCCGATGGACCGGGATGCGGTGCTGTACGGCGGCACGGACCCGGGCCGTTTCGTGCCGACCTACATGATCTTCTGTGAGAGCCGCGTGGCGCCGCGGGACCGTTATCGCGATCCGTACTTGGATCCGGTGGGCGGCGCAAACTTTGACCGGCGCGACGTGTACATCATCACGCAAAACGCTCTGGCCGACAACACGTACATGAGTTATATCCGCGACCATTACGATTATTCGCGGCCCACGCCCACCAATCAGACCACACTGGCGAATCGGTTTCTGCCTTGGCAGCAGGCTGTCTTTCGTCTTGCTTGGAAGTACACGAGTCGGAGTACCACATACCCGCGCGAGCCGATCTACATCCCGAATGAATCCGATCTACAGCGGGCGTTTCAGGAGTACGTTCAGACTGTTGACGCCCGAAAGCGACGAGGAGAGTCGATCGGGTCCGGCGAGCAAGTGGAGATCGACTCGGCCGGGCGTGTGAGCGTCCGCGGAGTCGAAGGCGTCATGGCCATCAACGGCATCCTCACCAAATGGATCTTCGACCGCAACAAGGATAAACACGCGTTCTACGTCGAGGAAAGCTACGTCATTCCGTGGATGTATCCGTACATGACGCCCTACGGCATCATCATGAAAATCAACCGCGACCTGATGCCGACACCCGCGCAAGCCCCTGAACTCTGGGCGCAAATCGCGGACCGGGACCGCGCTTACTGGGACAAGCTCTGTGCTGACTTCGCGGCGAGGCCTGAATTCAGCCGCGACAGCGACGCGCAGAAGACATTTTCCAAGTTGCGCTCCGCCATCGGCGGTCTGTACACCTACTATCACATGGTTAAACAGGCTGAGTACGCCTTCCGTCAGGCGCTGGCGCTTTGCCCTGAGAGTCCCGAAGCCAACTTCCGCCTGGCGCAGTTGTGCATCGAACAGGGTCGCTTCGATGATGCGATCGACGTCATGCGGCACCTGCAACAACGCGACCCGTTGAATCAGAAGGTCGTCGAAGCAATCAATCAATTGGAGAGCCAGAAGCAGCTCCGCGGTGACGTGCAGCAACTCGAGCAGGCGCACGCCAGTGCACCCAACGACGTGAATCCGGTTCTGCAGCTCGCCCAAATTTACTTCAAGACAGGGCAAGCGGACAAAATCATTCCCTTGTGCGAAAGTTACCTCAAGCAGACCAATCTTAATGCCAATAGCATGATGCAGATCGCGCAACTCTACGTGTCGTTGAGCCAAGCCGACCGCGCCCTGACGACACTGCAGATGATTACCAATCAGTATCCCCAAGAGGGTGGCCAAGCTTACTATGCAATCGCGCTGATCCACTGCGTCCAAGGCAAAGCCGACCAAGCACTTGATGCCCTCGGCAAAGCCATTCACCTGTCAGCGGCCTTTCGCGACCGAGCGAGGAACGATGCTCAGTTTGGTAATCTCCGCGGCGATCCGCGTTTCCAAAAACTCGTCAGCCCATGATCCTCGCGCTGCGCCAGTCCCATGACCGCCTCCCTTGTCGCCACCGGCCTCGCGCCAGCCGCAAAAAGGCTCAGACGGCTCAAGAACAGGCTGACGATTCGTGTCCGTTTGGCAAAACGGAGAGGGTGCTCGTTACAACTTGTAGTTACTTCTTTGCCGCCAGCAGATCGTTCACCTTGCGCATGACCTCGAACGCATCGGCGACGTAAAGCACATCGGCTTTGCCGCGCGCCCAGCCGCAGTTCGGGTCGAGGTTGACGGCTCGGCGCTCGTTGATGAATCGCCAGCCGACGGCGTGCGGCTCTTCCCCATGACAACACGTGGAAAGTCCCTTCGGGTGCCGTGGAGTAGCACCGGTCTGGCCAACTTGATTCAGGTGCGACATGAACGGCAACACGGCCTGTCCTTCGCCGCTGAGGTCCACCAACGACTTGCTGCTGCCGAGTGACGCCTTCGTCAGGTCGAGGAACTTTAGAATGATGTTCCCCGCCTCGTCGGTGTGCGTCTTGCCGTCGGATTGCTTCTTCGTCCAGCCTGCACCGGCGACGAACAGTAACTTCGCGTCGGGCCGGATCGTTTGCTGGTCTGTCGCCGGGGCTTTCACGCCCGTGACGGTTGTGCGTTTCGCCGCATCGCCGGGCGTTACGGTCACATTCTCGACCTTCGCCGTGCCTGCCGAACCTTTCCACGGTTCGGCGCAGCCTGACTCCAACGCGATTACCCACGGCCGCTGCGTCCGCTGCAGCACAGCCTCCATCCGTTGGCGGTAATACCAGCGCGTGACCGACAATGCGCCACCGGCCGCCGAGATGCCCGTAACATGCGTGTCCACACGTCCGCCGAGACGGTGGGCGACACCCGCCAACACGCGATTCCACCGCGACGTCGCCGGCGCGATCACCACCGTTGCCTTCGCGGCGCGGCAGATCGCTTCCGCCGCCGCCGCGTCGCTGCCGTAGCGCGCCTGCGAAAAATCCGTGTCGCTGACGCCGAGAAAATTCACGGCACCGCAGCCTGCAATCGCGTTCGCCGTGGCCTTCACGTCTGCGCCGATCAGGCCGACGACGAGTGTTCCGGCCAGTGTTTTCGCCGCGCCGAGCGCTTCCAGCATGTTCTCGGTCAGCGAGCCGTCCACTTCCGTGTGTGCGAGAACTAAAATGGTTTCCATGATGGTTGTCATCCTCAGTTATCCGTGATAATCCGTGTGTATCTGTGGCTTCAGTCGTTTGAAATCCACGCCACAATCTCTTTGGCGAGTTCGTCGGCAGGCACATCCTTGACGATCTTCGTCTGGCGCTGTTGCTTCGGCAGCGCCACGGTGGTGAACTTCACGCCTTCCGCGCCGACCTTGGCGGGCCTGGCCTTCTGCAACGCCGGCATGATCGCGCGCATGTTCGTCATCCCGACCTGCGGATTGTTCGGCGGCTCGGGCAGACTGCCCGTGGCCCAGCCGAGCACAACGGGCGGTGCGGCGCATTTCGAGACCTGATGTTTGCCGCCTTCGATGCGCTCGAGGATTTCCAGCGAGCCATCCGCGCCAACGGTGAACTTGTCCACGCCCTGAAACTGGTTCACAATACCGAGCAGTTCGCCCACGATTTGCAGTGTTGCCCCTGCGCCGCGCGAAGCCGATTCCCAGCCTCCGAACACCAACAGCTTCGACGTGTCGAGGCCGGGGATTGCCTTGATCGCATCAGCCAATGCCGTTGCGACATCAGTTGCCTCGGTGAACCCGCTGGCCAGGCCGTCGAGCGCGACCAACTCGAACGGCACTTTCTGCGCGACGTTCATCATGACCTGTTGCAGTTTGGCCTTCGGCGCGAGGCTGACGAGCCGCACCTTGCAGCCCGTCACATTCTTCGCGAGATTGGCTGCTTCGTAAAGGGCATGACTTGCCCACGGATCCAGCACCGCCGGCAACATCATCTCATTCTTCAGGCTTGGCCCGGTCGGTCCCATGACCGGTTCCAACGTCTGCAACGGATCGGGAACAGTGCTCCCGCAAACAACGATTTGGTATTCAGTGGTCATCAATTCTGCTCCTGCCGATTTAGCCGCAAAAAGGTTTACCTCGTATTGCGAGGCGCAAAGGCGCGGAAGAGTAAGAGCAAGAGCAAGAGCAAGAGCAAGAGAAAAATCAGTTTTCGGCCGAGTGGAGGCCGCCGGGGGCCGCGCGGAATTCGAGGACGGTGCGTTCGGGATGTTCGGGATGCGGCGTCGCGCAGTTCCAGTAACACGCGCCGCAGTGGATGCATTTCTCGCGGTCGAAGACGGGGATCCCGTTTGCGCCGGGAGTGATCGCCTGACCGCTGCAAACTTCAATGCAAATCTTCGTCCCGCAACGTTCGCAGAGATTCGGGTAGAGGAACACAATGTGGTCGGCAAAACCGGCTGGCGCCTGCACCTTCCCGCCCATCAGCAACGCGTCCTGGTGCGAAACCAACAACTTGCTGTCATATGGGATCGCGGGCCAGCCGCAGCGTTCCATCAACGCGGCATGCACCGAGACGCCTTTTCGGGTACATTCCGCGCGGATCTTCTGCAGTTCGACGACGGACACTCGGCCCTGATAGTACTCCGCCAGACTCGGCACATGTTCGCTCGGTCGACGCGGATGGACAGGGGCGGACAGCTTGCCCTTCGTGGCACCGGCCAGCGCCATGCCGATCAGGCCGGTGACAACACCGCGATGAAAACCGTCGCGCGATCTCTCAGCGACGCGACTTTCGACTTCGACCCAACTATTGCGGCGGCGCTTCACATACGAGGCTTCGAGGTTTTCCTTCGTGAACGGTTTCTTCTCCTTCAACAACACGACGACGGCCTCGGCCAATTGCGCGCCGGTCGTCCACGCTTCGTCCACGCCGCTGCCGGTGAGAACGTTGGTGCTGCCCGAACCTTCGCCGATGCGGGCGTAGCCATTGCCGACGAGATGCGGCTCACCGCGGCGGCCTGATTCTCCGAGCGTCTTCGCGCCCCACGAGCGGAGCGTGCCGCCGTTGAGGTAGCGCCACAGGCACGGGTGCAGCATCCAATGTTGCAGGTAGCGGTACGCCGTGCGCACGGGCGTGTCGAACCACGACGGCACGAAAATCCCCAGCGACGCCACGCGGTCGGGATAAACGTAGAAAAACCCGAAAATCTCCGGCTCCGGATATCCGAACGTGTGCAACACCGTGCCGGCTTCGAGCGGACAGTTCTCGGGCAGGTTGACCACGAACTTCATGCCGACCGCCCAGTCGCGCCTGTGACGACCGTCGGGCATGCCGAAATGCTCATCGAGTTGCCGACCGATCGGACCGACGGGACCATCGCCCACCACCGTGAGCGCCGCGCGGATTTCCATGCCGGGCGTGAACCCAGCGTCGGGCTTGCCCTGTTTGTCCGTGCCCTGATCCGTCAACTGCACACCGACAACGCGATTGTCCTCAACCAACGGTTTCGCCACGGGCGTGCCCGGCCAAATCTGCACCGTACCGGTGCTCATCAACTGCGAGCCGACCCACTGGTTGAACTGCCCGATGGACATCACCAAGCCGCCGTGTTTGCGCAGGTACGGCGGGATGTACGGCAACTCCAGAGCGTCGCATTCAAACCGCAACAAACCTTTCATCGCGCGAATCATCTTGTCCGCCGCGCACAGCGTCGCCGAGCGCCGGCTGGCGCCAATCGGGTCGAGAAGATACAGCACCTTCTCGTGCTTCACTGTCGCGCACGTCGGAATCTGCGACGGATCGAGATCGGGAAATGTCTGCCGAATCCCGCGCGCCCGCGTCACCACACCCGACACGCCGAACCCGATGTCGTCCGCCCGCTCGTAGCAGATCACTTGCGGCGGCATCCCGGGTGACACAGCGCTTTCCAGTTTCGGCGTTCCGTCCGCGTTCACCAACTCGCGGCTCAACGTCGTCAAGAATCCGCCTGTCGCTGGCCCGAACCCGACGCAAACGATGTCTACATCCATGGTCTGGCGCCCGGCTTGCGGCCCGGTATACTTCAGGCGTTGTTCACCCATCAGGATTCAACGGGTTGCAGGTGTCAGAAGTGGTGCACCCAGCGGAGATTGTAGCGCTGGCCTTCCGGCCGGTTCTCGGCGGCTAATTCCCAGTACGCGTTCAAGAAGATGTGATCGTTCTTCGAGATGTCCCAGAGCAGGCCGGGGCCGAGTCCCAGCACCTGCTCGCGATCACCGGTCAGGCTGGAGCCGGGCATTTCGAACTTCGTACCGGTGAACTGCTTGAGGTAATAACCGTTCAGGCCGAGACGCAGCCGATTCGGCAATAACGCGTACTCGGTGGCAAAGTTCAGATGCGCGGCCTGGCCCGCTTGCATACTGGTGAACGTGTTGAACGGCTCGGGCGGGTTGTCGTTCTGGCTGTTCCACAAATAGTGGACCCGCCACGAGGTGGTCCACTGCGGGAGGATGAACCACGTTCCCGCCCAGTACGGGTCGATCGAAAAGACGTTGGCGCCGGGATTGAGCAACGCGCCGGGGTCATACCGACCGGTGGGAAACAGCGTTTGGAATTCGATGCGGTGCATGAACACCGGCCCGTTCTTGCCCATGATCGGGTCCCACTGAATGTAAGGGCCAACGAGCAGGTCGCCGGGGCCGCTCTCAGTCAACGACGTGGAGTCATGTGGTCCGACGTTGATGGCCACCAACGGTTGAATCAGGTCGAGTCCCCATTTGCCGCCGAGCAGGACCGGCTGGTTGGACTGGTAGATCAACTGCAACAAATCGATCCATCCGTTGAGTCTGTTGAACGGCAACGCCTCTTTGTGACCGTCCTGGTCGGTGAACCTGTCCGACGTGTAACACTGCAAGTATTCGGTGAAATAAAACCCCGGCCCGGCCGGCGGGCCGCCGTCGAGGAAACTGGTGAAACCGAGGTTCAATCCCAGCGGCTCTTCGTACGCCCTCGCGGGCGCCGCCAGACCGGCGATCAGACTGCACAGGATGGCTGCGAGAAACAATCGTTTCATTGCGAATCTCCTTTGTTGATTACTCGTCACGCAAACTGCCGGACAGGTACGCGTCGTACGACGCGAGATCGAGTAGGCCGTGACCGCTGAGGTTGAATAGAATCACCTTCTTGCGTCCTTCCTCGCGCGCTTTGGTGGCCTCGTCGATCACCGCGCGAATGGCGTGCGCCGGCTCTGGCCCCGGCACGATGCCTTCGGTCCGGGCGAAGGTCACCGCCGCCTCGAACACCTTCGATTGCGCGTACGCCACGGCGTCAATGAGATCGAGATCGTACAAATGGCTGACCGTGGGTGCCATGCCGTGGTAGCGGAGTCCGCCTGCGTGAATCTTCGGCGGAATGAAGTCGTGGCCCAACGTGTACATCCACAGCAACGGCGTCGTCTGCGCCGTGTCGCCAAAATCGTACCGCAACTCGCCCTTGGTGAGCGAGGCGCACACCGAGGGCTCCACCGCGACGATCCGGTACGGCTTCTTCTCAACGATTTTCCGGCGCGCGAACGGGAAGATCAGGCCGGCAAAGTTGCTCCCGCCACCGATGCAGCCGATGATCACGTCCGGTTCCTCGCCCGCCAGCGCCATCTGTTTCATCGCCTCCTGACCGACGACGGTCTGGTGTAGGCACACATGGTTGAGGACGCTGCCGAGGGAGTATTTGGTGCCGGGGTGTTTCACCGTGTCCTCAATGGCTTCGCTGATGGCGATGCCGAGGCTGCCGGGACAGTCGGGCTGCTCCTTTAGCAGTTTGCGGCCGTACTCGGTCTGGTCGCTGGGGCTGGGATACACGGTTGCGCCCCAGGTTTGCATCATCAGTTTCCGGTAAGGTTTCTGGTCGAAGCTGACGCGCACCATGTACACCCGGCATTCCAGCCCAAAGAACTGACAGCCCAGCGCCAACGCCGAACCCCATTGTCCCGCACCCGTCTCGGTGGCCAGCCGTTTCGTGCCGGCCTGTTTATTGTAGTAGGCTTGCGCGACGGCGGTGTTGGGTTTGTGGCTACCGGCGGGACTGGCGCCTTCGTACTTGTAATAGATATGGGCCGGCGTCTGGAGCGCCTTTTCCAACCGCACTGCGCGCAGCAGCGGCGTCGGCCGCCACAGCGCGTAGATGTCGCGCACCGGCTCGGGGATCTCAATCCAGCGCTCCAGCGACATCTCCTGCATCACGAGGTTCTCCGGGAAAATGGCCGTCATCATGTCCGGTGTGATGGGTTGTTTCGTGCCCGGATGCAACGGCGGCGGCAACGGTTTGGGCACATCTGCCAGCACGTTGTACCAATGAGTCGGAATGTCAGCTTGCGTCAGTGTGAATCGTGTCTTCGTGCTCACGTGTTCTCCTATCGTTCTCCGTTTGAAGCCAACGTTGTGTCAGGAATCAAGCGCGCCGTCAATTCTTCCTTCACATCGGATAATCCAGCGCTTCTGGGATCATGACTTTGGTCAGCGCCTCGGCGGCGCGGTCCTTGGCGAGGCGGGCGCCGGTGAGGCAGCCATCAAGTTTCACGCGCAGGCGCGTGAACGCTTCCACGCCATCGAAGCGAACACACGGGCCGGCCTTGGTGGGATGCGGCTGGCCTTCCTCGGTCACGTCCGTGTAGGCGCGGGCGGAACTGGCAATGCCGGGCATGAAGTTCTCAAGCACGTCGAGATCGTCGGCCGCGTAGCAGGCGGCACACGCGGGGTCGTCCCACGCGGGGTGCCGGTTGTACCCGAACACCAACTCGGCGCACACGCGGCCCACTTCGCCAGCGGCGCGAGCCGACTGCACGTGGCAAAGATCCGTCATAAAATTCAGCAGCCCATCAAAACCTTCGGCCACCGTCGGGTTCTCGGGACCTTTCGCCTCCAGTTCGAGCACATCGAGCGTCATGTGGCGCGCAGCCAGCAACCAGCACAGCGCATCGGCCAACGGAAACGTCACACCCTGCCGGTTGCCGTGGTAAAGCTCGTGGCCGTTGGCGTCGGTGGCGGCCTGCAGGTAATCGAGCGTCCACAGCCACATCTGCATCGCCGTTGCCAGCGTGCACGCGCCGGTGCCGGGTCGACGCGACGCGATCTCGCGCATCTCGTTAACCCAGTTCCGGAATTGCGCGAGAAACAGTTTGCTGGTCATCGTAATCGAAAGCTGTCGACGCTGGACGGCTTCGGGGCCTTCGTACGTCGCTTCCAACTGCGCGTCCATCCACTTGTGTCCGAGGAATCCGGGACAATCCTCCGTGATGCCGTAGCCGCCCATCAAACTGACGGCCTCGCGCATCATGTTGGCGCCGTGGCCCGTGTTCCAGAGTTTGCACGCAGGACAGAGCACGTTCGCCAGCGAATCGAGGACAGCGAATTGCAGGATCGGGTCTGACTTCAACATGTCGTAATGCGTGGCCGCGCGCCGTTCTTCGGGCAGATTCGACAACCGCACGTATTCGAGCGCATCCTTCTCCACCGCCATCATCGCCCTGAACTGCGCCCGCCCGCCTTCGATCTTTTGCGCCGCGAAAATCTCATCCTTCTTGATCTCGAGCGGATCGAGTTCGTCGAACAACCGTGCCGCAGCGAACCCCAACGACGCAGCCGCCTCGCCGGTCGCCCACACGTCCAAGAGGCGGTGCAACACATCCTCCTTCATCTGCAAACCAAGCTCATAGCGCGGCGAGCCCGGCGCTGCCGCGTCGCCGCCCCGGAACCGCCCGCGCTGATAGCGGATCACCGGCTCGATGGCGGAGAGCAGCTTCGCCGCGGTCATCAACCCGACTGTCACGCGCGTGCGGCGGAACACGGCTTCGATGATTTCGCCGTGCGTGAAGTTCGGCACGATCTTGCCGTCCTTGATCTTGTAACCGCCGATGATGCGGTGGGCGGGCACGCGCAAGTTGAGCACGGGATCGCAGGTCGACGAAAGCTGGTGCACGAGCTTGCGCGTCGGGACACCGCGGTCGAAAACGCCGGGATCGGTCTCTTCGAGAATGATCATGCAACTGCCCTTGATGCGGTCATCGGCGGAATCGACGGCAGCGGTGACGAAATCGGCGAACCCCATATTGGTGATGAAGCGCCCGCGTTTTTCGACCTGCAGGATCGGCTCTGCGCCCTTCTTCCATTCCGCAACGCGCACTTTGCCGCTGAGCAATCCCGTGTCAACGCCGACGTACGGCAGTGGCTCGGTCAACGCGAACGCGCCGCGCGAGACCTTCCGGTTCTCGCCGGGCTTGGGCGGACACGCGCGCCGCATGTAAGTGTCCCGTTGCTCGGGCGTGCCGCGTCCGTAGATCGGCGCCAGCGCCAGATTGCCCGCCATGCTGCTGGTCGCGGCGCCGCCATCCACCCACGACAACTCGAACGCGAGCAGAGCCAGAGCAAGGTTCTTCGGTCCTTCGATGAACCCGCCCTGTTCCGGATCCATGAAGACGGCGGTGAGGCCCGCTTCGTCGAACACCGGCAGCAATGCGGCTTTCTGCTCGGTCCATTCGTGCGAGTTCCGTCCGCCCTCAGCGACCATCCGCGCCACGGGGCCGCGCGCGACGCGACGCGCGGACTGCACGAGCATCTGCAGGTCATAACGGTCGGCAAACCGCCACATGATTTGACGCACATCATCGCCGGGCAGGGTGCGCAGGACTTCGGCTGGTTTCTCCACACTCACCGTTTTCATCGGGCAAATACCTTCCCTCCGGCACAAAGGTTCAACCTTGGTCACAAAACCCAGCGGACGGGGTGAACACCGCAGGGGACTGGCGCCGATGCTAGCCGAACGGCTCCACGCAGTCAATGACTTTGGGCACAGACAAAAGGGTTTCCTAACCTTTCCCCCACCCATGAAGCTTGGCGCAGATGGATCGTCCTGGTCTCCACGCGCCGGGACTCCGCTCAACCCTATCCCCACCGCTACGCCCCGCGCATTCCGCCCATGCCGACCAACTGGACGCCGTTGACAACACCCTTGATTGCACTTGGCATCTGAGTTAATTCTCCCGTCAAGACTTAGAGCGCTTTATGGCGATTCGCTGGTCGATCACGGTCAGGCACGAGGCTTTGGGAACCCGACCCAGCTCCACACTGACGTGAGATGTTTTTTCTTGAACTCCTGCACCATGCTCGACATTTTGGAATCAACGATAAGGCACAAACGTTCAAACCCAGAAGGAGAATGTTCATGAACCCGAAGAGCATCCAGAACATAATCGAAGCCGCCACCGGGGCGCTAACCATCGCCAAACAAGCGAAACAATTAATACCGCATGGGCCGAAAAAAGAAGAAATTGCTAAGGGAATTGCGAATGCTGAGCACCAGATGAAAATTGCTGAGGCACAAGCAGCCAAAGATTTCGATTATGAGCTCTGCAAGTGCACTTGGCCACCCCAGATTATGCTTTGGAAGAATGAGGCGCAAGTTAGCCGATGCGAAAAATGCGGGCGTGAAGTCTGTCCCCCCATCACGCTTGTCGAAGAATTCCCCTAGATCCACGCTCCCATCAGAGACTCAGCCGTCAACCGCTGTTTTAAGAAGCCGCGGTCCCAAAATCCCCGCCGCGCACCCTGCCTCTGTGCCCTTCGTCAATTAAGAAGCTAGCCTGCAAAGATTCGTAACAAGGTTGTAAACGAACCAACCGTCCCCCAAAGCAAACGCTTGTGCTTTAGCGTTCAATCCGTCCCGCTGGATCGTCATGCCATCGGAAAGCGGACTGAAGGAAACAATTTTCCTGTAATTAATACGGAAGCTCTTTGACGACCCGGTAAAGTATATGTGCTTGTCAGTAACAGCAAGCATGCCGGTATCCAGCTTAACCCACTCACTTGAGTCAACTGGATAGCCCCGAAAACCACCGGCACGATAATAGACTCCACTCGCAATCCGAAGACTCACTCCTTGCGAGCCGCCTTGATAAGACCGATGAGTTCGATTCTCGTAGTAACCAACGTTCCTAAAAATCCAGACGACTTTTTCCGACTGCTGGAAGTTGAAGGGGACTGACCCTTCGATTCTCATTCGCTGCGGAATGATTCCGTTCAAAACCTCTCTTAACACAGTCGACTGAGTGGCCCTCGTCCAAGCTCCGCGGCGATCCAACTCTTCAACTGACAGCTTGAAGGTTTCTGTATACCTGGTAAGGCACTCTTCCGCCTCGAGGTTGATTATCCCTTGCTCAAGCAAGTGATCGATAGCTTGTTCGCAACCCTCTAACACGGCTTCCCGAATCTGAGAGTCCGGAACATAAGCATCCTTCGCAATATCTTGCAGGCACATCTCAAGGGACTCAAAGGCTTCTCCTGACAAGATCGCGTTACGACAGGTCTGAAGCATCCGTTGCCACCCCGCTCGATTGCGATCAAAGCATTCTCGATGCTTTGTTTTGAACCAGCCAGCGTCTTTCCCGCAGTAGATGCAGTTTCCCATAACTTGGGTCTCCCCTTGCTTCCATCAAAACAAGGTTAGCTTCGTCCTGCTTATCTGCCTGCTGTCTAATAATGTCAACGCCCAATGCCACGGGAAAAGAGGCTAACTGACTACGCTCCGCAACATAGCGAAGAAACCAACCGCTCCTTCGAGCAACACCGAGTCTTCAAGCCACCCTACGGGGGCGGGCGGCGCGGCGCTGAAGCGCCGCATCCGCCCGCGCCCCGCAGGGGACCCAAAGTCTGTCACGTCCGCGTCAGTAACAGTCCGCGTTTTATCGGCGCTGCATAAGCACCGAGGCCGCCTCATCGACGACCCAATTTCTCAGACGTGCGTGCCGAGCGTCTGTCCCCATGCGCTCCAGGTCTGCAATCACAGCAAACACAGAACGAGACAGCGTCACCGTGTCAGACAAGCGCTTGTGTCTTCAGCGTGGGAGTGTGCTGAACAGCGATTTCACCGCTGGGCTACGCCCTTCATCGGGCGCGAGTGCTGACAGTTTCTGACAGGTCACGTAAAGCAGCAGGCTCGGTTGCCTGATTCGCGAGGCGAGTGCGCATAGCGTCATCCCGTCCTGCGGCCGGCTTGCATGCGCACAAGCCTCCGCCATGTGCGCGATGACCGCAGAAAGGAGTTGCGGCTCCAGCGTCGGCTCCAAATCTGCCGACGACGCGTTCTCCAGAGCCTTCTGTCCCCATTGCAGACAGGCTTGGTCGTCGCCGCGGTCCCACGCCAACTCTGCCAGGAGTAACTGGTTGGCCCGCCGATTGGGTGGGTCGGTTTCGAGCAGGCGCTGTAGCACGGCCTCCAGTTCGCTGGACGGAGGCAGATAGAACTCGGATCGTTGGGCGAGGTAGGCACGGAACAATTGAGTGCAATAGGAGCGGAGCGGTCGAGGATCGTGTTCGGCTTCCTTCCACAACGTGTCCCGAGTGCGAGCGGACCCCTGGATCGGCGGCTCGGGAGCCAGTCCGTTCTCGGACAGGGAGGCCATCAGTTGGAGTGGTTGCGTATCATCGGGCCGGTCGTGCCGCCAGCGGTGCAGCAGTGAGAGGAACAATGCCGGACCGGGCAGTCCAGACGAAGAATAAAACTCGTGAAACGCTTCGAAATCAGACGCCGTGAGCGGGTGGTTCTGAAGGTAACGCGCCAACAAAGTCTTGGAGCGCGGTGAGAGCCGTTCATCGACGGTTTTCCACCGCTGCGCAAAGTTTCGAACGAAAAATGCGCGTTCAGCAATGTACTCCAGTACGGGGTTGGCATCCGTATGGAGCGAAGCGGCAGGCGTGGGCACGAAGCGTGTGTTCTCTTGGGAGATAACCTCCAGCGCGAGCAACACGGCCGGTGTGGTCAGGCTCACCGGTTTCAGGCTCTGCTGCACGGTTGGTTCGCGCAACCTCGCCACGAGAGCGTTCAAATCCACCGTCCACGGCTCGGTTGCACCAACAAGAATGATGTCGCCCTGTGCGGGTTCCCAAACGGCTGTGTAAGGAAAAACCGACGTGAGAGTGGCCAGGACCGTGTCGAGCATGTGGTCGTTGGCTTCGTAGTTGTGCATCCACTGCACCATCAACCCATCAGAGTTCAAACGGTCACGGCAGTTCCTGTAGAACTCGGCAGTAAACACGTCTGCAACGCCTGCCATCCACGGGTTGGACGGCTCGCTAATAATCACGTCGTACCGATTCGGAGTGATTTGCAGATAGGTCTTTGCGTCTTCAAGATGCACTCGTACACGAGGATTGTCCAGCACATGGCCGTTGTGTTCTTGAAAGAAGCGTGCCGCACGCGACACTGCGGGCGATATTTCTACAACATCAACCTGTTGCACGCTGGGATGTGTGACAACCGCTCCGCACGTCACGCCGCTTCCCAGACCAACCACCAGGGCCCGCTTGGATTGAGGTCGCAACAACATGGGAAGATGACCGAGAAGCAATTGATTGCGCATGTCTCGGGTGGTTGTGGCATCGATCTTGGCATTGACCTTCAGCTTAAGCTGTCGGACGCCCGCGTCGTCGACAAAGCTGCTGACGGTCACCGTAGCGTCTGCACCATCGCTGTAGAATTCCAACCGATTGTAGTCCGCCAGCATCCGGTACTCGGCGAGATTGGTTGGCTCCTGCTGTCCACCGCGCCATAGCCCCAGCGTTAACGCGCGCGGCCATCGCTCGAACCAAATGCTGGAAGCCCATACCAAGCCCGCAGCGGGTGCCAGCGCCAGCGCGGCAAACACCGGGCGCGGCAACCGCCATTTGCGCTGGAGTACAACGCAGCCCACCAGGGCGTTGGCAGCAACCCCCACTGCGAACGTCCGTGCCAGTCCCAACCACGGCATGAGCCAGAGACCGGTGATTGCTGCGCCGAGCACCGTGCCGAGCGTGTTGACGGCAAACACGCGCCCGACAGCCCGCCCCGTCTGCTCCACTTCAGCGGTGGCAATGCGGCTGACCAGAGGCAACGTCATGCCGAGGCAAACCGTCGGCACGAACATCACCCCGAAACAAATCAACGCCTGGAAGAACTCGTAGAGCGGATACGCCTCCTCCTTGCGCGCCAAGAGTCCCGCCAGGGTGATGAACGCGTACGGCAGATACTCATACAGGAACATCGATCCCAGCAGTGTTGCCGCCAACGCCAGTTCCGCCCAGGCGAACGCATCGAGCGACCGCCGCAGGCCCTTCCACCGCGAAATCAACCACGCACCCGCAGCCAGCCCTGAGATGAACGTCATCAGCATGATCGAGAACGCATGCGTGCTCGAACCCAGCGCCAGCGCCAGCAACCGTGTCCACGCCACTTCATAAAGCATCGCCACGAACCCGGAGACACCGATGCCGATGATCGCCAATCTCAGATCACTTGGCGAAATCGGTTCCTCGACCATTTCGCTCGCGGGCGCGTCCGCTTGCGGCGTTGTTGAGGCTTGCCGCAGCCGTGCACTCAGCACGAGCGCGGTGAGTCCCGCGACGAGGTTGATCCCCGCCGCCTCATGCAACGTCATCGGCAGACCCAATGACGGGATCCACCAGAAATCCGCAACCACACAGCCCACGGCTGCCCCTGCGCTATTGATCGCGTACAGCATCGCCACCCGCCGGCGGAGCTCAGATAACGCGCTCGTCACAAACCTCGCAAGTGACGGCAGCGTGCCTCCCATCAACACCGTCGGCAAAAGCACGGTCAGTAGGCTGAAGGCAAACTTGAGTGCGAGCATCGCGCCGCCCTCGGGTTGCCAACTGCGGGCCACGCTGACGAATGCCCGATGGCACAGCGCATAGTGCCACGGGAAGATGAGCGCGTAGACTGCAATGCCAATCTCCAGCCACCCGTACAACGTCAGCGGTTGGTTGACCCGATCAGCCCAACGACCCAGCCAGGCGTTGCCGATCGCCAGCCCGCCCATGAACGCGACCAATACGGCGATGACCGCATAACTCGTGTGCCCAAGGAAAAGAGCCAGATACCGTGCCCAGACGATTTCGTAAACGAGTCCCGCCAAGCCGGAAGCGAAGAAACAAGCCAGCACCAAGGCGCTGGCCCATCGGCCAAGTCGCATCATGCGCGCGGATGATAACGATCCCGCCTGTGCCCCGCAACCTCTTTGGCTCTGCGACGCTCAGCGGCGATACCGAAAGGCATCATAGCCTCAGGGAAACTCGAGCGCGCGCCAAAAAGCTCGTTCAAGCCAAGCCGCAAGACCACAGCCGTAACTGCTGCCGGTGTTGATCCTGTGCGCACATTCGCGTGGTCTTACAGCGTTGGCTTTTCGGCCTCGGCGCGGCGGCGTTGTTCGTCCAGGTAACGGTTCAACGCGTTCAAGTAAGCGAGCGCGCTGGCTTCGATGATGTCAGTCGAGGAAGCTTTGCCGGTGACAATCCGTACTGCGTCGCCGTTGAACTGAACGCGTACGCTGACTTCGCCGATGGCATCCTTGCCCCGCGTAACGCTTCTGACGGAGTAGTCCACGAGACTGCCCTTGAGGCCGGTAATGCGGTCCACGGTCTTGAGCATGGCGTCAATCGGGCCGTCGCCCGTGCCGGCGTCGGCAATCGGCTCGCGTTTGTCTGCGAGGATCAAACGCACGCTCGCCGTGGGAATCCCGCCGGTCATGACGCTGACGTAGTCCAATTTCCAGACCTGCGGCACCTCGGTGAACTGGCCTTCAACAATGGCCCGCACGTCTTCGTCGTAAACCGCCTTCTTCTTATCGGCGAGAGCCTTGACTTGTTCGGTGACGCGTCGGGCTTCGTCGTCGGTGAGTTTGTAGCCCATCTCTTCGAGTTTCTTGCCGACGGCATGATGGCCCATGTGTTTGCCCCAGGTGAGTTCGCTGGAGCGGCCGACGTCTTCGGCGGTCATGATTTCGTAATTGGCGCGCTCTTTGATCACGCCGTCCTGATGAATACCCGACTCGTGGGCGAAAGCGTTGTCGCCGACGACGGCTTTGTTGCGTTGGACCACCATGCCGGTGAGGTGCGACACCAACCGGCTGGCCGGATAAAGTTGGCGCGTGTCGATGCCGGTCGTCAATCCGCCAAAAATCTCCGGGCGCATCTTCAACGCCATGACGACTTCTTCGAGTGAGGTGTTGCCGGCGCGTTCGCCGAGGCCGTTGATGGTGCATTCGATCTGCCGGGCCCCGGCCTTGACGGCGGCCAACGAGTTGGCTACAGCCAAACCGAGGTCATCGTGACAATGCACTGAGAAAATCACGCCCGGCACTTTCACGCGCTCGACGAGAAACGCAATCAACGCGCCGTACTCGTCAGGAATCGCGTAGCCAACCGTGTCGGGGATGTTCAACGTCGTTGCCCCGGCCTCGGCGCAGGCTCTGTACAACTCGACGAGGTAATCGCGATCGGAACGCGTCGTATCCTGCGCCGAGTACTCCACGTTGTCGGTGAACTGACGCGCGATCTGCACCGCCTTGACCGAGCGTTTGATGTTTTCCTCGCGCGAAACTTTGAGCATGGTCTCCAAGTGGATGTCGCTGCCTGAACTGAATGTGTGAATCCGCCGTTTCGCCGCCGGCGCAATTGCTTCGCCGGCTCGCACGATGTCTTTTTCAATCGTGCGCGCGAGCGCGGCGATGCACGGGCCATGGATTTCGGTTGCGATGGCCTTGACGGCCTCGAAATCGCCGTCGCTGGCGATGGGGAAGCCGGCTTCGATGATGTCCACTTTCAACCGCGCAAGTTGTCGCGCCACTTCGAGTTTTTCGCGGGTGTTCATCGATGCGCCCGGGCATTGCTCGCCGTCGCGTAACGTCGTGTCGAAGATCAAGATTCGTTCGCTCATGTTGTCCTTTGCATTCTACCACCGACAAACGTCAGGGAAATAAAAAACCCACCCCGACGTTCGCGTCGGGGTGGGTTGTGATTTTCTGGTGCAGACCTCAACCCGCCGTCTCCGACGCGAGTCGGAGAGCCAGCAAAGCCAGCAGCAGGTTAAGATTGCGTTTCATTGTTGGCCTATACATAGCAGGTCTTGCGCCGTTCGTCAATACGCGGCTTTGAAAGTCTGAACATGAGGGTTCGTCCAGACCGATGAACCCGCGAAGAAATCTCCGGCCAGAAAACGGACTGGAGGTGTAGGCTCATCTCCGCGAGAGAGGCATAGGCATGAAGGAGATTGCTCGGAATTTCGACGGTTGCAGACCGCCCCGCGACAAAACAACCTCCCTACGCTTTGCGGCCCGCGACGCCTTTGGTGCCTTTGGTGATGGCCTTGGCTTTTTCCTTCGGACGCAGCGCGCGGACGGCGGCACCGGCGCGCCACATCTCCGAGTCGCGGATGGCGGCCAGTTCCTTGGCTAGGCGCTGCTGGTAGTTCTTGCCGCTGCAGGCGGAAATAACGCGCGCGGTTTCCTTGCCGGATTTCACGGACTTGTAGAGCTGGTTGAAGAGCGGCAACACGGCTTTGCGGAAGCGCGGTTTCCAGTCCAGCGCGCCGCGTTGGGCCGTGGCGGAACAGTTGGAGTACATCCAGTCCATGCCGTTCTCGTCCACGAGTCTGATCAGGCTCTGCGTCAGTTCCTCGACCGTTTCGTTGAACGCTTCGCTCGGCGTGTGACCGAACCTGCGGAGCGTATCGTACTGCGCTTCCATCACGCCGGCCAGGCAACCCATCAGCACGCCGCGTTCGCCCGTCAGATCGCTGTGGACCTCGTGCTCAAACGTGGTGGGGAACAGGTAACCCGAGCCGATGCCGATGCCGATGGCGAGACAGCGTTCTTCGGCGCGGCCCGTGTAATCCTGCCCGACCGCGAAGCTGGAGTTGATGCCGGCGCCGGAGAGGAAGTTGCGGCGGACCGACGTGCCCGAGCCTTTCGGTGCGACCATGATCACGTCCACGTTCTTCGGCGGAATGACGCCGGTCTGGTTCTTATAGACGATGGAGAACCCGTGCGAGAAATACAGCGCATCGCCGGCTTTGAGGTGCTTCTTGATCGACGGCCAGATGGTGCGCTGGGCGGCATCGGACACGAGCATCTGGATGATTGTGCCCTTCTTCACGGCGGTCCCGATGTCGAACAGATTTTTCCCGGGCACCCAACCGTCCTTGACTGCGCGGTCCCAGTCGCGCTTGAACTCCGGCGCCTGCCCGACGATCACGTTGAATCCGTTGTCTTTCATGTTGAGGGACTGGGCCGGACCTTGGACGCCGTAGCCGATCACGGCGATGACGTCGTTCTTCAGGACCCTGCGGGCTTTTGCGAGCGGGAATTCCTTGCGCGTGACGACTCTCTCTTTGACGCCGCCAAAATCAATAATAGCCATGTTGTGTTCTCCTTGTTTCGATTGGAACCGGCGGATAGGCCTAGCGTTAGATTACCCGAACGTCAAGCACTTCGAGCGTCCAACAAAACCTGTTGTGCGTGGGTCTCCTGACCCAGCACAGCCGTTGACCGAAGGTCTCCAGATTCTGGGTTCGACAAGGAGACCCAGCGGTTCGTTCGAACGGCGAGGTCGGGAGACCTTCGACGAACAACGGCGCTGGCGCTTCAGAGAAGCGCCTCTATGCCCGATCCTCTCGCCTCGCTATTTGCGAGGCATTGCCACTTTGCCTGTCCGTGTGATGTCGCGGACGCCGAACGGCTCCATCAAATCCAGAAACGCGCTGACCTTCGACTCGTTGCCCGTGATTTCGACGGTGAGCGCCTTGTGCGCGACGTCGACGATCTTTGCACGGAAAATGTCGCAAATCTGCATCACTTCGGCACGCGTCTTGGAGTCCACGCTGACCTTGACCAGCACCAGTTCGCGGTCCACGTATTCGCCCTCACGGAAATCCTGCACCTTGATCACGTCCACCAGCTTGTTGAGCAGTTTCGTGATCTGTTCCAGCACGGCGTCGTCGCCCTTGACCACGACCGTCATCCGCGACGTCGTCGGGTCTTGCGTCGGGGCGACGTTGAGCGTATCGATGTTGAACCCGCGTCCGCTGAACAAGCCCGCGATGCGCGCCAACACGCCGAATTTGTTCTCCACCAAGACTGAAAGGGTATGCCTCATAAAGTGGGAAGCTTATACGGCATTCCCCCGCCGCAATCAATCCCATTTGCGCGCCGCACCCGTTTCCATCTGCTGAAAGAAATGAGGCGGGTCGCTGATGTTGAGGAAGACCAAGCGGAGAAAAAACTCCGCTACGGAGAACTTCTGTTGTTTGCAGACGCAGGGTTAATGGGGTACTCGATCGCTGCTGCCTTCGGATTGTCGGCAACAAACTTCTCCGCCTCATCGAGACCCAGTGATGGCTTTATCTCACTCGCCTCTTTTCGTTGCTCGGACGGAGTCCTCGCCTTAACCTTTATTCCATACCCTTCACCTTCTTCAACGCGCCGAAGAAAGTCGGTGATGCCTTCCCTAAATCTACTGAACAACTAGATGGCGATGGCCAGCGATCAGATGCCCTGGGTCGAAAAGCCTGGCCCGGGCGACCCGACCTGATTCCCACGCTTCATTCCGACTGCGAACGCGTCACGGGACCGGTTCGACGGTGACGAAGCCGCTCTGATTGGTGCCAAGGAAGAATCCCGCGCCCGAGTTGTCAGTCTGCAAGAGCAGGCCGTTAAACTTGAAGGTCTTCTCGGCGATGGCCGGATTCAGGAAACTGCCGCTGAATTGCCCCGTTGCTGGCGTGATGTTCAACGTCAACTTGTCACTGCCGGGAGAGAATACCGTAACCTTGCCATGCGCATCAATGCCCACGCTCTTGACGATGTCGCTCGTCAGGTTGCCACCGCCCAGAGTTACAGTGTTTGTCCCGGCAACCGATGGGACGCCGGCTGTCGGAGACAAGTATGTCGCTCCAGTCAATGCGACGGTGGTCGTGAACCCGCCGCGATAAAAGAGATCGGTTGCCACGGGCAGCTTGAACCAGTCCATCGTCGCACCGAGCGTGTTATTGGTGTCGACCGTAACCCAGCCGATGCACGAACCTCTATTCTTGTATAAAGAATCGTAAAGCGGCCAGGTGCCATACCACGAGATGGGAACGGTCTCACTGATTGTCGTTCCATCACCGAGCACCCCTTGCATGTGCCCGCTGCCCGTCGTCGTTACAGTCAACGTCCCGTAGCCGTACCCCTGCGGCACGGTCGGGTCGCTGCTGTCCGCGGGCGCGAGGACAAATGTATATCGCCCTGCGAAAGGACTCGGATTCACGCTGCTGAACACCGCAAGGTCGGCCAAAAGCTCAGAAGTGAATACGCCATCGGACACCGTCCCCGTCACCTGATCCGTCCCATTGGTCACATCCAATAAATGCAGGGTAACCTGCAACGGACTCAGCTTCGCGCGCGGCACGTTCGTCGTCGCGTTGCCGGACATGTCAAACTGTCCTTTGAACGAGGAGCGGACACCACCCACTGTCAGGTTCGCCGCAAACGACCCGGTCTTATTGAGGACGAGGCTGATAAAGCCGGAACTCGCCTGCGACGGGGCGTTGGTTTGGATGACGAGGCCGTCGTAGGTTCCTTGAAGGAACTGTCCGAACACCAGAGGTTGTTGCGTTACCGTGAAGGCCTTCCCGGCAACAGTGATTGTGCCGACGCGTGAGCTGACGGTCGCATTCGTATTGGCTGCCACGGAATAAGCAACCGTCCCGTCGCCTTCGCCACTGCTGGCGGAGGTGATCGTGATCCAATCAACATTGTTGGTCGCAGTCCAAGGGCAGTTGGTACTGCTGGCGGTGACGGTGAACGTGTTACTCAAGGCGATGGCAGGAACTGTCACATACGTTGGCGAGAGAGAGTAAGTGCAGGGTTGTACGAGCGTGAAGACGGTTCCGGCATTGCCGCTTCCCCCTCCGGCGGTCGTCCCGTAGAAATTGCTGACGCTGCCTTCGATAAGCCCCGCCTGCGGGTTGGCGCCATCCACGCCGCCGGTAAAGTTCCACAGCGTCGTCAACGTTCCCGCCGAGCTGATCTTGAACACGGTGCCCGTGCCGCTCGCCCCCCCTCCGGCAGTCGTCCCGTAGAACTCGCCGTTGCCGCCTTCGATAAGCCCCGCCTTTGGGTTGGCCCCATCCGTGCCATAGCCAAAGCTATGCAGCGTGGTTAGCGTCCCCGCCGAGCTGATCTTGAACACGGTGCCTGAACCGCTCATCCCCCCGCTGAAGGTTGTCCCGTAGAAATTGCCGTCGCTGCCTTCGACGAGCCCCGCGGATGGCTGGCCACCATCGACGCCGCC